>Ga0070707_100001748_pt1 | contig 20913 bp, 15 predicted proteins | sample KBSK5502metaG_FD_65468 | JGI IMG/M metagenome (GOLD analysis project Ga0070707, IMG submission 65468) | Corn, switchgrass and miscanthus rhizosphere microbial communities from Kellogg Biological Station, Michigan, USA - KBS K5-50-2 metaG | ecosystem: Host-associated > Plants > Roots >...
TTGAAGGACGCACTCGAGACCGCCGCCTTCCCGGGATTCTGGCGCATGGCCGCGAAGTACTGGCGGAGCGGGTTGGGCGAATATTACCGATCACTCAACAAGCAGGCCTTTACGCGGGCGCTTCAAAAACTCGTTCCTGAAATCCAGGCTTCCGATCTCGAGCCCGCCGGCGCCGGCGTCCGCGCGCAGGCGCTCGATCCCCGGGGCGCGTTGCTGGACGATTTCTGTATCGTGCGATCCGAACGGATGATCCACGTCTGCAATGTTCCCTCGCCTGCAGCGACAGCGTCACTTGTCATCGGAAAACAAATTATCGAGCAGTTACAGTAAAACCAAATGTCAATGGGTCAATGGGCCAAATGTCAAATGTCATATGGAAAACGGGATCCATATGGCATATGGCATTTGGCCCATTGACCCATTGGCATTTCGTTTTAGGGAGTCAACCGATAGCCGTCCCCATAGACCGTATGGATGTAGCGCGGTTTGTCGGGGTCGGGTTCGATTTTCCAGCGCAGGCGGGCGATCAGATTGTCCACACTTCGCGTCAGCGGAACGTTTTGATATCCCCAGACGTTACGGAGCAGCTCTTCACGAGTGACGACCTTTCCGGGCCGGCTGCTCATGTAGTGCAGAACGTCGAGCTCGCGCTGGCTGAATGCGACCTCCTGATCGTTTTCGGTGGCCGTGTACCGTGTGAAGTCGATTCGCAGCGATCCGAGAACAAGAAAATCATCGGTGGGATGAACACGGCGCAGCACCGCATGGATGCGCGCAAGCAGTTCGTCGAGCGCGAACGGCTTGGTGATGTAGTCATCCGCTCCGAGCCGGAGTCCTTGCACCTTGTCTTCTTTTTGCGCCCGAGCGGTGAGCATGATGATCGCGGTCCGCGATTGCTCTTCCGCCAATCTGCGGCAGACCTCGAATCCGTCCAGACCCGGAAGCGTGACGTCGAGTAAAACGAGATCCGGTTTGAATGCGCTTCCTTCCTGGAGCGCACGACGCCCGTCGCTCGCAAGCGCAACATCGAAACCTTCATACACCAGATTGTCGCAGAGCACGCGCGCGAGCGACGTGTCATCCTCGACGACTAGAATGCGTCTTTTCATAACTGTGATCCATCACAGCGAGTTATTGATGGCTGCGCGCTATCGCGCTTGCATTCGCTCCGCTCATGCGGTAACAGGATTTCCGCAACCGTCCCGGAGCCCTGGACACTCTCGAGTCTCACTTCACCATGATGGTCCTTCATGATGCGCTGGGCGATCGACAGCCCCAGGCCGCTGCCTCCCGGCGAAACTCCATGTCCTCTGTAGAATTTTTCGAAGACGTGCGGTACCTCATCGGGAGGAATGCCTTGCCCTTTGTCGGCAATTTTCATAGTGACCTGGGTATCGGTTGCCGAAGCCGAAATCGTCAAATGCCGCGTTCCGTTCGAATACCGAATGGCGTTGTCCAAAATATTTTCCAGCACCTGGCCGATGGCGATTCGATCCGCCAGCACTGCTGGAAGTGGAGCGGGAATGTCGACGTGAACCTCGAAGCCTTGCTCCTTGAGATAAGCATCGAAGCTGTTGAGTGCGTCTTCCAGTAAAGTTCCCGGATCGACCGATTCGAACGTGTAAAAGCGTTCGATGTCCTGAACGCGAGACACCGTGAGCAGATTGTCGACCGTGCGAGTTAGCCGCGAGACGTCGTTCAGCAGGAGTGTTGCGTATTCAGAAACCTTTTCCGGTGATCGGAATCGCCCCCTGGCCAGCGTTTCGCTGACCAGCCGGATGCTGGAGAGTGGCGTCTTCAGCTCGTGCGTTACCGCCGATACGAATTCCGATTTCATTGTTGCCAGCACAGCAGCAGACCTTGCCGCGCGTACGGTGAGAAGCAGAGCGACAACCGCGGCAGCGCCTGCCAGCGAAATCAGCATGAATGTTCGCCGCGTGCCATTCGTTGCAGCCAGCATCGATTCATCGCCGATGATTTGCGCTCGAACCGTCCAGTTTCGCACGGCCAGCGTGTCGGGTGGCGCTGTGGCGCGCAGAGCGGGATCAAAGAACAGCAACGGGAATTTCCTTTCCCGCACCGGGCCATCCGAGCCGGTATCGAACCCGGTATTGAGCTTGGACGCGGGTCTGGTGGCCGCAACAAGCGTGCCGGTTTCGTCGAAAATTTCCACGACGCTGTGCCGTCCTTCAATAACGCGGACGAATTCCGATACCAGGTCGTTGAAGTAATGCGTTTTTACCCAGTCGATATTGACCGTGAAACCAACGATGCTATGCAACTTCGTTCGCGATGGAGGCACGTATATCGGGCGCGCGACAACCTGATAGGGCTTACCGTTGATTGTCGTCTCGAAGACGACAAATCTTGTGCGAAGCGAAGCCTGGTTGCGAAGAAGACGAAGCAGGTCGTGAAGCTCCGGCGGATTCGTCAAAACCGTCGCAGGAAATTCTGTCGATTCCACGCCGCCCGCATACCAGCCTGGCGGACGATCCGCGCGATTGAAGACGGAAAGAATACCGTTACCATTTTCCTGTTCCCGCCAATTGAAGAACGATTCCGGATAGGGAAACCTTGCAAACGCTTTCGCCGCTTCGTCGCCCAGAGCCGCATCGGAACCGTTGTCCAGCGGATCCAGTTGCGGCAGGACCTGAGTCTGAACGCCGCGCATGTCCCGGTTCAGCGTCGCCATCATCAGGTACATGACGTTGATAGTACGCCTCTCGACCTCCGCCAGCGTGCTTCGCCGCCATTCGGTCGTCGCACGATATCCAAACCACATCAACAGAATCGTGGTGACAATCAGCGCTCCCGCCAGAATGTGGAAAGAATAACGCCTCATTATGGAAACAACTCCCGTCCCCGATAGAAGCGCGCAGCGCCAGGATGCAGCGGAATAGGAGAAGCCTGGATGTGCTCGAGATCGATCTGACGAATCGCCTTAAGTGAGTCCGCCAGAGCAGGAAGCGATTCGAACAAAGTCCTCGTGATCCAGTAGACCAGTTCTTCCGGAAGATCGTCGCGACAGGTGAGCAACATGTCGACGCCGACTGTTTCGATTTCGGGATGGCTTCCGTAAATTCCGGCTGGAATCGACGTGGAATGCAGAAACGGGTGGTGCGCCTGGATCGTTTCGATCTGCGTGATAGGAACGAACGAAACGCCCGGCAAATTCATCATCGCCTGAGTCGTTGGTGAAGGATCAGCGGTGCGCACAAATGCTGCGTCCAACTCTCCCGAGCGCAGAGCTGAAACAACTGATTCAGTGGGCATCGTCATCGCGCGAATCTCGCTCAGAGAGAGGCCTGCACCCTCCAGCGTCATTTTCACCGTGTATTCGGCGGGATTGTGGCCGGTTCCGACGAAGACCCGTTTTCCACGCAGATCCGTGATGCTGCGAACGCCGCTCGTTTTCGTGGCCAGCAGATGTATCGGATTCGTGTAAAGCACGGCGACGCCCCGAAGTTTGTGTTGCGGCCGACTGGAGTCGCCAACGCCGTGCGTGTATGCCTGGTAAGCCACGTCAGTCTGAATCATGGCCAGTTCGATCTGACCGGCTTGGAGCATGTCGACGTAGTTTTCGGTCGTCTTGCCTCGTTCAATTTCGAGACGCGCCGGAAAATGGTCGGGAAGAACTTTGTCGAGAGCTCCTGAAAAAGGCGTCATGACGCGGCCAAGGACCGTCGCCATTCGCACGACAGGCACACTTTCCCTTTTTTCCGCTGGTGCACGGCATCCGGCGTTAACAAGCAAAAACACAAACAGGAAAGTTGGCAGGCAGCGTCTCATGCGTTCTGCAAAATGACAATTGACCATTGACCATTGAGAATTGACAATTTTTCCCGAGAATTGTCAATTCTCAATGGTCAATGGTCAATTGTCATTTCTTTCTTGACCGCCAACTCCGGCACATATATACGAACCAAAGCCGGAGGTGAATCCATGAAGAAGCTGAAACGCGACCTTTTGATTGGTGTGACTTTCCTCGTCCTGATTGGCCTTCTCCTGACGGGCCAGAAAATTCTTCAAACGCGTGCTGTCGCCGAAGCGGCAGGAGTGCAGGTACCGACGTTTGAAGTCGATCCGCTGTGGCCAAAGCCATTGCCGAATCACTGGATTCTGGGCAACACGATTGGAGTCTCGGCAGATGCGCAGGATCATATCTGGATCATTCATCGCGGAGGCTCGCTCGAAGCGAAGGAAGTTTATGCCACGACCGATCCGCCGGGATCCTCCTGCTGCGTGCCGGCTCCGCCGATTCTCGCATTCGATCAGGCTGGGAATCTGATTCAACATTGGGGTGGACCGGGCCAGGGCTACGAATGGCCTGATTCGAACCACGGCGTCACGGTCGATTACAAAGGGAACGTCTGGATTGGCGGCAACGGCGTCGGACAAGATCCTAATGCGCCTCGCGGCAGCGGGCGCGGAGCCGCGCGCGGGCAGGCGCCGGGCGCTCCAGCGCCGGAAGGACAAACCGGACCGGTGATCGGATATACCCACGACAGCATGATCATGAAATTCACCCAGGACGGAAAATTCCTCATGCAGATCGGCAAGGTCGGCGCGAGCAAGGGGAGCAACGACGTCGAGAACCTGAGGCGCCCTGCGAAGATCTTCGTCGACAAAGATACAAACGAAGTCTACGTGGCCGATGGCTACGGCAACCATCGCGTGATTGTGTATGACGCCGACACCGGCAAATACAAACGTCATTGGGGCGCCTACGGCAACAAGCCTGACGACACCAACCTCGGTCCCTACAATCCGGATGCTCCGGCTGCCAAGCAATTCCGCAATCCCGTGCACTGCGCCGAGCTTTCGAAGGACGGCTTGCTGTATGTCTGCGACCGCGTGAACGATCGCATTCAGGTCTTCAAGAAAGATGGAACGTTCGTAAAGGAAGTGTTCATCGCCAAGAGAACTCTGGGTGATGGCTCCGTTTGGGATATCGCGTTCTCTAAAGATCCCCAGCAGAAGTTCATCTACCTCGCCGACGGCGCGAACGAGAAGGTGTACGTCATGCTTCGCGACTCACTGGAAATCCTCACGAGCTTCGGCGACGGCGGCCGCCAGCCCGGCCAGTTCTACGCGGTCCACAGCATCGCGACGGATTCGAAAGGCAACATCTACACCACGGAAACCTATCGCGGTCAGCGCGTGCAACGGTTCGTGTACAAAGGCATGACGACCGTCACGAAGCAGGATCAGGGGACGGTCTGGCCGAAGAGGTAAGTGGAAGACGTGAGGTGAGTGATGAAAGTCTTATCGATCCTGATAAGTGCGTTCGTGTTGCTCGTGCAGAGCGACGTCCAGCCGACCAACTCGCTGCCCACTCCTTATCAGACCATCGCGGGTTGGGCGAAGCTGCCCGAAGGCCGTATGTGGGGCTCAACGAGCGCGATTGAAATCGACAAGGACGGCAAGTCCATATGGGTCGCGGAACGCTGCGGCCAGAACAGCTGCCTCGATCGCGCGACGAACCAGATGTCGCCGTTCCCGCCGATCCTCAAGTTCGATCCATCGGGAAAACTGGTGAAGAGTTTCGGCGAAGGCATGCTGATCTTTCCGCATGGCATCTTCGTCGATCGTGAAGGTAACGTCTGGGTCACGGATGGCCAGGACAATGCGCCACAAGCCGCACGAGGCGAAGCAGCCGCCCCGCGCGGCGCTGGACCGATTGGACCGCGCCCCGGAGCGACGAAGGGAAACCAGGTATACAAATTCAGTCCCGATGGAAAGTTGCTCATGACCCTCGGCAAGCCGGGAGGCGCCGCAGAGCCCGACTACTTCTATCAACCGGATGACGTCCTCATTGCGCCGAACGGTGACATCTTCGTTTCAGAAGGCCACGGCGCCGGCAACAATCGCATTTTCAAATTCTCGAAAGACGGAAAGCTGATCAAGACGTGGGGCAAGCTGGGCACGGGACCCGGCGAGTTCGACCAGCCTCATGCGCTCGCGATGGACTCGAGAGGACGATTGTTTGTTGGCGACCGGAACAACAATCGCATTCAGATTTTCGATCAGGATGGGAAATTCCTCGCGGAATGGAAACAGTTCAGCCGTCCAAGCGGCGTCTACATCGATAAGAACGACGTGATTTACGTCGCGGATTCCGAATCGGAATCCGTATCGCGAAACCACGATGGCTGGAAACGCGGCATCCGCATCGGCAGTGCAAAGGATGGGAAGATCACTGCGTTCATCCCTGATCCTGAAATGCGGAAGCGGCCCGAGTTCACCGGAACCAGCGCGGCCGAGGGCGTTGCCGCCGACGCGCAAGGCAACGTTTACGGCGCCGAGGTCGGACCGCGCGCTGTGAAGCGGTACGTGAAGAAATGAAGACCAAACTGCTGATCGTTTTCCTTGTATTTGGCGCCTTCGGCGGCCTTGGCGAGTTGTCGCGCGCTCAGACGGATACGCTCCCTGCGCCCGGCTTTCATCATCTGCACTTGAATTCGGTGAATCCGGCCGCAGCTATCGATTTCTACATGCGCGAGTTCCCGAGCACTTCCAAGACGACGTTCGCCGGCCAGCCCGCGCTGAAGTCTCCGAACAACGTGCTCGTGCTCTTTAATAAAGTCAGCGCTCCTCCGGCGCTCCAGCCGCAGACCGCGGTCTGGCACTTCGGCTGGCATGTGACCGATGTGCGGAAGAATATGGAAATGTATAAGCAGCGGCCGGAGGTGAAGCTTCTTCCGCTCTACACGACCGACGAAGGTGGATACGTTCTCGTCAGCAGCGATACCTGGCCGGGTACCGGCGGCGTGCTGGGATTAACCAAAGCTCAGATTGCCGACGCCAAAGCCAAAGGCGTCAAGCCGGCCGGCGGCGCGGGCTTCGCGTATATGCAGGGACCTGAGGGAGCGGTTATCGAATACCAGGGCAACATGCCGGCCGAACGATTCAATCACGTTCACATGTACTGGGAGAATCCGTTCTGCGCGCAGCTCTGGTATCAGAAGCATCTCAGCGCTTCGGTCGCCGGCCGGGGAGCGCAATACACCGAATCCAACTGCAAAGTTCCTCGCGGCGCGGACACGACCTGGCCGGCTCTGGAAAAAGAAGGCATGTACCGAACGCCCCGCGCAGATGTCCTCTTCGGCGATGTCTCGCTGAACTCGTACATGAATCCAACCGATCGTCCGCTGGCACCGACGCGCGGTCATCTGGTCGATCACTTTGCGCTGAATGTGAATAACCTCGACGCGTGGATCGCAAAGCTCCGCAACGAAGGTGTGAAGTTCCTCGAAAAACCTTACAAGCTCGGCGACCTCCGCGCCGTCATGATTGAAGGCCCCAGCCACGAAGCCATTGAGCTTGTCGAAGTGAAATAATTCGGGGACGGATAGCCACAAAAAGGCACAAAAGGCACAGAAGGGAACAAACCCTTTTGTGCCTTTTTGTGGCTATCCGTCCCCGAATTATTTCCAGCTTTCCGTGGCTTTCCGCAGTTTCCCATCCGGTGGCTGCTCGCTCAGTTCGATGCGGCCGGCATTCGGATCGGTAATGTTGGCAAGAATTCCGCCCGTGAACGCGCTGGGGGCGCCGGGCTCGCTGACCATCAATCCGCGTTGGCGGAATGTCGCAACGGCGCTCTTGATGTTCGCCACTTCAAGGCCGAAATGATTGAGACCCGCGGGACGCTGCGCATTCGCCTGCTGCAGCTCGATGAACGTATCGCGGCTCACCTGAATGTATGCAGACGCCAGTTGTCCCTGCGGACTGGTATTCCTCACTACTTCTTTAAATCCCAGCTTCTCGCCATAATACGACACCGCCTGAGCGACATCCGGTACGCTGATCGCCACGTGGTTCAACCGGACTGCCGGTTGCGCGCTGGGACTCTGCGCGATCGCCGTTTGAAGGATCGTCCCCGCCAGTATTCCTGCCACGAAAAGAAATAGACCACGCATCAGTAGCTCCTTAAGGTTTCGCTCGGCTGAGCCAGGCCTTCCCCTGTTTGCCGACGATATCGACGAGATTTCCCATCGCGAGATTCACATCCACAAGATGCAATCCCCACATCGCGAGGATCTGGCCGTTCGCTCCAAGGTCGCCGCTTATTTCGTCCGTGCGCTTGCTTGCTGCGCTGCCATGCACGGTGACTTCAAGATAGGTCGCGTACTCATTGCTTTTGCATTGCGCAGTCACCAGGCCGGGCAGCGTGACCCACGGTGTATCGATCGACTGCTGCGAAGTCAGCCACGGTTTTGGATTTCCGTTTCCGGTTATGGTGCGGCCTTCAGTCGAGAAGTACGGTTTCAGCGTTCCGCTCTCGCCGCCCAGCGCAGCCGGATTCGTGCAGGCCGCGATCATTTTTGGATCGGCGACTCTGCCGAACAACGTTTCGGCCGGGGGAGGCACGGTTGAACGGAACGAAGCGTATGTAATGACGCAGCCCGTTTGTGTGTCGGAATGGCAGAGCGGCACATGCTGAAATGAACCGCCGACATCCTTACCGCGAGGAACTTCCAGCGTCGTCCCGAGCAAAATCGCAGAGACCATTCGCGACTGGATGGGCTTGCCATCGATCTCATTGCGAATGAGCTCCGCAAGAATGAATGATCCTTGCGAATGTCCGATGAGGACGAAGCCGCGCCCGTTGTTATCGTGATCGATATAGTACTTCCAGGCGTCGCGCACATCGTCGTATTGGAGCCCGCGCGAAAGCGCAGTGCCTGCGCCGGGGCCGGCGAGAAGACGCCGAAGTCCGGCCAGCGTGATCTGCCGGTACATCGGAGCGTAAGGACGGCACTGCGAAGCGAAGCGCGCGAACTGCTGGCGGATGACATTCATTTCGGCCGGATCGGGAGTCATGTCGCTGTTCGGCGTCGGATCGGTCGATACGGTTGGATAAACGTAGAAGCAATCGACCGGCGCCTTCGGGTCGGCTGCCCATTTCTCCTGCGTCAACTTGCCATCGGCAGCGATGACCGTGGTCGTGAGATCGACATCGCAGGCATCATGATGGCCCGGCTGGGCCGGCTGGGCCGGCCGGCACAGCCACGACTTGTCGTCGGCGTAGTTGTTTGGGGCAGTCTGCGCGAGCGCGGTGCCCGCGAGACAGAGAAACGTGAGAAGCGAAGCAATAATCCAGTGTTTCATTTTTCTGCGTCCGGAGCGGAAGAAGCGAGGAACAATTTTCGGCCGTCAGGATACGTCACGTTTCGGCCATTGGCGCGCTTCAACGTGTAGTCCCTCGCCTGGTAACCATCGACCACAATCTCCGTGCCCGGCGGCAGCGATTCTTTCGTGACGCCGCGGCGCAGCAGGGAATTCGGACTGCCGCCTTCGACCATCCAGACTTCTTTGGTTCCGTCAGGCTTTGTCACTTCCATATGAATCCAGGCGTGCGGATTGACCCACTCGACTCTCACGACTTTCCCTTTCAGCAGGATCGGCCGGTTCGGATCGAATTCACTTCCGAATGCGTGATGACCAAGCAATAGGGCTATCAACATGAGACTCATGTTCGCCTCCTACTTCTTCTGCGCTGCTTCATCCGCCTCGCGACGGCGCGCGCCGCGCAGAATATTTTCCAGCGCGTAATTGGATTCGTGGCACGCGTATTCGTAGATGTTGGCATCGGTCGCGGGCCAGGTGTATTCGCCCGTCCACGACCTGTCCCAGGTATCGGGATCCTCGACAGTGAAGCGATACAGTAAAGCGTTCGGCGCAACGCGGGTGAATCTCTCGACCACGTGAAGATTTTGAGTTGCTCCGCGGAAGCGCGTCTTGTCTGTGAAATTGGTGGTGTCCACCACGAGCGTGTCACCTTCCCAACGGCCGATAGAATCGCCCATCCACTTGCGGACTGTCTTTGGAAGATGTTCCGAGTTCATTCGAATAATACGCGCGTCGTGAACCATCTCCGTGAGGATCATCACGTACTGCGGTGTCTGCACGATCTGGTGGAGGTTGTTATAGAAATAATCCGGCAGCGCCGGCGGACCGGATGTGGAACCGAATCCCAGAATGCACCGCTCGCCCAGTGGCCGCTGTTCCGGATTGTCATACGATCCCGGCGGTTCGAGTCCGGGATCTCGGCTTTCTGTCGTGTCCGAAGTCGGTGCCGCAGCACGTGCCGCTGCGAACCGCTGGCGAGCCCCGGCCGAGAGAGGTGGAACCTTGCCATCGGGCGGATCGATGACGAGCGAGGTCCGCCTCTCGCCATTCACAACCGTGAAGGATGAACCCGGATCGAGCCAGAAGTTGTTGTAACCGCCGACGCCACCTGCGGGGCCTGTGGAACCATCGCCGCCTTTTGGCGGGGCGCTACGATCACCACTGATTGCCTGGCCGGCTGCCTGTTTCCGCGCTTCGACTTCTTTCTCGAATTTCGCCGCTTCTTCGGCTGTCAGGGCAGCCTTCGCTCCTGCCGGTCGCTCCAGTGGTGTCAGTGTCGCGAGATCATACGTTCCCTGGAGATCCGGATGGCCGTCCGGCGTGCGCGCCTGGCCGGCTGCAATGACTGGTATGGCGGCCACGCAGATCAATGCGACAAGTGTTTTCATAACTCAGATCTCCAAATTACGGTTTCAGCGGCGCCTTGCGCAATTTGCCGTAGATCAGCTCTTCGACGAACTCGACGCATTTGAAATCCATGAGCTGGGCGTTCTTTTCCTGCCGCCGGTAAAGCGCCATGCTCATTTTCCACGGCCGCGTGAACGTTTTCGGATCGTCGATCGTGGCTTCATATTGAATCACGTCAGGGCTGGTGCGCGTGTATCGCTCGATCACGTGGAGTGCGTCGCTGTGATGATTTCCCGCGCGGTCGAACCACGTTTGATCGTTGAAGCCCGTGACATCGACGACGAGCGTCTCTCCTTCCCAATGCCCGACCGACTGCCCCATCCATGAATCGACCGGAGGTGGTCCGGGATCTTTCAAATAAATGTTGCGGACGGCGCCCGCGTACTCGTACGCGATGAACAGCGCCTTCGTGCTCTGGAGAATTTGAAATGGATACGGCATGTAAGTGGCGCGAGGAACGCCGGGCAAGTAGCACTTGATCTCGGGATCGGAGTTCAGCCAGTTCTCCTGGTTTTCCTTTTTCTTCGCCAGCGCCTCCGGCCTGTACGGAAGTTCTCCGCCCTCGACTACGCCGACACCGGGAGGCACCGCCCCGGCTGCGCCCAGTGTAAGTACCGGCGCCGCAGGCACCGGCCCGTATGGCCCGGGCCGCACGGCCATGGCGGGCCGCGCCGCGTGCATTTCGATATCGTAATTGGCTTCGTTCAACGCCTGCCAGATGCCGTTGAGATCGGGTTTGCCGTCGGGCGTGCGCGGCGCGCGATACGCGGGCGCCTGCGCGAGCGCAAACATCGGAAAAGTCAAAAGCGCCACGAGCGTGCAAACTCCCCTCCTCAGCCCGCGCAGCGCAAGCGCGACAGCGCGAAGCCTCAAAAGAGGAGGGGTGGCTGCGCCATCAATAGAATGCTGCGAAGCCACCGTTGATGGCGCAGACGGGGTGGTGCTGGTCAAGGAAATAAACGGTCGTTGAACCAACCACCCCGTCCGATTTCGAAATTTCTTCATCGCTGGGCCTTGAACATAATCTGCTTCAGCGTCTGTATATCCCGCGGCAATTCCTCTTTACCGGAAGGAAATTGATTGAAGCGGAGGATGAACGAGACCACATCGACATTTTCCTGCCGCGACAGGGAACCGGGCCGATCGGCCGGCATGGAGATTCGGATCCGATCGAAGAGATCACCAACGGTGAGCCCGTCCCAGTTCGCCATGAATGCCCCGCCCGTGAGTGCGGGCGTCATGTCCGCGCCTTCAAGCGTGCGGCCATGACAGTTCGAGCACGCTTGAACAAATGCAACTTCACCGCGCTTCGCCTGCTCCTCGGTATACACGCCGTCCCACACGCTGCGCTGGGTGTCTTGATTAACAGCCGCGAGCGCAACCGACGCGATGATGAGAAACGCTACAACAAATTTCATTGTGCCAACCGGTACGCGATGTATTCGCCCGAATAATTTCCGCCGCTGACCGCCACGACGATGTACTGCTTTCCGTTCACCATGTACGTCATCGGCGACCCGCTTTGCGGCGCCGGCATCAACACAGAGCCGACTTCCTTACCCGTGGTCTTATCATACGCGCGCAGCATCGCCCCGCGCGGATGCTCCGGCGTCGTTGTGATCTGAGGATCACCGACAACAACCAGGGTCTTCGTGACGATCAAGCCGACGCTGCCGCCCTGGCCCGTCTTTGGAATGTTCAATCCCTTCAGAGCAGGATTATTGCGAACGCCGTCCGGCGTGTCGCCGTGCGGCACCTGCCATGACAGCTCGCCCTTGTCGATATTGATTGCCGAGAGAACGCCATATGGTGGTTTGACGAGAGGCAGGCCCTGAACTGTCGTTCGAACTCCCCCGCCTTCCGCTTGCGCGGCGGCCGCTGCCGCTGCAGCCGCCGGGGCTGGTGCGCCTGCTGCCGGCCGCGTGCGTGGCTGTTGCGGAAAATCCGCAGCGCTTCCGAAACCGGGTCCTTCACTGACGCGGAACGGCTGTCCCGCAAAACCCAGCACATATTTGATGTCGGAGAAACCTTCCGGTGGTTCGCTCAACCCCAGCGGAACGACCTGCGAGTTGTTTGCCTGCGCAAACACGGTGTGCAATTCAGGATCGTAGCCGGCGCCTGGCCAATTCGTTCCGCCTCCGGTTGTACCCAGCGTCAGTGCCGCGATCGGGCCGTCCAGCTTGCTCACCACGGGGGGAAGGAACATCGGTCCCATTTTGAATCTCTCGACGATTTGCTGTGCCTGTCCGCGGAGCGCGGGCGTGAAGTCGATCAGGTCATCGGGAGTGATCGCCTGGCGAGCATAGGCCGGCGGCTTCGTCGGGAACGGCTGCGTTGGTGAATACCACTCGCCGGGCACCTCACCTTTCGGAGCCGGACGTTCTTCGATGGGCCACACCGGCTGGCCGCTCACGCGATCGAACACGTAAAGGAATGATTCCTTGCTCGGCACCGCGACAGCCTTAATCGCTCTGCCGTTCACGTTGATATCCGCGAGTATCGGGGCGGACGAGAGATCGTAGTCCCAGATCGGATGGTGCACCATCTGGAAGTACCACTTCCGTTGCCCCGTTTTCAGATCCACACAGACCAGGCTCTCACCGAACAGATTGTTGCCGGGACGATGGCCGCCGTAGAAGTCGGACGTCGGCGATTCAACGGCCAGGTAAACGAGACCGAGTTCTTCGTCGACTGTGATCTGAGTCCACACGCCGGTGTTGCCGTTCGTGGCCCACGAATTGTTCTGCCATGTATCGTTGCCGAACTCACCGGGTCTCGGAATCGTGTTGAACGCCCAAAGAAGTTTGCCGCTTTTCACATCAAACGCGCGGACCTGGCCCTTGCTGTTGTCGTGGGTCTTCACGGTCATGCCTTCTTTCATCGACATGCCGACGATCACGACGTCTTTCACAACGGTCGGCGTCGAATGGAGACCGGCATCGCCCGTCTCCAGATCGATCTGCTGGCCGGTGCCGTGGACAACACCCATCTTGAGATCCACGATGCCGTCTTTGCCGAACCCGCCGATTCGCGTGCCGGTCTTCGCATCGAGCTCAACGAGCTTGTATCCCGGAGTCACATAGAGAATGCGCTCGTCGTTCCTGCCGTCGGTCCAATAGGATAAACCGCGGCCCGATAGCTGGCGCGGCGCGTTGACGGCACGCTGTCCTTCGAACTCGGAATGCGTCCACAGGAGTTCGCCGGTCTCTGCGCGCAGTGCGAACACAGCGCGTCGCGTTCCGCCCGTCGAATAGAGGATGCCCTTCACCATCAGAGGCGTTCCCTCGAGCTTGTATTCGGGACGCGTGCCGAGATTATCGGTCTTGAACCGCCACGCGACTTCGAGGTCCTTGAAGTTGGACGCATTGATTTGATCGAGCGGAGAGTATCGCGTACCTTTCAGGTCAGCCGTGTAATACGGCCATTCACCGTTCCTGGTACTGGGCTGATATCCGGTTTGACCCGAAAGTCCGATCGTAAAAATTAAGATTCCTGCTGCCAATATTCCAATCACAGCAAGGCGCCGACAGATTTTTCCCGACATGGTTCACCCCCGTTCAGAGTGGTAGAAGTATGTCCCCGACTCGCCGGTTCGTCAAAGGGCAAAGAATGTAAGACATTGTCGCGCCCCGTATCAGTGCGCTGTTCTCCGTTGACGCCGGCCGCCAGTGCGTATATATGGTTGCCAAACAATTCGAAAGAACTGCCGACGTGTCGGATGGGAGGAAAATATATGAGGAAATCTCCGAATATTCTCATTGCTTTTGGTGTTTTCGTGTCGCTGGTTTACGCGATCGCGCTTGTTCCTGATGGACTCGCGCAGAGTGTGTTCACAGGTGTCGTTAAAGATCAAAGCGGAGCCGTCCTGCCGGGAGTTGCTGTCGAGGCCAGCAGCCCGGCCCTGATCGAGAAGTCGCGTTCAACGATTACGGATGAGGGCGGCGCGTACAGGATTATCGATCTGCGTCCGGGCAATTACAGTGTGACGTTCACTCTTCCTGGTTTCCGGACCGTGCAGCGCGACGTCGAATTGCCTTCCAACTTTACGGCAACGATCAATGTCGACATGGCCGTAGGCGCTGTTGGGGAGACCATAACCGTTGCTGCGGAATCGCCGGTCGTGGATTCACAGACGAATTTCAAGGCGCAGATTCTACCGCGTGATGTGCTGGACACTGTGCCGACGGCGCACACGATCCAATCCGTGGGGCAACTCGTCGTCGGTGTGACATTGAGTCAGCCGGATGTGGGCGGCTCCCAGGCGATGCAGCAGACCTATTTCACGGTGCACGGCGCCGGCGTCGCGCAGACGGCGGTTCTCGTGGATGGGATGATTGTCAACGGTCTTCAAGGCGACGGCGCAGTCCAGAGCTACATGAACGATGCCGGCAACGAACAGATGGTTTACCAGACCGGCGGCGGGACGGCCGATTCGCCCTCGGGAGGCATGAAGCTGAACATGTCGCCGAAAGAGGGCGGCAACGGCTTCCACGGCTCACTTTATAGCGCTTTTGAGAATAGCAGTTTGCAGAGCAACAATTTGTCACCCTTTCTTGCGCAGCATGGCGTTCGAGTTGTAGACAGGATCGGAGACTACCACGACGTCGACGGGACGTTGGGCGGACCCATCAAGAAAGACAAATTGTGGTTCTTTGTTTCAGGCCGTCTTTTCACGGTCGACAAGCCGGTTGCTAATGCATTCTACGTCCCGCCAGGAAACACCTATGCGGATTGCGTCAATGCCAGGGTGTCGTGCAAGCAGGCCATCAACGAGCAATCGATCAACAGTGTGTTGCTGCGGCTGACCTGGCAAGTGAGCCCGCGCAACAAGCTTTCCGCGTATATGGACAGGATCTTCAAGACGCGCGATCACGATGTCATCCCGGGTGATGATGCGGCAACGGCTGGTTTCTACTGGAATTCTCCCATCTACGAGACAAGCACCGTGAAGTGGACCTCGACCATCAGCAGCCGGCTGCTGTTTGAAGGCGGCTACTCGAGCAACATCGAGCGGTATAACAACCTGTATGAGCCGGGTGTCCGAAAACCTTATGGAAGTCCGGAATGGTACGCCGGCGCTCTGCATAATGACACGGGAGCGGGAACGAGGAGCAACGCGAAGACGTTTGAGTACGGCAGCTATCCAGACCGGCACAACGCTCAGGCGGCGGCCTCGTACCTCCAAGGCGGCCACAATATCAAGTTCGGTTTTCAGAATTCCTGGGGAGGGTACAACCAAACGGCCTGGGCGAATGCCGATCTCTACCAAAACTACAATAACGGCGTGCCGACCACGGTGACATTGCTGGCCACACCGGCCCGGTGGAAGGAGCGCCTGAATACGAATCTGGGAATTTACGCACAGGATGCGTGGACCATCAAGCGACTCACGGTCACTTATGGCCTGCGATGGGAATACGTCAGCGAAAGGGTTTCGGGCCAACCGGCGCAACAAGGACGCTTCGCCAGAATCCCCGCGTTCTCGAACATTAACCTGCCGATCTGGAGAACATTTTCGCCGAGAATGGCGGTGGTTTATGACCTGTCCGGCAAAGGAAGAACCGCCATACGCTTCGGCTTTAACCGGTTCGAGGCGGCTGCGGCCACAGGAATCGCCTCGCTCTATAACCCCGCAAACGTGCAATTCGTCCAGCAGCCCGCTTCATGGACGGATCTGAACCATGACGATATCGCGCAGGGCGAACTGGGCTGCGTGTATCTCTCACCCGGATGCGAAATCAATTTCGCGACTGTACCGAAGAATTTCGGCACGATCTCGCTTTCGACTATCGATCCGCACCTGAAGCGCCCCTATTCGCTCGCTTACAACCTGGGCGTAACTCACGAGGTGGTTCGCGGTCTTGCTGTGACCGCCGAGTGGTTCCACGGCGATTCCAAAAATATTTTGGAACGCAACAACGTATTGCGGGCGGGCAGACTGACGGGTCCTTCGAGTGTCGATAATCCGAATTACAAATCCGTCACAGTTTTCAGCCCCATCGACGGCACTCCACTTACGGTCTATGACCCGGTTTCTGCGGCTGTTCAGGGGGCTGTTGCCAATGTGGATACGAACGATCCGAATTTGAAGCAATGGTATAACGCTTTCGAATTCAACTTCAACGCGAGATTGCGGCACGGTCTCACGCTCTTTGGCGGATCTTCAACCGATCGTACGATAACGAATACCTGCAGCTCCGCAGTTACCAATCCCAACTTTCTCTTGTTCTGCGATGGCGCAAAGAACGGAATTCCCTGGAGAACCCAATTCAAGGCTGCCGGCACGTATCCGCTACCTTTGTGGGGTTTCGTCGTGAGCGCGTCGCTTCAGGCGTTGCCGGGATATATCGTGACGCAACCGAACTTGCTGCCGTTGAATCAAGGTGGATTTGCAACGACCACCAACCCCAGTCTCAATGCTCCTAACGGAGCGGGTACCGTGTTTACTGTGACGCCCAACACGCGATACACAAGCTGCCCGGGCAATTCCGCCGCGGCTGGATGTGTGGCGGGAAATCCGGTCATTCTCGGTATGACGCAGGCATCGCTCAACATACCGCTGATTGCCCCGGGGATTGAGATGACGCCCCGCGTGACTCAGGTGGATTTGAGTGTGACCAAGCGAATCAACCTGGAGCGATTTCGCCTTGAGCCGAGGTTAGATCTCTTCAACGCCCTGAACTCTAGCGACTATTACACGGTTCGGTCGATGGTCTACAATTCTGGCGTCGGCAGCGCGCCCAATCCGACATACCTGCTGCCGGGCAGCATCTTGCAGGGACGCATTCTCCGTCTTGGGTTGAATGTGAATTTTTGACGAATGTTCGTAACGTTCGGCGCCGCACTCATGTTCGGCGCCGCGCTGCAAGTTCCGACTTACAACAAAGACATCGCGCCGCTCGTCACCGAGCGCTGCGCGATGTGCCACGCGCCGGGCGGCTCGGCGCCGTTCAGCCTCATCTCTTATGCGGACGCGAAGCGGCACGCTATGGAAGTTGCTGCCGTTACGCGTAAGCGCATCATGCCGCCGTGGAAGGCCGATCCGGACAACGGTCCGTTTGTCGGACAGCATCCATTGACCGACGCGGAGATCGATCGGATTCAGCAGTGGGTGGCGGCGGGTGCGCCCAGAGGCGATGACGGCGATGAAGCCGACGCGCGCTCACCCACGCCAACGCCTCGGGTGAGCGAATGGCGTTTGGGGCCGCCTGACCTGATCGTCACGCTGCCGCAGCCTTACTCCCTTCAAGCCGACGGCGCCGACGTCTTCCGCATTTTCGTGATTCCCGTGTCCGTGACGAGAACTCGCTTCGTCCGCGGACTCGAATTCCGGCCGGGAAATCCCAAAGTCGTTCATCACGCCAACATTCGGATCGACAAAACGGCTACATCGCGCGCGCTCGACGAAGCCGATCCGAGACCCGGCTACAGCGGTTTGATCGCGCGATCTGCCAATTATCCCGATGGGCACTTCCTGGGCTGGACACCGGGCCAGGTTGCGCCTCTGCTGCCGAAGGATCTGAGCTGGCGCCTCGATCCTCATACGGACCTCGTCGTCGAGGTACACATGCAGCCCAACGGTCGTTCCGAAGACGTCAAGCCGTCGATCGGTTTGTACTTCAGTGACGCGCCGCCCACGCGCACGCCGGCGATGGTGCGCCTCGGCCGGCAGAACATCGACGTTCCCGCCGGCGATCCGCACTACGTCATCACGGACTCGTACGTCTTGCCCGTGGATGTCGATGTGGAAGCCGTGCAGCCACACGCGCACTATCGCGGACGCGACGTCGTTGGCGAAGCGATGTTGCCCGATGGCACGAAGCAGCGGCTGATCCACATCGCGGATTGGGATTTCCGCTGGCAGCACGTCTTCCGGTTTGAACGGCCGGTTCATCTGCCGAGGGGCACCACGCTCACCATGCGCTGGGTCTACGACAATTCGCCGGACAATCCGCGTAATCCGGAGCAACCGCCGAAGCGCGCACGCTGGGGCCAGCGATCCTCGGATGAAATGGGTGACTTGTGGATTCAGGTGCTGACACGCAGCGATGCGGATCTCGTTCGGCTGACACGCGAGTTCCGGGCTAAAGCAGTCGCTGAGGATGTCAACGGCTACGAAGCCGAGATCGCGCGTCATCCCGACGACGCCGGCCTGCGGGATGACGCTGCATTGCTGTATCTCGAAATCGGCCGGCCTGACGCGGCGGTAGCGCATTTCCAAAAGTCGCTGGAGATCAAGGGACGCACCGCGGCCGCGCACTACAACCTCGGAACGGCGCTGTCTGTAACCGGGCGGCTGGAAGAGGCGGTGCAGCAGTACCGGCAGTCGCTCCAGATCGATCCGAAGTACGCCAACGCCCACAATAATCTGGGCAGCATCCTCCTCGCTCAGGGAAAGCGGGCCGAGGCGCTGCGCGAGTATCGGGAAGCAGTCCGGTTGCAGCCGGAGTCCGTCTCCGGGCTGGAAAACATTTCCTGGGCGCTGGCGACCGCTCCCAACCCGTCTCCTCGCGATGTCGCTGATGCCGTCGATGCCGCCGAGCGCGCGGCCGCCCTCACATCCAGGCGCGACGCGCGAGCGCTCGACGTTCTGGCGGCGGCCTATGCCGCGGCCGGAGATTTCCCGCGCGCGGAGGACGCCGCTGCTGCCGCGCTCAGGCTGCTGCCGGCCGAACCCCTCGCCAGTGAAATCCGCCAGCGCCTCGAGCTTTATCGCCAACGCCGGCAGTACAAATGATTCCCCATAGAGCCGCGAAGCGGCGCCAGAGCTTAGGCCCGGGCGTCAGCCCGGGTTCAACGAGCCCACGCAAGGCCAGCGCCAGAGGCGCGAAAGATTCCCCCTCTTTCGCCCCGCTGGGGCTGGACCTTCAAAATCCCACCAACCCTGCGCTGACGCGCAGGGCTACAAATCTGTTGCCGCTTCGCGGCTCTATGTGGAAGGGAATCGTCATCTTCGCGGTCGCGCTCACGCTGCGGCTCATCCATATCTGGCAGATTCGCCGCTCGCCGTTCTTCGACGTGCTACTTGGCGACGCGCGCGGCTACGACGCGTGGGCGCAGCGCATCGCAGCCGGCGACTGGATCGGCCGCGATGTGTTCTATCAGGCGCCGCTGTATCCGTATTTTCTGGGCATGATTTACTCAATCGCCGGACGAAGCCTCGTGATCGTACGCATCGCGCAGGCCGTGATCGGATCATGCTCGTGCGTGCTCGTCGCCGCCGCAGCCCGACGGCTGTTCTCGGTACGTGCGGGGCTCGTTGCGGGCCTGATGCTCGCGGTCTATGCACCGGCTATCTTCTTCGATGCGCTGCTGCAAAAGTCCGTACTCGATGTGTTCTTCGTTTCTCTGGCGCTGTGGCTCATCGCGGGAAACCCACGATGGCTGGCATTGGGACTTGCCGTTGGTGGCCTGACTTTGACGCGTGAGAATGCGCTGGTCTTCATTCCCGTGATCCTGGCCTGGGCCGTTCTGCGATTTGGTCTGCGGCCCGCAGGCTTGTTCGCACTCGGCGTCATTCTGGTGCTTTTGCCGGTAACCGTGCGCAACAGCATTGTGGGAGGCGGTTTTTATCTCACGACGTCGCAGTTCGGGCCGAACTTCTACATCGGCAACCATACCGGCGCGGACGGTACATACCAGTCCCTGCGGTACGGGCGCGGCGACCCGGAATACGAACGCCAGGACGCGACGGATCTCGCCCAGCAGGCGTTACATCGCACGCTCACCCCCGCCGAAGTATCGCGCTTCTGGATGGACAGCGCGTTCGCTTTCATCAAGTCGGATCCAGGCGCGTGGCTGAAACTTACGGCCCGCAAAATCGCTCTGCTCTTCAATGCCACCGAGATGATCGACACCGAGGATCAGGCGACGTACGCCGAATCCTCGAGCGTGTTGGCGCTGCTCGGCCCGATCACGCATTTTGGCGTGCTCGTCCCGCTGGCGGTCCTTGGGATCCTTGCGACATGGACCGACCGATCGCGTCTCGGAATTCTGTACGCGTTGCTGATCGCGTACTGCGGCAGCGTTGTGCTCTTTTATGTTGTCGCGCGGTACAGGTATCCCCTCGTGCCGATGCTCGTGTTGTGCGCCGCGCCTGCGTTCTCTCTGCCTCGCTCCGTGCCGAAAAGGCTCGCCCTCCAGATCGCCGCCATCGCCGCGGTCGCGGTCTTCGTCAACTGGCCGATGGGATCTGTGAATGCGATGCGCGCGGTCACCGAGATGAATCTGGGCGCCGCATTACAGAACGAGCATCGGCGGGATGATGCCATCCTGCATTACCGCCGCGCGATTGCGATCGATCCGGATTACGCGCCCGCGTACAGTAACCTGGGCATGGCGCTGCGCGAGGAAAGCCGGATCGATGAGGCCGAG
>Ga0070707_100001749_pt1 | contig 20908 bp, 18 predicted proteins | sample KBSK5502metaG_FD_65468 | JGI IMG/M metagenome (GOLD analysis project Ga0070707, IMG submission 65468) | Corn, switchgrass and miscanthus rhizosphere microbial communities from Kellogg Biological Station, Michigan, USA - KBS K5-50-2 metaG | ecosystem: Host-associated > Plants > Roots >...
CGGCGTTGAGGGCGTCGAGCAGCACACAAAGCCCGGCGCCGCCCGCGTCGACGACGCCGCTGGCCGCGAGTACGCCGAGCTGCCGCGTCGTGCCTGCGAGCGCCTGCCGCGCTCCCAGCGCGGCAGCCCGGCTGACCTCAGGCAGCCCGGTGGCCCGCGCGGCCGCGTCGGCGGCGGCGTCGGCCACGGTCAGCACGGTGCCCGCGACTGGCCGAAGCACGGCTGCCCTGGCCAGTGCGGCCGCGCTGGCGAGCGCCGAGGCCATCACCGCTCCGTCGCACGGGGAGGCGGGCCCGCACGTGTCGGCCAGGCCGCGCAGCAGCTGGCTGACGATGATGCCGGAATTGCCGCACGCCCCGAGCAACGCGGCCGTCGCGGCGGCTTGCCAGATCTCCGCGGCGCTCGCCTGCGCGGGCAGGCCGGCCACCGCGTCGGCGGCGCTTGAGATCGTCCTGTGCAGGTTGGTCCCCGTGTCCGAGTCGGGAACGGGGAACACGTTGAGCATGTCGATCGCGGTTCTCGCGCGGCCGAGCGCATCGGCAGCGAGGCGGAACCACAAGCGCACTACCTCGCCGTCCATGTCCTCAACCGCCGGCATACCTATGCAGGCTACTTGGCCGGTCTGTCGGCCGCCCGCACCCTAGGCGAGCGAGCAAGCACTGAGCCAGCCGACGGACACAGCGCCCGAAGTCGCGCGCAGCTGCGCCGTTCGGATACTCTTGTGGGGCCGGGCAGCGCATGCCGCCCCGATGCCAGACCTCACTACCACTCATATGGAGCGATCCCGTGGCTTCCGTCTGCGATGTGTGCGGCAAGGGGCCGGGCTTCGGCAACAACGTGTCGCACTCGCACCGCCGCACCCCGCGCCGCTGGAACCCCAACATTCAGCGCGTGCGCGTCATGGTGGGGCGGACGCCCAGGCGGCTGAACGTGTGCACCTCCTGCATCAAGGCGGGCAAGGTCACCCGCTGACGCGCTGACCTGTCGGTCTCCGCTGTCCGCGCTCCCCGGCGCTCTCGGTTGCCTGCCCGCTGACCGTTGATCAGCTCGCAGGCTGGCGTATCCGCCAGCCGTGATCGACCGGCCCGATGCCCGCGCCGAGCGGGAATCCGCCGTCGATCGCGCCTGTTACGTATTCCCTGGCTGACTCGACCGCGGTCGGCACGTCCGCGCCAAGCGCGAGCCACGAGGCGATCGCCGAGGCGAGGGTGCAGCCCCGTTCCGTGGGTGTGGCGGGTCGCGATCCGGGCGCCCGGGATCCGGATCAGGTGGCCATCGCCGAAGAGCAGGTCGACCGGGTTGCCGGGAAGATGCCCGCCCTTGATAAGGACCCAGCGCTGGCCCCGCGCTGCGATCTGCCTGGCCGCCGCGAGCATCGACCGAGTTCTGCGCGGTGACCGCGCAGATCACCGTCATGCCGTGCACCCCGAGCGCGAGCATCGTCTTCAGGTCTGCCTGGATGCCGGCCCCGCCACCCGAGTCTGAGCCCGCGATAGCGAGCACCCGCGGCGGAGTGTTGCTCATTCCAGCCAGACTAGCCGCGCCCTGCGCGGCCCGGGTTGGCCCGGGGCCGCCCTCCGCTGGGTCGCGGCCCGTCCCTGAGTCGCGGCCCTCCCCATGCGTCGCTGCCCGTCCCTGAGTCGCCGACCGTGAGGGTAGACATGGGGCATCGCAGTGGCGAAAGGGACTCTATGAGACCCTCACTCTCCCGCTATGCCCCGATGTCCTTCTAGCGGCCGAACGGCCAGCGGCCGTGCCTGGGCGTCTCCCCGGTGAGCGGGCGGAATGCGCACGGCGCGGAATCAAAGACGCACCCACTCGGACGGCCAGGCGTTCCCGAGCCGGCGATCACGATCCTCGCTTCGTTCGCGCCCGATCGCGGCCACGGCAGCGGCGAGCCTCTGACGATCACGCCGTCAGCGCCTTCGTGCCGCCACTTCGCCCACCAGATGCTGCTGATCTGGGCTCCAGGCAGAGTGAACTTGAGCATCCAGTGCTTCAGCGGATGGCGGCCCATGATGACGATCACGGCCATGAACTGGCCCTTGTGCGTCGGCTGCTCCGCGTACTCGACCGTGACGGCCGACTGTTCCGCGGCATCGGGCCGCGAAGACAGCGGATTTTCATGCTTGGCCGCGTCGCGGCGACCGTTGGGCACCGGGGAGACCACGCCGCAGGCATGAGCGCAGCGGCCGCTCTTCGACGGGGGAAAGGTGAGCGCAGGGTGCGGAGCGGCAAGCGTCAGCGAGGTCGCGATCACTATTCCCACGCTGACCGCGAACCACGGCGTCAGCATCGCGCCCCTGACGATTCGCCGGTATTCGGCCCGCGGCCCGGATCTTGCCGAACGTCTCGCTCGCCGCCCGCGCACGGCGCCGGCGGCAGGCGCGCCGCCTCCGACACGGCGCATCTGAGCAGCAACCGACCGGACGCTGCGTCCAGGCCAGAATCCCTGACGCTTCGCCCTGTGTCGAGGAAGGTCCTCCGTCCGATGACGCGGCATCAGTGTGGTTATATCAAGCAAATGGCCGCTGCGGCGAGTGACATTGAGAATTGCCTCGGACACGTTGCGTAACTGTGCGCGGAAGTGCTCCCAGCCGCCCGCCTTCTCCCACGTCCTGCCGTCGACGAGCACCCCCCGCCCATGTGTTACAAGTCCGATGACGGTCCACCTCGCGGGCAGCGTGACGTCCGGCGGGAAGGTCGCGGCGAGCGCGTGATCGTCGCCTCCGGCCAGCACCCACTGCGCCCAGTCGGCACCGCCAAGCAGCGCGGCCGCCCGGGCTAGCGGCGCAGTGCTGGCCACGGGTTCCGCGATGACCGAACTCGAGCTGAGCTCGATCCCGACCCCGCTGCCGTCCGCCACGTGGCCGATATCGGCGATAAGGCCGTCGCTGATGTCAATCATCGAGGTCGCCCCGAGCGCGGCAGCTTCTGGGCCGGCGTCGTAGGGCGGTGCGGGTCGCCTGTGCGCGCGTATGAGCACCGACAGATCGATGCCTGGCTCAGTCAGCCCCGCGGTGAGCAGCGCCAGGCCGCCGGCCGCGGCGCCGACCGTCCCCGCGATCGCTACCACATCGCCCGGCCTGGCTCCGGCCCTGGTCACCGGCTCGCGGCCGGCCAGGTCGCCGAGCGCCGTGACGGCCACGGTTACCACATCCGCACTGCTGGTGTCGCCGCCCGCGACAGCGGCCCCGGCCGCCGCGGCTTCCTGCGCGATCCCGTCCGCGAGGTCGAGAACCCATGCCACCTGCAGGTCGCCGGGCCCGGCGAAGCTGACGAGGAGCGCGGTCGGCATTGCCCCCATCGCGGCGATATCGGCCAGGTTCCTTGCCGCCGCCTTGCGCCCGATCTCGCCGGCCGACGACCAATCCCGGCGAAAGTGCCTGCCCTCGATCAGCATGTCCGTCGTGGCGACGACGCGGCCGTCGGGGGCACGGAGCACTGCCGCGTCGTCGCCTATCCCCACGATCAGCCCAGCGCTGCGCGGAAGCCGCTGGCTGATGGCCGCGATCAGGGCGAACTCGCCGAGTTCCGCGATGGTGATGCGTGCCTCCCCGAGGCTTGCCGACGGCCCTTGCCGACTGCCCGCAGAGCCGACTAACCGGGTGCGCTCGCACCCGCTGCCTACGGTAGCGTTGCGATCACACTGACGACCGGAGGGCGACATGGTCCAGGCTTACATCCTCGTCCAGACCGAGGTCGGGAAGGCTGCGGCGGTAGCGACGGCCATCGGCGAGATCGACGGCGTGACGCAGGCTGACGATGTGACCGGTCCTTACGACGTTATAGTCCGCGCGGAAGCTGAGAACGTCGATGAGCTCGGTCGGCTCGTGGTAGCGCAGATCCAGGGCGTACCAGGAATAACGAGGACGCTGACCTGCCCGATCGTTCACATCTAGGCGGTGGCTGGCGATCCTGCGGGATCGCGACCGAGCGGGCAGGCCCCGATCCGATCGATTCGCGCGCCGACCGCGTTCTGCTGCCGAGCCCGATCAGCGCGGCGGACTGCAGGTCCGCGAGCGTGTCGACGTCGTGTCTCAATCCGGGGATGCCCGGCAGGTCAAGCTCGACCGCCCCGGCCTGGCGATGACGCATCCGCGACTGCGGGCCGAACCGCGGGACGAACGCGGCCCCGGGCATTGCCGTGTACAGCGTCGTTCCCGAGCCCGCGGCATCGGCGACGAAGGCCTGAGTCACCGTCGAAGCCGCCGTGAGGGCGGCGGTCAGCTCGGCAGAAGACAGGGCAGGCAGGTCGGCGGTGAGCGCGGCAAGGCCGCGGCCCGGCCAGCGCGCCGTTGCGTGCTCCGCGCCGACCGAGAGCGCCTCGTTGAGGCCCGAATGTGCCCGGTCGGCGATGACCTCGGCGCCGAGCGCCTCAGCCTCCGTCCTGATGGCCGAGTCATCGCTGACCACGACCACGTCCCCCACGGCCTGACAGGCCACAGCGGCCGCGACCGTGTCTGCCGCCATGGCTAGCGCGACCGCCTCGCGATCGGCGTCGGCCAGGCCTGCCAGCCGCGATTTGGCCCGGGCAAGTACCTTGACGGGGATCACCACGGACCAGGCCACCCGGGTATCAGTTCCCATAACATCCGATCTTGCCTCGACAGCGACTCAGGCGAACGCGAAGACTGGCACCATGAGGTGCAGGAGAGTGTCAACATGAGCGAGCGCGCGGACGGCAGCTATTCCAACGCATGGCGTGGATTTTCGAAGATCATTCTGCGGCCCACTATCCGCGCGCTGATGAAGCACGACTGGCAAGGCCAGGAAAATTTCGTTCCCGCTGGCGGCATGATCGTCGCGGCGAATCACTTGTCCTATGCCGACGTGCTCGCGCTGGCGCTCTTTTGCGATCAAGCGGGGCGCTACCCGACCTTCCTCGCCAAGTCCTCGCTGTTCAAGATCCCCGTTCTCGGCGGGATCATCACCAAGCTTGGCCAGCTTCCCGTCTACCGCGGCCAGGCCGACGCCGCGCTCGTGCTGCGCGACGCGGAGCAGGGACTGAGGGACGGCGCGTGCGTCGTCTTCTACCCGGAGGCGACGGTCACCAGGGATCCGGAATCCTGGCCGATGTACTCCAAGACCGGCGTGGCCAGGCTGGCGCTCGCAACCGGCGCGCCGGTAATACCGGTCGGCCACTGGGGAGCGCAATATGTGCTCCCCTACGGCAGCGTGCGACCGCACGTGATCCCGCGCAAGACCGTGCACATGATCGCCGGTCCCCCGGTCGACCTGTCAGAGTTCGACGGAAAGCCGCTCGACTCCGCGACGCTGCGCGCCGCCACCGACAAGATCATGACGGATGTGGCGGCGCTCGTTGGCAAGCTGCGCGGCGCTGATCCGCCCGCCCAGCCCTATCACCCGGCGATCGCCCGCCGCAAGGAGCGCGCCGAACGGCGCAGGCTCGCAAGCCAGCGCACGGACCAGGACGCCGGCCATGGTACCCACCAAGACGCCGACCACGGTACCGACCAAGACGGCGCGGGGCCGGCGGCAAGCGGCAGCGACGCGGCCAGCGGGGCAGCGAGCCCGTGACTGCGGCCGTGATGGGCGGCGGCTCTTGGGGAACCACATTCGCCCAGGTGCTGTGCGACGCCGGGACGGAGACGTCGCTGTGGTGCCGCCGCCCGGACGTCGCCGAAATGATCAACGCCACCGGCCGCAACCGCGACTACCTGCCTGAATTCGCGCTGCCAGACTCGCTGCGCGCCACCGCTGATCCCGAACGGGCGCTGGCCGGGGCACAGATCATCGTGCTCGCCGTGCCCGCGCAGACGCTCAGGCAGAATCTGGCGCGCTGGGTCGGCCTGATTCCGCGCGGCGCGCTGCTGGTCAGCCTGATGAAAGGCATCGAACTCGACACCGGCAAGCGGATGACGGAGGTCATCGCGGAGGTCACTGGCTGGCCAGCCGCGCAGATTGCCGTCGTCACCGGGCCGAACCTGGCCCGCGAGATCGCCGCGCGCCAGTACGCCGCGACCGTCGTGGCCTGCGCCGACGGGCAGACCGCGGAGAACCTGCAGAAGGCGTGCCACACCGGTTACTTCCGCCCGTACACGAATCCTGACGTGCTCGGCTGCGAGCTCGCCGGCGCGGCGAAGAACCCGATCGCCCTCGCCGTCGGGATCGCTGTCGGGATGGGTCTCGGCGACAACACCAGGGCCATGCTGATCACGCGCGGCCTGGCCGAGATCGCCCGCCTCGGCTCGGGGCTCGGCGCCGATCAGCACACCTTCGCGGGCCTGGCCGGCATGGGTGATCTTGTCGCCACCTGCTCATCGCCACTTTCTCGCAACAGAACGTTCGGGGAGAAACTCGGCCGCGGCGTACCGCTGGCCGACGTTCTCGCCAATACGAATCAGGTGGCAGAAGGGGTCACGTCCTCGAAGTCCGTGCTGGAGCTGGCCAGGAAGCACTCGGTGGAAATGCCTATCACCGAGGTGGTCGCCGCAGTCGTCTACGAGGGCCTCGACGTCGGCCAGGCGGCGCTGATGCTCGCCAGCCGAACGGCAAAGCCAGAGCGCTATGGCGTCTGACAGGTGGCCAAGGCCCCGGGAGCCGCGGGACCTAGGCCAGGGGTATCCCGCCGGAGAGTACGACGGCGGCGGTGCGGTCAACGGGCATTACGCAGGCTCGCGGGACGGCGACGAGCGATACGCCGACGCGCAGTACGCCGACGCGCAGTACGCCGACGAGCGGTACACCGACGAGCGGTACGCCGACGGGCGGTACGCCGACGGGCGGTACGCCGACGAGCGGTACACCGACGAGCGGTACACCGACGAGCGGTACACCGACGAGCGGTACGGCGACCGGCCCCCCCGGAGCGGCGCGCCCCGCGCGTTCCCGGTGGATGTCCCCGGGGGTTCGAGCCAGGCCGGCGAGTACCGCCGGGCGGTCATCCGAGGTGCCAGTGACGACCTCCCGGCGTGGTCAGGTCCGCAGCCGGAAGCAGTTCCCTGGCAGCTCGGACCCCGGCCCGCCACCGACCCACGGCTGGCCGGCCCGCGACTCCCCGACCCGCGGATGGCCAACTCCCGGCCCGCCGACCCGCGACTACCCGGCCAGCCGATGGCCGACCGCCGGTTCGCCGATTCCCGGGCGTTCGACGGGGGGATAGCAGATCCCAGGTTCGGCGATCCTCGCGCCAGGAACAACCGGCACCCCGGGCCCGACGGGTGGCCCCCGGACTCCCGCCTGTACGCTGACCCGCGACCAGCCGGCCCACAGCCGTGGCCCGACCCACGGCGCTCCGATCCGCGCCTGTCGGACTCTCGGCCCGCGGTCCCCGGTATCCCAGTTCCGCGGCCGGCCGACCCGCGACTGTCCGACCCGAGATACCAGGCTGAGCTGCGGCTGGCCGCAACGCGGTCGCCGCGCGCCATCGAAGCACCCCGCCTCGCCATCGAGGCACCCGGGGCCGTCGAGCAGCCCAGGGCCGTCGAGCAACCCAGGGCCGTCGAGCACCCCAGGGCCGTCGAGCACCCCAGGATCGGCGAGCCGCCGAGGGTGTGCGAGCCACCGCAGGCAGGGCAACTTCCTCCCGCGGGCCCGCACCCCCACACCCCGCCGCACGCCCAGCCGTATATGGCGCGGCAGGCGCCGAGCGATCCGGTCCCTGAGCCGCGCTGGACGGCCGACCCGCGACAGCTGGCAAGCCAGCCTCGCAGGTACGGGGAGAACACGCGATCGGTGCACCTGCCGGTGCAGGCGCCGCCGAAGCAGCCGCCGCTCGCCACGCCCATCTACCGGACCGCCGCATTCACGTTCGGCTCGAACGCCGAGTACGCCTCCGTGCTGGCCAACGCGATCCCTGGATACAGCTACAGCCGGATCGACAACCCGACCGTCGAGGCGTTCTGCTGCGCGGTCGCGGCTCTCGAGGGGGTCAACCTCAGCTATCAGCCCGCCGCCCAGGCGTTCGCCTCGGGCATGGCCGCGATCTCCACCGTATTCTGGGCGTACACGAGGGCCGGTGCGCACGTGATCGCGCCGAGCGCGATCTACGGCGGCAGCTACAGCTTCCTGCGAACCGTCGCGTCGAACTTCGGCGTCCAGACCGACTTCGTCGACATGACCCACCTGGCCAACGTCCGGGCCGCACTGCGGCCAGGCACCGCCGTCGTTTACGCCGAGACGCTCGCGAATCCGACGGTCGCGGTGGCCGACATCGCCGGGCTCGCCAGGCTGGCGCACGAGGCGGGCGCGATGCTCGTCGTCGACTCGACGCTCGCGCCGCCGGTCATCTGCCGCCCGCTGGAGCACGGCGCTGACCTGGTCTTGCACTCGGCGACCAAGTACTTCGGCGGCCACGCCGACGTGACGGGCGGCGTCGTGACCGGGCACCCCGAGCTGATCAGGAAGATCCGCGACGCGCGGATCGACACCGGTGGCTCGCTCGCACCTGACGATTCGTACCTGCTGCGGCGCGGGCTCGAGACTCTTCCGCTCCGGGTGCGCAGGCAGTGCGCGACCGCGCTGCTGCTGGCCGCCGGGCTGGCCAGGCATCCCGCCGTCCGCACGGTCTACTACCCGGGACTGACCCAGCACCCGGGCCACGACCTGGCCAGGAGGCAGTTCGACGCTGGGCCGGAGGGCACGCGCTTCGGCGCGATCGTCTCCGTCGCGCCATACGGCGGCCAGGAGGCCGGGATGATATTCGCCGACCGGCTCAGGCTGGCAAGGCTGGCGACCTCGCTCGGCGGCACGCACACGAAGGTCAGCCACGTGGGGTCGACCACGCACCGGCAGATGGACGGCGCGGCGCTCGCCGCCGCCGGCATCGACCCGGGGTCGGTGCGATTCTCCGTCGGCCTCGAAGACGGCGAGGATCTGCTCGCAGATGCGATGGCCGCGCTCGACTCGCTAGGCGGGAGATAACTTATCCGGCATTCGCGGCGTAATTGGAAGTGCCGGCGGCATACTTCATGGGTCACAGGACAGACGGCGCATGCGCCAACGGGAGGAAGCGTGGAGCGCGGACGCAAGATCAGGGTCGCCGTCGTATTCGGCGGCCGGGGGCCTGAGCACGCGATCTCCTGCCTGGGCGGCGGCAACGTGCTGCGGGTGATCGACCGAGACAGGTACGAGGTCATCCCGATCGGGATCACCGGCGAGGGCGCATGGCTCGAGGTCGCCGACGACCCAGCCAAGCTGGCGATCGCCGGCGGCGAGCTGCCCAGCGTCGATTCGGTGGCCAAGCCAGACGCGCACGTCGTGCCGTGGGCTTACCAGGGCGACTCCGCGGTCGTCGCCAGCGCGCCAGGCCACATCCCGCACGTGCTCGGCGACGTCGACGTCGTGCTTCCCATTCTGCACGGGCCGTACGGCGAGGACGGGACGATACAGGGCCTGCTCGAGATGGCGGGCGTCGCATATGTCGGCGCCGGCGTGCTGGCCAGCGCGGTCAGCATGGACAAGGAGTACATGAAGCTGATCTTCCAAGCCAAGGGTCTGCCGGTCGGCGCGCACGTGGCGGTCCGCGAGAGCGAGTGGCCGCCCGCCGCCGAGCCAACAGCCGAGCAGCTCCACACGGCCGCCAAGATCGAGGCACTCGGCTGGCCGTTGTTCGTCAAGCCCGCGAGAGGCGGCTCGAGCCTGGGTACATCGAAGGCTTCCGATCGGGACGAACTCGCCACGGCGATCTCGCTTGCCAGGCAGTTCGATCCGAAGGTGCTCGTCGAGGCCGCCATCACTGCCAGGGAGATCGAAGTAGCAGTGCTCGAGGGGCGGGACGGCGCCGCCCCGGACGCCAGCGTGCCTGGCGAGCTTCGCCTCGACGGCGGAGAAGAGTTCTACGACTTCGAGGCCAAATACCTTGACCAGGCCAGCACCATGCTGATCCCCGCGCCGATCCCGTCAGAAGACGCCGAGCGGATCCGCGCGCTGGCCGCCGCCGCGTTCACGGCCGTGTCCTGCGAGGGGCTGGCTCGGGTCGACTTCTTCTACACGCCGGACAGGCAGATTCTCGTCAACGAGATCAACACGTTTCCCGGGATGTCGCCGACGTCGTATTTCCAGAAGCTCTGGGAGGCGACCGGCCTATCCTTCGCCGAGATCATCGACCGGCTGCTGCAGTCGGCAGTGGCTCGCCGCCCCGGCCTGCGCTAGCGGTCCCGCCCTCCCGCACCTCCCGCACCTCCCGCACCTCCCGCACCACCCGCACCACCCGGATCACGCCGCGCCCGTCCGCCCGTCAACCTCAGCCACATCGACGTGCCATCGCTGTTCGCGCTCCGGCAAACCAGGAGCGTCGATGTACCGCCCTTGTTCGCCGGCGAACATCTCCGGCACATCGATGTCGCTCTGGACGCTAGTGCGGGGGCATCGGGGTGCCATCGTTGACCCGGGGCGGCGAGATGGGCAGAGGGCGGGCGGCCGGATGCGGCCGCCCGCCCTCGCCGCGCCTGGACTGCTACTTCCGGCCGGCGGCGACCTTCTTCTTCTCGCCGTTGACGAGAGCCTTGAAGTCGGCCCCCGCACGGAACTTGGGCACCGACGACTTGGGCACCTTGATGGACGCGCCGGTCGCCGGGTTCCGCGCTGTGCGCGCCGGGCGATCGGTCTTCTCGAACACCCCGAACCCGGTAATCGCTACCTTGTCGCCTTTTGCGACTGCGAGCTGGATGGTGTCGAGAACTGCGTTAACCGCTTCGGTCGCGGTTTTCTTGTCTCCCATCCGCCCGGAAATCGCATCGATCAGGTCACGCTTGTTCATATCGTCACTCCTGCGGTCCCCCAACTGGAGGTCGCGCACTCACCCTGGCTGGTGTGACCGGGGCTTTCGCAACCTCTGACCTGCTTGAAATTAGGCGATGCAGACGCCTCGCACAATCATCTGCGCGATAAACGAGGCGTGTCGTTACTGAAATTACGCGGGCTGCTGGTGCAATCGCAAACGCCGACCGCGGCGATTCTCACCCTGCTGGTAGCAAATTCAGCAATATAAGGCGCCAGTCGTCCGGCAGAATATCGTCGCCGACCGATGCGACACTGCGGCCGCGCCGAGTTCCCGCCAGCATCGCCGGCTTACCTTCCGATTACGCGCACCCCCCGGATTCGCCGTCCCGCGGGGGGTGCGGGAGGTCGTCCCCCCGACCAGCACCGCGCGCTCGCTCGGCGTCGGCCATGAGCCGGTCAAGCCGCTGCGCACCCCTGGGCCGGTTCGCCGCCGGCATCTTCAGCGAGGTGCAGATCGCCATGAACCTCAGGTGCAACCTCATCCGCACGTCAGGATCCACATTCAAGCCGCACAGGGCGCGCTGCACGGCGAGCAGCCTCGCCGCCAGCGGGTCGACCTCGGCACGCTCGGCCGCCTCCGCACTTGCCCGCGTACCCGGTTCTGGCCCGGCCGACTCGGACTCACTCATCGACCCCACTCTCCCAAACGGCGCGGCCGGGGCCAACACCGAGGGCAGCCGAAGCGCTACCCTGGCAGGCCCTTCGCCTCGCCCGGCATGGCCGAAGGCCAGTGCCGCCGCGTCCCCGCGCCAGGTGACACTCGTCAAGACGGTAAGGTCCATACTTGGGAAGCTGCGGCCAGCGGGCCTGTCCTGTGGCCATGCCGCCGCGTCGCGTGAGCCTGCCATGTGAGGTCCCCCTGATGAAGGTTGCCGTGGTCAAAGAGACCGGGCCTGCCGAGCGCAGAGTCGCGCTCGTGCCCGAGATCGTCGCCAAGCTGCGATCCGCGGGGCACGAGATCCTCGTCGAGACCGGCGCAGGCGCCGGAGCCTTCCTGCCTGACGAGTCCTATTCGGAGGCCGGGGCGGTGGTCGTCCCCGCCGACCAGCTTCGCTCCGCGGACGCGGTCTTGATGGTCGGCCGGCCCAACGCCGCGCACATCGCGAGGCTGCGACCCGGGCAGGCGCTATTCGGCATGCTCGCGCCGCTCACCGACCCGGCCCTCGCCGACAGCCTCGCCCGGGCTGGCGTGACAGCGGTCAGCCTCGACCTGATCCCGAGGACCATATCGCGCGCGCAGCAGATGGACGCGCTGAGCTCGCAGGCCAACATCGCCGGCTACAAGGCCGCGCTGCTGGCGGCGACCACGTTCGGCCGGTTCTTCCCGCTGCTGATCACGGCCGCGGGCACGGCACGGCCGGCCAAGGTGCTAGTGCTGGGAACCGGCGTCGCCGGCCTGCAAGCGATCGGCACGGCCCGCCGCCTTGGCGCCGTGGTGAGCGCCTACGACGTCAGGCCCGAGACGAAGACCGAGGTGGAGTCGCTCGGAGCGACGTTCATCGAGCTGACCTCGGTGGGACCGGCCGCCGGGGATGGCGGCTACGCCAGGGCGCTGACCGACGCTGAGCGCGCCGCGCAGCAGGCCGAGCTGGCCGACCATATCGCCAGGCACGACGTCGTGATCACGACCGCTCAGGTACCGGGGCGCAGGCCGCCGCTCCTGGTGACGGAAGAGGCGCTGAAGTCGATGGCGCCTGGCTCGGTGCTCGTCGACATGGGCGCGAGCGAGCTCGGCGGCAACGTTGAGGGCTCCGTTCCAGGTGAGACGATCGTCGCAGGCAACGGCATCACGATCGTCGGCGCCGACAACTTGCCGTCGACGATGGCCACCGCGGCCTCAGCGATGTACGCGCGCAACATCAGCGCGCTGCTCACCTACATGTCCAAGGATGGCCGGATCACGGTGGACCTGGACGACGAGCTCGTGGCCGGGGTCGTGATCACGCACGGTGGGAAGGTCGTGCATCCATCACTGAGTCGGGCGCAGACGTCGGCCGATGCCGAAGCCGCGCAGCCGCCAGAGTCGCCGACGGCCGAATGAGCAGAAGGAACCGGTCATGCTCCTGACAGACTTCATCATCTTCGTGCTGAGCCTGTGGGTGGGCTTCGAGGTCATCAGCAAGGTGCCCGCGACGCTGCACACGCCGCTGATGTCCGCGGCCAACTCGATCCACGGCATCGTGCTGGCCGGCGCCATCGTGATCGCGGCCACCGCCCATAACGCCATCGGCTACGTGCTGGCCTTCGTGGCCGTGGCGTTCGCCGCGATGAACGTCGTCGGCGGGTACGTGGTGACCGGCCGGATGCTCAAGATGTTCAGGCGCCGGATCGCGCCGGCATCGGCACCGGCCGCCGTCGAGGCGAGCCCGAACGGCAAGGCCGCGGGAACGCGAGCCACCCGATGAGCGGGACGTTTAACACCGTCATCCAGCTGATCTACCTGGCGGCGGCGTCGTGCTTCGTGCTTGGCCTGCACCTGATGAACAACCCAGCCACCGCCAGGCGCGGCAATCAGGTCTCGGTCGCGGGCATGGCGGCCGCGATCGCGGCGACGGGCGCCCTGGTGATCCACGAGGGTGTGATCGACGCCACCGGCTGGATCGTGATCGCCGCCGGCATCCTGGTCGGCGGCGGTCTTGGCCTGTACACGGCGAGAACTATCAAGATGACCGCGATGCCGCAGCTCGTGAGCATCTTCAACGCGGTCGGCGGCGGCGCGGCCGCCCTCGTGGCGATCAGGGACTTCATGACGATCGGCTCGGGCGTCGGCGCCGCCACGTCCGTGCCGACCGTGCTCGACGTGGTCATCGGCTCGGTGACCTTCTCGGGCTCGATCATCGCCGCAGGCAAGCTGCAGGGGGTGATCACCACCGCGCCCGTCACGATCCCGGGCGCCAGGCTCATCAACCTGCTGCTGGCCACGGTGGCCGTGGGCGTCGGCGGCTACGTGGTCGCCTCGCCTGACATGCCCGGCCTCGGTGTCGTGATCGCGGCGGCGCTCGTGTTCGGCGTCTCGATGGTCATGCCGATCGGCGGCGCCGACATGCCGGTCGTCATCTCGCTGCTCAACGCGTTCACCGGCACCGCGGTCGCGATGGCCGGCTTCGTCATCAACAACACCGCGCTGATCATCGCCGGGGCGCTGGTCGGCGCCTCAGGCGGCATCCTGACCAAGCTGATGGCCGATGCCATGAACCGATCGATCGGCAACATCATGCTCGGCGGGTTCGGGTCTGGAGACAGCCAAGCGGCCGTCGAGGGGCCGGCGGGAGCGGGGGTGACGTCGATCGCCGCGGACGACGCGGCGATCCAGCTCGCCTACGCCTCCAAGGTCATCATCGTGCCCGGCTACGGCCTGGCCGCCGCTCAGGCACAGCACGAGGTGGCGGCGCTTGCTGACCTGCTGGAGTCGCGCGGCGTCGACGTCAGCTACGCGATCCACCCGGTGGCGGGGCGGATGCCCGGGCACATGAACGTGCTACTTGCCGAGGCGAACGTGCCATATCCGCTGCTCAAGGAGATGGACGAGGTCAATCCCGAGTTCGCGAGGACCGACGTCGCGCTGGTGATCGGCGCCAACGACGTCACGAACCCGGCGGCGCGCAGGCCAGGAACGGCGATCTCGGGAATGCCGATCCTGGACGTCGACGCCGCGAAGTCCGTCATTGTCATCAAGCGATCGATGGGCCACGGATACGCCGGCATCGACAATGAGCTGTACACCAACCCGAAGACCTCGATGTTCTTCGCCGACGCGAAGAAAGGCCTCGCCGAGCTCACCGCATCGGTCAAGACACTGGTCGGCTGAGCAAACGGGCCAACCGGCATGCTGGCACGATCTTGCCAGTATTTCGCCACCAGCCGAAACGAGGCTTCACCGACGGCTTGGGGAAGCGCGCCAACAATTTCAGCGGCAATCTCGCCGGACCTGAGTGACCTGCGCACACGGCCGGCAAAGCAGCCCGCGCGGGGAATCGTTAATCGGTAATCACCAATTATCGGTGAAGCACTGTCAAAACAGCACTTCTCATACGAGTAATGACACTCTTGACAGAAGGTATATCTAGTACGATAATAGGGCAGTCAGACTAGTCCATACCATTCTCACGGCCGGAGGAACGGATGAAGCACCGCCTGCTATTACTCATTTCTCTCATCGGACTCCTGACCATTGGCAGCACAGCCGCCGCAAGCGCGGCTCCCGCGTCCCACCACAAGGCCACCAGCCAGGCGCAGTACTGCGTCGCGATGGCAGAGCCGACCGGGAGCACGGCCACGCCCGTCGCAACGTGCTACTCGACGTTCGCCGCATCCATCTTCGCAGCGACCGGCGGCCGGGTCAGGCTTCCGGCCTCGGCGAAGCCAGGATCGGTGACCCCAGGCCAGCTCAACGCCGGCGCGGCGGTGCCAGCCACGACCTACGTGCTGAGCATCGACTGGGCGTATACCGACTTCACCGGCCCCTCGCTGACCTGGGAGCAGTCATCGAAGTGTGGCAGCTTCCAGGCATCAAGCATGCCGAGCGGCTGGAATGACGTCGTCTCGTCCGTCGAAACCTTCAGCGGCTGCGCCAACACCCTCTACCAGAACATCAATTTCGGCGGGAATACCTTCTCGATCGGGAGAAACAACTCGGCGGCCACCCTGGGCTCGTTGAACAACGAGACCTCCTCGGAGAAGTGGTGCACCTCCAAACCATGCTGATCCGCAGGTTAGGCAGCGTGAGCTGAGAGAACCGGGATTAGGGTACGGCGGCCCCGGTCTGGCTCAGGGAACCGGGACCGCCGTACCTGGCCGCAGGCGGCGTGAGCCGTGATAACCGCCGTGCGGCTGCTGGGTGAAGTCCAAGGCTGGCGCACGTTCCCCGAGGACCAGGAAAGACGGCAGCCGCGCCGCCGCGCCACACGCAGACCGCGAGCCGGGGTGGGCGGAATTTGCGATTCCTGGACGGTCGATGGACTCTCTGTCCTTGCCTGAGCGCTCCTATCCGATACAGTGCCGCGCAGCCATCATGCGCGCTGCGTACCTGCGCGTTGGTTCCTGGCTTGCTCGCGTCGGCCACGGTCATGTAATAGGCAGGGCCTGCGGCTGGATTCCGGATCGAGAAACAGAACGCCAGCCTCATGTTGGTAACCGGGTGGTAGGCGATCACTCCAGCCGCGACGCTGCTGATGACGACGATGGCCGCCGCCGCGATCATGGAAGGCCCCCGCCGCCCGCGATGCCGCGCCGCATTGGTGACCAGTTCCTCGAGCTGGCGCCGTGCGGCTTCCCTGCGGCGCAACGGCAGCACCGGCATCCGCTTCGGGTGGAAGTAGCTCATCCTGGGCCTCCGGCTAACAAGCTGGCTGGGGTTCGACCGAGCGGCACGCACCGGCCCGGCACGTCGTCCGCCAGCTCACGCAGGCGCTGGCGGGCGCGGGACAGCCGGGAGCGGACGGTGCCCTCTGGCACCCCCATCGCGACCGCGGCCTCGGCGTAGCTGAGCCCGGCCCAGTCGCAGAGCGCGATCACCTCCCGCTCTGACTGGCGCAACCCCCCCATGGCGCACAGCAGGTGCTGTGCGAGCCGTTCCTGATCGACACGAGCCGATGCGTCGGCCGCGATGTCGGCCTCCTCGCCAGGCGGCGGAAGCTTCGCCAGCAGCTGGTTGTACCGACGGAGCGTGCGCTGGGCATTGCGGGTCGCGTTGTTCGCCACGCCGAGCAGCCAGGGCAGCGCGGAGTCACCGCTGAACCTGACCTCGCGTCGCCTTCGCCACGCCTCGAGGAACACCGCGGACGTCAGATCCTCGGCCATGGACCACGAGCCCGTCCTGGTGAAGCAGTGCGCGTAGACGCGGTTGCCGTAGCGCTCGAAAAGCTCGCCGAAGGCCTCGCCTGCGAACTCGTTGGCGGCCTGCGACCATAGATCCTGATCGCTAGCCGCGGCCCAGTCGATGCCCACACTCCTTCTATGTCCGGCAACGGTCCGCTAGTTCCATCAACAACCGGCATCGCATGATCGGTGAGGGAAGGGTACTCCCGGTGAGCACGTTGAACGCGAATCTTGAGGTAGCCGTGCGCCCTGTTGCGGCTGATGGTCTTGAGCTCACCAGCGCACGGACGGCCTCGGTCGGCGCGATGACCGTCAGGCGGCTGCTGCCGCTCCGCCAGCGGCGGAGCGTGGGCGCGTGGTGCTTCGTCGATCACTACGGGCCGATGTCCGTCGACGGCGTGACGGGGATGGCCGTGCCGCCGCATCCGCATATCGGCCTGCAGACGGTTACCTGGCTGTTCGCGGGCGACGTGCTGCACAGGGACAGCCTCGGCAACGAGCAGATGATCCGGCCAGGCCAGCTCAACCTGATGACAGCTGGCCGCGGGATCGCCCACTCCGAGGAGTCGCCGGCCGAACGCGACCCGCAGCTGCACGGCGTTCAGCTCTGGGTGGCGCTGCCTGACCGCTCGCGACACGCCCCGCCGGGCTTCGAGCACCACGGCGAACTTCCGTCAACCAGGGCAGGAGGATTGGCCGTGACCGTCCTGCTCGGGTCGCTGGCCGGCCTGCGGTCGCCGGCCACCACCTTCACCGGGATCGTCGGGGCTGAGCTTGCCGCGGCACGGGACGCCGCGGACCGGATCGCGCTCGATCCGACGTTCGAGCACGCGGTACTGGTGACGATCGGATCCGCCCGCATCGCCGAGACCGATCTGGCAGCCGGCAGCCTGATGTACCTTCCGCCCGGTCGCGGCGAACTGCCGATCTTCGCGCGTGCGGGCACGGTGGTGATGCTGCTCGGCGGCGTGCCGCTCGGCGAGCCGCTGCTGATGTGGTGGAACTTCGTCGCCAGGACCCCCGAGGAGATCGCGGCGGCGGTCGCGGGCTGGCGCGAAGGCAGGTTCGGCGAGGTGGGCGGGTACCCGGGCGAGCCGCTTGAACCGCCGCCGCTCGATGTCCGGCGGCTCAGGCTCAGGGCTCAGAGCTGATGAGCCTTGAGGATGCGCATGAGCTTCGGCTTGCGCTTCTGGTCGGCGCGCAGCGCGCGGAGGTAGCTGTTGAATGCCTGGCCCGTGCCTAGCCGGCCATGACACTCGCGGGCCGAGGTCAGCAGCTTGGCCATCAGCTCGTAGCTTGCGTCGCCGGTCTCGCTCCTGAGCTTGTCGATCTGGCGGCGGTAGACGGCCAGCGCGTCCGCTGGCCTGGTCTCGGCGACGAGGCCGGCGAGCTTGAGCCATTGCGCGTCGCTGGCGACGCCGTCGGCCGCCTCCCATGCGGCGTCGATGTCGCAGTCCGCAATCAGGACGTCGATGAGAACGGGCCCTGGCGCCCAATGAGGCCAGCCGCCGGACGCCCGCGGCCTGGCGGCGTCGGCGCGGAGCACGCCGAGCGCCCAGTCCCTGGTGGATTCCCACTGACCGGCCCGCTCGGCTACGTCACGGAGCAGCCCGTAGGTGTCGGCGCTCGGAGCGGCGAGGAACCGCGCGCGGCGCACACTCACGGCGTCCTCGATGCGGCCTGCCCCGCAGTATCGCCCGACGACGAAGTCGGCGAGCCGCGAATCGGGCTGAGCAGGCTCTCGCACGCCCCGCTCAGCCCAGGCGAGCGCGTCATCGTTCCGCCCCGCCTCCTCGAGAACCTGCACGATGCGCAGGTGTGCCAGACCGCGATCATCCAGGCTCGCGGCCAGCATCACGACGAGGGCGTCGACATCGCCGACGGCGGTCAGCACCTGCTCCATCGCCAGGCGCTCTGCCCAGCCTGCGGGATTTGCTTCCAACGCCGCCGAGACCCGCTCGCGCAGCCTGGCCAGGCCGGCTTCGCCGAGTATGTCGTGGTAGTCCGCCAGGTCGATCTGGGGGATGTCGTCCGCGCGCACGACCCGGTCGGCAAGGAACTCGGCGAGCCCGGGCGGATCCGCCCCGGCGGCCTCGCATGCCTGCCTGTGCACGGCGAGCAGTCGGCCAGCGGCGTCTGCGATCACGCCGGCCCTGTCGCTGGCATGCCTGCTGACCTCGGCGACGGCGGCCAGGGCCTCCTCGGCGATCAGCATCGCGTCGGCGGCGTGTCCGACCGCGGCCAGATCCCTGACCGCCTCCATGACCTCCTCGATCCTGCGGGCATAGCGCCAGGACTCCTGGCCCTCCAGGTAGCCGTATGGTCCGGTCAGCCGGCTGCCGGCGATCTCGTCGTCGTCAAGAAGCAACCCGCCGACCCGGGTCGTGACGGCCGGAACGTCCGCCGCTGCGGTCGCGGCGCGCAGCTCGAGCCTGGCCAGCCAGTCGTCGTCCTCGATCGCGTGCTCGCACACGATCATGACCAGTTCGTCCCGGCTCAGCGAGCGTAGCCACCGGCCGAGACCGGCCGGCTCGGCCTCGCCACCCGGCTCTGGCGCGGTCCGCGGCTCGCTCTGATCGGCGGAAGCTGGTCCGCCCACTCGCCCTGCCCGTCGCGATCGCTGCGCCGGGACTTTGGCGGCGTCGCGCAGCACGGTCAGGGCGACCGCCACGCAGTGCTTGCAGAAGAACCCCTCCTGGCCGTAGGGACACCCGCACTCTGCCCGCGGTCGTGCGCCACCGGCTGTCGCGCCGCCGAGGGTCAGGACAACCAGGTAATCCTCTGACCCGCGCACGGTTGCGATGACCTGATTGCCGACGATCTCCAGGCTGGCGACCGCGCCGAGGTACTGCACTCCGCGCTCGAACGACTGCCGCCCGGCCGCCGCACGCACGTCGGCCTCGGTAAAGCCGATTACTGTCGCCGCGGTCATGCAGCCATTCAACATCACCATTGCGACAGTTTCGAACAATGGCTCGGGCGCCAATCGCTCGCATCGGTGCCCGACGCGGGCGGTCGGTGAATGGAGCGCGCGTGTCATGATCGAGCGGAGCGAAGGGAGCGCCGTGAAATACGAGATCATCGCCGAGGCGTACCGAGACCTGGAGCAGGCGAGCGGCAGGCTGGCGCTTGTCGACCGGCTGGCAGCGCTGCTGACTCAGACTCCGGACGACCTGCTGCCCATGGTCTGCTACCTATGCCAGGGCATGATCGCGCCCGAGTTCGCCGGCGTCGACCTCGGCCTGGCGGAGAAGCTCGCCATCCGCGCGGTGGCGACCGCGACCGGCTCGGAACCCGAGCGCGTCGCCGCAGCCGTGCGCGAGGCAGGCGACCTCGGCCAGGCCGCCGAGCAGCTGCTTGCCGCCAAGGCGGCTGGACGGCCCGCGAGCCTCGAGGTGACGGCTGTGGCCGACACCATGCACGAGATCGCCGCGGCCGAGGGACAGGGCTCGCAGGGCAGGAAGCTTGAGCTGCTCGCCGGATTGCTGGCTCAGGCCACGACGCTCGAGGCCAGGTACCTGCTCCGGCTGGTCACCGGCTCGCTGCGGCTGGGCATCGGAACTCCGACCATTCTTGACGCGCTCGCCCAGGTGCACGCGGGCGGTCGATCGGGCAGGCCCGTCCTTGAACGCGCCTACAACATCTGCTGCGACCTTGGCCAGGTCGCGTCCGTTCTCGTCGGCGGCGGGCTGACGGCCGTCGAGCTGATCCAGGTCAAGCCGGGCAACCCGGTTCGGGTCATGCTCGCCCAGCGCCTGTCGGCTGCGGACGAGATCCTCGCCAAGCTCGGCGGGCGGTGCGCGGCCGAGTACAAGTACGACGGCGTGCGGGTCCAGGCGCACCGCACCGCCGACGGTACGATCGAGCTCTTCACCAGGCGCCTCGAGCGCGTGTCCGCCCAGTTCCCCGACGTCGTCGAGGCGCTCGCCGAAGGCCTGCGCCCCAAGGAAGCGATCGTCGAGGGCGAGGTCGTCGCGTTCGACCAGGCCGCCGGGGAGCTGCGGCCGTTCCAGGAAGTCATGTTCAGGCGCCGCAAGCACGGCATCGCCGCCGCCGCGCGAGACGTTCCCGTGAGCCTGTTCTGCTTCGAACTGCTCTACGCCGACGGGCAGGATCTGACCAGGCTGCCCTATCCGCAGCGACGGCAGCGGCTCGCCGAGGCGATCACCGCGTCGCCCAGGCTCCGCCTCACCACCGCCGCGGAGGTCGCGGCACCCGCGGCCCTGGACGCGGCGTTCGAGCAGGCGGTGACCGACGGCTGCGAGGGACTTGTGTGCAAGTCGCTCAGCCCGGAGGCCGGCTACCAGGCTGGCGCCCGCGGCTGGCTGTGGATCAAGCTCAAGCG
>Ga0070707_100001751_pt1 | contig 20900 bp, 19 predicted proteins | sample KBSK5502metaG_FD_65468 | JGI IMG/M metagenome (GOLD analysis project Ga0070707, IMG submission 65468) | Corn, switchgrass and miscanthus rhizosphere microbial communities from Kellogg Biological Station, Michigan, USA - KBS K5-50-2 metaG | ecosystem: Host-associated > Plants > Roots >...
GAAGGATGAAGGATGAAAGTGTTGAACAATACTAGCGACGCTTTGGGTCTTTACGCTTCACCTTGGTAACAATTGTCACTAATATCGCGGTCAATTCTTCGGCCTCGTTATGCAATTCTTCCAAGCGCTTCAGTGGAAGAATCTCAGCCTCGCCGATTAGCTCAAGCCAATAGGAAGTTTCATCAAGCTCTTGCAAGGCGCCCTCAACTTTGCTTATGAAATCAGCATCGGATTTTGCTCGGCAAGCCTCACGGTAGTGCGCGCCAACTGAAGTTCCGGCCCTGAGTATCTGCCTTCCCAAAACCTGAGCGGCACCCCGCTGAGGAAGCGCCGCATAGAGTTTGATAATTCTAAGAGCAAACTTCTTTGTCCTCTCTCTGAGATCGCGTTGCATTGCGGGAGTTCCTCCTTAATTGCTTCATCCTTCATCCTTCATCCTTCATCCTTCATCCTTGAACTATCTTCCCCAAAACATGCGGCAGCATCTTTCGCCACCAGGGCCAGTCGTGATTCACGTCGGGCCCCCACAGATCCAGAGTGTGCGGGATTCCCTTGCCCTTCAGAATGTCTGAGAGCTGCTCACTGCGCTTTGGATCTTCGTACGAGCCCTGGCCCGAAAGAATGTGAATGGCATCGGCCTGACGCAGAATCGGCAGGTAATGATCGTCGTCCAGTTTTGACAAGTAGTCGGCGGGGTTATTGAAGTAGACGTTGTCGTCATAGTAACCGTTCAGGTAAGAGCGAATGTCGTAACTGCCACTCATCGCGATCACGCCGCGAAATAAATCGGGATGTTTGAAGTACTCGTTAGCCGCGAGGAACGCGCCGAGACTCGCTCCGGTCGTCAACGGCCTCGCGTCATCTCCGTTCTCGTTCCGGATCAGAGGCAGCACTTCGTCCGTGATGTATCGATCATATTTAGTCAGTAATTCTGCTTTCAGATTCGGGGGCATCTGCTCGTTAAGCAGACTGTAGCGATTGACGCTGTTGATTGAATAAGCGCGAATCCGACCGGATTCAATAAAAGGCTTGATGGCATCGACCAGATAGAAGCGTTCGTATTCCAGATAATCCGCGGCCGCGGTTGGAAGCATCAAGAGGGTCTGGCCCGCCTGGCCATAGGCAACCAGCGGCATTTCCATGTTCAGGTTCGGACTAAACCAGGATGTAGTTCTACGTTCCATGAAACCTCACAGACGGTCAGATTCCGCAAAGCGATGTTGGTGGTGAGAGATATTCTCGCACTCGCATTCAGGAAGCAAGTTGGCCGTCGAATTGGTGTCGCTCTCAACCTGAACGTGTTTAGAGCGTCAACTTTGATTGGGTTCTCTCTCGCCGAATAAAAACCCGACCTAAGTCGGTGCTCTGAACACCAGTAGTCAAGGCAGAGCACCGCTTCGGCACCCAACAAGATCTCCAACAGACTGGTCATTCCTCAACGAAAAAAGATTGTCTTTCCCGAAGACATCGTGATAGAGTCCGCGCGTCTCAGTAGCAAACTACGTTGCCGTCGCGGCTTAATAACACCATAAGCATGGTTTAGCGTCCTGCGACCGGTACGTCTGATGAGCTCATCAGGAGTTCTTCAGCACCGGTTGGCGCTAGTGGGTTCTCATCTGGACCAGAAGCTGTCCGGAGAGGAGCCACATCCTTACAACATCCACGAGATACTGGTGAAGGTTTCAGAAGAACGGAGATACCGAGTACCGGTTGTTGTGAAATTGCGGATGAATCCGCTCAATTAACATTTTAACAGGAAATCCGCGAACACCCCGTGCAAACCTGTGTGCTTTGAAATAAATTAGAATCGTCCTGGAGGATGCATATGCGTGAAGTGAAAGACCACTACGAGGAAGAGTACATCTACTTGGGAGACGTCACTCATGATGCTGTGCTTCTTGCCTGGGGAAAATTCTTCTTCACGCCGAAATGGGCACTTGTGGCCGATAAGGATATTCTCACACTTGAGGATGAGCATAATCGGCACACGTCGATCGGGGTGAACTGCGAAAGCTATGGCCCGGTCACGGTGGAGGTAATCGACAGCACGGGCACGATCGTCCAGAGCCTTTCTACAAGTCAGACGTTCGCCTGGGTCAACGGCCTCACACCCAATACCGAGTACACGTATCGGGTCCTCGTGCCAGAGGCCGGCGGACCTCCGCGCGTGTGGGCCGAAGGGCACCTCTGGTCTTACCCCTACCATGACTCCAAAGAGCCCATTAAGGAAATGAAAGAGACGCAGGATAGGTACGCGTGCAGATTCCGGACATTTCCAGAACCCACCGCGCATGAAGATCTGACCTTCGCGGTAATTGGCGACATGGGCACGGGAGATACAATGCAAGCAAGCGTCGCCCTTGCGTTGGAGCGCCTCATCGAAGAACGCGACGTTCGGCTGGTGCTAATGGTCGGTGACACAGTCTACAACCGAGCTAGTGGAGGCAGCGGGGCTTTGGACTCCGAGTGGCTGACAACCTTCTTCCAACCTTATCGCACCATAATCGATCGCGTTCCCTTCTATCCCTGCGTGGGAAACCACGACACCAAAGAAGGCTTCTTCGAAGGAGTTTTTCTGGGCGAGAAGCAGTCAGATCGGCGCACCCTGTACGACAACCTGCTCGTCCTCCCTCGTTTTAAGGACCAGTTACCACCCGGACGCGAAGCTTCGATTACGCCGGGACTCTTTTATCGACTGAAGTTCGGGGCCGACATCGAATTCATATGTCTCGACACTTCAAAGGAGTCAACGTTCAGCAAACGCCTGTTCGAACACGCTCACCACAAAGATTGGGTCCAACATACTCTTACTACTCCGCTGGGCGCCCCTCGGTGGCGTATTCCTTTCTCGCATCATCCGCCTTACTGCAAGGGGCCGCGGCATGACGAGGATGAAACACGCCTGAGACTGGGGGTCCTTCCTCTTTGCGAGAAAAACCGTATTCGCGCTTTCTTCTCTGGCCATGAACACAACTTCCAATGCATTGATAGCCCAACGAAAGGCTCCAGGGTCCGGTGTTTCATCTCTGGCGGCGCAGGTGGCTTTCGAGAAAAGGAGCCAGAGAAACACACCGATGGTTTCTTGCATAGTTGGGGAGGTAACGACCGAGGCCACTTCCTGATCGTTACTATTAGCGGAAATGAGATGAAAGTGGAGCCCATCGGCGTAAAAGTTGGTGGGCAGGGAGAACCACTCCTGCTCTGGGGTCAGCCCGAGGACGTCGATGGTAACCCGATTCACCCCGGGCCAATTTCGGTTAGAGCGGCCACCTAGTTTTCGCTGGATTAACTGACAGTTGTTTACGTCTTATGAGTGATTCCATTCAACACATCATTGTTCTGATGCTCGAGAATCGTTCTTTCGATCACTTCTTCGGCGCCTTGCCAAATGTCGATGGAGTCGATCCAAATAATCCCCGTTTCAACCTTGAAGGGCCCGATTCAACTACTAAATACCACCAAGAGCGGGGAGCGGTTCGCAAGATGAAGCCCGATCCCAAGCATGAAACCAAGAACGTGCTACGCCAAATTAATCCGGAGAAACTCGGCCGGATGGGTGGCTTTGGCAGCGCGGCATCGGCCCAGACATCAGGTCTGCATTGAGGATTAGCGCCGGCGTTTGGTGGCCAACAGTTGCGCCGAACTCCAGAAGAAGAATCGGCTTCGCCGGCAAATGATTGAAAACAAACCCTACCGAGCGTTACGTGGGTTTTCGTGGTGGAACGAGATGTGGGAAAACGACGATGAGTCAACGACCGACATGCGACTCCCGACAACCTCGGAACTGAGGAGGTATTCCGTCGTCACCTCGTAGATAACCCAAGAATAATAGACCGTCCTTTGTGACGCAGCGTCTGAGCTTCATGGAGAAGCGTTGCGAGATCCGGACCACGCCTGGAATGGTAGAACGCAATCGACTGCCTGCTACGGCTTGGCTGCCGGCCTTAAGCTTTCAGATTTCTCCACCGGCAACTCCGGCCTTTGGCTCCAGTCCTGAAACGAACCGTCGTAAAGATGCGCTTCATAGCCAAGGTAACGCGCGACGAAGTAAAGCAGACTGGCCTGTTGCCCGATGTGGCAATAAGTCGCAACGCTATCTCCGGGCTTCACTCCCGCTGTATTGAAGATTTCGCGCAACACTGAGACGCTTTTGAACTTATTATTCTCTTCGACCACATTGTCGAACGGAATACTCTTCGCGCTGGGAATATGACCGGCGCGCGGCATCTGTCCCGCTTCGGCGCCGGTGTAGAATTTCGAGGCCCGCGCATCCAGAATCGCCACACCCGGCTTGTTCAGATTTGCGCTCACCCAGGCGGCATCAACTACTAGTTTAGTGTTGGGTCGCGGTGTGAAGTGCCCGGCTTTTGGGGGCTGCACGTCAGCGGTTACTGCCCGGCCCTCGGCGCGCCACGCCGGCAAACCGCCATCAAGAATCGATGTGCGATCGCCGAGCCCCAAATAGTCGAGCGTCATGAAGACTCGCGCAGTCGGCGTCACCCAGTCTTTGCCAAAGTAAACCACGATTCGCGACTTGTCGGTCACGCCAAACTTTTCAAACGCCGCTTTCAGTTGATCGACCGGCGGCAACTCAAGCGCCAGGCCCTGACCACGCGGCGTGGAAATGTCAGCCGTCGAGATGAATTGCGCGCCGGCAATGTGTCCGGCGACATACTCAGGTTTCTCTCCGACGTGTAGCAGAACCAGCGACTCATCGTTGAGGTGTTTCGCCAGCCACTCGGTGGAAACGATTAGTGATTCGTTTACTTTGCCTGCCGCCTTCGCGTGGGTGCCGCCGTGCCACGCCGCAGAGCAAGCTATCAGGGCAACATTCATCGCGAGCTTGAATGAAACACTCAGCATAATTCCTCCTTCGTTGGTGCGTCACAGCTTAGAACTATTAGAAGGAAATCTCAATTGGAATTCCCGCGGTTAAGCTGTGAGCCATCAAAGGTTTCTTCAGAACTGCATGAATCTGCGCAAACGCTATTGACGGAGGATGAGAAGTGAGGTATTTATCTGTCGCGTTTTCAATCCGTATTCGCCGTAAGACAGCGACTGGTTCTCAGAGACTGCAACAATTCACGCGTCCTCCCAGACCAGCCTTGCTAACTAACCCTAACCCCGAAGGAGAACCACATGCTCTATTATGCCCACGGAGATGCCATTGTCGCTGCTGATGAAATTGCTGACAATCCTCATTTGTCGCAGCAAATTTCAAAATTCTATACAGACATGTCCTCAGGTAACGAACCAACGGCACTCAGTTTTGATTCAGGACAACTGAACTCAGACACCGCCGTCATGGCGTTCGTTCCTCCCGGCGATGGGCCCCAGGCAGTCGCTTGGACCCCAATCGGACTCGGACGTCCTTTAACCATAATGGTTAGAGAGGTCTATACGGGCAAGTACCCAAGAGGCGGAATACTGGGTGGCGATGGCAAGGACATGCTTATTACGTCTGCAGTGAAGAGCATCGCTGCGTTTGGTGCCAAGCCGCGCGCCCACAATTTTCTACAAAACAAGGTGCCGGCAAAGAGCAGGTTGCAGCGACCGCAGGCAAGCAAGAACGGAACGCCGTACATATTTCATTCACCGGCGCTGCTCGAACGATCGCTCACGATGGACATAACCATTGTGTTTGATACATTCCCACAAGAAGTCTTTAATCAAGTTGGTGACATCTTTAATTCCGCCGCGGGCATACCGATTTTCCAAGTGCACAGCGTCTACCTACTCGCCGCGGGAATGCTCGCGAAGTTGGTTGGGCAAGCCGGAGAGTCAATCTTTGACGGCAAGCCGGTTTTTGATTCCTCGGATCCGATCGACATAGCTCTGGCCGGTAGTGCTCCTATGCCGCCGGGTTTTGCGTTGATTACTACGCAAAACGTGGACGCGATAGATAAGAACTTCCGAAAAAATTACCACGTCAACGACACTGGTAAAGTCGTGGACAAAAATGGAGAAGAATATCTGGGCGACATGCCTTACGTGGTGATCAGTGTCGATGGCGCGTCCGATGAAAACCTCGCGTCCTTCGCGCCGACGGCGGCGAGTGCGGCTGTCTTATCGCGTTTTTTCGGCATCAAGGACGGTCAGCAACTGCCATTGGATACCGTAATCGACGCCATCAAACTGTATAACGATCTGACTTTTCGCAAGCAGATCGATCAGATCGATAAGAAACTTGAAGGTCTTTCAGCCACTGATCCTCAGCGGCCGGCGTTAGAGGAAAAGAGGAAAGCGCTCCTGGCAAATATCCTCGAGGAGATTCTAAAACCCAAGGCAACGTAAGCTAAATCAAAAACGGGGAGAGACAAGATGCCGGAATATCATCCACCCTCAGCTTCACTTTCACGCCTCGGGGAAATTGTGGATGCGTTGAAGCGCGCTATGAGGCTTGAGCATTCGTTCAAAAAAGGCGGCAAGGCTGTATTCAAGCTCGAGGGCGGAGAGCTTTACTATGACTCGCTGCTTGACCTCGACACTGACGGATCTCGCTTTGCCGTTCAAGATGCGACCGGACAGTCCGACACCTCGCTGCACCAACCGAACGGCAAGCCCGTCGACTCGGACGCTGTGCCCTTTTTCGTTATGCCGGGAAGTTTTGGCGAACAGCAGGGGTTCCGCCTTGGCGACGTCGCGGCCGTCATTTTCGGTGACCGGCTCGAGTTTGCCGTTTTTGCCGACCACGGACCGCCCAAGAAGCTGGGCGAAGGATCGATTGCCTTGCATCGTTCACTGGGCCACGAAACCATTCGTGGCGGAAAGTTACACGACGAGGCGATCGATGCCGACGTCATTACGATCGTGTTTCCGGGATCGGGTGACGGTACGCCGCAGACTCCAGAAAAGATCCGCACTATAGGGACGTCTCGATTCACCGCGCTGGGCGGAAGTTTGTCCTAATCGCGCGCCGGTCGCGTCGAAAATGGATTTCAGCATGGGAGCGTTTCATCGAACGTCCGATTTCGGCGCCGGCGAGCTGGCTCGCTAAAGCAGGCACTGTTCTCGATCTGCTATCGTAAAGACCGCTTGATCAAATAACCCGAGAACCTTGCATGCCTGACAACGTCATACCCATCACGCCCGTACCCATAGCCTATGTTGCCGCGCCATCACTCTCTGAAGTCAAAGCGGGCAACGCCGTTTTGCAAAAAGGTCATAAAGGCGAGGCGGTGAGTTACGCGCAGGAATTGTTAGGGATTCATGTCGACAGCAAGTTCGGAAACGATGACTCATAGCATCAACAATTCATGCAAATCGTTAAGTCAGATCCTATGCGGTCAGTCATGGGTACAAGTTCTGGACTGCCGTAATCTCTGGGGCGGATCTGAAAGCTAGAGTCGGTTGAGTTGGTTAATTAACTCGCTCCCGAAGACTCAAAGTACCGCTGTCTCCTCCAACAACTTCCCTTCCTTGAATCGCTCGACGCTGAGTTCTAAAGCGTCAATCAAATCGGATTTACCTTGCAGGATCAAATCGGCTGTGATGCGGCCTGAGGCGGGTGAGTGCATGACGCCATGGCCGCTGAAACCGTTGACGAAATACAGTCCGTTCACATTCGGGGACTGACCAATTATCGCGTGATGATCGGGAGTCATCTCGTACAGCCCGGCCCAGGCGCGGCGCGGATTCACTTCGGCTTCGGCGAGCACCGGTACACGCGAAGCAGCGCGCGTCAGAATCTTTTCCACGAAGCCTGTGTCGAAATCAGTTTTGAAGCCGGGAGTTTCCTCGGGGTCGTTCCACGCCAGCAGGATTCCCTTCCCTTCACGGCGAAAATGAAAGCCGGTCGACATGTCGATGACCATGGGAAAGCGCTTAGGTAATTGATCGAAAGGTTCGGTGGGAACGAGTTGACGCCGCAGAGGCTCGACCGGCAACTCGGCGCCGGCCATCTTTGCGACTTGCGCGGCCCAGGGGCCGGCGGCGTTGACGACCACGCGGGTTGAGATGAAGCCGCGAGAAGTCTTTACGCCGGTGATACGCGCGCCTTCTTTTGGAGTGCGCCGGCTTGACGGCGCTTTGTTATTGCGATCGCTGGTGTCGCCGGTCGAAGAAAGCGGCGTCGAGCCGCCGCACTCCAAATCAATTCCCGTAACTTGTGTATCCAACCACAGACGCGCGCCGCGTTCGCGCGCGTTGAGCATGAATCCCATCATCACGCTGTGCGGATCGACGAAGCCGTCCGTCGGACAGAACGTGCCGCCGAGAATGTCGTCCGTCCGCAGCTGCGGCACCATCTTCGCTATTTCTTCCGGCGCAACCCATTCGACGTTGGTCACCCCCAGCGCGTGCTGCCGCTCGCGATTAGCTTTCAAATAAGCCAGATGGTTTTCATTGGTAGCACAGAAGAGATAGCCGTGCGCGCGATAGTCCGCCGGGTGGCCGACGACTTCATCGAACTTTGAAAAGAAGTCGATCGAGTACCGCGACATCTGAATATTTACCGGCGTAGAAAACTGGGCGCGCACGCCGCCCATGCTCTTTCCGGTCGAGCCTTTGCCCTGATGCGCCTCTCGCTCCAAAACCAGCACGTTGCTGCAGCCCGCCCGAGCCAGATGATAGGCGACACTCGATCCGACAATGCCGCTGCCGATGATGACGACGTCTGCTGTTTCACTCATGGTCAGTTCGAACCGTCCGCGAAGTCATCATGCGACGGCCCCTTGGCGCTGTTCGCACAACTGGAGGATTCGGAAATCGCCGCGTATCATACTCCAGAACCAAACGAAACCATGATCTTGCTTCCAAGAGTATTTCGATGCTTTCCAGTGTTGCTGGTGTTGCTGTCGCTTACTGCTCTCTGTGTCGCCCAGGATAAGAAGAAGATCAATTACGCACTTTTTCTCGATGACTCTGGCTCAATGCGATCGCAGTTCGAACAGGTCGTCGGTATTGGCAGAGCCGTAGTGCAGCAAATTCACGAACACGGACCCGTTTCGATTTTCGATTTCACTTCGCAGGGCAGCGAACGCAGCATGGACGTGATCGTACAACCGCGCCTTAAACAAAGCCAGGATCTGAGACAGCTTCAGCAAGCGATCGATAACCTTTACATAATCGGCGGACAGACGACTTTGCGGGACGCGGTCGCGGTCATTGCTGACTCGTTCGCGCCGGACGCGACCGATGGAGTCGCATCAGAGCGCGTGATTATCCTGGTTACTGATGGCGAAGACAGAACCAGCAACGTGGGCGAGAAGCAATTGATTCAGAAGCTGAAAGAGTCCCACATCCGCGTTTACGCCGTGGGCCTGGTTGAGGAATTGGGAGGCAAGCGATCGAAAGCCGTCAACTTTCTTACTAAACTCACCAAGGAGACCGGCGGCCGCGTAGTATTTCCCAAGTCGAATAGCCAGGACATGCAGAGTATCCTGGCTGAATTGGCGCTTCCAAGTCCCTGAGAACCAACCGTGAAGCGGTCGCAAAGAACAAAAAAGGCGAGAGTTAATACTCTCGCCTTACTCCTTGATTGAGCCCTGGATTCGGTCGCTATCCCGACACGTCGGGATTCTGACACGCCCTCCCTCACGTCGGGCTACTGCCCGCGTCACCAACGCAGCGCGTAATTACGCCGGCGCCGGTGTGCCACCGGTAATCGGCGGCAGGATCGGTTTAAGCGGCCGCGCACTGGGTTCCATCACTTGCGGCTGTTCGTCATTGCCGGCGGTTGTTGCCGGTGCTTCGGTGTCATCCAACGACAAGCCGGCGACGATGCGACGAATCTGCACGCCATCGAGCGATTCGTGCTCTAACAAAGTCTCCGCCAGACGAACCATTGTGTCGCGATTCTCTTCGAGAATCTTTCGTGCCCGCTCGTATTGCTCGGTCACGATCTTGCGCACTTCCGAATCGATGCGAATCGAAGTTTCTTCCGAATAGTCGCGATGCTGCGCGATCTCGCGGCCGAGAAAGATTTGCTCTTCCTTCTTACCAAAGGTCAGCGGCCCGAGTTCGGACATGCCGTACTCGCACACCATTGCGCGAGCTAATTCTGTGGCCTTTTCGATATCGTTCGAGGCGCCGGTAGTGATGCTGCCCAGGAATGTTTCTTCCGCAATCCGCCCGCCCATCAGAATCGAAATCTGACCGAGCAGGTAATCCTTTGTATAGTTGTGGCGATCGCCTTCAGGCAGTTGCTGCGTCACACCGAGGGCCATGCCGCGCGGAATAATTGTGACCTTGTGCACCGGATCGGCGTTCGGCACTTTCAATCCAACCAAAGTGTGACCGGCTTCGTGATAAGCAGTGACGCGCTTCTCTTCATTCGAGATGACCATGCTCTTGCGCTCGGCGCCCATCAGGACTTTGTCTTTAGCTAATTCAAAGTCCGGCATCGCCACTACCTTCTTGTTATAACGCGCCGCGTTCAGTGCCGCTTCGTTAACCAGGTTCGCCAGGTCAGCACCGGTGAATCCCGGAGTGCCGCGGGCGATCACGCTTATGTCAACGTCTTCGCCCAGCGGAATCTTGCGGGTGTGAACCTTGAGAATCCCCTCGCGGCCACGCACGTCAGGACGAGATACAACGACCCGCCGATCAAAACGGCCGGGACGAAGCAGGGCCGGATCCAAAACGTCAGGCCGGTTCGTCGAAGCGATCAGGATCACACCGTCGTTCGATTCAAACCCGTCCATCTCAACCAGGAGCTGATTTAGTGTCTGTTCGCGTTCGTCGTGTCCGCCGCCGAGACCGGCACCACGGTGGCGTCCGACGGCATCGATCTCATCGATGAAGATTATGCAGGGTGCGTTCTTCTTGCCTTGTTCAAACAGGTCGCGCACACGTGATGCGCCGACGCCGACGAACATCTCGACGAAATCCGAACCGGATATCGAAAAGAAAGGCACATTAGCTTCGCCCGCAATCGCCCTCGCCAGCAGAGTCTTGCCTGTTCCCGGCGGGCCCATCATCAGCACGCCCTTGGGGATGCGGCCGCCGAGCTTTTGAAACTTCTGCGGTTCTTTCAGGAACTCAATAATCTCTTGCAGCTCTTCCTTGGCTTCCTCAACGCCGGCGACGTCCTTGAAAGTGACGCGCTTCTGCTGATTGCTGAGCAGCTTTGCGCGCGACTTGCCGAAACTTAGGGCCTTGTTGCCGCCTGACTGCATCTGGCGCAACATGAAAATCCAGAAACCGAAGATCAGCACGAACGGCAGCAAATAATAGAGCGCCGGCCAGAGATAGCTGCTGCTTCCTGATTCGTCATCTACTTTGTCGACGCGCGGTTTCCCGTTAACGATTTCTTTTGCCGACTTGAGCAGATCGTTCTTGGCGGTTTCGTTAGTCAGCTGAACGTGGTATTCCACGCCACTGTTGCGATCGATCGCGACGGTTTCCGTCTGCTTAACCGTCAACTGCTTCAACTCGTTATTCAGAATTTTCTGATCGAGCTGAGTAAGATCGATGTTTTGAGTGTTCTTGCTGCCAGGATTCACCAGCTTGTAAATCAACAACGCGCCGGCGATGATTAGCAGCCAAAAAATGATTTGTCTTGCAGTCGAGCTCAAAGCGTTAACTTCCTCCGTGACCGATCATACCCTAAATCGGCGGTTCATGTAAGCCGGTCGGGCTCTTCCGGCCTCCGCTATTTATGGCTAGCAGCCGGCCAGTGCGTAAGATGCCAGACAGCGTGGCTCCGGTGCCTTCGGCGCCTTGATAGTACGACGGGCGTCCCGTCAAGGTTTGCTTAAAAGCCATCCCGAAACTGGTTCTCACGGGTGAAATTGTATCAATCCGCCCCTTCGAGAAACCTTTGCGCCTCCGGGTAGTTCAATAGCGCGCCCGCCGTGGTCTCCTAACAGTAAACTCTCAATAGCCCTAATATGCACACGTTCAAGTCTTCTTAAATCGCCACGACACTGGCTGAGCCACTGCCGAAAGGCCCGCCGCCGTAGCGCCGGATGCGCCATCGCGAGCAAATCCAGCCGCAAAACCGCATGCTTTGCCTTTCCATCAGCGGCAGCTTCCCCGTTATCCGAAGCCAGTTCAAGAAGTCGCGCCGCCGCCGACTCTAAGGCCACGCTATCTTCGCGCAATAATTCGGCTGTCCCAGTCAACCCTTGAACCATCTTTGGGTTGAAGGTCTCGAGAAGAGGCAGTAGCTCTCGTCGCACCCGCACCCGGGCGAAACTTTCATCCTCGTTCATTTCGTCGACGCGAAACTCGATCTCGCGCAGTGCACAGTACTCTTCGGTATCTCGACGCCGCGCCCATTGGATCAGCGGCCGCGCCAGCAGAGTATCGCTTCCGTCTGCAACCGGTCGCACCGGCACAATTCCGCCCAGGCCATCAGCACCACTCCCGCGCAGTAAGTTCAGCAGCACCGTTTCAGCCTGATCATCCATCGTATGCCCGGTCAGGATGATCTTTGCTTTTCGGCTCCTGGCTGTCCTGGTCAGGAATTCATATCGCACGCGGCGCGCGGCTTGCTCAAGATTGTCGCCCTTCGCGGCGGCTCGCTTCTTCACGTCACTGCTGCCGGCGACGTTCGCGTGACCTAGTTGCTTTGCCAATTTGGCAACCCAAAGGGCATCTGCCTTGCTCAGCTCTCCTCTTAATTTGTGATCAAGATGACCCACAAGCAGCTCAAGTTTCAGTCTCCCCGATTTGATCAATTCGTCGAGCCCAAGCAGCAACGCAACTGAGTCCGCACCGCCCGACACGGCGACCACCACAGTTTCGTTGGCTTCGGGAAGTCCGAGTTCCTTCCACTCGCGACGAAGAGATAGCGCGAAGCGACTCAACCGAGTGCTCTTGTGCGAAGCCCGCTTCTGCCGCTTTACCTTCTGCCGTTTTCTGTCCATAGAGATCGATAGAGATCAATCGACCCGGATGATCCTGATGCTCCGGTCAATTCTAGCATCGCGTTTCCACCCCAACTAAATCAGATTCTTACGACCGCCACAGTTGCCTTGCAGTTGCCTTGCGATTGCGGCTGGCCAAACGTAAGATCAGCCTCTAAGAGAAGTTTCCTAATAGTCACCTTCAAATGGTCAGCATTACCCGAAACATTCGTACCACGCTCGAGATGATCAAGATCGAGCACACGTTGTTCGCGCTTCCGTTTGCGCTTCTGGGTGCGATCCTGGCTGCGCGCGGCCTGCCGACCGCTGTGCAAATTGTCTGGATAACCCTGGCGATGTTGGGCGCGCGTTCGACCGCGATGGCCTTTAATCGTCTGGCCGACAAGGACTACGACGCGCGCAACGAACGCACCAAAACGCGCGCAATTCCCGCGGGCACGCTGTCGGTCGTGTTCGTTTGGATATTTACGATCGTTGCCGCGGGGCTTTTCCTGTTAGCGGCAGCGATGTTGAATCGTTTGACGCTCTGGCTCTCACCGATCGCGCTGGCCAGTATCGTTCTCTACTCTTACACCAAACGCTGGACTGCGCTGTCACACCTGGTGCTTGGCTGGTGCCTGTCGATCGCGCCGACGGGGGCCTGGATTGCGGTGCGTGGGGCGATCGACAGTCCTGTGCCCCTCTTGCTTTCTTTAGTTGTGATGCTTTGGACCGCGGGTTTCGACGTGCTTTACGCTTGTCAGGATTACGATTTCGATCGGCGCGAAGGCTTGTACTCAATCCCGGCGCGATTTGGCATAGCTCGCTCGCTCTGGATCTCTCGCTTGCTGCATGTGGGAGCATTCGCAGCGCTGCTTGCGCTATACTTCCTGGCGAACCTGGGAATGCTGACACTCGCAGGCGTGATCGCCACCGGCGCCTTGCTGGTTTACCAGCACACGCTGGTGCGGGCCGACGATTTGAGCCGGCTGAATTCCGCGTTCTTTACGACCAATGCATTCTTAAGTGTGATTCTGTTTTTGACTTTCGGCGGCGCAATGCTCTGGAAACTTAACTACTGACTCGGACTATGGGATTTTCACACGACGATCAACTGAATGGAATTACCGCTAAGGTCGAAAGTGGCGAACGCCTTTCTTTCGCGGACGGCGTGACGCTCTTTGGCACCGATGACTTGAACGCGTTAGGCAAGCTTGCCGACACGGTGCGCAGACGAAAGCATGGCCGCACGACCTATTTCAACGTCAACCGCCACTTTAATCCAACCAACGTTTGTTACGTCGATTGTAAGTTCTGCGGTTTCTTTCGCACCCCGCGCCAGCCCGATGCCTACACGCACAACATCGAAGACAGTTTGCGCATCGCCGGCCAGGCGGTGGGTGAAGGCGCAACTGAGCTGCACATCACCGGTGGTCTGAACACGAAATTGCCATTCAGTTATTTCACCGATCTGCTTTCGGCTTTGAAGGAACAGTATCCGCAGCTTCATCTGAAAGCGTTTACGATGGTTGAGCTGGATCACTTCGCCCATTTCTACAAGATGAAAGACGAAGACGTGATGCAGCAGTTGATCGAGGCGGGTCTGGATTCGTGTCCCGGTGGCGGCGCCGAGATTTTTCGCGAGCCGACGCGTTCAATGATTTGCGCGCACAAATGCGACGCCTTCAGATGGCTGGAGCTCGCCGGAAAAGTTCACGCCGCCGGCTTGAAAACCAACGCCACGATGCTCTACGGCCATATTGAATCGATCGAGGATCGCGTCGATCATCTGGTGCAACTGCGCGAGCAGCAGGACAAGTCCGGTGGCTTTCAATGTTTCATTCCGTTGGCCTTTTATCCGCCCGAGACGCAGATGGCGCATTTGCCCGGGCCTTCCGGCATTGATTCGTTGAAAACGATGGCCGTGTCGCGCCTGATGCTCGACAACTTTGCGCACATCAAAGCGTACTGGGTCATGCTCGGCAAACGCCTGGCGCAAGTGGCTCTGCATTTTGGCGCCAATGACGTAGACGGCACGATCACGGAAGGCGGCGAGCTGACTGAAAGTTACTCAGTCGAATCAAATAACGAAGTGAAGATGACGCGGCCTGAGCTCATCGGATTGATTGAAGAGGCTGGTTTTGAAGCTGTCGAGCGTGACACTGTTTACAATCGTGTCCGGCGGGAAGGGGTGGTTGCGTAGATGAAGTCAGGGCGCGTTCCCGGGTTTATTCTGACGCTGATTCTTTTGTTCGCTGCCGGAGTCAGTGCACAAACAAGCCCCTTCCATGGCTTGAAAGAGGCGCGGCCTTATACCCGAAACTTGCCCAGGGTTGATCGTGTCGAGCTAATGCATCTGAAGCTTGAGGGTGAACTGTGGAGAGGCGAAATCCTGGCTACGAAGGTGCTGACCGGCGCCGAAGCTCAGTCGGCTGCGACGCGTTGGAGAGATCAGACTTATCTGCCCGGTTATCCGGTATGTCACTTCCCTCCCTACGCCATTAAGTTCTTCGCTCAGGATAAGCTGCTGGCGTATGCCACGATCTGCTGGGCGTGTAATGACATTTATTTTCTTACGCCACGCATTGAGAAGCCTCAGCAGTTCGGTGCTGGTGATAGAAAGGGCAGGCAACTACTGGCACTCTTTCGAAAAGCGTTCCCCGGAAGCAACACCGGTAAGTTTCCAAACTAAGCAATTTTTATTAGACCAATGACAACCGCAGCAACTAAACAACAAACTATTTCTCTGGCCCACTCGCCGGACTCCGACGATGCGTTCATGTTCTATGCACTGGCGACGAACAAGATCGAAACCGGCGGACTTGAATTCGAACACGTCCTCCAGGACATCCAGACCCTTAACGAAGAAGCGCGCAAAGGCACCTATGACGTGACCGCGATCAGCTTTCATGCTTACGCTTACGTCGCCGACAAATACGCCCTGCTGCCGCATGGAGCTTCGATTGGCGACAACTATGGTCCAATCGTCGTCGCGAACGAAGAACTCGCTCCGTCTGATTTGTCAGACCTGACTGTAGCCGTGCCCGGCACGCTGACCAGCGCCTTTCTGGCGCTCAGCATTTTCACTCCGGACTTCAAATACAAGGTGGTGCCGTTTGATCAAATCATCGAAGAAGTGACGGAACGGCGTTGTGACGCAGGTTTGCTGATCCATGAAGGCCAGCTCTTTTATCACAACCTGGGCCTGCATAAAGTCCTCGACCTCGGCGAATGGTGGCATGAACACACGGGCGGCCTGCCTTTGCCGATGGGTGGCAATGTCATTCGTCGCGCGCTCGGTACCGAAACTATCAGTGAGGTATCAGCTTTGCTGAAAGAGAGCATCCAGTATTCACTCGACCATCGTGAAGACGCCTTGCAGTACGCTATGCAGTTTGCGCGCGACATGGATCCCGCCGTGGCGGATCGATTTGTCGCCATGTGGGTAAACGATTTGACCTTGGATTACGGGGACCGCGGCCGCGAGGCCGTGCGGCGCCTGCTCGCCGAAGGTCACGAGCGCGGCATCATTCCTCATGAGGTTGACGTGCAGTTCGTGGACTAAAGAAGTCGGAACCGTCTGCGGTAGCGGGCGGTTGATCTCTTAAGGCGCAAAGCATCGGTAGTAAAGATCAACCGCCCGCTACCGCAGGCGGTTCTGACTCCACGATATCTTCTAAATTAGTTGCCGAGTCTCACCCCCGCAAATCTTCTGTTGACATCGCCATCTGCGACGCACAAAATGCCCGTCGAGATGAAAGCCCCTCGATTCCTGCTGCGTGGATTTCGCCGGCCCAGCGAAGTCGCATCGCTCGCGCTCGGTAAACTCGAGCGCCGGGTGCTGGACGAAACCTGGCAGCGCGGCGAAGTCACGGTGCGCGATATCTACCTGGCCTTTGGGGAAGGCATTGCCTACACGACCTTGATGACGACGCTCGATCGTCTCTTCCGCAAACAACTGCTCGATCGACGCAAAGACGGGCGCGCCTTTTTGTACTCGGCTGCGGTCTCTCGGGAAGAATTTGAGCACGGCATTCGCGAAGATGTGATCGACGGCCTCCTCGGCGGCGGCGCCGAAGCAATCCAGCCCGTACTGGCGTGTATCGTCGATACGGTAAGCGAGTACGATCGAGAGTTGCTGGACGAATTGGATCGCCTGGTCAGAGAAAAGAAGCGCGAGTTGCGACGAACGAGCGAATAACCATGTACGAGTTGCTGGGAATCAGTCTGGTGTTAGCGGCGCTGCTAACCATAAATGCGTTCGCGTCGCTGGCCGCCGCCGCCGGCTGGCGTTTGTTGCAGCGACCCATGCGGAATTGTTCTGCGCGCACCCGCGCGGAGGTTCTTTTCTTCATGCGCATCAGCCCGCCCGTGCTCGCCATCTTCTCAGTAGTAGTATTTTTGGCGCCGTCATTTCTGGCTTACGAGCCGTACTCGACCACTGAAGTCGTCAGTAAGAAACTTGCAACGCTGGCCGGACTTTCCGCCGCGGGGATAGCGTTCGCGTTTTGGCGGAGCATTCGATCGTGGCTGGCCACTCGAACGCTGCGGCGAAAATGGCTGGCCTCAGCCGGCCAAATTCGCCTCGCGGGAATAGGCATTCCCACCTTTCGCATTCGCCATCAGTTTCCGATTATCGCCGTCGTCGGCACCGTCAGGCCGCGCCTGTTCATTGCCGAAAAGGTCCTGCGCACGTTGAGTGACTCAGAAATGGCTGCGGCAATCGCACACGAGTGCGGACATCTCGCTGCGCGAGATAACCTGAAGCGCTCGCTCTTGCGCGGCTGCCGTGACGCACTGATGATTGTTCCCTGCGGCCGTTCGCTGGATCGCGCCTGGGCCGAAACGGCAGAGTGTGCGGCCGATGAACATGCTGCGGAGCAGAGCGCGGCCACGGCCCTTAATCTCGCTTCAGCGCTGGTTAAGATTGCGAAGATGGTCCCCGCGGGAGCCCATGCGGCGGTGCCGTTGGCTGCTTATCTCGTCGGCGCAGCAGAGATACGCGGAGTTAGAGCCCGGGTCGGCCGCTTACTGGAAATTGCCTCGGCCGATCGCCGGCGGGCGCCGAATTCCAGATTGGCCGGAATCCTGACGGCCGCGTCGCTTAGTCTGTTTGTGATCCTCGGCGCCATGGTCGCAGGCAACACTCAGATCCTGGTGACCGTGCACTCGCTGATCGAACACGCAGTTCGCGTCCTCAGCTAACAATTCAATCCAGCTTAATCCACGGAAGCAGCACTCAATGGCCGCTGCAACCAGAGGAATATCGCGGCTGAAGCCAGCTGCAGAATAATTCCGAAAGTGACCAGCAGCACCAGCGAATGATCATAGAGGATCCCCATGGTCACGCTGCCCAAAAACCAAAGGACACCGTAGGCCGCGTTGAAGACGCCGTAAGCATTGCCGCGTTTTTCAATCGGGATTAGTTGGGCGATGCCCGCGCGCAACGTGGCCTGTTGCGCACCCAGGCCAACCGCCCAACACGCCACCGCCACAATCGCCAACGTTGGCCCGCCGAGAAAACCAAAAGGCAGCGCCAGCAAAGAAATTACAATTCCCAGCGCCAGAATTCGCATTCCAAGACGATCGAAGAGTCTGCCAAAGACGAGGGCCGCCAAACCATTCACGCCCATTGCACCGGCATAGTACAAAGGAATGGCCGCCGGCTGCGCGATGGTAGTTTTTTGAAAGTGATAGGCGAGCAGCGGAAAATCCACGAACCCTCCGGCAAGTAGTCCGGCGCCGGCGACATAGAACCAAAAGAGGCGCGGCAGGTGTTGAGAGACTGGCGTAGCTTGAGGCGGGGCGCTGGTGACCTGGGGGCGCATCATGCGCGCGATCATCAGTGCCCCAAACGCCGCAATACCCGGAAGGATCAGCCACAAGAACGCCGGACCAAAATGGCTTTCCCGCGCCACGATCACCGCGATCAATAGTGGACCGAGGACCGCTCCCGTCTGATCCATCGCAGTGTGCAACCCGAATCCCCAACCGTGGCCCACCACTTTGGTCGCGTCAGATAACAGCACGTCCTTGGCGGGACCGCGCAAACCTTTTCCGGTGCGCTCAGCCACCACGAATAGAGCCGCGGCTTTCCAGCTTCCGGCGAAGGCTAATCCCGGGACGACTACCAGATTCAGAAAGTACCCTAACGTTGTCAAACCCCAGTAAGAGCGCGTTCGATCCGCCAGGCGTCCCGACGCCACGCGCAAGCCGGCGGCAACCATCTCTCCGAGACCGGCGATGATTCCAACTTGAGTCGCCGTGGCGCCCAGGTCTTTCAGAAACGGGCCAATGATGCTGTGCGCACCTTCATAGGTCATGTCGGCGAACAAGCTGACAATGCCCATCGCCACGATGAAGCGAATGGCTGCTTTACGTTCCGGCGTTGAAGCCATTAAGGATTCTCTGCGTCGTTAAGAACCAGAGTAACCGACAGGTGCCTAGAGTACTGACTTTAGTGGGCTTTTTTGTCCGATGAAACAACCCGGCTAAAGTCAGTACTCTAAACGCAACTCATGTACGAAGCCTAGTAGTAGTTCACGGTTCAGCGTAGCCTTCCTTCGCGTTCGACTTTTCTATCTCTTTGGCACATCGGACTTTGACAAGTCTCAAGTATTTCTCAAGGGCGATCAAGTCAAAATAGACGCGTAACCACGACCGAGACGCTGAGAGTGACCCGACAGGAGTTGGCTATGAACCGAAGACAACGCGGCGCCGCGGCTAAGATCCCGCGGCTCGCTTCCTTAATAATAGTGTTTGCTGTCGTCCTCATGACAGGAGTAGATCTGCGGGCTTCGCAGAACCCGGGCGGGAGCATCAGCGGAACCGTTAAGGACTCAGCCGGTGCGGCCATCGAGGGCGCTGAAGTGTCGCTGGTACACGTGCAGTCGGTTCTGCGCACGACCGTCACCGGCTCTGACGGGAAGTTCACATTAGATAATGTGGCGCCTGGCAGCTATGCAGTCATCGTTCGCAAGTCTGGCTTCGGGCGGTTCAGCACCGCGTTCCAGTTGAAAGCCGGCGACAAGAGAGAGCTGAATGTGGAGTTGGAGATCAATCCACTAAGCGAAGAGGTTACGGTGACGGCTGAAGCGGGCCTGGTTTCGGAAGCGCGAACCCTGGCCCAGCCGGTCAATGTCATCACTGAGCAGGAGATCTCAGACCGCGCCGCGGAGGTTGTGGCTCAGGTTGTTGACGAAGAACAGGGCGTCAATCTGCAACGCACCAGTCCATCGCTCAGCGCAGTTTTCGTGCGCGGGCTGACCGGGCGCAACGTCGCCGTCTATGTCGATGGAGTGCGTTACACGACCAGCGCTCAACGCGGCGGCGTGGGCACGTTCTTCAGTCTGATCGAACCTTCAAGCCTCGAGACCGTCGAAATCCTGCGCGGCCCCAACAGCTCACAATATGGATCGGATGCGCACGGCGGCGTCGTTAATTTTCTTTCCCGGTCGCCCGCCTTCGGTGACAAGGATGACGAGTTTCACGGCAGCACAAATACGTTTTATTCATCCGTAACCAATGGCTTCGGCGGCAGCCAACTATTGACTTACGGAACGAAGCGCTACGGCTTTCTGGTAAACGCAAACGCGCGTCGTGTTAACAAATTGCGTCCGGGAGCCGGCCTCGACACTCACGCAGCAGTGACACGCTTCCTCGGTGTTCCTTCCAATGTTTTCGGCGAGCGCCTGCCCGACACTGCCTTCACCCAATACGGCGGATTGCTCCGGGGCAACTTCAACCTCAATGCCGAGACTCAGTTCTTGTTGAGTTATGCCCGGAGTCAGCAGGACGGTGGCAAACGTTATGACCAATTGCTCGGCGGTGACGGCAACCTGATTGCCGACCTCCGCAATCTGGTTGCGGACGTATTCTATGCTCGTCTCGTCAAGCAGGATCTGGGCTTCTTCGATACCGGCTCGTTTACGTTTTCTTATGTGGGCCAACGCGAAGAGCGAGTCAACCAGGGCGGAAACGGCAATCCCGCGGGAGCAATAACTAATCAACGCGAGCGCACCAACGTCTTTGGGTTCAACTTCCACGTCGACAAGCAACTGGGGGATCGCAACACGCTGCTGTTGGGCGCGGACGTCTACCACGACCGCA
>Ga0070707_100001752_pt1 | contig 20899 bp, 27 predicted proteins | sample KBSK5502metaG_FD_65468 | JGI IMG/M metagenome (GOLD analysis project Ga0070707, IMG submission 65468) | Corn, switchgrass and miscanthus rhizosphere microbial communities from Kellogg Biological Station, Michigan, USA - KBS K5-50-2 metaG | ecosystem: Host-associated > Plants > Roots >...
GTTCGCCGTCGCGCCGGCGAGTTGGTCGGAGCCGAGATGATTTTCGAGGGTCCGGGAGACCCCGATGCCGTCGCCGCCGACTATGCGACCATCCTGGTCGGACTCGGTTGGGAGCGTATCGAACAACCGCGCCCGCCCGGCGGCGGTTTCCAGCATCGGGCCATGATGGGATCGACGCTGCTTGTCGATAAAGGCGAGTCGGCGATGGTCTTCCTTCATGCTGCAGATCGCGAGGACGGCGGTGCGGAACTTCGGGTCCGGTACGACCCCGTGCACGCGCAAGACGCTATGGCGAACATTCGCCGCGGCACGCGGCACGAAGAGTCGGTGCTTCCGCATCTGAAGCCGCCGCCTGGAGTCAGGTTGCGGCCCGAGGGGATGGGAGGCGGCGGAGGGACCTGGAGATCCGATGCCCGAGCCCACACCGAGATGGCTCCAACCAAGCTGGAGGCCTACTTCGCCAAACAACTCGAAGCGGTCGGCTGGGGACGCGTGAGCGGATCGGCCGATGAATTCTTTGCCTGGAGCAGTTGGTTAGTCCCGGCTGCACCACCGACGAGAGAGTGGCGCGGCGTCCTCCTCGTGCTGGCCGCCTTCCCCGGCTGGCGCAAGCTCTCGCTGCAGGCTGAGCTGGTTCCGGGAAGCGACCACCGGCCTGGAGCGAGTGGCTGGAGCGGCTACGCGGTCAGCAGCCTGATCGGCTAGCCCCGAAACGACGGAAGGAAATCGCCGACAGCGGGTTTGCACATGGCAGATAGCCATGCTCGATCCGTTCAACAGGATCGATCCGCCGCATCGGCCCAATTGGCGAAGTGAGCTCACGACCGCGCAGTTTGGGCCGATGGCTGAGGACCTCCTCGGGGTCACGTTCGCGGCCGCCGGGGGCGGCTCGGCGATCATTGGGCGTCCGATCGTTGATCGCGGTGTCGACCTCTATTTGCGGCGCCTTCGATCGCTCCTGACCGTTCCCATCCAGGTCAAGGCCTTCGAGCACCTCAGCCCCGATGGAAACGGGAATCTCGATATCCCAATCACTGACCTCGGTGACGATCCCCATGGTCACCTCGCCGTGGTGCACGTGCCAGCGCCGTACGACCAGCTCTACCGCCACGTGTTCCTGATTCCCGTGCGCGAATTCCGCGAGCGATGCCCTCGCGCACTCATACATGGCCGGCAATGCTTCTCGTTCACGGCCAACTTCGCGGGGGTCGCCGACGATTTGTGGAGGGACTACCTCCTTGACCTCGACCGCCTATCCGAGTGGTTGGGTACTGTTCCGGGTTGGACGACACCGGTCCCGCCCGTGCCACATCCTCCGCGACCGCACTCGGTCGCTGAAGGCGACGCCTTGACGATGTGGCGTGGCGACATCGGTCGCCTCTGGGCGGCCACCGAGCTCGAGCGCGCCGGCGGAGGATCGATCGTCATTGTCGAAGACCGGGTACGGCTCGACACGGTCACGCTGTTGCTTCACGACCTGGCGAGCCGCCAGATCGCAGGGTTGCACATCAGGACCGGAAAGGTAACGTCCGGTCGGACAGTCCATTTCGAGGTGCAGCGCCCGCCGTTCTTTATCGACCAGCGGCTCTATGTGCTTCTGGTTCTGCTCCGGAACGACGATCGCGTCCACGACTCCTGCCTCCTGATTCCCTCAGATGCGCTACCAGGCCTGGGCTACTCGGAGACGATCACAGTCGACCCGCTGACCAAGAGATTCGGGCCCTACCGCGTGCGCAGCGATGAGCTCGGGTCGGTGCTCCTCACGAAAGTATTTGGAGGGTGATCGTACGTATCATTGATGATCGCCGGAGGGATGGCCGAGTGGTCGATGGCGGTGGTCTTGAAAACCGCTAGGGTGCAAGCCCTCGTGGGTTCGAATCCCACTCCCTCCGCCAATTTCGAATACGATCCTTACCTCATCGTTATCAGACATGTTTAGCGGCGCCTGTACCTTTAGCAGGTCTTGACGGCAACCGTGACGGCAACCGCCGGCTACTTCGATCCATCTTGGACCCCGATGCATGGTCTCCGCATGGTGGCCAGTAGAATTTCGCGGACATGACGACAAGCGATCTGATCCAGCTGGGGCTTTTGGTGGTCGCTACCATCGGGCTCTTGGGCGCCGCTATCGAGTTTCTGGTCGGGCGCCGCAAGGCTCGCCGACCCGTGCGCGTCGGTCACGTGCGGCCAACTGCGGGGCGGCTGCCAGACGACCCCGGGGGCTCGGCGGTCAGCCGCGACGATCGGGATGCGGTGAGATTGGCTCACGTCTTTCTGGCCAACCGGTCTGAATTACCCGAGGACGTGACTATCAGCGACAGCTCGCGTGTCCTCTGGCCAGTCGGTCGACGTTGCCGAATCCAACCGCGCACCGTGAAGCTGCCGCCCCATGGCGCCGGCAACGCTCGGGTGATGGTGATCAGCCACCACTGGCCCAACGGGGACCGCCGCTTTCTGCTCTCGATCCGAGGCGAGACGTCCCTGGGCGACCGGGTTAAGGGGCGGGTGTGGACGCGGCTGACCGGATTTCAGTGGGCCGAGCCGCCAGGGCTCGCGGGGTGAACGCCAGCATGACGCGATCATCATCGAGGCGTAGCGAACAGCGCGGCGCCGACCGTGCGTGTTCTGCGGTCGAACCGTCCCGCTTACAAAGGAACACGTCTGGCCGCAGCAACTCGGCGAGGTGCTCCCAAACCTCGGCCCAGGTAAGCACGTCTTTGGGCTGACCGGTGATCCCGAGTCGTGGGTCGTGCAGGACCGGCCCGCCTTCAGCCGTGCGGTCAAAATAGTGTGCGCCGAATGCAACAACGTCTGGATGTCGCGCCTAGAGATGGCGGCGCGGCCCATCTTCGAGCCAAGGATCCTCGGCACGCGGCGCGTCACCCTACAGCCAGCTGAGCAGCAGACCCTCGCCTTCTGGATCGTCAAGACTGCGATGACCCTGCAGCTGTCGCATCCAACCCGGCAGCCTGACGCCATTCCGAGCGCCCGCTACGGCGAGCTCTACAAGGAGCAACGACCGCCGCGGCTGTGCCAGGTGTGGATCGCAGGCTGCACGCACGACGACCGGCCCGTTGATCTGTCCGCGCCGATGGTCGGGCGTTGTCGGGTTACTCCGCTAAAACACTTTCATCCGAACGACGTACCTGCGGAGCAGCCAACGCTGCCAGCCTATTCCGTGGCGATGAGCATGGGCAACCTGGCCATGGCCATCTTCGGCCATCAGTACGCCGACAGCCATGCGCGGATCAGTTGGACAGGCCCGATGGGCGAGGCGCTGATGCTGATTTGGCCGTCTCCGGGGACACCGGTGGAGTGGCCGGGCAAGTATGGCCTGGATTACGACGCCTTCGATGCGCTGAGCAAGAACTTTGCACCATACATCTAGCTGGCCCGCCGCTGGAGCCGACAGGGAAATGTGAAGAGCAGAATTCGCCGACTCCTCGCGTGGTGTCGGAATCATCCGTGGCTGACGGTGTTGCTGGTCGTTTCGGTCGTCTCGCTGATCCCGCTCCTTCTTATCGAGGCCACCAGGGCCAATGCGGTTGTGACGGTCTGGGGCATCTTCACCCTCGGGCTATTCGTCGCCCTCGTCCTCACCGAACAAGGCGAGGCGATTCAGCGGCGGGCCTGGCAGGTCGACGGGCTCGGCTTCACCGAGCTCATCACCTTTCACTCTCTTGACCTTCGGATGCTCCCAGCAGGTGCCGCCTGTCCCATCAGCCCACAACAGGTCGCGCACACCCTTTCGGCCGAGTTCGGTAGCGGACCGGCAATCGGAACCAGTCCGATCTATGCACTGATGGCCGAGATGCAGGGAGGTTCGCTGAAGTACAGCCGGTCGTACAACCAATCCCACTACGATGGCAGCTGGGCGCACTCGAAGGTGCTCTGGATGGCGAAACCAGGGGTTACGGGAACAGTCTTGATTCGCGCCCAGCAGATCGATGGGCCTCCCGATAGCCCGCAGTGGATTGGCTTTGGGATGGGCGATGTTCCTGAGCTCGCGCTGCACTGGCAGATCACTGCCCAAACTGGATGGGCCAACTTACCCTCTGACGTTCGTATCCCCGCACCCGGCTGCTACGCATACCAGGTCGACAGTCAAGGCACGAGTGAAGAGATCGTTTTCCAGGTTGTTAGCGTCGACTGACGGTCACGCTGCTGCGCGTATCGGTCCGAGGTACGCGATGGAGTCAGAATCTGCGCCCCAGGGCCCAGTGCTAGGTGGTGGGAGTGGGTTCGAGGGCGCAAATACCACTGGCTCTCAGCAAATACGTTTGATAGCTTTTCCAGTGTTCGAATCCCCTACGGGCTACCACCTATCCCTGTCGGCCGCCTGGGAACTTTCGCCCGCCTCAGCCGTTGCATAATCGATGCGTAAGACCTTCGCTGTTCTTGCCGGAGTTGCGCTGGCCGCCGTCCTCCTCATGGCCGCGGTTCGACTGTTGCATCCGGCTATAGGCCCATCCGTGCGGGCCGTTTCAGCGGAACGGCTCTCGCGGGCCGGGATTGTGATGCTCAATCCATTCCCCTGGGACCAGGCGCAGGTCACCCATGCCCAGGCGGAACAAATCGCGTTAAAGCAAGACCCGGGAGGCTCGGTCCTCCAAACAGTTTTGGCCGAAGTGGTCCTGACCAATCCTTCGGCGAGCAAGCCCCGCCTGTGCTGGGTCGTAAGCATGCCCGGCTCGCTGGTTGTGTCAGATGGACCGCCAGGCAGTCCCCGCCGAACCGCCAAGTGGTACCTCATCCTGATCGATGCTCACTCGGGCGAATTCATTCAAGGGTCGGCCGGCGGCTAATCTCTCTCGCGTCGAGGTTGAGCGCGAACTCCTCCTTCCTACCTCCATTCAAATGTTGGATTAACGTCCGCCACGAGCTACTCCCCGACCCGGCGTTATTTCGTTGGTGCCGGTCCTGGCGAGGCCGCGAGCGCGGCTAGTGCGTTCACACTAGCGCGTCCACACCGAGGCTTTCACCGGTCCTTCTCGACTACGTTTGATACAACGGCACACTAAGGAACCCCGGTAGCAAAGTCGTAAGCATCCGATCACGGCTCGCTGGATGCCGTAAACGTCTCGGGAACGTTTCGGGGACACTGCGCATTAGTAGGGCGTCATGGTAGAAGCCGAGGGCCAGATGGCCTCCGACCGGCCAATTGACGAAGCAGCCTTTTTGTCCCTGATCCACCCGTTAGTGGCAGTGGCGCACCGACTCGCCCACGGCCTGCTCCGGAGCCCGAGCGAAGCCGAGGACATCGTGCAAGAGGCCACACTTAAGGCCTGGGCGAAGATCGGAAGGTTCGAGATCGGCAGCGATTTCAAGGCCTGGTACCTGACTATCGTCGCCAACGAATGCCGCCAAACGCTTAGAAGCGCATGGTGGCGGGTGATCCGTGTGCCCTTCGTCGAGCGCGGCTCATCGCGACCACCTCAGGACCAGGTGGTCGCCGGTGATGAGGTCCGCCGCGCCTTCGATCGGCTCTCGTACGACCACCGATCGTGATCGTTCTGCGCTTCTACCTTGACCTGTCATTCGAGCAAATAGGAACGACGCTTCGGATTTCCCCACAGACGGCCCGCTCGCGTACGCATAGGGCGCTTGCGCGGTTGCGGCCGATCTTCAAAGTCCCAGAGGTGCTTGGCAATGAATGAGATCGAATTTGCTCGCTTCATCAAGGACGGCTTAGGCTCGCCAGCTGATTCCCCTACGTTGGCGGCTCGGGTCGCTACCGAAATCCGCCTGCGCACTCACTCCAACGTCGGACGGCGACCGAAGCTCGGACAAACCCAGCTCGTGATTTCAGCTTCCTCACAACATGAGGCTGAAGCGCGGTCCCTTAGCCGGAGCCATCGGCGACGGCGGATGGCGGTGGTTGCCCTCACGCTCGCCACGATCGGCACGCTCAACCTTGGCGGTGCGTACTTCTTCCCAAGCTATGGCGAGGCCCTCGCCAACATTCCCTTCGTTGGTGGCGTTTCTCGTTCGATTTTGTCCGGCACGGGCTCCTGAATGCTGACGTTTCCGCGTTCAACGACGTCTCCTCGTCGAACGGTCATACGCTCCGCCTCGTCGGCGCCTATGCGGATGGCCTACAGACCATCTTTTTCGTTGAAATCGACGGGCAGTCGCTCGCGACAGCCGGACCACCACGCAAGAGCGACCGATACCTCGTTGCGGGGGATGCGACGCTCACGGACCAATTCGGCCACAGCTACGTGCGGGGTGGCACCCCGTCCGGCGACCAACGGCCCGTCATTTTTAGTCCGCTGGTTGGTCCCGCGGCCCAATACGGGGCGCGACTAACCCTCCACGTGCTTGGGCTGGGCAACGTCGGAACGGGGCAGGCAATCGGCGGCGATTGGACCCTCCATGCGACGCTGTTCGAGCACCCAGCGCACGTTATCCCACTCCCTGCGCCTGTCACCATCGCTGGGAACGTTTACGCGATCACGTCGATCCGGTCGGGCGCCGTTCTTCAACTCCGGTGGACCGTGACCGGTCCAAACGTTGGACGGGTCTGGACCGATTGGATGGCGCTTCCCGAGCCTATTCGCGCTGGCCAGGACCCTTTCTGGCCCAAGCTGTCAGGTCCGAGTGTTGTGTCCGAAAATGGCGGGTATGGCATCAATCACGGGATGACAGAAGTATCCGGTGAAATTACCGCGCTGCTGCCTTCGCCGGGGCAATACAAAATCGAGTTCGGCTCCCCCGTCATCGGCTTTGCGAGCCGCACGATCGAGGTGCCGACGCGCTAAGACGTCGCAGCGAGACCGGAGGCGCTCTGTCTCGCCTCCGGTCGCCGCAGTCCAGTCTGACCGAGTCCTTTGAGGCCGGTCAGCGAGCCAGCGCCCTTTTGTTCAACGGCGGCATTTGGCCAGATCTGCGAACAGGCCTTGCTTCCCCCGGCAACAGGCGGCTCGAGACTCGAACCGAAACCGCCATGGGCAACTACTGCATGGCGTCCGGCAGCAGGGTCGCGTGCAGAGTCCAGTCGCCGGCCAGGGTGGTGTCTGTGGGCGCACGGGGGCCAATCAGCCATAGTTTCTGGAGCCTGGAGACATGCACCGTGAGCCGGGCACCGACCTTGGATGCCGGCCACGCCAGCGGGTCCAACTGCAGGTAGGTCGCCCCCGCGGAATTTAGCTTGTAGGAATGGCCGAACTGGTCCGTGACCGTGAGGCCACCGAGAGAGATGCCGTAGTCGCCGGGATGCGACCCGTATTGCTTGGGCTTCCCGTTTAGGCCCCGACCATCGATCTCAAGCAGGAGGACGGTGTCCAGGGAATCGGCGCGCCCCGCCACTAGGCGGATCGAGTGACCGTTTGAGACGGCGACGTCGTTGAAGGCGACGGTATTCTGGTCGGTGAGGCCGAACCCGCGCAAAAAGACCTGCGAGACGTTCCCCAGCACCGGGACCTGCGCCAGCGCCTGGCCGTAGGTCGGCGCGTAATAAGCAACCAGCGCATTTCCCGCGACGAACAGCATCAGCGCGGCCAGCAAGGCTGTAGCGAGCCGAATCGGCCGGCCCCGGTTTGAGCGAACATCCTGCACGTGAAAGGTCAGCAGGAAGTCAGTCGCGCGCGAGTCGTCCGGGCCGAGGATCAGCGAAGCCGGCAAGGCAGAAAGCCGCTGGTCGATCTCGTCGGACGCGAGAGCGGGTGTCATCGTTATTCCTCCTTAGGGTTCGTGGGTCGTCAGCTTCTGGCGCAGCCCCTCGCGACCGCGGAACAGCAGCTGCTTCGCGGCCGTGTCGGTGAGGTGCATGACGCGGGCGACGTCGCTTATGGTGAGGTCTTCGCCATAGCGCAGCCAGAGTGCAGCGCGTTGGCGGGTCGGTAACGTGCGCAGGGCAGCCACGATGTCAGGGTCGATCTGCGAATCGATGCCGGCCGGCACCGGCTTGTCCCAGCCGGTTGGGAGCGGAAACCATTCAAACGCCCGGCGGCGACATAAGCGATAGACAATTGTCAAGAACCAGGGACGAAACTCGCCCACCCGTCCCGAACGATAGCGCCATGCCTGTAAGGCGGCTTCCTGGACGATGTCCCGCGCCTCGTCCGTTCCCCGGCCGAGCTGTCGAGCGAGCAGAAAGGCCGATCGGCTAACCTCGCGAAAAGCCGATTCGAACCGATCCGATTCACTCGCGCCGAGCCTCTCCGGCGAGGGGTCGACGGCGTTCTGTGCGGTCACCATGGTCCCTGCACTTTGTAAGAGCTTGAAACGGGCGTAACGGTAACGGTCAGAGGCCGGCGCTCTCCATTGGGAATCGCCCTTGGTACCGCGCTCTCGGCAGGCCAGTGTTAGGTTCCCTCGACTGAAGTCGTAATAAGGGTATGAGACCTGCCGCAGGGGATCTCTCCCAGGCGTCCGACGAGTCGGCGCTTACCGCGGACGAGGTTGCTCGACGGTATTGGGCCCGAGCGCATCGGTTCGCCGCCATGGTTACCCGCAACGATCAAGACAGCGCCGATCTCGCCCAGGAGGCGCTGATTCAAGTAATACGACGATTTCATCGCTTTGATGCGTCTCGGGGCAGCCTCGATGCATGGTTGTGGCGAATTGTGGTCAACGTTGCGCGCGATGCCGGTCGGGCCTCGGTTCGTCGAACCGCACTTTGGGAGAGGTTGAAAAGCTTTCGAAGCACCGACCCAGTCGATTCGCCTGAAACGATCGCGCTCCGACAACTCTCTGACCAAGAACTTATCGAGGCTCTTCGGACGCTGAAGCCGCGGCCACGGACCCTTATCGCGCTTCGCTTCGGCGCACAGCTCTCGTACGCGGAAATTGCCGCCCAGCTAGGCATCTCGGAAGCTGCAGCTCTCATGGCGACTCGGCGCGCGCTTGAAATTTTGCGCACAAACCTGGAGGTAAACCGATGAACACGGTCACGGATCTCGATCCGCTGGCCAACGATCGCCTTGGCCAGCGACTGAATCAGCTCTCGATTGCAACTCCCGCATACCCGCACCGCATGACGACGACCAGGCACGCCTCGGTGATCGCGCATCGTCGTTTCGTTCGGCGTGGGGCGATTGCCGCTCTCGCCGCTATGGGCCTGTCCCTTGGCAACGGTGTCGCGGCCTACTTCATGCCCGCATATGCCGCCGCCTTGGGCTCGGCGCCCATCATCTCCGCGATTAGCCAACCAGCTCTAGACGCGGCCGGCCTCTCAGCCGGCCAGATCCGGCCGATCAACGAGACTGGCAGCTTAGATGGCGTCACAGCCACACTCGTAGGAGGGTACGCGGATGCCATCAACACGACCCTTTTCCTTCAGCTGGATGGCATTTCTAAGGACCACAGCCTGGGAGCCCTCTATCTTACCGATCAATTTGGCCAGCGCTACGATCTGACCGGAGGTCTTGGCATTGGTGTCGGTCCCTACCCAGCTTTCTTCGCTCCGTTTCGCGGGCCGGCAGCACAAGTTGGAGCCCGCCTAACGCTGCATGTCACCGTCGCGCCAGCTGATCGCGGTGCGACCGGTGCAATCGAACTCCCTGCGACGCTCCTGGCCGGGAGCGCAAAGCGGTTGGTCAATCCGCCTTCTGTCTTCAGTGCGGGCAGCACCTACTCCGTGCTCGGACTCGAATACTCGAACAACGCCATCCAGATCCATACGCGGATGACCGGCCGACTGATCGACAGCGAGGTGGCAACCATGCTAGCCGTGCGCGCGGCAGGTCGCGGCGGGGTCACCTTCCCGGGCGTCTACCTCGTGGATCCGACAGGCCACTATAAGACTCCAATCGCTATCGAAAACGAGCGGTCGGTCCAATCGACCCTTGAGCGCGAACACGCGCTAGACGAAACGCGCATCTTCACCCTGTCGGCGCCGGGGGTTTACCGTATCGTCGTTAGCCTCGACAACCCGGCACCCGGAGCGCACGTTCTCGCAGAGTGGACGATTCGAATCTCGTAAGCCGGGGCATCGACAGCGATGGAGCTCAAGAATAGCGCCGATTCCTGTTCTTGAGCTCCAGTTCTAGATGTCTGGCAATATCATCGCCGAGGGAAACAAGGTGCGCCGAGCCCGACTCCTGGCGATCGCGCTTCTTTGTTTGTGCTCACTGACCCTCGGGATCATGGAGGTCGCGGCGGCCGACTCGCGCACGCTCTCGGTTCGGCTCGGCTACCAGAGCGCTGTGCGGGCGACAGAATGGATGCCGGTCGACATTCAGGTCGATGCAGGCGGCGCGCCCGTCGACGCCGTGCTCGAGGTCCAGGTCCAGGACAGCTCCAAAGGCTATCTGGAGCGTCAGAACTTTACGTCTCAGCCGAATCCGTTTGGGCCGACGTACACGACGGTGTATCAGCTTCCGGTCAAGGTGGCGGCCGGATCGAGTGCCCAGGTCCACACCTATCTACTCACCGACGTGCAGAATCCGACGGTCTCCGTCCGTCTCGTCCGCTCGGGTCGCACGGTTAGCGGCCCAGTTACGGCGGTGGGGCAGACGACGAGGCTCCTGGTTGGTGTGCTGTCAGATCGACCGGCGGCGTTCGACGCCTTGGCAACACTCCATCTCCCGAGCAATCTGACGCCGCGAGTCGTGCCGCTGACTGTCAGCGACCTGCCGGACTCAGCCGTTCTTCTACGGGCGTTCGATCTGCTCGTGATCGACGACTTCCCAACGAGTAGTCTGACCATGGGTAAGCGGGCTGCACTGGCTGACTATGTCAACGCCGGCGGCAGCCTGCTGCTGGGCATCGGCAGCTCGTCGCTCACTTGGCGGGGATTACCGGCGTCCCTGTTGCCGATGCAGATCCAGGGAACGATGACGCTGCCGCGGGCTGCATCGCTTCCCGGGGTGACCGGGCTGCCGGTCGCGACCGGGACCCTGCGGGGCGGCAACGTGTGGTTGGCGGAGGGAACCCAACCGCTTGTGGTCGAGCGGTTGCTGGGCAATGGGATCGTCACCCTTGCCACCTTCAGCTTCACGGCACCGCCGATTGCCAATTGGAACGGGACGTCGGCGCTGCTGCGGCAGATCGCTATCCGCAGCGCGTTGAGAGGGGCGCCGTCGAGTACCGCGCCCGCGAGTCTGGCCCCGGGTCAGGGACCAATCACGGGTCCGCTGGGATTCCAGGGCTCGGTCACCAAGCGCAGTTGGTTTCTCATGCCCGACCTCGGTAGCGCCCCCGCCGTATCCCCGCCGCCGCTGCTGCCGCTCGGTCTGCTGGTCGTCGCTTATGCGCTGCTCGTGGGGCCACTGAGTTTTCTCCTGTTGCGACGCTTCGGTCGGCTCCCCTGGCTCTGGTTCATCGCGCCGGTCGTTGCCCTGCTGCCGGTGGCAGTGATCTGGATGGCGTCCCCTCGCGGCCAAACGATAGCCGTCAATCAGTTCTCCATTACCTACCTCGCTCAGGGCTGGCCCACGGGATACCGAGAGACGTTCACAGCCATACGTCCGACCCAGACCGGAGACTACCGTCTCGGCCTGTCGGCACCGCAAACGATCGCGCCCTTCGCTGTGGGGTATGGGCCAGACGACAACATCGGCGTTGGCATCCGTATTGACACCCGGACTCCGGCCGTGGACCTACTTCGGGTCACCAAAGCTAGCGTGCGAGGCTACGCCACCGAGGGGACGGTTGCGGCATCGGGTCCGAGTGCGCAGCTGACCCTTGCCAACGGCCGAATCAAGGGGCAAGTGAAGAATGGCTCGACCACTCATTTCATCGACGCGGTTCTGCTTGTGGGCGGGTCGATCATCCATGTGGGCGAGCTGCCGCCTGGGCGGCTGGTGCCTATCGATGCGCCACTGACGGCCGCCACCGCAACAAATGGCAGCCTTACTTCCCTGCAGATCTATCCCAACTCTTTCACCGGCTCCGGTTCTACGTCGGCTCCGCCCACGGGTGACCACCGCATATCACTCCTACAGTTGATCCTGGGTGAGTACGACACCCCGTCGCCTCAGCTCGCGCCCACGTTGCTCGCATGGGCGCCGGGGGTGGCGGAACCCATCACGATCGACGGCGGCAGCCAACGACTCTATACGCAGAACGCCATCGTCATGCCGCTGGCCATCAACCAGGTGAGCGCCGGCCCGCTTCCGGTGGGTTTCTTTGCGCCGCGACTGGTCGATGCAACGGGACAGGTCGGTCTCAGTCAGTATGGCGCTGCCGTCGACAATGGCAGCGTAACCTACGAGTTCTCCCTGCCACTGGCCGCAGGGACGCACTTGTCAGGGTTGAAAATCACCCACCGGCTTGCCGCGGGACCGTTCCCGCCCAACGGCTTGGTCGGGCCGAACGGACAACCTGCGGCGACGAGCGAAGTCTGGGACTGGTCGCGATCGACGTGGGTGCCGATTTCGCTTGCGAACAGCGGCACCAGCCAGCTCCCGGACGGAACTTTGCAGCCTAGCACCGGGCTGGTGCGAGTCAGGCTCGAGTCGGCGGGCGGGGCGAGCTTCCGGGTGGGGTCGCTCTGGCTAGAAGGGACGGTCAGTTCCGGGAACTAACGTCGAGCAAACAGCGGACCGGATGGTAACAGCATTCGATTGGGGTCCATGAGACATTTTGGTCAGAGCGGCTGGTGGCCCCTGGGCCGACACTAATCGAACATTTAGGTCGATACGGACGGGCTCGTCCCGCCCTTGAGCGGGAATACTTGGGTGTTCAGGTCAAGATGTGGTCGGACTACAGCGGTGCCTACCTAGGCGACGATCCCGCTCGGGCGATGTCCGACTTTGGTTCGTTCGCCCGTCGTGCGGTTTCGGCGATTCGCATCTAGCACCTGTCGAGAGCTCGCGAGCAGACTTGGTGGCCCACCTCCAGCCCTGGCTGCAAGGGATCATGAATGTTGCTTGACCCCTGTCCGCTATCTACTCGGGAACCTCATCTAGCCTTCCCCTGCGGGAAGGCTGACCTCTCAAAGTGAGTCACCTGCCTCCGATCGGAAGATCATCCGGTGGCGTTGAGAAGTTCCCTGGTCTAACACTGGCGGTAAGGCAGCATAATTCCGGCAAACCCTAACAGGGCGCTCGCGAATATATGGGATGAGATGACCGAAACCGAGGCCGTGCGGGCTGTTCAGGCCGGCGATGCCGACGGACTCACCTTCCTGGTCACCGCCTATGAGCTCAAAGCGATGCGGGTCGCGTTTGCCATCACGGGCGATCGCTTGCAGGCCGAAGATGTGGTCGCCGACGCTTTCCTTGAAGTTGTTGAGATCGATGGTGGGCGTCTAGCGATCGCGGTACAACTACGGCGGTTCGCGGCTGGAACCCCTGTAGAGGTCGCTTCCACTGTGGCTGACCACATCGAGCCACTGTTCGCCGTCTTGCAGGATCGGCTCTGAAACACGCGTCGCGGCGCTTAACCAGCCGGATTTGTTTGATCGCCCGTCGCGCCTTCGGCTCCCACTCCGCCGCTGCGTTGATGGCCCTCGCAAACTTGAGTATTAGCGGCCTCTGCCCGCCCCCGCCACGGCGTGTGGTATGACCCACTGAACATCAGTAGCTCCAAAATCTTCTCTCACCAGGACTAGAGCCGACTGAAAGTTGACGCAGCGTTGAGCAACGGCGATGCATGGACTATCTGATCGTTCTCGTCCTGGTCCAACCTGTGTGCCGCGAAGGGCTTTCAGCAGGAAATAGGTTCCGACAAGTAACAAGGCCAACAGCACGATCACGACGCCGGCTCGGAATAACCTTGGTCGCATAGTTCCTCCTTACCGGTTTTTCTACCGTTGCACGCTCGTACCGACTCTGATCCACGGCAAATACATCCTTCGATTTTGTTTTGACGTGGGCCGAAGGTGATCTGAATCGCCCTCGGGGGTTCGAATCCCACTCCCTCCGTATTCAGATTTGACCCCTGGGTCGTGGCTCCGCCGGCCAGCTGACTGGCAACCTGACTGGCAACCTGACTGGCAAGCGCCATCCTGACGCCATCCAGGAGGTGGCAATCGAGGGCAAACGCGGACGCGGTTTCGGAGCGGTCCTATTGACCGTCCAATGGGCGCTGGGAGGGCCAAATCCGTATTCCCGGCGGTGGCCGGCGCTCCTTTTACGCGCGCATCGGGGGGACGTCATCCATCGCCTTTCCGAGGCGCGCTGGGCGCTTGGTCAGGCATTGCCAGTCAGTGCAGGAACGACGTCGCAGGCGACTTTCTGGGACGCAACGACGAACTTGCATTTGGACGTCAAGAGCCTTGGGTTGTCAAAACTGCTTTACTTGGCGGTGATGCGAGTGTCCCTCCGTTGGCGTGGAGCGATGGCCCTACTGGTTGTCGGGGCTGGACTCGCAGCTTTTCCGAAACAAGGGCTGGCTGCCTGGCTCGTTTGGGCCATGTGGCTACTCGGCTTGATGGCGCTAATCAGTGCCGTCGTGCTGGCGTTTACCTTGTTGGGTCAAGGAAGGACCCGGAGCTAGCTGGGTCACGTCTAGGTGGCGGGCCGGCGCCACTAAGTACCAAGCTAACGGCGCCGTGCTCGCTGAGAACGGAGCGCCCATCCCAGTCGTGCCCTGAGCCAAGGTGGCAGGTCGCTCGTCCCTCACGCATTGTTCGGGGGTTGGAACCCTCAAGGCCTGCGAGGAACGACCACTCAGGCCGAGACTGCTATGAATCGTTGTGAAACTAGGGCTGGCTCGGCCCGGCCCGCCCACGAGGATGGCGCCGCAGGCCGACGATGATTAGTGCCACAATTACCAGCCCCATCCAAACGGCCAGAATTGCGCCGCCAAACATAATCGCAGTCTTGATGGCCAGCCCGGCCATTACGAGGAGTCCCAGGTCGACTGCGAGGATGATGACCGTCATAGCCACAGAGGCCGCATGGATAGTGATGGCTCGCTTCGCCCCCGCCTTGTCGGTGAACGGTGCCCGTTGTAGACGCCGATAAATGACAAGGTCCACGAGGCCCCAGACGAAGGTCAAAGCGAGGGCTACGGCGCCCTGCCAGGTGAGCACGACTGAGCCAAGTCGAGACGGGTAGGTGGCCTGAGTGATCCCAACCGCTACAAAGATCGCAGCCGTCGCTACGAGAACTAAGCCGGCCGTCGCCAAGGGATTGCGTCGCCGTCGATGGCCGGTCACGTCAGCTTCCGCCAATGGCCCTATTCCTGAATTCCACTGTACGGCCGGGACATTTGGGCACGGCGTTTCTCCTGAAAGCTGGATTGTCATGCCCACGACGCGCTAAGGGTTTGAGGCCGGCTTCGCTAGGCATTTTCGAGCCACCGCGGAGGCCGTTCGAAATGATGGTCCGACCACGAAGTCAGGTAGTTGGGACGGCGGTGCTGAACGAAGAGGCGAAATACTCGAAGAACCAATTGGGTACGCTGCTGTACGGGTTCGGGGCAAAGATCTCTGGATCGGTTTCACCGCCGTCGGTGAAGGTCCCATGGAACCGTCCACTGGTGATGCTGGCCGTGTAGGCGAAGTTGTAAGGGGGCGACGTGCCCCAGGCATCCTGCTCCAGGAGACCGTTCGGCTCAACCATGCAAAAGCCGGTGCCACCCGGTCCGGTCAGAGTCGCCGTGCCGGTGACAAGCCCGGAACCAGACGAGATGGTGAAGCTCACGTTCCAGGTCTGGAGCGATCCGCCAAACACCGAGGTTCCGGAGACAACCTGCGGGCCCATTGTCAACGTCCCCTGCTCCGTAAACGCCCCGGGAAAGGGCCCGCCGTTGGCATCGAATCTGTTGGTATTGACACGGAACCTATTGTTTACCCACCCGCCTGCCCGTCCGCTGACGTAGTAGCTGATGGTCGAGATGCCGTCGGGGTTGCATTGAGCCATAACAGTCTGGTGCGTGCCCATCAATGCCTCGTTGTTCAGGGTCGGGACGGCGCTCGAGTCTGCAGCCCCGGCTCCCATCGGTTGCGAAAGCGTGCTTGCAAGGAGCACTGCAAACGGTAGGTACGCACGTCGGATGCCCATGAGATCGTTTGCCTTTGGAGCAAGGGTACGATCCGGCCATTTCATACACCATTGCGGTGAGGATGATTACCGCATCGTAGCTCAGGACTCTGATCTCAGCCTTTGGCTCGTTACTTTCTGTAACGTTCCGCGGCGCCGGCACGTCCCGCTGACGGTAGACGAGGTTCGGCTTCAGGTTTCCATTCGAGGGGCCGAGCTCAACTCCATGGACCCGGCATCTCAAGTCCCCAACTCATGCTGATTCGTCTGGTCGTCTCTGTCAGCGATTCCTCGCCAACGCGTCGACGTGAGCGCAACCATGGGGCGTCGGTCACAAAACCACGCTGTTCCATCATCTCCGTCAGAGTGGCCACCGCCATTCTCTCCATCTCTGTCTTGCGACCTCGAATTTCGGGCGAATCAGTTCTCTCGATGGCGGCGCGCCCGCGCCAGGCTTCGGAGACGATGGTAGGAGTGATCGGCAGGCTCGAGGACCCACCGCCGATATCTCACAACATCGTTGTAGGGAGGGGACAGGACTGCCTGGTTGTGAAACCCAGCGCTGCGCAGAGCCGCCGCCGCATTATGCCGCCCGCCCTGAAGGGCGTGGGTTGTGGAAAAGGCCTCCTCCAGCCGGGCCTTGAGATCAGCGATGTTGTCAGGCTCTGTCGGCATCCGAGATCGCGTCACATTCGTTCGTCCAAGTCAGAAACGCTGCGCGAAGTCCAACTGGATTCTGTCAATGGTGCAGCTAATGCTATCCGTGAATGGCTGACCGCCCGCAACTGCTTACCGGCCGATTGGGATGGTGGTCGGTCGCTTTCGGGGGCTGCGTTAGTCGGAGTGGTAGCAGTTGCGGTTGTGATATTCGAGCCCCCAGCCAGCGGGGTTCAAGTATCACGAATGCAAGCACGGATATCCCGAAAATCCGTCGCGACGGTTACCAAGTCGAGGGTGGGCAGACGCGGCCGGTTACCCCTTGACACAACCATACCGTCAGCGGTATAGTTGATGCAAATGGGACTCGTGTCGGTAGGCCAGGCTGCGCAGGCGCTTGGGGTAAGCCCGCGAAGAGTTCGTGCGCTCATTGGGAGTAAACAGTTGCCAGCTATCAGAATTGGCCGGAGCTGGGCGCTCGATCGAAGCCTGTTGCGGTCTCACAGGCGTCGCGGAGGCCGCCCAATGAGTGCCGACAATGCGTGGGCTCTCCTGGCCATGCTCAATGGTTCCGAGACACCGTGGGTTGATGTGTTCTCACGATCGCGGCTCAAGCGGCGCTTGCTCAATCGGGAGTGGCTTGAGAAAGCGTTGGAATCGAGCGAGCCAAGGTCGGCAATCCACAGTTGGCGCATTCTGCCGAGTGATCTGCCCAAACTTAAGGACTACGGCCTGGTACGAAGTGGTCTCGCGGCACGAATTCCTGGACTTGATGTCGTAGCGATGGACAACGCCGTCGATGGGTATTTGAGCTCCAAAGCGCTGGCGCAAATCGAGAAGAAGCTTAAGCCCGCGAAATCGTCAGATAACCCCAATGTCGTTTTGAGAGTTCCGTCGCAGCCATGGGTCTTGACTCATGGGCCCGTGGCGCCGCCTGCCGTGGTCGCAGCCGATTTGCTCGCGCACCCTGATAGCCGCGTAGCACGAGCTGGCCGCAAGCTGCTCCAGACAAGTGCCCGCCGCTGAGATCCCCGACCGTGGGGACGCCTTTCACGAGATGTGGCTGGAACTTATCCGCCTCAGTAATGAGCAACCTGCCCCATGGACGCTGATCGGGGCCCACATGGTCGCCTTGCACGGCTGGATGCGCGGGCGCACGCCAATTCGCCCGAGCAAAGACGCCGACATCCTTGTCAATGTGCGAATGGTTAGCGAAGGTACCGCAGCGGTTAGCCAGGCCTTGATCCGTGACGGCTATGAGCTCCGCGAGAGGTCGGTAGGGGGACACGGCCATTCGTTCGGTAGGGGCGAGGTCAGTTTCGATGTCCTTGCGCCGGACGGACTGGGGTCCCGAGCTCAGCTGGTGACGGTTGATGACTTTCGAACGGTGCCGGTACCTGGTGGTACACAGGCCTTGAACAGAACTGCACCAGTGGAGGTGCGAACACGCTCGGTCACCGGAACCGTTCCACTTCCTGACCTTTTAGGAGCGATCCTGATCAAGGTCATAGCGATCGAGGTTGATGACGTCCCTGACGCTCAGCGCTCTGACGTGGCCTTCCTGCTGTCGCTTGTCGACGCTCCGGACACGCTGGCCAGGCAATGCTCAGCAGCCGAGCGGGGATGGCTTCGCAAACACCCGTATTTCGGCGATCCTCACGACGCCTGCTGGACCGGGATCATCGGGGCTGAAGACGGGGCGATCGTCTATCGCCGGCTTACCGCAGGTCGCTCTTCCTCATCATCATCATGATGTTGGGGCTCATTTCCGAACGGTTTGTGCTGAAAACGCAAGCGGTTTTCGGGCCGCTCGACTTTCGCTTGCGCTCTTTTGACGTGCGTGCTACGGTCGACATTGGTCGGCGCGAGAAAACCGAGCGGTCGGTGCACCGCTCGGCAGGTGGTGCGGACCCTGTGGTGAAATCTCCACTGAGGAAATGGCCCTCGGGGTCGGGTTTCGTATTCAGCAACAGTCGTCTAATGGCAGTCGGGGCTTGAAAACAGCTAGGGTGCAAGCCCTCGGGGGTTCGAATCCCTCTCCCTCCGTATTCGATTTTTGACTCGAGCAGCCGCTGCCGCCGCCAATCTGACTGGCAACCGCCCATCGTGAGGCCATCTAGGTGTGATTCCCGGATAGATATGGCACAGTCGCCGAGGGCGCGGTTTCGGGGCAGTGTATTGGCGGCCGGATGGGCGCTGGGAGGGGCAAATTCGCATTCCACCGTCGACCGGGCGTAGGCTGGCGGTCCTTCGCCTTGCGGTTCCCGCGGATCGTCTCCTTTCGGAGCCGACAAGCGGCCTGAGGGCGCGACAACGGTTAAGGAGATCACCGAGCTCTTCCGGCAGCAACGCGAGCGAAAGGCTCCCGCCTGAGCCCAGCGCATCCCAGGCCAAGGAACCGGTTTCCCGCCGTTTGGGGCGGTTTTCTTCATCGTTCCTCACGATAGCGCGCAAGCTTCCGCCTGTTGGCGCGTCACGGCGGCAGGAGATCTTCGATTGCTTCGGGCTGCTTGACATGGATGTTGCCATCGTCCCGTTGCTGTTCCTCGTCATGCCGGCGACGCTTGTGCTCGCTGCCGCCTTTGGATTGCCGGCCCTGAACGAGCGGCGACGCCAGCGGGCCTACTCGGCGTTCTGTCTGCCGCGCGGCTACGCGTACACGCCGCAACACGCGAATGCCACTACTCCCTTCGCAGACACTGTGGGCATGTTCAAGTCGGGAACCAAGCGATCATGGCGCGACGAGATCTCGGGCACACTCGACTCCAAGCCCTTCACGGCCTTCGAATATCAGTTTGTGACGGGCGCGGGCAGCTATCGTATGGTGTTCAACCGAGCCATGATTCATTGGCAGCTGAACGGCACCTCAATGCCGGCGTTCACGCTGGTTCCGCGGAGCACCTATCTCATTCGGATCGGCCAGGGACCGAGCGACATCGACTTCGATGACGATCCAACCTTTTCCAAGGCGTACGTTCTCAGCGGCCCAGATCAGTCCGCGCTCAGGGCTCTGTTCACGGCGACGCTGCGCGCCGGGCTGACGGGCTTGCCCGGCCAATTCGTGGCGGCGAAAGGCGCCGACCTATTCTGGTGGCGCGAGCAGCGGCTACCTCCGCCGGAAGGCATCGACGCCTTTCTCAAGGACGGCGCGCGGATTCGCGATCTCCTGGTGAACGCCTGATCAGGTAATACTGTGTGAGCGATGGCTCGCACCGAGACTCCGCTTTCACAAAATCTCAACCAGCTCCCGCCGGCCGTGCGATCAACGGTGCAGGCGGTGCGTCGATTGATGAAGACGGTCGAACCGAAGGCCGAGGAAATCAGGTATCAAAGCCAGCCGCCGCGCTCCAAGAGCGCGATGTGGAAGCTCACTCGCTATGCGCTCGATGGCGCCAACGTGGCCGGCATCGGCACCGTGGCGGACCACGTCGACCTCTACTTCTATCGAGGGACGGAGCTCGACGATACGGACCGCCTGCTCAAAGGCGGCGGGAAGTCGATGCGCTTCGTCAGCCTGGCCGCGCCCGCCGATGCTGAGCGCGCGGATATGAAACGGCTGGTCCGGCAAGCCTTCAAGCGCGGCGGCTGAGATGGGCATCATCCGCGTCTGTCCTGGTGGCGTGCCGTCGCGGGAGTCGGCGGACGCCGCCATCGCGATCCTCCTGGAGCGCGGCTATGACGGCTGCGAGATCGACTTCAGCGACGGCTTCTGGATGGATTGGGACTACGCGCGTCGACTTGGCGCACTGGCGAAAGAGAACGGCCTCGTCGTGTCGATTCACGCGCCCTTGGCCGCCTTTCTGGGCCACGTCGACGCCGGCGGCAAGAAGCACAAGATGGCGATCGGGATGCTCGATCACACGGCCGGCATCGCCGTCGCTTGCGGCGCCGCCCCGATCGTCATCCATCCGGGCTTCCTGCTCGGGCGCAAGCGTGAAGACGCGATCGCTGCGGTCATCGCACAGCTCAACGACCTGCGGGAGCGGCTGGTGGCGAAGGACCGCGCCGTCCCATTCGGCGTCGAGGTCATGGGGCGGGTGCAGGAGCTCGGCAGCCTGGATGACATCCTCGAAATCGCGCGCCATGTCGATTGGGTGCGGCCGGTGATTGACTTCGCGCACATGCACGCCACCAGTGACGGCGCCTTCACCACGGTCGAGCCGTTCGCCAAGGCGCTGGCGGGCGCGGATGCCGTGCTGAAGCCGGGCGTACCCTTCCACATCCATTTCTCAGACGTCAGCTTCGCTAATCGCAACGAGAAAGCGCACCTGCCCTATGGCGAGGGCACGCTGCGCGCCGAGCCGCTCGCCCAGGCGCTGACACGGTTCGATCGTCCCGGGACGGTGATCTCCGAGTCGCCGGATGAG
>Ga0070707_100001756_pt1 | contig 20884 bp, 16 predicted proteins | sample KBSK5502metaG_FD_65468 | JGI IMG/M metagenome (GOLD analysis project Ga0070707, IMG submission 65468) | Corn, switchgrass and miscanthus rhizosphere microbial communities from Kellogg Biological Station, Michigan, USA - KBS K5-50-2 metaG | ecosystem: Host-associated > Plants > Roots >...
CGGTACACCGTGTAGCCGGTGACGCCGACGTTATCTGTCGAGGCGTTCCAGCTAAGGCTTACCCTGCCCGTGCCGTTGACAGCGGTGAGACCAGTGGGCGCACTCGGCGGAACCGTATCCCCGTTGTTCACCATCGGAACGAACGTCGCCGCCACCGCGTACCAGGTCACGGAGTTGGTGATGCTGAAGATCGCATTCTGGGCCCCTGCGTTCGCAGTCACGATGTCGGCCTCGGCGCTGCTTCCGTAGGCCGAGCGCATCACAAACGCGAGCCCCTGGCTCGACCCAGGTGTGATCGTGCCCGGTCCGTTGTTTGCCGTCAGAGCTCCGAAGACCAGCTCGCCCGCAGGGACCGAACCGGTGGCACCCGAGTCGACCAAGGTGCCGGATCCTGAGCGGAGTGCTACCTGATCGAGAGGCGCCGTGGTCGAGACTCCTGAATACTCGGCTGCCGTGCCCGTCAGATAGGTCGGAGCGCTCGAGCTGATGGTGATCGCAAGGCCGGTGGATGATGCTTTCGAGTTGGGCAGGTAGTAGAGGGCGAGGTCGCCCTTGCCTGTCGAATATGTGATGCCTCGTGCTCGCGTCCAGGATCCGTTCACATTGTCGGAGACCTGAACCGTCCCCGCCGCATCCCACTGGCCGAACAGGCCGGTCAGCAGGTCAGCCGCATGGACCGGCGCTTTCAACGTGATCGTCATCGACGTCTTTCGGCCGCCGCTGGAATAGGTCGCGCCCTGCACGTAGCTGATCGGTTGTGAGGAGGTGGTAGCCGCAACCGGCACGGATTGCGCCGAGTGGTTTGCGGCGAGGTCGAACGCGTCGACCGCATACGAGTATCGCGTCGCTGGCGTCAGGCCGGTGTCCGTGTAGGAGATTGTGGTGGAGTTGGCGATCGAGAGCCCGTTGCGGTAGACCGTGTATCCCGCGACGCCGACGTTATCGGTGGAAGGATTCCAGGCCAGGCTGACAGAAGTTGCGCCGACGGCGGTTACCGTCAGGCCTGTCGGCACGCTGGGAGGCAGGGTGTCAGGCGCGGGCGTGGTCACCGAAACCGGTGAGCTTTTTGCGGAGTGATTGTTCGCGAGATCGAATGCGTCAACCGCATAGCTGTAGGAAGTGGACGGCGACACCGATCCGTCCGTGTACCCGGTTGCGGTCACCGTCGCCAGCTGAGCGCCATTTCGGTAGACGGTGTAGCCGGCCACGCCGACGTTGTCGGTGGATGCGTTCCACGTAAGGTTCACCTGACTCGGACCCGCAGCGGTCGCCGCGAGCGCCGTGGGCACGCTCGGCGGCTGAGTGTCGATGGTCTGAAACTCATAAGCGCCGCGGTCGTCGTAGGTCCGGGGACCGACACCGGTGTTGGGCGTCGACGGGTCGTCCACGCGCGGATTGCCGTCGGCGTCAACGCTCGACTCGCCGGACGCGCCCGAGTTGGCGGAGTCGATCGCTGGCGAGCCTTCCTGGAGCCGGAAGTTCGGGAGCGTCCAGCTGATCCACCTGGGATCAGCTTGAATGCCGTGGCCCTCCTGGCCGGTTGCGGCATAGAGGGCCGCCGGGCTCGCGTACGTCGTGTTCGCCCAGACGTAGAGGGCGCCGCTGGTGGTCAGATCGACCAGGTTGTAATCCACGGTGGTGGTCGCAGGGGCGGAGTCATAGATGCCGATATCTCCCGTCCGCCGGCTACATGAGATCCCGTTGTAGGCGGGGTAGACGGCGTTGTCGACCGAGATGTTGTTCGTCACCAGGTAGTTGCCCGAAGTTCCCTCGACGTTGATGCCGTCGGTGCAGTTGTGATAGACAGTGTTCCCGATCAGCCGACCACCGGTGACGTTGTAATCGTCGATCCCGTGGTCGCCGTTGTTGTAGCTGGCGTTCATGGCCGCCAGGCCGTTGTTTGCCCCCGAGAAGAACTGAATCCCGGAGTCTTCGTTGTCGTGGACGACGTTGCCGAGCAGAGTGTTGCCCGTACTTCCTGAGTCGATGACGTTGATGCCGTTGGCGTTCCTCTGCCAGCTTTCGGCGTTGAAGGAGGCTTCATTGAATGAAACGGTGTTGTTCGCGCTGCCCCCACTCAGGATGAAGCCGTGGTCTGAGTTGTTGTCGCTCACGTTGTGCGTCACGAGCGACGATGACGCGCCTGAAAGACTTATCCCCGCCGCGTTATAGCCTTTTGCCCGCTGACCGGAACCGGTCACGTTGTTGTTCGAGATGGTTATGTTGTTGGCGGACGAGACCGAGATCCCAGCGTTTGAGGTCGAGCTGACAGTGAAGCCGCTGATCACGATATAGCTGCGACCCGAGATCGCGAAAGCGCCGGAGCCGCCGGTGATGGTGACGCCGGCGGAGGCGCTGAATGTGATCGGGCTTCCGGCCAAGCCTGAATTCGCGGGGTTTATGGCGGTGCCGGCGTAGGTCCCTCCGATCACTGCGACAGTCGTGCCAGGCTGGGCCAGCTGTGCCGCCTTGCCGATGGTGCAGTAAGGCTGGGTCTGAGTGCCGGATCCGCCGTCGCTGCAGCTGGTCGAGCTGTTGTTGACGTAGAGCGTCGTGCTCGACGCGAGAACGACCGGCTGCGTCAGTCCGACTGCCAGAACGAGAGAAATCGCCACGGTGACTGCACACGCCGCGCGCACCGCGGCTGGCAGGCGATATAGGTTTTGCGCGGTCGCAGTCTTCAGCTGCGGTGCGGCGGCGACTGGCAGAACGAGATAATGGCGGCAGTCGCAGCCATCAGAGACTTCATTCAACTTCCATCGCAATCGCCTATACCGCCAGTGTCAGGCTAGTAACCGAAGGTCGGGCTAGCAAGGGACATTTGACCTAGTGCTTCGGGAAGTGCCTACGCGGAAGCCAATCCCGTATGGCGGTCCGCCATCCAGCCAGGCAAGCGGCGCGTATCCCGGCACCCGGCGAGAATGGCGGACCAACTGAGAGTGTCGTTCAACCGTGATGCGTGAGCAATGGGTTGTTTGTCCTGGGGCGGCTGCCGGTCACCCATACTTTCCATGGCTGGCGCCTCCTCATCCATAGATGCGGTCATCGGTCGAGGGTGCCTCCTTCGACCGACATCAGTCCGCGCGAGACTATGCGCGAGGCGCCGGTCTTTGCTTCACCTCAAGCTTGCCGCCGGCCCATATGGTCTGTACGAACGGCCTCAGCGGCCCTTCCACCGTGCCGGGCGCTTGGCAAAGAACGCTTCGATCCCCTCCCGGAAGTCTTCGCTCATGTATGCCTTTATCAGCAGATCCGAACCCCCGTCCGGCGGCGTCATCTGCACGCGGATACGGCGGAGCGCCTCCTTGGTCGTCTCCAGAGTGAGCGGTGCATTTGTGGATACCTGGGAGCAGATCTCCATGACCCGCGGCTCCAGCGCCTCTTCGGACGTGACCACCTCGTTCACCAGCCCGATCGCTGCAGCCTCGTCAGCGCCTACCAGCCGAGCCATGAAGATCAACTCCTTCACGCGGGCGGCGCCGATCAGCATGGTCAGGCGGGCGAAGTTGGCCATCGAGAGCGTGTTCCCAAGCGTCCGTGCGATCGGGAAACCGAATTTGAGCGACGGCGAGCAGATGCGCAGGTCACAGGCGGCCGCGATGCCCGCGCCACCGCCGGTGCAGGCCCCGGCGATGGCTGCGATCGTCGGCACCCGCACGCTCTCTAGCGCACCAAGCACACGGTCCATCCTCTCCTCGTAGGCGAGCGCGTCTTCCTTCTTGTTGAAGGTGCGGAACTGCGAGATGTCGGTCCCTGCGGCAAACGCGCCTCCACCTGCGCCGGTGAACACAACAGTCCGCACCGATGGGTCGGCGTTGACCTCGAGGCAAACCTCCCCGATCCGCTCGTACATGGGGAACGTGATCGCGTTTCGCGCCTGCGGGCGGTTGAGCGTCAGCCAGACAATCTCGCCCGAGGCCCCCCGGCGCTCCTCTAGCAGCTCCGGGTCAGCCCGCTGCGCCGCGTCCTCGCTCATGTCCCGCCCAGGACCCCCTTTGCCTTGAGTTCCGAAATCTCGACGTCCGTCCTCCCAAGCGCCCGCAGCACCTCCGAAGTGTGCTCCCCCAGTCCCGGGCCGGCCCCCCCGCGCCGTACTGGCGTGTCCGAGAAATGGATCGGGGAGCCGATCTGCTCGACATCGCCCAGCTTCGAATGCCGTCCTTTCCAGAAGAAGTCGCGCGCCTGGAGCTGCGGGTCGTTGGAGACTTGATCGTAGGTCCGGATCTCGGCGCAGGGCACGCCCGCCTCCTGCAGCAGCGATACCCAATACGCCCGCGGCTCGCGCGACGTCACCTGTTCGATCATCGGGATCAGGATGTCCCGGCGCGCGTGCCGCGAAGGATTGTCCTTGAAACGCTCATCGCTCGCCCACTCCGCGTGGTCGAGCGCACCGCAGAACGACCGCCAGTTGCGTGGAGTGGTAGCGCCGACAGTGAAGTAGCCGTCGGCGGCGCGGATCGCCTGGTAGGGCGCCGAGGTCTGGTGAGCGGAACCCAGCGGCCCTGGAATCTCCCCCGTCGCGAAGAAGCGCCCCGCCTCCCACACCTCCAGAGATACTCCAGCCTCGAAGAGCGACACATCGATGAACTGCCCGCGACCGGTCTGCTGGCGTACACGCAGTGCGGCGAGGACGCCTATCGTGCCGTACAGCGCGCAGACCAGATCGCAGATTGGCACACCGACCTTGACCGGGTTGCCGTTTGGCTCGCCGGTGATCGACATCAGCCCGCTCATCGCTTGGGCCATGATGTCCAACCCCGCCAGCTGGGAATAAGGACCGGTCTGGCCCCAGCCCGAGGCGGCGATATAGACCAGGCCCGGATTCAGCGCCCCCAGACGCTGGTAGTCGAGTTCGAGGTCGCCCATTGTGCCCGGTCGAAGGTTCTCGACCACGACGTCAGCGCCCCGAACCAGCTCGCGGAAGAGCTCCTTGCCTTCGGGCGCCTTGAGGTTCATCGCGAGTGAGCGCTTGTTCCGATTGAGCCTGATGAACGGTGATGACTCACCGTCCAGGAAGGGCGCGGAGTCGCGCGCGATGTCGCCGCCATCGGGATTCTCGACCTTGATCACGTCGGCCCCAAGGTCGGCTAGCTGCATCGCACAGAAAGGCCCGGCCATGTAGATGCCGACCTCGACGACTCGGATGCCGGTCAGCGGATGGTTTGGAATCTCTTTGCTCGCAGTCATCCCCGACCAATGAACGGCATCTTCGTCGCCATCACGGTTATGAATTGAACGTTGGCATCGAGCGGCAGGCTGGCCATGTACACCACCGCGCGTGCTACGTGCTCCACCTCAATTCGCGGCTCGACCGCGAAATCCCCATTCGCTTGCGGGACGCCCTCAGCCATAAGCTGCGTCATTTCGGTGGCGGCATTGCCAATGTCGATCTGGCCGCAGGCAATGTCGTACTTGCGGCAATCCAAGGATGCTGACTTGGTCAAGCCCGTAATCGCGTGCTTCGTCGCCGTGTACGGGGCGGAGTTCGGCCTCGGAGCATGGGCAGATATGGAACCGTTGTTGACTATCCGTCCACCACGAGGCTGCTGGCTCTTCATGAGCTTGATCGCCTCTTGTGTGCAGAGAAAAGCTCCGGTGAGGTTGACGTCGACGACCGCGGTCCACTGTTCGAAGGTCACGTCTTCAAGCGGAACGGGTGGAGCTCCTGTGCCCGCATTGTTGAAAAGTAGATCCAGGCGCCCAAACGTCTCTACTGTCTTGGCGAACAGGGCCTTCACGGACCGTGGGTCGCGGACATCCGTGGGGACGCCGAGCATTCGCGCGCCCAGCCTGGAACCCTCCGCAGCCGCCGCCTCCAAAGGTTCTTCACGGCGACCCGCTACAACGACCGAATAACCTTCCCCTGCGAGAGCAACAGCAACGGCCCTTCCGATACCGGTGCCGCCCCCGGTTACGATGGCAACCTTCGGCATCGAAGCCATGCTCATCCCCTCCTAGAGTTTCTCGCCGCGAGGGTACGCGAACTTGGCCCCATGGTGGGCTACGCGACGACCCCAACCAGCCGCGCGCGCGGGCAGCCGGATCATCGCCACCAGACCACGCTCTATCAGCAGGTGCGCGAAGTGGCGGGTCCGCGGGTCGTGGTGGTGCAGGATCTCGACGAGCCGGCGGGCCACGGGTCGCTGTGGGGCGAGGTCAACGCCACCATCTTCGGAGCGCTCGAGTGATCGCCACCGAGCAAGACCTGCTGCGCCGGGTGCGCTCTTCGGAGTTCGACGCCGACGATCTGATCGAGAGATGGCGCGTCAAGCACTGATTCAATCAACGGCCGGCAGCAATAAAGACCGACTAGAAGGCGGCCTTCTCGGTCTCGGCGTCGAAGAGGTGCAGTCGCTCCATGTTGACCCCCAGGCGCACACGGTCACCGACTGCGACCTTGAGCTGAGGATCCACCCGCGCCGTGAGGTCGTCCGAACCGACTTTGCCGTAGAGGTACTGGTCTGCGCCCAGGACCTCGAGCACCTCGACTTTTAGGTCGATGGCGGCGTCGGCGGCGGAAACATTCGGCAGAAAGTGTTCAGGCCGGATGCCCAGAATGCCACGCGCCAGGCCGGGCGCCTTGGGCAGGTTGAGCTCGAAACCGGACGCCTTCGCCTGGTGGTCTGAGATCGTGACCGGTAGGAAGTTCATGCGCGGGCTGCCAATAAAACCTGCCACGTACATGTTCACCGGTTGGTCGTAGATCTCACGAGGCGGCGCCACTTGCTGCAGCAGGCCGTCCTTCATGACCGCGATCCGGTCGCCCATGGTCATCGCCTCGACCTGGTCGTGGGTGACATATATAAAGGTAGTGCCCAGCCGCTGGTGCATCTTCTGCAGCTCGATTCGGGTCTGCACGCGAAGCATTGCGTCCAGGTTGGAGAGTGGCTCGTCGAGCAGAAAGGCTCGAGGTTGACGGACGATGGCGCGGCCGAGGGCGACGCGCTGCCTCTGGCCGCCCGAGAGCTGACGCGGCTTGCGGGCGAGCAGGTGGTCGAGCCTCAAGATGCGGCCCGCCTCCTTCACCCGCGATCCGATCTCGGTCCTGGAGGCGCCCCGCATCTTGAGGCCGAAGGCCATGTTGTCGAAGACGCTCATGTGTGGGTACAGCGCGTAGGACTGGAAGACCATGGCCACGTCTCGGTCGCGGGGAGGCATCTCGTTGACTACCTGGTCGTCGATCTTGATCTGGCCGGCGGTAATGTCCTCCAGGCCCGCCAGCATGCGCAGTGCGGTCGACTTGCCGCAGCCCGAGGGCCCGACCAGAACCATGAACTCGGTGTCCCGGATCGAGAGGCTGAGGTCATTGACGGCCGTGGTGTCGGCCGAGAACTTCTTGGTGACGTGTTCGTAAGTGACGGACGCCACGGGAAAATCCTAGTCGACCACGAAGCTAGCCCTTGACGGCACCTGCGGTCATGCCTGCGACGAAGTAGTCGACGAAGAACGAATACAGCACCGCCACGGGCACGGAACCCAGCAACGCCGCGGCCATGAGCTCGCCCCAAAAGAATTCATCACCGTGGATGAGCTCCTGCGTAACACCGACCGGGATGGTCTTGACCAGGCTGTCGTTCATGAAGATCAGCGAGTAGAGGAATTCGTTCCACGAAAGGGTGAAGGCGAAGAGCGCAGCGGCCAGGATGCCAGGGAGCGCCAGAGGGATGGCGATCCGAACCATCGCCTGGATGCGGGTGGCGCCATCCACCAGGGCAGCCTCCTCCAGCTCGCGCGGTATGCCCTTGAAGAAGCCCATGAGCATCCAGGTGCAAAAGGGAATCAGGAATGTTGGGTAGGTGAGGATCAGCGCCCACAGGTTGTTGAAGAGGTGCAGCTCTCGGATGACGAAGGTCAGCGGTAGGAAGAGCAGCGTGGGCGGCACCAGGTAGGTGACAAAGATTCCCCAACCGATGGAATCGGCGCCGCGGTAACGCAGGCGTGCGAGCGAGTAGCCGGCAAGGATGCTGCAGAAGAGGGAGATGAGGGTGGACACGGTTGCGACCACCGCCGTGTTGAACGCCCAGTGCGGGAAGTTCGTCTGGGTGAAGAGGTGCCGATACCAGTCCAGGGTGGGCTCTCGCACCCAGAGCGGACTGACTGAGAAATCGAACAGCTCCGAGGCCGACTTGAACGACGTGACGGCCATCCAGTAAAACGGGAACAGCGTCACCACCAGCAAAGCGAGCAATGGAAGGTAGATGCGGATCGTGCGGCCGACAAACTTGTCGCCGATGACGCGGCCGGTCCCAGGCTTGCCGATCTTGCGCCGCGCCAAAGAGGCCATCTACTCGGGCCTTCGGAGCATGAAGAGGACGCCGGCCACCACGATGGTGAGCAGCGGAAAAAGCACCAGCGAGATGGCGGCGCCCAGGCCGATGGCGCCCCCAGGGATGCCCCACTGGTAGGCCCAGATGGAGAGCAGCTGGGTGCTGTTGTAAGGGGCCCCGTTGGTGAGCACGAACGGCCCCTGGAAGTCGGCAAAGGTCAGGATGGTGGAGAGGAGCAGGACGACCAGCAGCACCGGCCGTAGCATCGGAAGCGTGATGTTGGTGAACTGCTGCCAGCGGGTCGCGCCGTCCACCCGTGCCGCTTCGTAGAGGTCGAGCGGGATGACCTGCATGCCGGCCAGAAACGCTATGGCATAAAAGGGCGTACCGCGCCAGATGTTCACGATCATCAGCGCCGCCATCGCATTGGCGGGCACTCCGAGCCAGTTGGGTCCTGGATAGTGCACCAGGTGCGTATTGACCAACAGCCAGTTGATGACGCTGAAGGTGGGGTCGAACATCCACCTCCAGGCCTCGTAGCTGAGAACTGTCGGGATGATGTAGGGAAGAAGCAGCGCGGCCCGCACGAAGCGCCGGAAGGGAAACGCCTGGTTCAGCAAGAGGGCCATCACCAGCCCGAGGCCGAGCTTGAATACGGTCGTGATCCCCGTGTAGAGGAAAGTGTTGACGACGGCTCCATAGAAGACGCCGTCGGTGTTGCGCAACTCGAAGCGGTAGTTCCCGAGGCCGATGAACTTGCCCAAATTCCCGAGCTCTGAGTCAGTAATCGACAGCCAGATCCCGAAAAAGAACGGGTACAGCAGGAAGATGCCCAGAACGACAACGGTTGGTGCGAGCAGGAGGTACCCCAGGGGCGCTTCGCGGTCATAGATCCGCACTCGCCGCCGGTGCCAGACGGGGACCGCGTCAGCCCGGGTCGCGGTCCCCATCTTTATGCGCCCAGGCTAGCTACCGTCAGGGCCGCTCAAAGATCGCCTTCAACGAAGTTTCGGCCGCTGCGATGGCGGCCTCAATGTCGCCTGTGCCTCCGTTGGCCAGCGTCTTGGCGAACATGTCCGCCACGATGTACTGGGTCTGCGCCTGGGCCGTCTTCTTGCTCGGCAGCGCCGGCCAGCCCGGCCATTTGCCCGGCGCGACGACGTCCTGAAAGGCCTTCAGCTTGGGGTCGCTGCCGAAGATGGGGTCGCCGTGGAAGGCGTCAAACGGGCCGGCGTTGTAACCGGAGGCGACCGTCGTCCACTTCAGGTATTGGTCCTTGTCCATCAGGGCGAGAAGCATCGCCTTGGCGGTCTCGGCGTCCGGCGACCACTTCATCACAGCGTGGTTGAAGATGAGATTCATCGCAAAGGTGCCCTTTGGACCACTTGGCATGGGCGCGTTGTTGGTGACGTCGGTGTACTTGTGAAACTCGATTTTCTCCCGGATGTAGATGCTGGCCCCGTTCAACGTCCCGCTGATGCGGTCGGCGTGATAGGCCTGGTTGTTGTCGGGGTCTAGCCATTCCGGGTGCACCACGAGGCCTGCTTTGACCGCACCCTGCGCCCACCTGATGGCGTCGCGGGTTTCCTTGGAGTTGATGGCGACAGTCTTGCCATCGGCGTTCACCTCTTTGCCGCCGAAGCCCCAGAGCACAGGGTTCCACATGGTTAGCGAGTCCCCGTAGGCGTGGCCGTCGGTCTGTGAGATTGGCTTGCCAGTGGCTTTCAGCTTGGCGGCGGCGGTGGTCAGCTCGTCCCATGTCTTGGGGAAGCTGGTTACGCCCGCCTGCTGGAAGTAATCGGTGCGATAGGTCCAGGCGTTCGGCACGATCGTGTACGGGATCGCCCGCCACGTGCCGTTGACCTTGCAGAAAGCCTCGTTGACTGGGTCTGGCTTGCCCAGCTTGCCGATCAGGATGTTGACCTCGTTGCTCACGTCCAGGCAGGCATCGGTGTAGAGCTGCGGCCAGCCGTACTGCATCTGAATGATGTCGGGACCAGAGTTTGCTTCCACCGCGGCGGCAGTCTTGGGCTGCAGCTGGTCGCCGGTGACGGTCTCGATCGCCACCGTCACGCCGTTGGCGTCACCCCATTCGGCGGCCTGGCGCTTGAACTCGGCGTCGGCCGGCTTGACGAAGCTGGTCCACTGCAGCAGCCGGATGGAGGCACCCTTGCGCGGCTTGGGAATGGTGGCCGTGGGGCCCCCACCAGACTGGGGACCGCACGCGATGATTATCTCGGGGAAGGCGAGGGCGGCAGCTGCCACCCCAGAAGTTCTCAGGAAGTCTCGACGCGACCAGCCCGACTTGGCACTCTTGTTTCCTTGCGGCATGGCAGGAACCCCCTCACCAGTTCAATGCGGGACCCCCGGAGAAATCCAATCTTAACCCTGGTTTCCTTTGCTGGCCTGCTCCGCCTGGCAAGGGTCTAGCGCCACTGATGGAGCTGGCCGAGCTGCCCCCTTCCCCTGCGTGCCGATGAGGGGCTGCAGAACCGAGAAGCGCGATGCCGCCACCGGACACTGCGACCAGGCCGAGGGACAGCACTATGGCGCCGACATTCGAAACGGTCGCGTCAGATGATTACGCGGAGGCAGGTGGTTCGAGTTCACCGTGGCCGGTGTAGTGAGTGCCGCCGCGTAGATGAAGACGACGTTGATGTGACCTGTCGAGGACACGCCATGTGGGTTGCCATTGAGCGATGCGACGTCGGTGCTGCTGATGACAACGTCGACGTCGCGGTTGACGCCGCCGCCGACGTCCATCCTGGTGCGATACGTGTAGACCAGGTTGCCCAGGACCGCGTGGCCTGGCTTCAGCTGCACAGCGAAACAACCGTGCGAGTCCTGCGCGTTGGCCGATGGGTCGTAGGCAATGGAACCACCGCCGCTCAAGAACGCGCGCGGCGTCGGCGAGGAGACCAGGGCAGCGCGGGCAACCTCGCCTGTGACGAACTCGATGCCTAAGAAGGGATAGAACGCCGGTGCAAGCCTTGCCGTGGAGTTCGGAGTGTTACTCGTCCTAGACTACGACCTGGTTGGCGGACCTACCAGGCGAAATCGCGGCTCGCTTCCATGACTGGCACAAAAGAGCGATTGATTGCTTTGCCGGAGTCAGCGAGGAAGCGGCTGCATGGCGGCCGGACAGCGGACCTCAATCGCTCCTCTGGCAACTCTGGCACGTCGCCCGTTGGGATGACAGGTTCGCCTGGATCATTGCGGACCGCGCACCCGGCCTTCGCCGTGGCGTACCCCAACATGAGATATGGCTCCGAGACTCCGTCGCGGCGAAATGGGGTTGGCCCGCCGACCTGAAACTCGGCCGAGGAAACGCTGGTACAGGTCTCAGCGCAGAGCAGAATGCAGCCCTCGTCTTTCCTGGTATCCAGCAAGTCGTTGATTACGCGCGGGCCGCGTTCCAGCACGTCGAGTTCGCCGTCGCCTCACTCGATCCGGCGACCCTGGGCGAGATCCCTCCAAGGGCGACAGACACAGATTCATGGGCCACCAATGCGTTGATGTATCTCGAGCATCTGCCTGAACACATTGCCGTGATGGAAGTCTTGCGCAGCTTGCAAGGCTTGTCTCAACTGCCCGACGGATGAGAACCGAAAGATCCAGCTTGGTGGCGGCCCAATGCGGCGAAACATCTGCAGCCGACCCATCCTGCGGACCCAACCGCGAACATGCGTAGGCGGTCTTGCGATCCCTCACGCCGTCCCACACGAGCCGCTATCGATCGGACGTCTACCAGATCAAAGGCAGGAGGCGTTTGGTCCTCTTCGTGTAGCTGAGAGCATTTCTCCTGCGTAGAACACCTCTGAGACCGAGGCGGGCGTTAGACCCGTCGCTCCTCGCGCTGCCATAAGCGGATCCTGCCCCGGGACGACCACGGACGCTGGCGAGGCGGTTGCCGGCGGGCCGGAGCCCTCAGCCGATCTGCTCCGCCAGCTCGACGATGATCCCCTCCGGAGGGCTCGACGTGACGCCAGACGCACATATATAAGGACGTAGAGCCGCTTGAAGAAGATCCTCAGCTGGCGGCACTCGGCTGGAAGCGGCGGCCTACGCCGCCGGCACTCGCGACGAGGGCTGTCCTTGCGGCGGCACCGCGTCCTCATCGTTGCCCGACCTCTGTACGAAATGAATCCCCGCGGCGATGGTCGCCCCGATCAAAGGCCCGACTACGTAAAGCCACAGGTCCGCCCAGGACCCGCTTGCGAAAGCCGCGGCCCACAGGGTTGCTCCGAACCCAACCGCAGGGTTGAACGCACCGCCTGAAATCGGGCTTACCGCGAACACGCCAATCGCGACGGTGAAGCCAATTGCGAGCCCATAGAAAGAGTTCCCCATAGTGGCCTTTGTGGCGGCCACGTTCAACACGACTAGGACGAGCCCGGTCGTGAACACGATTTCAGCGGCAAGAGCCTGGAATAGCGCGACCTTCGCGCCGGGGTGGATTCCAGGCGTGTGACCGCTGATGGCGTATCCAAAGCCGAAGGCCAAGGCGGCCGCGACCAACTGAGTGATCCAATACATGATCAAATCGCGAGCGCCAATCTTCTTTCGCAGATAGAGTCCGAACGAGACCGCGGGGTTGTAGTGGGCACCCGAAATGTGGCCGCCCATGTACACCATGACCATCAGCGCCGAACCGATCGCCAGGGGCGCAAGCGGGCCAATCGGCCCTGACAAAGCAATGACGGCAAGGAACAGAAAAGTGCCTACGAATTCAGTGACTAGCTTGGCCGTGTTGGTGACGGGGATTAGCGCTCTTCTCGCACGTATGGAGTTCCAAGAGCGGCCGGCGCACCCAACCGTTGCTTGGCCCAGCCGGTCGAGACGACCACCAGTACGACAACCGTCATCACGTAGGGCAACGACGCGAATACCTCGGGTGGCAGGTGGACCTGTCTCGCCTGCAGGACAAAACCAAGACTCGAGAAGATCCCGAATAGGTACGCGCCCACCAGGGTGAGCTCGGGACGCCAGAAGGCGAATATCACCAGCGCGATCGCGATCCAGCCCGCGCCTGAGGTCATCCCGTCGATCCAGTTGGGCGTGATCGCCAGGCTGAAGTAAGCCCCGCCGATCCCCGCCAGCAGCCCCCCGGCCAGAGTGTGCGCATATCGATACCGGGCGACGTTGACGCCCATGACGTCGGCGGTCTGCGGCGACTCGCCGACCGAACGCAGGTGCAGCCCAGTCCGCGTCCGGTAGAGATAGGCCAGAGCAAGGATCACCAGCGCCCAGGAGCCGTAGACCAGCGCGTTCTGGTGGAACAGGATCGGACCCAGCACCGGCACGTCGGCGAGCCCGATCACGTTGATCGCGCCGAACTCGTGCTGGGCCGGCTTCCCTCCGAGCCTGGCCACGTTGCCTATGTATGAAGACAGGCCCGTGCCTCCGGCGAAGATGGTCAGGGCGAGCCCCGAGACGATCTGGTTGGCACGAAGACCGACGACAAGGATGGCGTGAATGGTGGAGACCGCCAGCGCCGCCGCTCCGCCGATGAGCGTGGCCAACATGAGCGCGAGCCAGTCTGGGCCGCTCAGGTGCTGGACCGCCCAGAACGCGGTCACCGCCCCCATCAGCATCATTCCCTCGACGCCCAGGTTGAGGACGCCGGAGCGCTCGGCGAGGAGCTCACCCACCGCGGCGAAAACGAGCGGAGTGCCGTAGAAGATGGCGGACGCGGCCAGCACTACGACGATGCTTTCGTTGACGTTCACGGTCCGCTGACACCTGCAGGTCCCGCGGCGATGCTGAGCGCCCGAGGTGGCGCGGCGCGCCTGGCCCCGAATGTGACTCGGTAGCGCAGTAGCAGCTCGCCCCCGAGCGCAAAGAACAGGATCATGCCCTGCAGCACCCCGACCAGGCCGGCTGGAAAGTCGGGACCCTGCAGGCTGTAACCGGCGTTGGCCAGCCCGCCCAGCAGCACAGCCACCACCACGACTGCATACGGGTTGTAACGAGCCAGCGCCGCGACCACTATGCCCGCGTAGCCGAGGCCGGCCTGCTGCAGTCCTCGCGGATCGAGCACGTGTCGAAAGTCCCCGATCTCGCTGGCTCCACCCAGGCCGGCCAGCGCCCCCGACAGCGCCATCATCGCCACCACGACGCGCCGTGTCTGGATGCCTGCATAGCGCGCCGCGGAAGGCGAGTCGCCCAGCACGCGAGCCTTGAAGCCGAAACTCGTCGAGCCGTAGAAGAGCCACCACAGCGCCGCGACGGCGATGCCGACCACCAATCCGAACGGCACGATCGCGATTCCGATGTTGAAGCTGGGCCACATCGCAGCGTCGGGCAGAACTTTTCCTTGGGGAAACGCGCGCGCGCTGAAGGTGGAAAGCTCCCGCCAGAAAGACTGGCTGTCGAAGATCAGATACGACAGAAGGAGGCTCGCGACGTAGTTGAGCATCAGAGTCGTGATGATCTCGTTGGTGTTGAAGTACGCGCGCAGCAGGCCGGGGATGACCGCCCAGGCCGCGCCAGAGAAAAGGCCGCCAAGGATCATCCCGGCAATGATCACAATGCCTGATTGGTCGCGGAGGACGAGGCCGACGCCCGAAGCGCCCACGGCGCCCAGGTACAGCTGGCCCTCTCCGCCGATGTTCCAGAGGCGCATCCTGAACGCCGCGGCGGCCGCCAGGCCGGTCAGCAACAGAGGCGTAGCGGTTACGAACGTGCTGGTCAGCGCCCCGGACGCGAAAAACGCCCGGTCGAAGAGTCGCAAGTAGATCGCGATCGGATCTTTGCCGGCGGCCAGAAGAACCACGGAGGACGCGGCGAATGCCGCCACCAGCGATGCCACCGGGACGGCGAGCGCGAGCCAGCGGGGAGTGGTCAACCGGCGCTCGATTCTCACGGCGACGAGCCTGCCATCATCAGGCCGAGGTGCTGCACGTCGGCGGCGGCCCTGGCCAAGATTCCCACGATGCGCCCCTCATACATGACCGCGATGCGGTCAGCCAGGCTCAAGATCTCGTCCAGATCCTCGCTGATGAGCAGGATCCCGACCCCATCGGACGCGGCCTTGATCAGCAGCGACCGCACACCCTCAGTGGCCCCCACGTCGAGGCCGCGCGTGGGGTTCGCGGCCACGATGACCTTTGGGGCGCTCGACAGCTCACGAGCGAGGACCACCTTCTGGACATTGCCACCGGATAGGAGCCGGGTTGGCGTTTCGGCGCCGGGAGCAGAGATGGCGAAGCGGGTCATCAGGTCCTTCGCGTTGGCCGTGATCCGGTCGTGTCGCAGTATGCCCCTCGTCGAGATAGGCGCGCGTCTGTGTGACTTGAGGATCAGGTTGTCGGCGATCGAGAGGCTGGGCGAGACGCCGGTGCCGAGGCGGTCCTCGGGTACGTGGGCGACCCCGCGTGCGATCGCTTGCCCCGGATCGCCGCTGCGCAGGCTGCGACCGGAGACGAGGATGTCACCCGCCGTGCGCGGCCGCGTGCCTGAGATGACCTCGGCGAGTTGGCGCTGCCCATTGCCGGAAACACCCGCCACACCAACGATTTCGCCAGCAAGAAGGCGCAACGAGACGTCGCTGACGGCCTGGATCCCAAGATCGCCGTCGGCGGACACATTTCGCAGCTCCAGGACGACCTCACTGCCTGCCGGGGCGTGACCGTCCTTGAACTGGGCGAAGACGATCTCGCGGCCCACCATCATCTTCGCCAACTGGGGCGGACTGGTCTCCGTCGTGTTTACGGTCCCGATCAAACGGCCCGCACGCAGGACCGTCACGCGGTCGGAGACAGCCATCAACTCCTCCAGCTTGTGAGAGACGAATACGATGGTTCGCCCCTCCGCGGTCATCCGGCGCAGAGTCTCGAAGAGGTCCTCGGCCTCCTGTGGAGTGAGCAGCGCGGTTGGTTCGTCGAGGATTAGAACGCGCGCTCCGCGGTAGAGGGCCTTGAGGATCTCGACCCGCTGCTGCTCGCCGACCGAGAGCTGCCAGATTCGGGCCCTTGGATGGACGGGCATCCTGTAGCGCGTTGCGAGCTCGTCTACCTGCGACTCGATGGTCTTCGGAGACGTCCGCAGCCAGCCGGCACGGTTGTCGCCGAGCACGATGTTGTCCGATACTGTCAGCGAAGCCGCCAGCCTAAAATGTTGGTGGACCATCGAAACCCCTGCTGCCATCGCGTCCCTGGGCGAGTGGAACTCGACCTTGCGACCGTAAATCGCGATCTCGCCCTCGTCGGGACGGTAGAGGCCGGTCAGGATACTGGCGAGCGTCGACTTCCCGGCGCCGTTCTCACCGAGCAGCGCGTGGACTTCGCCCTCTGAGGCCTCGAAGTCAACCGAATCGTTGGCGAGAACGCCGGGGAAACGCTTGGTGATGGACCGCATGGTCACCGCCGGGACCGTCCCGGCGGTGTCCTTATTAACGTTCGCGATCGTCAGCTGCCCTTGGGGTTGCCGATGACGCCCTGGACGAACCAGTCGATGGTCAGGATCTGGTCAAGGGTGAGTTTGCTACCGTCTGGGACCTTGACGGCACCCGATTGGTCCTTCAGCGGCCCGCTGAACTCGTAGAAGCTGCCGCCGATCAGAGCCTGCTTCTTGTCGTTGATCGCTGCCTGCGTGGCTGCGCTGACCGACTTTCCGAAGGGCGCGAGGTCCACGAAATGATCCTTGAGGCCGCCGTAGTAGCTGCCGCTCTTCCAGGTGCCATCCATGACCGCCTTGACGCGCGTCAGTTCGTAGGGGCCCCAGAAGTAGACCGTCCCCGTCAACCAGTTGTCAGGCGCGAACGACGACTGGTCGGAGTCGTAGCCTGCCCACTTCAGGCCGGCGGTCTTGGCCGCCTCCCCGGTGGCGGGGCTGTCCTGCCCCTGGCCGAGGACGTCGACACCGGCCGAGATGAGGCTCTCGGCCGCCTTCTTCTCCTTACCCGGGTCGAACCAGGTCGTGGTCCACACCACCTGGACGGTGGCGCCCGGATGCGTCGCCTGGGCGCCGAGCGTGAAGGCGTTGATCTCCCGGATCACCTCCGGGATGGGGAAGGGAGCGACGAACCCCAGCTTGCCGGACTTGCTGGCTGCCCCGGCGGCCATACCGGTCAGGAAGTCGGCGTCCTCGGCGGCGCCGAAGAACTCAGCCAGGTTCTTGTCCAGCTTGAAACCTGTCGCCTGCTCGAAGTACACGTTCGGATATTTCTTGGCGGCCGCCGCCATCTGGTCCTGGAAGCCGAACGAGGTGCCGAAAATGATCTTGTTGCCATCCCGGACCAGGTCGTCGATGACCTGGCTCGCCTGAGGACCTTCGGGGACGTTCTCCTTGAACGTGGTCTGTATCTGGCTCCCCAGTTGCTGTACTACATACAGGCGGCCGTCGTCGTGGGCCTTGGTCCAGCCAGCGTCGCCTGCGCTGCCGACGTAGAGCCAGGCGGCCTTCAACGGCCCACCGGTCGTCGTTGTCGGGGTGCTACCGCCACAAGCGGCCAGGCCGATCGCCGCCAGTACGAGCACGGTCATGCGTCTCATGTCGGTTCGACCTCCTCTACGCTCAACGGGCGGCCGACACTGGCGTTGGCTCGGGTGCCGCGCCTCCTTGCTGTCTATCGAACCCCACCCTGCTCCGCATAGCGGGGCAAATGATCCACCGCCAGCAGTTATATTCTGCCGCCGTGGAACTGTCAAGAGTAACGATCGCGGCGGTGTTCGGCGGGGCCCATGTAGTTCCGCTTCAGACTGAAGTCTGACGCGCCGCCGAATCTGATGATCGCCCAGTCGCCCGCCGCGCCACGAGCCGCGCGCCTATGTGCCCACTCGAAGCCCGATCCCAATCAGCCGGCTCGCCCGAGCTGTGGCGCGCTCCAAGAGGCCGGGGGCGTCGCGAAGCATCACCTCCAGGCTCGTCGGCCCTTCTGCCAGCGGCACGACTGCTGAGGCGCCCGTCTCCAGGGCCCGTTCCCATCCCTCGCCCAGCGTTCCGGCCAGGATTACTACGGCTGCGCCGGCCACCGCTGCACGGCGAGAGACCTCGGATGGACCCTTGCCATAGACCGTCTGGCCGTCGACCTGGCCCTCGCCTGTGAAGACTACGCGTGCACCGATCAGCGCACGTTCGAGCCCGGCCGCCTCGATTACCAGCGCTGCGCCCGGCACGAGTTGTGCTCCGAGGAAAGCCAGCATGCCGGCCCCGACTCCGCCGGCTGCACCGGCGCCGGGGACTGTCGCCACGTCGTGTCCCAGGTCTTGGGAGATAACCTCGGCCAGGCGCCCAAGCGCGGCATCGAGCGTCGGGATCATCTCAGGCGTCACGCCCTTCTGGGGCCCGTAAACCGCTGTCGCCCCGACAGGTCCGGTTAGAGGATTGGTCACATCACATGCGACCCGAAGCTCGACGTCCCGCCAGGCGTGGCTCACGCCCGATGCATCGATGCGGGCGAGCCCGATCAGGGCGGCGCCGCCGCGAGGTAGGTCGTGACCGAATCGGTCGAGCAGGCGATAGCCGAGCGCTTGGGCCATGCCGGCGCCGCCGTCGTTAGTGGCTGAGCCGCCAATGCCGACGATGATGCGCGCGACGCCTCGTGACCGGGCGGCGTCCAACAGCTGGCCGAAGCCATAAGTCGACGCACGACGCGGGTCGCGTCGGTTGAGCGGGACTTGAGCCAGCCCGCAAGCGGCTGCCAGCTCCACCACGGCTGCACGATCCCCATCAATAAGGCCGAATTGAGCCTGCACCGGCTCCCCGAAAGGGCCCTCAACCGTCTCTGTCACAGACGTGCCGCCGTGGGCGGCGATGAGGGCTTCCATGGTGCCTTCGCCACCGTCGGCTATTGGCACCATCACCACCTCGGCGTCCGGGAAGACCTGGAGGACGCCGCGACGGATGGCCTCGGCAGCGGCAGGTGCGCCCAGGCTGCCCTTGTATGGGTTGGGTGCCGCCACCACCCTCATTGCATGGACTTGCGAATCGGTTGCTGTTCCACGTCGTGAGATTGACGCACAAGCCGCTGGCCAGCGCCGAAAAGCGCGGCCCCGAGTTGACGAGGACTCTGTCGCTCCATACGATGTGGATCGCATGATCCGTAATGCAGAAAAGTGTCGCTCCGAAAGGAATGGAGGTTCGACATGCGCGTGCCTGTGATGGATGCCATCGTAAACATCCTCGAGAGCGAGGGCGTCGAGTACGCGTTCGGTATCCCTGGGGCTGCGATCCTGCCTCTGTATGACGCGCTGCGCAAGTCGACGAAAATCAGACACCTCACCGTTCGACACGAGGAAGGCGCCACCCATGCCGCCGACGGCTATGCACGCGCCACAGGCAAGGTTGGCCTGGCCATTGGCACCTCGGGCCCCGCCGGCACCAACATGATCACCGGCCTGTACACGGCAATGGCGGATTCGATACCGATCATCTGCATCACCGGCCAAGCTGCTCGCGCTGTGCTCCACAAAGAAGCCTTCCAGGCCGTCGACATCGTCGAGATCGCCAAACCTGTCACCAAGTGGTCGGTGCGAGTCCAGGAAGCGAGCCAGATGCCCTGGCTCTTTCGCCGGGCTTTGCAAGTCGCCCGAGAGAGACGACCGGGTCCGGTACTGATCGATCTGCCCGTGGATGTCCAGCGCACAGAGATCAACTACGAACTCGCGCTCGAGGAGTCGCTGCCGGTTGTCCGTCCGGAACCGACCCCTGCCCGCATGCGGCGAGCTGTGGAGATGCTGCTGGAGGCCGAACGGCCGCTGATCGTGGCGGGAGGCGGGGTGATACTCGCGGGTGCAAGCGAGGAGCTGGTGGCACTGGCCGGCCACCTCCAGGCACCGGTCAGCCCAACCCTGATGGGCAAGGGCGCCATCCCCGAAGACCATCCCCTCTACGCGGGCATAGTCGGGATTCAGACGCAGCAGCCCTTCGCCAACGCCATCTTTCTGGAAAGCGACCTCGTGCTGGCGGTGGGCGCCCGCTTCGCCGACCGCCACACGGGGTCCCTTGACGTTTATCGTGGGAAGCGGCGGTTCATCCAGGTCGACATCGAGCCGACCCAGATTGGCAAGGTGTTTGAGGTCGACCTGGGCGTCGTCGGCGACGCCAAGCTGACGCTTGCGGCGATGCTGAAGGAGGCCCGTCGCAAGCTGCCCGAGGGAGGGAACAGGCAAGCGTGGATCCACAGGGTTCAGCACCTGAAGGCCACGCTGGTCCGGCGAATGGATTTCGACGATGTCCCGATCAAGCCGGCGAGGGCTTTCAAGGAGATCAACGAGTTTTTCGACCGGGAGACGATCTTTGTCACCGCCATCGGCCTCTATCAGATCTGGTCGGGTCAGTTCCAAACCACCTACAAACCGCGGCACTACCTCGTGTGCGGCCAGGCCGGTCCGCTGGGATGGGAGGTGCCGGCTTGCATTGGCGTCAAGCTCGGGCGTCCCAACCACGAGGTGGTCGCCATCGTCGGCGACTACTCCTTCCAGTTCCTGATGGAGGAGGTTGCGGTGGCCGCCCAGTATGAGGTGCCGTTCCTCATCGTCATGCTGAACAACGCCAATCTCGGCCTCATCCGGCAGGCAGAGCTCGGGTATGGCATGGACTTCGCGATCGACTTGGCCTACGACGCAGGACTTGGCGACGACGTCGGCGTCGACCACGTCAAGCTGATGGAGGCG
>Ga0070707_100001763_pt1 | contig 20848 bp, 24 predicted proteins | sample KBSK5502metaG_FD_65468 | JGI IMG/M metagenome (GOLD analysis project Ga0070707, IMG submission 65468) | Corn, switchgrass and miscanthus rhizosphere microbial communities from Kellogg Biological Station, Michigan, USA - KBS K5-50-2 metaG | ecosystem: Host-associated > Plants > Roots >...
CACCACCGCGCCGGTCTGCTCGCCCAGCCGCTCGGCGTTCTCGACCGGCATGTACCAGACCACGATCGGCGCCCATCATCACCGCTCGCACCGCGACGACGGCTACACCTTGCCGGCGGGTGTGCGCGTGGTGAGCGATTGGCTGCGGGAGGCCGGTTACTTCACGGCGAATGTGGTTGACCTGCCCCGGAGCTGTGGTTTCAAAGGCACGGGCAAAACCGACTGGAACTTCACCTACTACGGCGAGCCGTTCGATTCCGACAAGTGGGAGAACTTGAAAGCGCACCAGCCTTTTTACGCGCAGATCAATTTCCAAGAGACCCATCGGAAATACCATGCCCCGCCGCGGGCCGATCCGGCGAAGGTGGTCTTCCCGCCCTACTACCCCGACCATCCCGTGACCCGGAAGGACTGGGCGGAGTACCTCGATGCGGCCAGCGAACTCGACCGCAAGATCGGCCTCATTCTCAAACAACTCGAGGCCGACGGCTTGGCCGATGACACGATGATTGTTTTCTTCGGCGACCACGGCCAGTCGCACGTGCGCGGCAAGCAATTCGTCTACGACAGCGGCCTGCACATCCCGCTCATCATCCGCTGGCCGAAGAATTTTCCTCTGCCCAAGCAGTTCAAACCCGGCAGCGTGGATGACCGGCTCATCGCCGCGATTGATTTCCTCCCGACCATGCTTGACCTTGCCGGCGTGAAGAAACCGGCGAAGATGCAGGGCGAAGTCTTCCTCGGCGACCGGGCCGCGCCGCCGCGCCAGTACGTCTTCGGCGCCCGTGACCGCTGCGACGAAACCGTCTTCCGCTTCCGCACGGTGCGCGACGCGCGCTACCGTTATATCCGCAACTTCACGCCGGACCGCCCATTCTTACAGGCCAATGACTACAAGGAGCGGAGCTACCCGGTGTGGAATCTCTTGAAGGAGCTCCACGCCCAGGGCAAACTCACGCCGGTGCAGGAGGTCCTCGTCGCCCCGACCATGCCGCCGGAGGAATTCTACGACCTCGACCGCGACCCTTACGAAATCAACAACCTCGTCCACTCGCCTCAGCCGGAACACAAGGCGGCGCTCGTGCGGCTGCGGGCGGCTTTGGAGAAATGGATCGAGCAATCGCATGACCAGGGGCGTGTGCTCGAGCCGCCGGAGATTGCCGCCGCGAAGGGCGCGACCAAGCCGGGTTCCAACCCGAATGCCATGGCCATTGTCCATCGAAAGAATGAGTGAGAGAAAGAATGATCTGGAAAGCCTGCTCCTTATCGGGTGCGTTCATCCTGGTGCTTTTTCTGGCGTTCTCCTCTGCCCCTCCGGCAGCCCAGGAGTTGCCGCTGATTCCGGTGGGCCTTGACGCTTACCGGATGTGGGACCGCTGGGCCTCGCAACGGATTGGCGCCCGGGCCTACATGCGCAGCACCTACGACCGCCGGGGAGGCAACGAAGGCGCGGACGCGAGCCACTTCCTCTATCAACTGGCCGACGATTTCAACGTGACGCTCGATGTGGCAGGGGCCGGAGTCCTTTACTTCGCCCGCTACAATCAATGGCACGGCAGCCCCTGGCATTACGTGGTTGATGGCGTCGACCACATCGTCGAGGAGACCAGTACCGCCGATCCGAACCATCCGGTTGAGAACTCGGTCTTCCTCCCACCGCCGCTCTTCCCCAACCCCCTCACCTGGACCTGGTCGATCACCAAAGGCGCCGATTTGATGTGGGTCCCGATCACCTTCGAGCGCTCCTTTCAGATGGCTTATTCGCGGACTCGCTACGGGACGGGCTACTACATCTATCACCAGTACGTGCGTGGCGCCAACCTCTCCCACCCGCTCCGCGCCTGGGACGGCAAGACCCCGCCCGAGGCAGATGTCCTTGAGCTGATCGCCCGCGCCGGCACAGACCTTGCCCCGCGACCGGGCACTCCTGAGGGGAGGAGGCTCGGCATTCGCGAAGAGTCTGGGGAAGTAACTCTCCCGGGCAGTGGCTCTGTCGTTCTGGTGAAGATCACGCAGGCGCCTGCGACGCTTCGCGCCCTCGAATTCTCTCTCCCGCGAGGTCAGGCGGCGGGGTTGTCGCGGGCGAGGATTCGCATCACCTGGGACGACCGCGCTCGTCCTTCGATCGATGCGCCCCTGGCCCTCTTTTACGGGACCGGCACCTTTTACAACCGCGATGGGCGGGAATATCTCGTCAAAGGTTTTCCCATCCATGTGCGTTATGAGGCCGAACGTGTTCACCTGGCCTGCTACTTCCCCATGCCTTTTTTTCGCTCGGCCCGCATCGAGCTCATCGGCGCGGGAGGCGCACCCGTCTCGGGCATCCGCTGGAGCGTGCGCTTTGCTCCCTACACCGGCCCGCCGAACCAGGTCGCTTACTTTCACGCCACCTATCGCGACTACCCGGACCCGGAGAAGGGTCAAGACCTCGTCCTGCTGGATACCCGAGAGGCCGAAGGGGGCGGGGACTGGTCCGGCCACTTTGTCGGCAATTCCTGGGTCTTCTCTCACCGCGGAGTCCTGAACACCTTGGAAGGAGACCCGCGCTTCTTCTTTGACGACAGCCTGACGCCGCAAGCTTACGGCACGGGCACAGAGGAATGGGGAGGCGGAGGTGACTACTGGGGCGGGCGCAACATGACGCTCCCCTTCGCCGGACACCCGGTCGGTGCGCGCCGGCCGGAGGAGGCCAAAGACAAAGAAGACCTGATCCAGTCAGCCTATCGCTTTCTGCTCGCCGATTTGATGCCCTTCGGCAAGAATGCCGTCATCCGCCTGGAGCACGGCGGCGAGAATCAGTCGACTGAACACTACGAGACGGTGACCTACTGGTACGGCCTTCCCAGCCCTTCGCTCGTGAAGACTGATGAGCTGAGCGTCGGTGACTTGGCAAGCGAGAAAGCGCATTATTACCTGTCTCCGGATGCCTCGGCGCCCTATGAGCTCACCTCGCGCTATGAATGGGGCGTGGATGCTTTGGAGGGCAGGGAAGTTTACCCGGCGCACACCGACCGCGGGAGGACGACCAAGGGCGCCTCTGAATTCACCTTGAGACTTGAGCCCAAGAATTTTGGAGTCCTGCTGCGGCGCAAGCTGGATTACGCCTTCCCCAACCAGCGCGCCGAAGTTTATGTGGCTGACGTGAGCCGGGGGAGGGAAGCGAAGGCGGCAGGTTGGAAGCGAGCGGGGACTTGGTACCTGGCCGGATCGAACACTTGTGTCTATTCGAACCCGCGTGAAGAGTTGGGCGCCACCCAACACGTCGTCCAGACCTCGAACCGGCGCTTCCGCGATGACGAATTCCTCATCCCGCGGGATTTGACTGAAGGCCGATCAAGCATCCGCCTCCGGGTCCAGTTCACGCCCGTGGCGACACCGCTCTTCCCTCACCACCCCTTGTCCGAGCTGGCTTGGAGTGAGATTCGCTACCGCGCTTACTCCTTCGTGATGCCCCAAGTAAAAATCGGTCTCCGCTAACAGGCTCTAGTCAAACTGCAAAGACTATTCGGATGGCATCACAGAGGTTTCGCTATCAATTCGAGTACCGGCGGACGGCGAGCGCGATAGGCAACCCAACGCAGAACATATGGATCATCAAGCCGGTCACGAGCGAAGCAAGTGAGACTGGGATCTTGCGAACAGCCGAGAGCGGCAACACGATCACATTCATAAACCCATACACCGCGATGCCGTAAAGCAAGCCGCAAACAATCGCCTGCTCCACCAGGAGATGGAGTTGGCGGCTCGCTACGTAGTAGACGGCGGACGCCGCCAACGCGATCAAGAAGTGTAATAGAGCGCCGAGCGCGGCAGTTCCGAGGCCGCCCTTGAAGGAGTCCGCGCCGAGCAAGCCACTGGCGATAAATTGCAGGACCCGAATCGGCTTCACTCCCCGTAAAGCGGAAGTGACGAACGCCGCCGTCAGGTCCAAAACCCCGGCGATCAAACCGCCCCAGATGATCGCCCGATAAGCCCTGTTGGGATCCATGCCGTCCCTCTCTTCACTTCTTAAGTTTTCCGGCGGCGCTTCTTCTTCGCCGCATTCTTTGCGGCTCGCTCCCTCAGAATCTTCTGCGCTTCTTTTGCTCTTTCAGCCAGGTAAGGCGGCACGATGCCGGGCTGTGAGGTGGCCGGTGGCTGCCTTTCTTGATTCTTGATCCGTGTTGCCACTGGCGGTTACTCCTTTCGCCTGGCCCGCTTCTTCGCCAGTGCCTTCTTTGCGGCTCGCTTCCGAGCTGGTGTTTCAGGTGCCGAATCAGTTCTCGGATTGGGCTGGGGTGCTGGAGCGGTCCGTCTCACTGCTCGCGCCTTTTGCTCAGAACGTCTATCGCCAGCGGAATCGTGCTCACCGCCCCGGCGAGAAACAGTGCCCACCCCACGGCTTTCCGCTGACCATCGTTCAACTTATCTGCAAGCAGTAGCGCGATGCCTGCCCCGAGCATCCCCCGAGTGCCACCTATCAGTGCGAGTTCCGGCAATGTCAGCTCCGCTTTCTTCATACCTTTCCCCTCAGGTTACTCTACGCCAAAGTCGCGAAACCTCTGATGGCTTTGTTCAATTCTTCCGCTTCGCCTTTCTTATTCCCTAAGCTAACTAGTCCCGCGATTCAGCAGTTGGTGCTTGATCTCTTCTTTGATTGAGTTGTTAGTCGAATCCGGCCCCACCGTCACGCAGACCTGCCCATAACCTGTCGAGAAAGAAATGCACCAGTCGCTAGCCCCTGGCACAGGGGAGGCCCCAAGGATCCCGATGTCCAGCTCTAATTCGGCCAGGGCCTGCTTGGCAATTCCGAGCATGGTACTCTCGTCCATATGCTTGGCCTTCCCCGGTTCACCGGTCGAGGCATCACCCTCCGCCAGGTCTACAGAGGCAGGGCGCACTGAGGCCAGGATTTCGGTTTCAGCCCTCAGCCAGTCGCTCAATTCGTCGCCCTCGTCGGGCCGGCGCTGCCGGGAGATTTCGTAGGCGCGCTTGGCGACCAGGTATTGGATTTCATCAGTGCTGAGCATGGGTCGAAATCTTCCCTCTATTGCTCTCTCCTGGTGCGAAGGCGTCTTATTTGCGCGGTCGGCCGTTTTTGAAACTGCTCGGGCGCTCTCGTTGATCGCTTGAAGTCAGACTTTGGTTTAGGCGAGGAGGCTTTCGCCAAGGCCCGGCGAGTTTGCTTTTGGATTTGGATGTTGCGCGTCCGTAGCGATTTCATCACTCCTCAAAGCTCGTGACTCACTTCCCCTGCCTCGCCTTCTTCGCCCCGGCCGCCCCGTGGACTTGCGCAAAACTCAATGGCTTGGCGCCCCGAACCAAGTCCGATAGTTGAGCCGAGGGCCGGAACCGCACGCGGCTCCGCGCCGGGAGCTTGAGCGCCGCGCCGGTCTGCGGGTTGCGTTGCCGGCGGGCGCCGGAGCGGATGAGATGGAACCGGCCGAAGCCCGGAAACCGTGCATCACGGCCGCGCCGCAGCTCATCGCTGATCCCGTCGAAGAGCGCATTGAGGGCACGCTCGGCAGCGGCGAAGCTGATTCTGCCTTCAGCCGCCATCAGTTCGATTGCTTCTTGCTTAGTCATCGATTGTTACCTCCTCCTTTTCTTCACTGCTTTCTTCGCCGGCTTCGCCGATGGTATTCCACCACCTTCATTCAACCCATTGAGAAAGCCTGGCTGATCACCGTCGTCGGCATCCACCGCCACACACGAAGGATGCCACAAGCGTTGGCCTCAGCCTGATCAAGGTGATCTGGATCGTCTGACATAGAACATCAGCCCTGCTGCTGCAACAGCAGCCGCTGCTACCAGCCCAAGCCAAAACCAAGGCGTCATTTGCGCGGCAATCAGTCCCGATGATTGGCCTGATGTCAGGCGCTCACGGTACATCAGGTACGCACTGAGGCCGCCACTGACTATGCTGGTGAGTGCGAAGAGGAAGGGAAGGCGTTCCCAGATAAAGCGCACAACGCCTGTCAATAACACCACGGCCATGAACACCGGTAAGAGCCAGAGTGTTCTATCGCCGCTGCGCGCCAGGTCGAGGCCGCTCACCGAATCCCTCATTCCCATACAGCTCACTTGCATCCAGGGCAGGAAAAAGCAGATCAAGGTGAAAGCCGCCGCACTCAAAGTGATTCGAGGTGTGCTATTCATCATCTTCCTCTTCGCTAGCGCCGTTTGCCGAGAACGTCTATCGCCAGCGGAATCGTGCTGATCGCTCCAACGAGAAACAGCGTCGATCTCAAGAGTCTGCCTACAGGTTGAATAAAGCAGCGGGCGGGAAGTGCCCGCCCACCTGAGAAGGATTGTCTGCTCTTTTCAGGTAGAGCTTATACCACCAGGTTGGCGGAGAAGCAATCGAAGCGCGGGTTATGGCACCAAGTCAGGGTGTGTGGAGCTACTGATTGGTTGCTCTTGATAAACCGGGCGGGCTTGAAGCTCGCCCGGCTGCCCACCTGGCCCACGTGGCGCAATAGTGAGCGCAGGGCTTGGTTGTGGGGTGGGCCGACCAACATTACTTGCGGCGAGCCCGCCAGGGCGCTCGCGCCCGTGTTCTTCTATTTCTTCGGCGTGAGTGTGACGCGCACAGGTTCGCCGAGGGCGTCAGGCAAGAGTTCCATTTTCACCGCCTCATAACCTTTGGCCTTGACCGTCAACTTCAGCTTGCCCACGTGCAGCGGCGGCAGCACGGCCTGACCGGCCGCCGTGGTGGGCGCCCATGACTCACAGAGGAAACCGCCTGTCCGCCTGGATTCGAGATGGGCCTGCGCACCCTCGACCGGGTTACCTGCCTGATCAACGACCCGCAGGTCAAGGCGACCGATGCCGTCTGGTTTGTTTGGGGCGTGGCCTTGGTTCGGGGGCTCATTCGGTTTGGTTGAGTCGATAGCGAGGATGGGTGACGAGATGGCGACGGCCAGCACGGCCGTCATGACGAATTTGATCATAAGCTTGAACCTCGTGGTGAAAAGCAATGAACTGCTTTCGCTGACCGGCGCCACTAGGGTTGCAAGGAGGGCTCTTGTGCAAGGTCTAGCGCCGCGATGCCAGTATACACGCTGAGGCGCCGGCAAAGACAGGAAATAATTTGAAGCCTGGTGAGCGAGGGCGCGGGACGGCGGCCCTTCTGCATCATCGGTAGACTGAGGGCATCCCTCTCACGGGTCGCCGATAACCTACATTATGCAAATAAGATGTAGATGGCGGAGACGTGTGGGAATCGAACTCGACCGAGACTCTCGCCCCGGTCCAACAGATTTCAGGTCATCAAGACCAACCTAATTACGGGAACGGCACCACGATTAAACATTTCTCCAATCCACCATCGACACCTGTGATCTGTGGCCATACCCGATCACTCCTTCTGCGGGAGGTGGTTAGCCGACGGCTAAGGTGTGCCTGGAGATCACTTCTTTCGCGGCATGTGGATGAAAAGCCGACGCCTGTTATTCTGCTTGATACTGATAGGGGCCGCCTCTGCCTCCGGTTTGGACTTTGCGCGCCAGGCGAAGCCGCCATCAGGGTGCCCCGTCTCAATCAGTAGCTGGTCAACCGAGACCAGCCTGCCTCAAGCCCGGCAGGAGGTCTCCGTCACCGCACTCAATGGCCAGGTCTATGTCGTGGGCGGCTCGACGGCGCCGAACCGCATCAACGACGTTTCGGTCTTCGACCCGGCGAGCCATGCCTGGAGCAGCCGCGCCCCTTACCCCGGTCCTGGGCGTGACCATATGGGGATTGCCTCTCTCAATGGCTATCTCTACTTGTTAGGGGGCCTGACCAACTGGCCTGGTCCCGCCCTCACCACCTTTCAGCGCTACAATCCGAACACCGATTCGTGGAGTGATCTCGCCCCCCTGCCACTCCCTCGCGGCGCCCTGGGAGTGGCTGTGCTCAATCGGAGAATCTATGTGGCCGGCGGCTTGCGAGAAGGCGCGGCTGTTTCTGATTTCACCGTCTATGATCCCGCCACCGATAGCTGGCAAACTTTGCCCCCGATGCCGACGGCCCGTGACCACCTGGTTGGCGTGGCGCTCAACGGGAAGTTCTACGCCATCGGCGGACGCAATGGCAGCCAGGCTATCTGCTCACCGGTGGCGATCGTCGAGGTCTACGATCCGGCGACTAATAGCTGGAGCACCGCCGCGCCGATGAGCACGGCGAGAGGCGGTCAGGCTGCCGTAACCCTCAACGGCCGCATCCAGGTCTTTGGCGGTGAAGGGGGCGCGGGCTGCGGGGTCATCGCGAGCGCCGAGGAGTACGATCCGGCGAGTAATAGTTGGCGCGCATTGCCTTCGATGCCGACCCCGCGCCACGGGACCGGAGGAGCGACCATCGGCCAGAGCATCTATCTCCCCGGGGGAGCCACAAACAGCGGCGACGCACCGACGGCCGTCCAGGAGCGCTTCACAGAACTCAGCGGGCAACGCTTTGCGGCTAACGGTGGGACGGGTAGCTTCGGCGTGACGGCCGCAGACGGTTGCGCCTGGACAGCAATCCCCGGTGACAGTTGGATGATGATCAGCGGTAGTGGCAACGGCGCGGGCAAAGGCACGGTCAACTATTCGGTGGCGCGCAATTCCAACAGTGGCCCCCGCCGCGGCACGATCACCATCTCCGGACAATCCTTCGCCGTCTCTCAGGGGGCGCAATTTCTCGACGTGCCGGCTGGAGCATCCTTCTACACTGAAATTGGCCAGCTCTCGGCGCAAGGCATCACGGTGGGGTGCGGGGGCGGCAATTACTGCCCTGCTGCTCCGGTGACGCGGGAGCAGATGGCCATTTTTATCGAACGAGCCCTGGGCGTTTTCACCCCTCCAACGCCGCCCCCAAGGCAGCAGACGTTTGCGGACGTAGGGCCGTCAAGGGACGGTTATGCTTTCATCGAAGACTTCGCCCGCCGCGGGATCACCACCGGTTGCGGGGGCGGAAATTATTGCCCGGACAGTCCGGTGACACGGGAGCAGATGGCGGCCTTCATGCTGAAGGCGCTGGGAGTCTTCACGCCCCCGGCGCCGGTCTCGCAGCGGTTCTCAGACGTGGGGCCGGATAATCCCTTCTACTCGTTGATCGATCAGATGGCACTGCGCGGCATCACCGCTGGCTGCGGGGGCAAGAACTACTGCCCCACGGATCCGGTGAAGCGGGCCGAAATGGCAGCCTTCCTCATCCGGGCCTTCGGCTGATAGGGATCCGGTCAATAGCCCCCTCGCCCCGCTTGCGGATCACAACCGCTGGGACTCGCACTGCCATCTTTAAATTTGGCGCAGGGCCACCGGACCTGAGCCGTCGCCTCCCCTTCCGAAGGTCGTCACCACAGGGCGGGCGAGCTTGTCGAAGTTCGCCCTCCAACTCGTTCCATTCAGGGGGGGGTGTTTAGAGCCGTCTGGCCTAAACTTGCACCCGCCACCCGCCAGGAGCATAATCTAGGTGACCCTCGCACCACTACTCACCGAGCGAGTGTTGGGTGGGGAATCTAGTCAGCCGGAAAAGCTTTTGCTCTGTCATCGTGCTCCAAGAACAAATGATGGACCGACAGTGGCGACAACTTACACCAGGAGCCGCGCCATCGTTGGCCGCAGCCTCTTCATTACCTTCCAGCGAGCAAACGCTGATGCGCGGGTTCATCCAAACTCTGACGGATGAGATTGAAGCAATCAAACAAGGCAGTGGTGGCTCAACCTGGACGGTCTTCAATGGGCGATTTATCCGGCGGGACGGCCCACTCTTCGTTTATCTCTTCTCAACTGAAAGCGCGCTGGCGCTGATCGATGATCTCCCAACAGCAGTGGAGATTGATGGCCAGCGGGTCGAGGGGCAAGTAGTTTCGGTTCGGGGGACTGAAATTGCTGTTGGAATCGAGCGCGATTTCGGCCCCATCATCGAGCAAGTACATCTCACCGCCGATCTCCCATACTTGTTGCAAGCGCTGAAGGACCGCTACCAGGATATTCTTTCCGGGCACAGGGCAATCAGGACCAGCCTCTCGCAAAAGTTGTTCGGAACAATTTCTGCAACTACCGGCATCTATCAGGGGCCACTTGATCTCCCAGCCGTTCCATCCCATTTGAATGACGATCAAAGAGAGGCGATCCGCAAGGCTCTGGGCAGCGAGGTCAGTTTTATCTGGGGGCTCCCCGGAACCGGCAAGACCAAGACCGTCAGCTTTCTGGCTGCGGCCTTGCTCTCGCGCAACCTTCGAGTGCTCATCGTCTCTCAGACAAATCTGGCCGCCGATCAGGCGCTTCACAGTGTCGCGGAGCTTCTCAACTCCTCGCCGCTTTATCAGGAAGGAAAGCTGCTTCGCCTTGGGGCCATCGCGAAGGAGGATCTCTCCCACCTGTTTCCGATGGTGACGATGGGGGGAATCGCCGAAACTCTGCGTCATCACTTGAAGACTCGCTTAGCACAGCTCAACTCTCAATTACTTCAAGTGCGATCCGAGCTGGCCCCCCTGCCGGAGGCTGTGACCTTACTCTCTAGAGCCAAGGAAGCCGATCGAGAGATGGCAGCAACCCTAGCTGATTTTGCGAGGGCGAAACAAGAGGTTGCCGTAGCACAAGCGCGCCAAGAGCGGGCTGCGGACCGAGTTCAAGCGTGCCAGGAGCGGCTTGCCCGCGCCCACTCCGCGGGAAGACTGAAGCGTCTTTTTCTGGGACTCAATCCGGCGCACATACAGACCGAGTTAGGGCTGCTTGAGAGCCAATTGGCCATTGAGGAAAACACGGTCGCCGCCGCCAGAGAAAGACAGTCGCAGATTGCTTCTGCGCTAGACCACCTTACCGGCGTGGCTGAACTGCTCGTCGAGCAGGCGACGGCAAAGCTAACTGAACTTGGCCTGACGGCCGATCAGGTCAACGCCAGGACCCTGAGCCTGAGCCGGCAATCCGAGCAGATGACAGCAGAAATCCGCGCCCTTGAGCAAGAGTTGGAAAGCATTCGGGATAAGATTCTCAGAGAAGCGCGCCTCATGGCGACCACGCTGACCCAAGCTACCATCTCGCAGGAGCTTGAAGATCAGCAGTTTGATGCGCTCATTCTCGACGAAGCCAACTTGGCCCCGATGCCAGGCGTCTATTATGCCGCCACGAAGGCTTCTCAAAAGGTCATCATCGTCGGCGACTTTCGGCAACTACCGCCGATCTCGGTGGCGGCAAGTGGAAGCAGCCAGCAACCAGGGCGTGTCTGCCAGACGGCCCCTGGTTGGCTGGCGCGAGATATTGTCGATCAGCTTGAGGAGCGCCTGCAACAGGCCGCCGAGGCGAAAGCGCGGGGGCAAGTGGAGCGAGCCGTGAGCCTGCTCAATCGTGCGGCCCGCGACTATCCCAACAGCCTGGAGGTCCAGACGGCGCTCGGCCATGCCTTTGCGGCGCAGGATCGCTACGTCGAGGCCGTGCATGCCTTCCTGAATGCCGCCGCGCTCCACCGCCCATCGCGGAGCCGCAAAACGATTCATCTGCTGCGGGGGGTCGGGGTGGAGATCGCCCAGCGGATGGAGCGGTCACTGTCTCAGGGCATCAAAGTTGAGGACTTGGCGCTCTGGCTGGTCCTGCTGGGGTGGATCGGACTGGAGATCACGGGTGAAACCAGGACCAGTGGCGAGCAGAGGTTCAAGGCCATCAATTCGCACGATGCGGGCGCCGAGCAGATGGCTCGGGCGATGCAGACCTTCGACTCGTTGATGGCGGCCAGCCCGGGACCGCGCTAAGGCGTTCGATTGGCTGATGCGCACCTCAAGGCGGCGATGAACACCTCTTCACCGCGACAGCTAAAGTTGGCAGCAACCCTGACCGCAGACAGTCGATTTCTGGTGGCGCCTGGGTGACGATTGAAGCGCACTGAGGGACGCATCACGGGCGGCAAGACAGGTCGCAGATTTTAGTGGCTGGGAGAGGCCAGCAAGGGGAGCAAGTCAGGAGTGTGACCGGTCAGTCACGCAGTCATTGCAGGAGGTGGAATTGTGAGAGTGGGTGGGGAAGTGAAAGCCGCACTGAGACCGACATTATTTTACGGACTACTCTGTGCACTCCTCCTGCTCGGCATGATCTACTTCTTCTGGGTCAGGCCAAATAATCAGCTCAACGCCTCTAAGGATAGGCTCACGACCAAAGAATATCTCGAACTCAAGAACAACCTCCGCGGCGGGCTAGCCCAGGCGCTCGGCGGGGCGGCCCTTCTCATCGGCCTCTACTTCACGTGGCGAAACCTGAAGATCACCCAGAGGAATTCGGAAGAGACGCTGAGACTCACTTACGAGGGGAAAATCACCGAGAGGTTCAGCCAGGCCATCGATCAACTGGGGGGGGATAAGCTGGAGGTCCGCCTGGGTGGGATCTATGCCCTCGAACGGATTGCGAAGGATTCAGAAAGAGATCACTGGCCGATTATGGAAATCCTGAGCGCTTACCTCCGCGAGCACGCCAGGTGGGAAGAGTCCGGCCAACCAACGGACCAGATCTATACCGGGCGGCCACCTGCCGATATTCAAGCCATCCTGACGGTCATTGGGCGGCGGACCCGGACTTTCGGCCAAGGAGAGGAGGAGCCTCTCTATTTGGCGTCAACCGACCTGCGGAATACCTATCTGCAACAAGCCCATCTTGAAAGGGCCGTCCTCTGGAATGCGCACCTGGAAGGCGCCGTCCTTTACCAGGCCCACTTGGAGGGGGCGCGACTGACAGCCGCCTTCTTGCGGGGCGCAAACCTTAGTGAAGCTCACCTGGAGGGAGCCTTACTGAGTCAAACCTTCATGGCAGGGGCGAATCTCTCGGGCGCCTTTTTCGCCGGGGCCTACGTAGACGCCCACTTGGATAATGCGGACCTCTCAGGAGCACATTTGGAGGGGGTTGACCTGAGCCAGGCAAATGGCCTTACCTGGGGGCAAGTCAAAGGGGCGATGATGGACGAGGCCACCAAGCTTCCCTCAAAGCTTGAAGAGCGCAGACGGGCCGAAGAGAAGAAGAGATAAGGCGGTCCGCCGGGACCTTGGTTTCAGTGGTTGAAAGAGCCCTGAAGACTACCAGAAGGCATTCGAGCGGCTGCTCAGGGGTCTCAAAGCTGAGAACCCAAAAGTAGACGCTTAAATAAAAGGCGGGCGAAAGGAGAGGGCCGCCGATGCCACCAAACTTGATCTTCGATCACCAACAATTCCACCGCTTCTGCTGGGCTGCGGATAACTCCGAGCAGGAGCTTGAGCGCCGCACCGAGCAGGCTCTGGCCCAACTTCAATCGGCAGTCATCGCAGGCAATGAGAAGGCTGCTGTCGATGCGGCGATGAGTCTGTACGAGATCGCGCGCGAGCTTGAATACCGGCGTTCAGCCTCACTTAGTTGATAACACTGGGAGCGCCCTCCCAATCAGTCGCCGCAGCCAGCGCCCCAGCCGCTTCCGGGGCCGCTTTCGTGCGATAGGAATGATTTGAGTCTCGATTACCTTGCAGCACAACGGGCAGCAAAGAGCATACGAAGAGATCTGATAGTTGCAGTTCCTACCACGTACTGAGATCCCTCCGAAAGCCCAGCCCCACGTGCCAAGCTTCCCGGCTATAAGTAAAGAGTAATGAGGTGAGAGGGCAAACGTGAGGGATTATAAGCCCCCGCGCGCAATTGTCCAATGCTTGGCGGGCCGACCAATAAGAAAGCACATCGCAACTGACAGCAACCTCGACAGCAGACGAGCGAAGCAGGGGAGCCAAAAAGATGTTAGTCTAGTGAGGGGTGATCGGCTAGGACGGTGATTTAGTGGGAGCGCTGAAAAGGAGTCGGATAGTTGAGTGTAATGAACCGCCGTGAAGTTTGGGGAAGGTACGCGAGGGGCCGGAAACTGTTTTCCTGCCCCGACTACAGCCACGGCCCCGGCATACCCTCCGCAGTGAGTTGAAGCGAGGGGCGTGCCGTGGTAGGCCACTGAAGCTATGCCTTGGGTTTACGCGAGGGGCTTTCAAAATGCCCGGTCAGGGCGAATGAAGTGAGTGAGCAACTACCGGCAACGGTCGCTCTGAGGTGACGATAATTGTTCCAACACTTGGCCCACAAAGCCAAGCGGGGCAGGTGAAAAGGTGTAGCACCACCCAATGGGATGGGAAAATCGCAAAGGCCAGCGTGATTACTACCGCAAGCGGCGCGAGGGTGATTGTGTGGTGTCCGAGTATGTCGGCCGGGGGCTGGTCGCTGAAATGGCAGCCGACATTGACAAACGAGCACGCTCACGGGCGCAGCGCGAGCGCGAGGATTGGCAGCAAGAAATCGAAGGGATGCGGGCAAGCGATGCTGAGATTGACCAGGCGTGCGCCCTGATTGATTCACTGGTTCAGGGCACGCTTCTCGCCCACGGGTTTCATACCCATCGCAGGCAGTGGAGGAAAAAGCGTGGAGGACAAGGTGGAGCGTAAACAAGCCGAGGTGATACAGGAGGCCGAGAAAGGGCGGGTTATTGAGGACTTGGTAGTCTTTGCAAGTTTCGCTGAACTGTTGGCTGTCAACCTCAGATAGGTGTTAGGTTTATTTCAGAGCAACCAAACCCCTGCGAACCGCGAGGCATAAGTTAGTGGACAAAATAAATCTGGCATAAAGAATCAGTCGCGCAGCCGATTTACGGGCTTGGCAGCGGTTTTGAATGGCATGATGATTTTCCCTGCCAACTTACAATCTCGGAAGTAACCAAGTTTCTTGCGAGTCTTGTTCACTGGCCACTTGTACACTGGTTCACTCTACTCTTTCGCTTCCCTCGGCTACTTCAACCTAACGACCAAGCTAGCCACCAAATACGCCTTACCTACGTTACACCGGCTGGCCGGAAACATGATTTGAGAAGAAGGCGATGATATACCCCGCTGGCTCTCGAACCATGAAGCGCTCATGATCAGGTGACACTGTTTCAATGGGTGTCGGTGCCAGGCCCAAGCCAACAAAGTATTGGTGGGTTGCTCGGAGATCCTCGACCATGAGATCGAACGGGGCCTCGCCTGCCACTACCTCTGGCTTGGCTAATAGAACCAGATGCGTACCCCCGCGAAGCTCTACAGCGGTTTCATGATGAGTGTTCAGGGGTAAAGGGCCGTCAATATTGGGCAACAATGCTTTTAATACTGAACACGCGAGCTGAAACCGCTGTAGTACGGCAAAATCAGGCCTTTGCACCATCGGCCGCATCCCGATCTTGCGCATGAATTGCTCGGTCTCTTCGAGCCGATCCGTCTCCAGGATAACGTGCCCTACCCACACTGGCGGGCGTAGATCTTGTTCACTCAACTTGCGATGCTCCTTTTTGCTAAGCGTCTGCCGCCGACCTTTCGACAACCTAACGGCCACGATCAGCGGGCGCGCCCTGAAATGTTGGGAGTGATCGAAGCCCCCGTTGGGCGCGCTCCGGTTACAGTAGACGAGGGGATCGCTCCCCCCGCCCCTGCTTCAAAACCGTGCGTGAGAGTTTCCAACTCACACGGCTCCTCAGTAATATGCCCATTGTCATTGGTATCCTTGCGGACTGGTGATCTGTGCTTTGACGCCTCCCCCTTGCGGGTTATCCATACATCGCAACTCAGGCGTGTTCACGGCATATTCAGCGCTACTCACTCCGATCATTCACATACTACCGTCCCCACGTCAGCCTATCTGCCGGCTTTCCCGGCAGCGTTTGCTTCTTGGGGAATCCCACCCCGTAGCGTATACGGTTGACACCTCCTCCCAACTCACTCCGGCCCTCATCCTATTCCACGACCCTGCTGGTGCCTGGTCAGTGGGAGCGTGAAGACCTTCTGCGTGAACTTGGAGAACGACACGGGGTTACTCCGTTCCTCACCTCCGTTTGCTGCTGAACTTAGGACCCCACTCTTCGCCGGGTTTATTGAGAGTGTCACCGAGTCGGTTCCAGAAACGCTCGGCTCTTATCCTTGCCTTTTGGCCGCAGCCAATAATCCGCGTAGGCTACTTCACCCTAACGACGATTCAATCGTAGGTTCAACTCACGCTTATACATCTTCAGCTCTGCTAGGGGGGATTCCCAGTCGGATTCCGAGTGACCCCCATTTACTCCTTGCACGCGCGGATTGATGGTCAGTCGCTACCGCCAGGAGTACGCTGTCAGCCCGACACTTGGGCAGCGAGAATTACACTCGCACGGAGATGAAGTTATCAAAGATCAGATGATCTTCGTTCCCTATCCTCCACAGTCATCGGAGATTGTAGTTTCAGGGAAACGGATCGCACCCGGATCGGGTGTTAGGCAACGATTGTGGCGGTCAGGCGAGATTCTTCTGCATCGAAATACTTGTTCCTATCATTGGCACCGATGGAACAAACGTATAACCGCACCGTTCATAAAAGCCAACCGCATCGGGCGCTACGTCCGACCAGACATGTAAGCATCCTTTTTCTTGTGCGAAAGATTCCGCGAGAGTCAACAGTACCCGGCCATGACCCGCACGTTGTAAATCCTCACGAATTGCGACCCGACGAAAGATGGCCTGATTGCCGTTGATGTCCACTCGAATTACCCCAATCGCTTCGCCGCCCAGCAATAACAACAATGGATGATTACCTTTGCTATATTCATCAGGATGGTTTTCATCATAGACACCGAATTGCCCACGATTCTCGAATAGCACTTTGCGCCGGATGGAATGGTAAGCTTGCCAGTCTTCCGTACTACTCGGAGTTCTCAATTCATAATTTGGCTTATTGTACATTGGTTTTGTTGCCTAACGCCTCGCATCAGCGGGGCCGGGCTGAAACAATGGTGTTGATAGCATGACAGTGATGGCGCGGCTCCAGTGCATCCGCTAGCTCGGCGGCACGTCGCGACCCTGTCGCGACGATCAACGCAGTCGGTTTGCGTTGATCGCGCATAGCTTAGCGAGGAACGAATTCGAGGGTCGCCAGCTCACGCGCGGGTTCGCCGAATCCCTCCACCCACTTCCGAGACCCCTTGGTGTTGTACTTCTCGCCATAGGCCACGGTCACCGCTCCGCGAAGGCGAGCGCTTCGAGTGAGCTTGGCTCGCACTGGGATTTCGAGCCCTGCGACCTGAATGGTCCCATGTGGTTCTTTTCGGAAGGCGCGGAACCATCCTGTCGGCTTGTCGTTCCAGGACCGGACAAAGGGCCTCCCTTCAACTACGACGACCCAGACGCCCGTGTAGCGGTGCTCCGTCCCCGCACGGACGCCGAGGATCTTGGAGTCGCGCAACGCTTCGACGACATTTTCAGCGAACGTGACATTCTTAGGCATAGCCATTCACAAGGCGGGCGCGGAGCCGCAAGGTCGTTGACGCGAGAAAGCACGGTTCCGATGCCTTCACTTGCGTGTGGTGTCGGTCGTGGTGCCGCCGAACGCTGCGATTGAGCGGCGCGCCCTCAACTTCATCTTTAGCACACATGCTGATCCGCGTCCGCTCGAATCGCTTGTTGGGCGGCTTCTACGCGACAACCTTCCAGCCATCTAAATCTCCCGGCCGATTCAGGTCCCATTTCAAATAATACTTCGCCACAGCTTGCGGCGAGATGAATATTCTCTTAGTCTGTTCCGCGAGCACATTCGGATTGATAGGATGATGCCGTTGCGCCCGATAAATAAGTTGGCAGGGAAAATCATCATGCCATTCAAAACCGCTGCCAAGCCCGTAAATCGGCTGCGCGACTGATTCTTTATGCCAGATTTATTTTGTCCACTAACTTATATATCCATTGAGCTTTGCGCTCGATTACGCCGCCTTCCCAAATGGATTCACCTGGGATAGCGGGCTTCCATTCACGCGGAAACCATGTCTCGGATTCCAGGACTTGAGCAAGGTGACGAACCACATCTGAGAATTTGAGCGCAGGATGAGGCCATAAGCCACGCTCAATTCTTTCGGGCATGCTCAAATGCCCGCCTCGCAGTAAGAATGTGAGTGTTTCTGAGTCCATAGATTTGATTCACCGAGCCGCCCAACGGCAGTATTCAGCGGGGCCGGCCTGAAATGTTGGTAGTAATCGAAGCCTCCGTTGGCTGGCCTCTGGTTACAGTAGACGAGGGGATCGCTCCCCCCGCCTCTGCTTCAGAACCGTGCGTGAGAGTTTCCACCTCACACGGCTCCTCAGTAAAGATGCCCCTTAGCAAAGGCATCCGCCAATTCTGGGCTGGGTGTCAGCCCCGCGCTGGCGGACTTGTGACCTGGGTGTTGGCGCCTCTCCCTGACGGGTTATCCATACATCGCGATTACTCACGTGTTCACGGCTTATTCAGCGTTACTGACTCCGATCACTTACATCTCACCGTCCCCACGTCTGCTTATCCCGCGGCTTTCCCGCAGGCTTTTGCTTCTTGGGGAATTCCTCCCCGGGCCGCTTCCGGTTGACACCTGCTCGAGATCACGCTCCTCCCCTTCGCTTTGTCCCAGAGGGTGTTCTCGCTCCGGGGCGAGCTTGGTGTGATCGTGAGCACGGCACGGGGTTACTTCGTTCCTCATCTCCGTTTGGTGCTGAACTTAGGATCCCACTCTTCGCCGGGTTTTTAGAGAGTGTCACCGAGTCGACTGCAGAAACGCTCGGCTCTCAGCCTTGCCTTTTGGCCGCAGCCTGTTAATCCGCGTGGGCTGCTCCACCGTAACGACGATTCGGACGTGGATTCGTTGTCTATCCATATTCAGCTTTGCTAAAGAGGATTCCCGGTCGGATTCCGAGTTACTCCCATTTATTCCTGCTTTGAGGATTGATGGTCAGTCGCTACCTCAAGGAATACGCTGTCAGCCCGACACCTGGGCGGCGAGAATTGCACTCGCACGGAGATGAAGTTATCAAAGATCAGTTGATCTTCGCTCCCTATCCTCCACAGTCTTGGTAGACTGTAGTTTCAGGGAAACGAATCGCACCTAGCATTGGGTGTTAGGCGCTGCTAGTAAGGAACCGAGTGTCTTGTCTTTCTGCTTTCATTTCTCGCACCTTACGAGGTCATGAGTGAGCTTCATTGATATTATTCCCACGGTAGCCGGGGTAACTTCTTCAAGTTTTTGATATATCGCTCTTCGTTAAAGCTCTCTTTGTGTTTCAGAATATGAAAGATCTCGGTGCTCACAGCACAAGCAATCATCTTTGTCGCCTCTTCCTCTGAGATACCTTCGTCCATTAACCGATCCAATGTTACTTTCGTTTCTGGCGGGTCATTATCTCGAATCTGGTTTTGGACTATATCGAGGATTGCTCCTCTGACAATTTCTGGATCTGGTTCTTCTGGGTCTTTTTTCTCTTCCGCCTTCTTTTTATTCCGGTCGCGCGCGCCTAAAGGCTCAATCGTCAACGACGTCTCCTACGTTTGCCTGAAACCGATGAGGGAGCGCTGGAAGGCTCTGGCCTCTTCACTGCGCGAGCCTCTTCGCCATACGGCGGGATTGCGACGTGAAGCGCGCCATAGACATAAAGGTCGATGTCGCTGCCCTCATTTCCAAAATATCCCGTGGCGCTGTACTCGCATGAGTGGAGATGGGCGATGGCAGGTAAATCAGGGTCTACGGCGGAAGCCCGGCCTTCGACTATGCCTGGGTACATGGTTGGCGCCCAATTGAAGTGCGGCGCCGGATCTACCCATATGACCCCGAAGGCTCTGGCGTCTTCGGCGGTGTCCCGAACAGCCAGCGCGCTCTCGATATCCTCCGGTTCCATTCGATAGCCCAGCGCAGCCTGCTCGCGCGGGGTCGGGAAACGCTCAAGTTGCCAGGTCTCATCGGCGCAGGTTTCGATCATGTACGGGCAGAGAGTCACCTCCAACCCCTCGGCCATAGCTGCCGCCGCAACGTCGTGATCACGTCCCTTCAGGGCAGATACAGTTTGACGGGAAAGCGGTTTCTGCTTGCGCTGAAAGCGCGCGTCCTGGTGATACAAATGGGAGCAGGGGAAGGCAAGCGTCCCGCCCCCGGCCAGAAATCGAGGATCGTCCAGCAGGTTACGAAGTTTTTGCTGTACGAGGGAGTTCAGGGGGGCGTCGGCCTGGGCAGTCGCTGCTTCACTCCTGACATTGGGAGCGTGCCGGATCAGGTAGGTCAGAGTCACGCGCAGACCTCCCCAGACTTTCTCGATCTGGTGGTCGACGTCGCCGAAGAAGGCCGCCCAGTGGATGCGCGTTGGTTCGGCCTGCTCCCTGATCGCGCCCCCCCAGTCGTAGGTCTGAAAGACGCCATGATGTTTGAGGACAAACGCGCCGTTGGAGAACTGTGACGGCAGACACACAACAAGGGTACCGAGCATATCGCTGCCGCGCGGGGTGTCCTTGTGGGGCACAAAGTGGCCCCCCGCCGCGTAGACATTGAGGTTATATAGTTCTGCAGTAGGCGCGTCCGGAACCTGTGACGTCAATTCGCGGCGGATCTGTTCAAGTATGCCCGCCTCAGCGGGGTCGAAGTGAAGAATAGAGAAGGCGCCGCCCTCAGCCTTGATCTGTAGGGCATCGCGGACAGAGCGGTCGTATCTGGTCTTACGCCCCTTGCCGAATGGCGCTGGTTTGCAACGGGCGACCAGGGGGCGGAGAAGTTGCTCTTGTTCGAAAGCGTTCTTCGCGCGCGACACGGGGATTTGGGTCTTGTCCGGGAAGCAGATGGTAACCGGATGTTTGAGTACGAGCGTACCACCACACGCGAATGGCGCGTTAAGACCATGCACTGCGTGGCGGAGACTTTCCAGCAGTACTCGCTCGTGGCTCGTGTTCTTACCTGACGCCATGAATAGAGGGTCCCTTCTTATACTTTTTCTTTTCAGTTTTGCAGCTTGAAGCGAGTTCCAGGTCCCGCCTAGTCGGGTAAGGAGGTGACATTGCTGTCACCCCCTCCCCTAGGAACCGGACGTGCAAGTTTCCCCGCATCCGGCTCGAGCCTTTCAAACGCCCTCTGTGGAGGACGCAGT
>Ga0070707_100001764_pt1 | contig 20843 bp, 20 predicted proteins | sample KBSK5502metaG_FD_65468 | JGI IMG/M metagenome (GOLD analysis project Ga0070707, IMG submission 65468) | Corn, switchgrass and miscanthus rhizosphere microbial communities from Kellogg Biological Station, Michigan, USA - KBS K5-50-2 metaG | ecosystem: Host-associated > Plants > Roots >...
TTCTTACCTTTCAAGATGATGGCGTTGTTGTTTTGCACGTAGAACCCGCGCCAGGAGTGATTGGTTGACCCGACCACAGCCGCCTGCGCCGTGGGTCCTGCTACCACGACCATCTTGTTGTGTTGAAGATTGCCCATGTGCTGGCGCTTCACGTTCGCGGCGCCCAGCAGCTTGCCAAGCTGGCCAGCTGCGTTCGTCTCTGCCGATGTCCCGGGCTTGTGCTCGCCTGAATCGTCGATAATCACCTTCAGACGTCCTTTCAGTTTCTTGAGCCGCTCCAGGATTTCAGGAAGGTTGAAATCGTAAACGACCAGGCGCACTTCGGCCTTTTTGTCGGCAATACCTTGATCCAGGACTTCGAGGATGGCACTGCGCGCTTCGAAACCCATCCACGCAAGCGCGTCTTCAGCGTTCGGGAGCGTTGGCACGAAGTCGAGACCGGCGGCCGCCTTTGCCGGCAGCAGTTTCGGAATCGCATTCGCGCCAAACCTGTCAACGAACGCCTGCGATGAGACAAAACCGCGCGTGAATGCCACGTTGAGTCGGTCCGGATAAGTCTCCCGCTGAAGTGCGACTGCCGCCTGCTGCGGTTCGCCGTAGCTCAACTCATCTTTCTCATTCATGAAGACGGGCGTGACCTTATAGGTAAAGTCGCCCGCAAGCTCGGCGTTACGGGGAAAGTGAACCCATCGAAATTTTTGAATTGGCGACAGACGCGTCGACATTTGATTGGGATTGACACTGCCATCGAGGCCCGGGAAAGCGAGACGATTCTTCAGCGCGAAGAACCTGTCGCCATCGGGCTCTTTGTATTCGATGGCGAAGCCGACGAAATCCTTCGATGGCTTTCCTTTCTTCCAATTCATGGCGACCAACGTCATGCCATCGCCGCGATGCAGTTTCATGGTGAACAGCGCCGCCTTGTTGTTGCCGGTTATTTCAAAGTCCTCGGCCATATTCGGAGAAGAATTCAGACAGAGTTTTAAAGCCTAACGTGCCCGAGAGATGATACATTCTAACCCCTGAAAATTCGCTTTGTCACATAGGTGATCCGAGAAGCTGGCCCCCTGCGGAGAATCACGGTGGACCGGGAATGGCGGTATTGTTGGAAAAGCTGGTCTGATTCGGATGTCCTTGTACATCCGGATTCTCCGGCGGGCGGAGCAGGACCCGGGCAGTCGCGACGGCCCGGACCTCTCGGTTGTGACGGCAATTCAGCTTTTTCCTCGAGTGCACTGTTAAGTTCGAACGTACCCCACCCCTCATCTCCGACTGCTCGCCTTTTTCAGTTCCATCTGCCACAAATCGATGTCCTGGAGCGAGCGCGGGCCGTCTATGACGCCTTGAGTATCTCCAAAGATTACATTCCTGACGCTCTGAAAGAGGCGACGGGGCAGGAACTGTACGCAGTCGTACAAGGAATCATTCCAGCTCTGCTGCTCGCGCTGGGAGTCATGGCAGTAACGACTGCAATTGGCGCTGCCGCAGGCGCCGCTCTTGGTGCGTTGGCGGGCGGAGTGGGGGCTGTACCCGGCGCCGCTATCGGCGCGGGCGTAGGCTTCGACGCGGGACTCTTTCTCCTGAATGTGCTTGGCCTGGGTTTCCTGATCGCGTACATCGGAGCCAGCCTGGTTAAGGCCGCGCAGGAGGCCGGCGAGGCGGCCCGGCTGGCATGGGGGGCGGTCGATCAGCCAAACTTGCGGGACCTGGTGGTCGACAGCGCAGCCCACAAGTTCGCGGAAGCCGTCGCATTGGTTTTTCGAGGAGTGCTCCAGGGTGTAGTGGCGTTCCTTCTTGCAAAGGGAACCGCGGCCGCGGCCGCACGAGTGGGTGAGCTGGTTGGAAAGTTGAAGGCGAGCAAAATCGGTACCGACTTCGCGGAATGGGTCCAGCGGAACTGGCGGGGACTGCTCGATGAACCCAAACTGCAACCGGAAGGAAGCATGGCCCGTGCGGCTGCTGCTGGAGAAGGCGGCGGACTCGCGACTTTGAAGGCGGCAGGCGAAGCGCGTCGTACGCAATCGTACAAAGACATCGACGCCTATCAGAAGGATTTTGAAGCCAGGGAGGCCGCGGCCAGGGAAGTCGGAGACAATCGAAGGGCCGGCGGCTACAAATCCAAGGTGACCGAAGCGATCGGCGAGCGGGCTGCCACCGAGTACATGGAAACGAACTATCCGGATTTTGTGATGAATAAAGGATTCGGCAAGCCGGGTTCGGGATTCGATCAGGTCTACACGAAGTACAACGAGGCCGGCAATCCCGTCGAAATCATGGTCGTCGAGGCCAAGGGACCGGGAGCGACGCTGGCCACCGATGCGGCCAAGGGCCCGCAAATGAGCAACGAATGGGTTAAGAACACCGTTTCCGACATGGTCAAATCCGACGATCCAGGCACCAAAGCCCTTGGCAAGACACTGCGGGATGCTCTCGATAATGGCGAGCCACCGTTGACCGGCAAGGTGATCCAGGCGGTCGAGGGAGGGGGAGCACAGGAACTTCCGCTTCCTCCCGGCCCAGTCTACAATGCAGGACGGTACAACTAACGTTAACCTTCGCAGCTTTATATGCCACTCAAGCTGAATAAGATCAGTGACGCCGCGGTTCGAGAAGACATTGCCGATAACCGAGAGCGACTTGAAAAGTTTTTGGCCGCCCAACCTTCTTCACCCATGCGCAGTGATCCGGTACGTTATTCCAGCCGCCTGTCTGACGCGGCGCTGGAGCTCGGATTGGAACTGTACCAGCAGGACGGCGACGTCCAGGAGATCCGGCATTACTTAGGCCTGGCCGGCAAAGAACTCTTCGCTTTGCTATCGATCAACCGGCAGGATGCGGTGCTCTCACCACTCGAATTCGAAAAGGCGTTGGCGCTGGCCGTCTGTTTTTGCCCGCCGTCTGTGTCTGAAAGCGCGCCCACGATTCCGATGGAGAAGTTTTTCGCAGATCCCAATGCATTGGCATTCTACGCAGTACTCGCTCGCTATCTGGCTGTACTTCGTGACTTTCTGGGAGCCGGAGAAGTGAACCGTGAGGCACTTAAAAAGCTCGAGGCAGAATGTGCGAGAGCCAATGCCCCACGGTACGACGCCCTGGTGAACCTGGCCAAGCTCAGAGCGCTCGAGGCTGTTGCCGGCCGTGACAGCAAGGTTTTCAATGAAGCAATCGCCACGCTGGTTGAAGATCACGAAAACGAGGCCAGGCGCGGGGAAAATCAGCGATCATCGCGAGGTTTCGTCTGTTTGCCGGCTCTGATGTTTGCGCAATTAGGAGCAACTCGAAGCCTCCGTTGTACGATCGAGTCTCCCTATTTGCCCATCCAGTTGCTGAATCAATAACGATGGATAATCAGATGTTTTACATCATTGATCCCTCGGAACTCGACTTCCGCTTTGCCGGAATGCCACTTCAAAGGCGGCGCGACCGCCTGGGCGAGCTGGTTCGCGCCCGCGGCGCGCATTGGGGAAGTCTTCGCGTGCGCGGGACCGATTTCATGGCAGCCGTTGAGGAACTCGACCACTTCCTGGGAGCCGGGGAAGAGCTGTTGAACTCCGCCTTCGAGAACTCTCCGAACGAGATGCTGCCGATCGGTTCGAGCGACAGATACAACCCTCTGTTCGGCTACTATCCGCCCCATCTGGTCCGGAGATTCGACCGGGAACTGCGCACAATCCCCGAAGCCGTGATCCAGCACTGGGAAGAGGGACCCAACGGCGATACGATTGGTTCGGTTACTTACGCCTTTCGTTCTGCTTTCACCGAAGCGGCCAAACGCCGGCAGGCCATTGCTGTTGAACATCGTTAGCGAAACGTGTACATGTCGCCGTCAACCGGCAGCTAGTTGTACACCTGTGCCACAGCGAGCACGCGATGAATGCGTCGCTGCAACAAGTCTCCAGCTTCCGGTTGGCCAATGCCGGGAGGTATGGAGCCGGTGGGTTCAGGACATATGCTTTCGCACGATCTCGCAGACGCGTTCGGCCTTTCGCGAGTCGAAATGATGATCATTGAACAAATTGATCACTTCGCTCGCAAGTGACTCCGCCTCGGGCGCCCGGCCGTCGGACATCACCCCCGCCAGCGAGGCATAGTGGGAACTGGCAAACAGGCCGCTTTCGAAGATCTCCCGCATCACCGCCGGTTTGTTTTGGACACGGATATTGAAACGCCAGTTCTGAAACTCGCCGGGTAGTTGAATTCCCGAAGGGAGACAGGAAGCGTATGTTTCATTCAACGTCGCCCGTTGCGAGAGGGATGATTCCAGATTTGCTTCGATCTGGCTGCGATAAGCATTCCAACCCGGCAATTCCACGTTTGTCTCTGGTTGCACGCGGATATTGTCCTGAACGAAGGCATACCCTCCGACATTCAGATCAACGATCTTGGCGTAGCCGGTACTGAACAAGACGACGTCGGCAGTAGACGACACCTCAAACTCCGGTGTGCACAAGCAGCGGTCATCGACGATCAACATTTCGGGATGCAGCGAACGGGCGCGGCTGAAGAAACTGTCCGGCGTGGATGGCGCGCCGTATGTGTGGGCGTAAAGCAATCCCGCAAACGGACCGCGCATTATCCGCTCCTCCGCCTGATCGAGATCCATGTGAAGCGTCGCTTTGGAGATATCCACAAACTCAAACGGGACGCCCGCCTTGATAAAAGTGAGCGGCACAACCTGGCAGATGTTTGCGGGAAGGAGCCAGAGATGTTTTCGCTCCCGGCCATTCAGCAGCCAATAAAGGATCTCAGATGCGCGCGGTGCCTGAATGATTTTCAATTTTGCAGTACCTTCTGCAGCGCAGCATGAAACGTCGCAGCGAATGGTTTCGTGTCGGTGTACCGGCCCGAAATCTCAAGGGCACGGCGGCATGCCCGTCGATAGAAGGCCGGATCGTCCAACAGGCGCACGACGTGGGCAACATACTCCTCTGCGTTCGATGCCTGCAGATCCGGATCGAGGAAGTCATTCATGTTCGGCATTTCCTCGCTCAACATATGAACGACCGGTTTCCCCTTGGCGACGACCTCGCGGCATGAGTAGCCACCTGTAAGTGGGAACGTATCCAGAAAGACATCCAGAAAGCGTCCCCAAACGTGACCATCAACGAATCTGTTCACGACGAACATTCGTTGCTCGAGTTTGTGCTCTTTGATGAAGTCCAGGATCGGACCGGCATCGCCCGTTCCGCCGAGAACGGCAATCGTATCGGAACGATGCTGCAGGATTCGGTGAATCAGGTCGCACTGCGTTCTTGTGATCTTGACCAGTCTACCGTAGAACCCAATCGTGAATTTGCTGGCTGGAAATTGATGACGCTCGGTTCGAACCGCCGCCCAATCCACTGGAGGCGTAACGCGCGCGGATTTTGGCGCATGGACAAGATGGCACTGCTCGGGGTTGAATCCCAGGCCCTCGGGTGCGATCTGCCATCCCTGAAAAACGGCGTCCACATTTCGAGCTCCCCAGAAGGGCAGTCCCAACTGATAAAAAATCTGAATGGGAGCCACGCGCCCATGAAACAAATCGTGGGGCACGGCGGAGTTCATATCCGTGAGCACGACATCAATATAGTCTTCCTTGAACGATTGCCTCAGGCGCGACAGTTCCTCTTCCGAATATTCCGTAAGATCGAATGTGCGGACGGTCACGCCTGAAGATTTGATCCTCTCCACGAATTTCGGATCCTTGTACCTCCAGGCATAGAGAAAGAGTTCATATTCCGCGGCGTAATGAGCAGACAGACTGGCGAGTGCGGTGTCCGCAACCACACTCAGGGCGTTTCCCTCGCCGTCATAAGCGAACTCCACCATGTAACACAAGCGGACGCGGCCGCTTCGACGCGCCGGCGATGCTCCGGACGGCGCCATGTCCGGCTTGCGGTGTCGTGACAGGTACCGCGAAAACGGGATCACAACTCCAGAGTCGAACTCTCGCTGCTGCTCGATCGAAGTAGCCGCGCACCAATACAGGTAATAAAGAAAATCATAGGTCTTATGCAACCGCGCCGGAGGGGCTCCGCCTTTAGCGAGGTATGCCTGAAAAACCTTCTGAACTACCGCGGCCATTGTTGGAGCCGAGGAGTGAAACGTCGCTGCATAGACCGAATGAACGAAATCCAGGAACGAATACTGGTACTTCGTCGGCAGCCCCAGGAAAGCATCGTCGGAAAAAATCGCTGCCATTTCCGCCGCCACGGCGCCGGTCATTTTGTTTATGATCACACTGCCGTCGGGAGCCAGGGATTGCCGGAGCGCAAGAATTTGACGGGCTATAGCGCGCATAAACGATCAGGCGGCAACCTCGTTCGAGACGCGGCTCTTTAGATACCGTCGCGCGTCGAAGCCTGTATTGAAGAGCAGATCCAACGCGGACACACCCGGCCAGAATCCCGTCTGCAACTGCGGATATTCGCGGTAATCGTAGCTCTTGTATTCCACGCGTATTCCATGGCTGCGGAAGAGATCCAGATCAAGATATGCCGACGCGCTTGGACCGGACACATAAGTCGTTGCACCCATCTTGGTGAGGAGATCGATCAATCGCTCGCTCTTCTTCCCCGAAAGCATGAACTCCCGCGACATCCGTATCGGTGTACGGATGTCGAGTACCTGCATGAACCACTTACACACAGCGATGTTGAGTTGCGAGATGCTCGCGAAACGTTCGTTAATGATGCCGGCAAACTGCCGCACGTAGTCCTGGAAAAAGGGAGCGTGCCGGTAGTTGGCCTCCAGTTGCTGGATATGGCGGGCGGCCCAGTTCTGGCTATAGTCGATCGGTACTTCGTCGATTTTCTGTTCGACGTGTTTGTAGCTGACGGGAACAGTAAGCCACCGCAAGCCGTCAGCCGTCAGGATTCGGTTCCGATTGCGCCAGTCATTCTTGGTGTATTGGAGATCGTCATGGAAAACGAACAGATCCACGGAATCGATAAAATCAAAGTACCCGCGCCACGGGATGTAGTTGGACTGGATGACGCCGACTTTCATGATTTCTTACGAGCGACGAACATTTTTCGCGTCATCTGTTGGCCCTGCTCAAAACGTGGATTGCTGAGAATGCGGTCTTCGATCGCACGGTTCACACCCTCGTAGTAAGAGAAGGCGTCATCGAAGCAGATCCAGCCGCCAGGCACGAGGAATCGCTGGATGTTCTCGATGTCGTCACAAACCGATTCGTAGCTGTGATCGCCATCCAGAAAAGCAAGCCGGCAGCGAAATGTATCGGGAATGGAGCGCGCAAACGTTTCCGAATTGCCTCTGTGCGGCGCAATGACGTCCTGCAATCCATGTTCGGCCATGTTGGTTTGGAAGAGATCCCACAGACGGTGATTTCGCCGATAGAGGGGGACGATGTCCCGCTCGAAGGGCTCGCGCCAGCAGGTGTGGGTTTTGTAACCGTGATAAGTCTGGCCGTCGATGGTCACTCGGAATGAATACGAGCCGTCCGGGTTTTCGATCCAATCGTCCTTTTCGGGAAATAAATCGACACAATGAACTTTTCCGGCGCCGGTCAAACGCGCGCTCAGGCCCAGCGCCAGCGCGGACCGTCCGCACCAGGAGCCGATTTCGACGATGTCTCCCGGCATATTCGCGCTGCAGAACGCCAGTTGGAACAACGTGTACAGTTGATCGATCGGCGTCCAGCCCGGAACATTCGCGACGAGCCTCTCGATTTGATCGATGGCCGGTGTTGTGGCGCGGTTTGCTGTCGCTGTCATTCCGTCTCCTTGAAATCCTCGATCATGTTCGCGTAGCTGCGTCCTTCACCAGGCCAGCGCGTGAGTTTCCAGTCCGGACACTGGGCGCAAAACTTGTGCCGCTCGAAGACATTGGATAAATGCGCGTCACGCAGGTTCCGGTAGAACTCGCTGTGCCAGGTCTCATAGATGGTCGTCGAGCGGTAGTCGGCGATAACCGAACCATGTACCCAATCGGATGGGCAGAACTTGAGGTCGCCACCCGGGCTCAGAACGATGCGCTCCCAGGGATACAGGCACGGACGCCTCGGCTCCATTGAGGCCGATATTCTCTCCACATCAGCCAGCTCCGTCTTGGCACCCGATGCCGAATGCAGCCGGCGAATCACGACATGTTCGGCGCCGTTGTCTTTCCAGAATCGCTCGAAATCGGCGGTCTCATTCCGATTGAGGGGCTGTTCGACGTAACTGACGACGATCCTGGTTTTTCGCCGGCCGCGCCTGGCTTTCTCAATGAGATTAATGACGTTGCGGCGGGTGATGTTCAGATTGCCGCCCACTCGAATTTTGGCGTAGGTTTCCGGAGTGAACGCATCAAGGCTGATGTCGACGACATCAATTCCGGTTTCCAGCAGGCGCTCCGCTCTTCTTTCATCAAGTGTTTTGCCATTTGTAGTCAGCGTTACGGCCACGTCCGAATTGCGGACCGCGTACTCGATCATTTCAAATATGAACTTGTGCGCCAGTGGCTCTCCGCTGCTGGCATAACGGATGTATTGCGTGATTCCCCGCCCGTGCTTATGCACTTCATCGACGAGTTTCGCATTCAATTCCTGTTCAAGTGCGCGTCCTGCGTAATGCTCGGACGTTTTGAACTGAGGATGCGGACAGTGAACGCAGGCGAGGTTGCAGATCTCCGTGGCATCGACGATCAGTTGCGAAGGAAACTCCGCACTGAGACGATCCCTGAATCCATAAGCCGGCGCGACGGCCTCAAGCAAGCGAGCGATGGAACACCTCCTGAAAAGCGGCCGTCACGTGGCCCGCGTCGTCCAGAGTCATGCTGGAGCTGATCGGCAACGTGAGAATGGCTTCAGCGAGCTTTTCAGTCTGAGCGAGACGTGACGGCTCATAGGGCGCGTAGAGCGGCATCATGTGCAGCGGCGCGTAGTGAATGCTCGCCCCGATATTCATGGCTCGCAGTTGCAGCAGGAATTCGTCTCTGGAAACGTTCATTCGTTCGAACGGCAACGTCACCGTAAACAGATGGCGCGCGTGACGAGGATGGAGCACTTCACTCTGAAAACGAACCTGCGGCTCCAGACACTCCAGTTCGTCCCAGTACAGTTGCGCGATATCGGACCGCAGGGCGCGAAACTCGGGCTGTCTTCTGAGCTGCACGCGGCCGATCGCTGCCTGCAGGTCAATGAAGTTCATCTTGTAGCCCAACTCGGTCAGATTCGAATACAGCACGGACTTCGGCTTACTGAACCGGCTCCATGCGTTGATGGGCATGCCGTTTTGCCGGAGTGAACGCAGGCGATCGGATTCGTCGTCGTCGAACAGAGCGATCGCGCCGCCTTCTCCAGTCGACAGATTCTTGTTGGCGTAGAAACTGAAGCACGTCAGATTGCCCGAGGCGCCAACCGCTTTTCCATCGGGGAGGCGCGAGCCGAATGCGTGCGCCGCGTCTTCGACGATTGCAACGCCGCTCGGCAGCGCCGCCCGAATTTCCTCGACATCGACCGCGAAACCACCGAAATGTACGACGACCACAGCGCGAGTGCGGCTTGTCACCTTTTCAAGAATGGTTTGGGTCGACACGCAAAGCGTCTCCGGGTCCACGTCGCAGAAGACCGGCTTCGCGCCAAGATAAATCGCGGCATTCGCAGTGGCGCACCAGGTCAGGCTGGGGCAGATGACCTCATCCCCGTCTCCGACTCCCTTCAGCAGGAGCGCCAGGTAAAGCGCCGACGTGCACGAGTTGACAGTGACAACGTGCGGCACATCAAGAGAAGCGGCCAGCTCTTTCTCGAAGGTAAGAGTCTCCGGTCCCATTCCGATCCAGCCGGAGCGCATCACGCGCGTGACAGCGTCAATCTCCTCGTCGGAAAAATCAGGCTTGCCGAAAGGCAGGTATTGAGCGAGCGGCGCTGACGGCAGTCCACGGTCGAACGACTGTCTATCGAGGGCTCCAACGAGCTTCGCATCTGCGCTATCAATCAGATTTTGAGTATGGCTTCGCATTCGAGACATGCAAGGAATGCAAGACGTCTGCCTCTGCCGCGCCTGAATGCAAGCCATTGAAGCTGCTTGGCGTTCGTCCGGTTCTCGCGCCGGTTTTTGTCAAAACTTTGGCTCTCGCCTCTGAGAAGACAACTGTTTGGCGACACATGATCCCGATGGTCCCTCATAAACTCAATCGGTTAACGATGCTTCAGACAGGCAGCCTCCTTGCGATAGCGCTAGGGGATGAAGTGCGCATGAGCGTCATTAAACGGATCGGTTGCCTTTCATACGTGCCACTCGGATACGGCACGCCGCAAGTGCAGTACTTGATGCGTTCGCTTGCAGCGCATTACGGAACCGTCACGCCTATCGGTCTGATCTCGCCGCGCTGGAATTCCCACGCACCACAGGACGATGGATTCCCGGACTTCTCAATCTGCTACTTTTCCCCAGAGGAAGAGCATCGAGTTGCACTCGCCACAGTCGTTCCGGAACTGATTCGTTGGATCAAGGTCAAGGGTCTATCGCGCATCGGGATCTACGGCGCGGGCGAACATACGCGGGGGCTGCGAGCTCTCTGGAATACATTAGATGGTCCTCCCATCACAACGCTCATCACATCCGAAACGCCGGTGGAGGGCGTCGTCGATGGATTGCCGACCGTTTGTGTTCACTCGCTGGCCCCGGGCGCGCTGGACATCGTCGTACTGTCTTCAGGTCTCTTTGAAAAGGACATGGCAGCGACGATCGGTCAATACAGGCCCGAAATTCCCTTTGTCGCCCTTCACAATCCCGGCTTATCCCGCTTTGGAACACGGCTCAAACTGCCGGAATCGTTAAGTCCAAAGAGAATTACTCGATATCGCGACTCCCGCGTCGCGCGCTGGATTGATGCATTCAAACCCGATCTACTCGTCTGCACGCATTACACTTTGCTGGGAGCAATTCTCAACGCAAAACATCGGCCCGAACACATCATCTACTACGCTCTCGAGTTTGGCGGTACCGATGGCAATCCGGTGACGCAGGAAATCATTGATCATCATCGCGAGTTGGCCTCACGCATTACGCTGGTCCTGTGCCCCGAGCCAAACCGGATGCGGCATTATCAGGAAGACGTTGGCTTCAAAGAAGTCCCCTCAAAGGTCATTTTCAATTCCCGGCCGGCGGCGATCTCTCATCAACGATCAGACGACGAGCGCAACGGCCGGGTGCTGATTCAAGGTTCCCTGTCTGCAAAGCTGACCTACATCGACTACCTTGCGCGACGGACCGCTCCTGAACCGCCAATCGACGTGTTCGGGCTCACCTTGGACCATGACCCGGCACACGGCATCCTTCGAGATTCGGCGTTGGGTGTAAGAAATGGGTTTTCCTACAGCGGGCTCGTGAGCACGCAGAGACTGACCCAGATGCGTCCTTCCTATGCCTATGTTCTCGTCATGTGGAATCCCGGTTCGTTTGATGGACGGTTCGCATGTCCGAACAAGTTTTTCGAGGCGATCATCGACGGCGTGCCGCCAATCGTGGCGCCTCATCCGCAATGCAAGGAGATCGTCGAGAAGTACGATTGCGGCATTCTCCTGCGCGATTGGAGCTTCGAAGCATTTGAGGATGGACTGAAGCGGGCTCGGGATATCTACGGCACACCGCGTTACCGCGAACTGGTGGACAACTGCCGGCGCGCCGCGGCCATGGAACTGTCGTGGGAGCGCCAATTCGAGTCACTCGTCCCACTGCTTCCACCACGGCGTACTCCTCAGCGCCAGAAGAGTCGCCGACGATTGCTGCTTCTGGATCCAACGCTACGAACCGAAGCAGGCCACCATTTTCATTACGCTCAGCATGTGTTGGCAGGAGCGGCGAATCTTGGTGTAGAGACTGTTGCCGGTGTCAGCCGCGACTGCGAAGTCGACCTGGATAAAGCCGACCGCATCTATCCGCTCTACCAGCACGATTTCTGGGGACGGGACACCAGCTTTCGAGAAATGCCTGTCGCGAAGGATTCGAGCGCGCGATTTGTTGAGACGACGCGGCGAATTCTCGATAGCGAGAGGTTCGGTTCCGGTGACGATATTTTCATTCCCAATATTTCAGACGCCGATCTTGCCGCGCTGACCGACTTCATCTACCGGTGCCGGGCTGCATACCGTTGGCACATCATCATCCGCCACGATCTTCCGGACAATTCCAGCCTGCGTGTAGAAAGTCTTCGCCGCCTTCAAGGTCTGGGTGGAGGAAGTTCGGTCTTCTTCTATACCGACACCCCGGAATTGGCGGATCAGCATCATGCCGCGGCGGACGTTCCGTTCACGGTGCTGCCAATACCGGTCACCACAGCTCCGGCCAGAAGGTCGAGGCGAAAACCCGTGCACGATGGAATACGCGTGGTGTATCCCGGCGACGCGCGCTCCGAAAAGGGATACACGTCGCTTCCGGCTCTCGTTCGCACATGCGCAGACCTCGTGTCCAAGGGCTCGCTGAAATTCATCATTCAGGCGAATGCCCCAGGAGACACAGCGTGTGAGCTTGCGACGGTGAAGCTTGCCTCCTACAGCACCGGCGTTCAACTTATTCGCCGGCATCTGAGCGCGATCGAATACGAACGAATGCTTCGTTCTGCGGATGTTGTTCTCGCCCTATACGACCCGCAACGATACACCCGTCGAAGTTCGCACGTTGTGGCCGAAGCCCTGTGCTCTGGTACGCCGGTGCTTGTACAGCGCGGAACAGCCCCTGCCGGAATGCTTCCGGCAGACAGCCCCTGGCTATGCGATGACGTCGACGAGGCTGCGCGAGCGCTTCGAATGTTCGTCGCGCATCCGCAACGCGAGATGACCCGCGCGCGACAACTGCAGAGATCGCTCGCGGAGTCTCATAACGGAACGCGCCTCGCGGAGATCCTCATTCAAAACATCCGCGATGAATCATCACTGTCAGTACGAACAAGCACCCTGGAGTTACGCCACCTATGAATGGACCGAGCAGAATAGTCGACCAATTTCCCGAACCGAATATCTGGGAATCACCGCTACAACGCGTGATGGAGGAATGTCTTCAGACTGGAGACACCGCATTCGATGTCGGTGCGAATATAGGTGCGCTGAGTGCGTTCATGTGGCGTCGGGTGGGGCCAGGCGGACGGGTCTACTCTTTCGAAGCGAATCCCACGATGATCGCCCGGCTCCTGCGTAACTTTGAAGCCAACGGCGTTCACAATCACCGCATCATTTCGAGGGCCGTCTGGAGCAGGAGTGGCGTCCCGCTGACATTTGAGGTGGAGCCAAGCTACTACAGTTCCGGTTCTCGCATCGTTCCCGGTAATACGCAGGAGGAATCAGGTGCTGCTCGCGTTACCGTTACGTCACTGGCATTGGATGACTATTGCGACGAGTTCGCGCTTGAACCTGAACTGATCAAAATCGACGTGGAAGGCGCCGAGCGGCACGTTCTGGAAGGATCGCAGCGGTTGTTGCAACGAAAGAAGCCGACAATCCTGTTCGAACACACGCCTACCCAAAATCCGGATGACGCTCCGGCGTTTCTTCGCAAGCTGGGCTACCGACTACTTGATTGTCACGACTATTCGCGCTGGGACGGGACGCGCACCTCCGGGCCGCTGACCAACCTCCTCGCAGTTCATCCTGAAAACGATCGAAACGGTCATCGATGGCATGATGATCCTCGCCTGGTTGATGTCGAGCGCTTCAATCTATTTCCGCATGCTGACGCGTCAGGCCGTACGCGCCTCCGTTCGGAGATGGTGACGGTTCCAGCCGGCTGGTGGATGTTCGCAGCGTCGTTCGACTACTCCGGCTCCGGAATGGGGTCCATCATGCTTTCCGACGATCAGGGCCGAGCGCACTATCGCGCAGACACTCGAGTGCCGTACCTCAGCGAGTACGTTTGCTCGAATGCGATTCTCAGAACAGCAGCCTCCGGGCAGTTTCAGTTGTCTGTATCGGCGCTCTGCGACGAGCTGCAGATGACGGGTGGATCCGTGGTGATGAAACAGGTCGTGTTTTGAGCATGTCTTCTCCGCGCATCCTCACATTTTTCGGAACAAGGCCAGAGGCCATCAAAATGGCTCCCGTGATCCATGCGTTTTCCGACATACCGGATGTTGCTCATCGCGTGTGCAACACAGGCCAGCATCGTGAGATGGTCACGCCGCTCCTTGAATGGTTCGGCATCAGGCCCGACGTCTCGTTGGACCTGATGACCACGAACCAATCCCTTGCAGGATTTACCGCCTCGTGTCTGACGGCGATCGACGCACTGCTCGAACGAGAGAACCCGCAGCTCGTGCTTTGCCAGGGCGACACGACCACCGCCATGGTTGTCGGCATGGCGGCGTTCTATCGCAGGATTCCCGTCGGTCACATTGAAGCGGGGCTGCGCACCTACGATCCGTTCTCGCCATTTCCGGAAGAGTTCAATCGCCGCATCATCGATCTCGTGGCCGACTACTGTTTCGCACCAACCGAGAAGGCCGCAGATCATCTTCGCGCAGAAGGCGTGGCTCAGGAGCGAGTGCTGGTTACGGGAAACACGGCCGTGGATGCGCTGCAATGGACTTTGAGGAAGCTCGATGCTCAGGACGCCACGCCGGCCAGTTTGCCACCCCAATTGGTCGAATATGCAAGAGCGGGGATGCCATGGAACGTTGTCACGGCGCATCGCCGTGAATCCTTCGGCGAAGGCATGAATCAGATTGCCGCCGCCGTGCGCGGCCTGGCTGAGGACTTTCCTGAGATGGCATGGGTTCTTCCTGTGCATCCCAACCCGAATGTGTGCGAGATCATGTATCGGCAACTCAGCGGCATTCCCAACGTCCTCCTGACGCCGCCGATGCCGTATCCGCAGTTCTGCTGGGTTGTCGCGCGAAGTCGCCTGGTGCTTACGGATTCAGGTGGTTTGCAGGAAGAATGCCCCTCACTTGGTATCCCGGTATTCGTTATGCGAGATACGTCAGAACGACCGGAAGGCATCGCCTCCAGCAACGTGCAGCTTGTCGGCGCCGATACCGACCGCATCCGATCGGGAGTGCAACGCTACTTCATCGATGCAGAACTCCGTAACCGGATGTCGATACCGCGTGCAGTGTACGGCGACGGCAAGGCCGGTAAAAGAATTGCCGAATATTGTTCCGAAACTTTAGCTCGTTCCGCCTTTGCCTGCAGCGCCGCACTGTAATTCAATACTGAAGCGGACTGCAGCGTTTTCGTAATCGATGTAGTAGAGGCGATTCAGATCAGCCGCCCAAAGAATATCCACCACGGCACCAACTCCAATGTAAACGTGACCTTCACCGCCAGTGGCAATCGACCAGACGGGTTGCGGATATGGCTCAGGGCGCAAATACTCCATAAACGTGCCGTCCTCTGAAAAGATAAGGACGTTACGGGCTTCCTGATCAGCAATCAATATACGACCGGCGACAAATGCGATAAACGTCGGCTGGTGAGCTTCGCGCAAGACGACGTTTCGAAGAAACCGGTAGTCTGAGGTGAAGACGGCGAATGCGGCGCCGGCCGGGTCGGGTTGCTCTCGATATGTGCCGACCCAGATTTCGCCGTTCGGATGTTGGTTGATGAATCCGGGCCCAATGAATGTGTGGTTCCACCGGCGGTGTGTTGCTTTGACGGTGTCGTATATGACTACTGCACTCGCCGGGTAATCCGTGACAATGAGATCGTTACCGTTGAGGAGCAATCGTCCGCCCTGGGCCAGCGCCTCGGGCCCGAGAATCTGCGCAATGAACTCGCCATGCGAATCGAACTTCTCCACCGTGTGCCGGCTCAAATCTGAAACGTAAGTAAATCCGCCCGCGTCACGAACGATCGATAGCGGCTGTTGCAATCTGGTGATCCACCATTGCCGATGGATCATCCACTCCAGATCGAATGTCTCGACGTGTTCGTCATCAAAGACGATTTCGATGGTTTTCGAATCCGCGACATGAGCCGTAACAGGAAAGGCTGGACCATCGCATTGAAACATGTGAACGCGGTGACCATCGGGCTCGTGGAAGCAAAGCCGCGAGTTATTCGTATCGACGATCAGGAGAAGGGGCCGGCCTCGATCCTCAACGGGCTCAATCCATTTGGGACAGAAGAAATCGCCGAATTCGAACGCGAATTTCCATTCCGGCAGATCGAATACCTGTACACGATGATTCCACGAGTCGGCAACGTATGCGCGATTGTTCAAAATCGCAACGCTCGACGGATAATGAAACTGGCCCGGGCCAGACCCCAACCTGCCGCGCGGAACAATGCCAACGATGATCTGGTGCTCTAGAGTATTCGCTTCAATTGAAATACCCCGTGTCATTTGCCTGGCCGTCATCGTTGGTAAATCACCGTCCCGTCGTCAGAATGTTGAGGTTATGCACGCCAAAACGGCACATGACGGCACATAGTGCAAGCGAATGGCCGTATCGGGTATGTGCAGGAACCTGTAGAACACGAAGAGATCGGGCGGTCCTGAAACGCCGCAGCTGATGACAAGACCCGTGCAGCGCAAGCGTCATCCGTCAAGGCTTCAGCGGCCCGCGCCAGCGAGAGTCATTGGATTGGCAGCCCGGCGGCTGAGGCGTCGGATGTTAAAAGGTAGGACCGCTTTACTGAAGCCTGTTGAGGGCGGCGCGCAACCTTGTCCTGAAGCGAACTTTTGACCGGAGCCACAGCCAGGATTGGGTCGCAGGAGAAAGCTCAGCGCTGCGTTGAACCGTGGCTGCTTCGGCAAGAGCCCGTGTGACATGATCCCGATCCGGAGCATAAGGCGCCAATTCAAGATAGCGCCTGAGCAGCAAGAGCCAGGCTTCGTTGTCGCCGATCTCGAGGGAAATGGCGGCGAGCCAACTCAAAGTTAGTGGGAAGCGGGCCTCGCTCAGGATGCGGTCAAGGTGATGCCGGATTGTCGCGCCTCCTTCCTCCTGCATCTGCTGGATACCCGGATCCAGCGCCAGCGCCCGATGGAGCGAGGACCACGCTTCTGCTTCTCTTCCTGCATTCAATTGCTGAAGTGTCGCCTTCAGCAAAGCTTCAACCTGATCCGAAGAGGACATCTCAACATGTTCTCGCTCCTCGAATATCGCGCGGACTTTTGCCTGTAGAGCAGACGGTGTGATCGGCGCTCTAAAGCGGCATCTTGCGCACTCGGGATCGGGTGTACCGCCGAGCAGGTCCGTTCTCAGCCGGCGAATCGGTTCGTCATTCAAAATTTCGTTCAGGTTTCCTTGACGGAGATTGCCGACGCCTCCACGCGCGCAGCAAGGTTTGACATCACCATTCGTATCGACTTCAACGTAGATCCAGGGGTCGATACAATCGCGAGTCATTCCCTTCGACAATTCAAAGCAGTGCGTGTCTGTCGTTGCCCTGGACTTGTCTTTCAGACGGTCATTAAGAATATTTACGAAGTCTCCATTGATCTCCACGCCGACCCGGTTTTCGCGGAGAATCGTGATTGCTCGTTGAATGGCCTCGAGACGGGGACGAAGTTCATCGTCGCTCAAGTCATCGAGGGGATACACGCGATCGCGCTCAGTCACGTCAGTGAACTGATACGGAAAGCGGTCATGCTCCCACTTGAAGAGGTTCCAGAAACCGACGCTGTAGATGCCCAGGCGGACGGCAAGTCTGGCAAGATCCTCAATGACCAGACTGTTCTGGTCATACAGTCCACATGAAAAAAGGAAGTGAGGTGGTTCCTGATCGATTCGCACTGCAGCCGCTCGGATTGCCTTGATGTTCTCGACGATTCGATGAAGGTCGACCCGGCGCCGGAGTCGCTTGAGCAAATCCGGATCAGCTGTATCGATAGACACGGCGATGGAGTTCATCTGACCCAGGACCTCCAATTCCTCGGTCGAAAAAACCTTCGCCAGATTGGTTATGATCATCAGCGGAAGTTTCGCGTCGAGCAGCGGCCTGCAAACGTCTACCCAGCCCGGCACAAAAGTCGTTTCGCCGTGCCCGTTCACATGCACTGCCCTGAGTCTGTGATCACGAGCGATGCCGAGGAAAGCGGCTGTCGCCTGATGCGCGATTTCAGCCGTCATGTCGCTGCCTCGATAGGTCGATTGACTTACGGCGCAGTAAACACACCGAAGATTGCACCGCGTGGTGAGACTAAGACGAGCTTCCTGCACCGGCAACGAAACGAGCAAGTCCTGCGGAACCTCGTGCGGAACCTCGGTTTGCATACGATCACGAACCGTCAAGCGCTGCGGTTAAAGGTCGGGTTGAACTTTTTCTTGGGCTCTTCGGCTTTCACCATGTCGGCCTCGTTCCATTCGCGTTCGCCGAATCCCTGAACACTAACCAGATAAACAGATTCACCTCTCTGCTTTTTGACAAAACCAATACGCTTGTTCTTGATGTTTTCGACTCTGTCGCCCTTCTGAAACTTTGGATTACTCATGCATTTATTTTACTCTGCGTAATATGAAGCGCACCATTCGCATTGGAATCGTGGCCGATTATGATCCGAAGAATAAATATCATGTTGCAACAGAGGAGTCCGTCGGGCATGCCGCCGCGGCCCTGGAAATCCAGGCCGATTCGGTGTGGCTGGACACGGATACGCTGGATAACACTGCCGCCGAAGGCCGGCTGTCCGAATGCGACGGGATCTGGTGCGGAACGAGTAGCCCCTATCGCAGCATGGACGGTGCTTTGGGGGCGATCCGGTTTGCCCGCGAGAAAGGTGTACCCTTCGTCGGCACCTGAGGCGGATTCCAACATACTCTGGTAGAGTATGCCCGCAACGTTTTAGGGATCACCGGCGCCGATCACGAAGAATCCTCACCCCATGCATCCGTAAAGTTGATCAGCAAACTGGCGTGCTCGCTTGTTGGACAGGAAAGAAATGTAAGGATAGTTCCCGGCAGTGAGGCACACCGGATCTACGGGAAGCACGAGGCAACGGAAATCTTCGCGTGCAATTACGGCCTGAATGAAGCTTTCGCGGACCAACTCCGCAGCAAAGAGTTACGTGTTTCCGGCTACGATGAGGACGGAACCGCGCGGATGGTCGAGTTGCCGGGACATCCTTTCTTCGTGGCTACGCTGTTCGTACCCCAGGTCGTCTCCCGGAGTGGCAGACCGCACCCACTCATCCTCGCTTACTTAAAAGCTGCCTCCCTCCAACAAAACACAAAAAACAACCAGCAACCGCGATCGGCGCCCACGGCATCCAATTCATTTCCATGATGCGATGTGTTCTCGAGGCATTGCAGATCGCCGGAGTTCCTTCATCCGATCCTGCGATGGCGCGCGCCCTCGTCTACCTGCAGCGCTCACAGAACGAGGACGGTGGTTTTTAATTTTCGACGGTCAATCCGGAAATCAACAAGGCGGGCGAAGCGGACGGCGGTTTCCCCAGTTATGGCACCGCGACGGCGGATGGTGTGCTCGCTCTGCGCGCTGCCGGTGTTCGCGATACCGACGAACGAATCATCAAAGCCGTTCAATGGCTCAAAGCCCATCACGCACCGGATCGCGCGCCGGGGTTCGAAGGGACTGCCCGCGAGTCGTGGGGATCGGCACTGCGCTTTTACTATGCATACGCTATTTCCCGCGCCGTGCCGAGCCTGGAGGTCACGCTTCCCGAGCAGGCCGCAGACGGCAGCTTCCGAAATCCGAACAAGATGGTGAAGGAAGACGATCCCTTGATCGCTACCACATTCGCGGTGCACGTGTTGGCACGTTGACGTCCTTCGGTGCAATATGGACAGGCATGAACTGTCCGAATTGCGCTGCTGAAATGACCGCGATGACGCTCGAGGCGCACCTGGCCGCGCCTGTCACGATCGATGTGTGCAAAGCGTGCCAGGCGTTCTGGTTCGACAAGTATGAAAGCCTGAAACTTGCCGCAGCATCGACGCTGAAGCTCATGAAGTTCATCGGCGAGAGCTCGTCAACGGCGAAAGCGCCGCTGTCGGATGTCCTGAAGTGTCCTCGATGCGGGGCGCGTCTGCGGATGACCCATGACATGCAGCGCACTACGAAGTTCAGTTATTGGAATTGTGGAAATGAACACGGACGATTCATCGGTTATCTCGACTTCCTGCGCGAGAAGAATTTCATCCGCCCGCTTTCACCGGAAGAAATCGCCGACCTGCGCCAGAAGATTCAGAATGTGAACTGCTCCAATTGCGGCGCCGCGATCGACCTCGCGTCAGGATCTGTTTGTGGGCATTGCGGTTCTCCGATTTCGATATTGGACATGAATCAGCCGCAACAGATGCTGAACGAACTCAAGCAGGCGGCGGAGCCTCGAGAGATCGATCCGATGTTGCAGGCGGATCTCGAACTCGCGAAGGGGCATGTGGAACATCTGTTCAAAGACGATCCCTCACCCAGCCTGGTGCATGCCGGTCTGAGCGCATTCGCGGAGTGGCTCGCCAAATCAGGGGTCGTGTAACCGGGGAATTCCTATTTCTTCGGAAGAGGCGGCGGTGTTGCCGTAAACAGCGCCTGAAGTTCGGGCACACCACCGGCTGCGGCCCACTCCGTCATGCCCTGGCGCCAGACGAGCGTCTCTCGTGTGAGCGAGCCATCCCGAATCTTTGCAGCTAATGTGCCCATATCGAAGGGTCCGGTTTGCGTGTTGTTCGCGGCCACGAAGAAAGTTCCCGGCAATGGGGGCGCTGCTGCCATCTGCTGTCCCAGAGCGATGCCCGCGCCAATGCCGACGCCCGCGCCGGCTGCTCCTCCGGGATTCTTCGCGGCATCGTCGATGGCGGTGGCGCTCTGATAGCGCGCGTATTGATTCATGTCGCCCAGCACACCCATTTTCGTGCGCGTATCGATCGCCTTTTCCACCTCCGGCGGCAGAGAAATGTTCTCGATGTAGAAGAGGGTCAGAGCAAGGCCCAGCATCGCGAGGTCCGGACGAATCGTT
>Ga0070707_100001766_pt1 | contig 20821 bp, 15 predicted proteins | sample KBSK5502metaG_FD_65468 | JGI IMG/M metagenome (GOLD analysis project Ga0070707, IMG submission 65468) | Corn, switchgrass and miscanthus rhizosphere microbial communities from Kellogg Biological Station, Michigan, USA - KBS K5-50-2 metaG | ecosystem: Host-associated > Plants > Roots >...
GCGGATGAGCCGGTTGTAGACCCACGCGATGAAGCGGCGCTTCGCGGGATCGGCGCGCTTGATCCGGTACCCGACGACGACGTCGGCGCGGTCGAGGAGCGGAAGGAGCCGCTCGAGATCCTCGAGGCGGAACTGGCGGTCGCCGTCGGTGAAGAAGACGTACGGCTTCGTCGCCGATACGAGCCCCGAGCGGATCGCGCCGCCGTAGCCGCGGTTGGGGCGGTGATGGACGACCCGCACGCGGGGATCCTCGGCCCCGAGCCGGTCGGCGATCGCGCCGGTCGCGTCGGTGCTGCCGTCGTCGACGACGATCACCTCGAGGTCGGACGCGAAGCGCGGGAGCACGGTCAGGCCCTCGCGCACGACGTCCTCGACGTCGGCCTCCTCGTTGTACGCGGGGAAGAAGAAGGACAACGCCGGGACCGTCGCCATCGTGACCTCCTCTGGCGGCTACGCGTCTAATGGTGCTCTAGCGTTCCGCCTGGATGCGGATCTCGGATGGGCGGATCGCGGCCGCGATCGCCGTCGCGGGCGCGCTCGTGTATCTCGCATTCGGCTGGGGCACCGAGACGGTGTACGACTACTACGGCCGGCTGGCATCGTCGTTCGTCTCCGGCCGCTGGTGGCTGCTCGAAGCGCCGCCCTGGCTGAACGAGCTCATCCCGTGCGGCCCCCAGCGCTGGTGCGTGGCGTATCCGCCACTGCCCGCGCTCCTCTCGGTCCCATTCCTGCCCTTCGGCTCGACCGCGCTGGCGCAGTCGGTCATGTCGCGCATCGCGGGCGGCGCGTCGGCCGGTCCCCTCTACCTCGGGCTGCGCGCGTTCGGCGCGCCGCGCCGGGTGGCGATCGCCGGAACGGTCGTCTCCGCGCTCGGCACGACGCTCCTCTTCACCAGCGTCGACGGACGCTCGTGGTACGCGGCGCACGCGGTGGCGATGCTCTTCGGGGCCACGGCGTTCTGGCTCGCCGCGCGCGGAGGCCCCGCGGTCGCGGTCGGCGCGGCCATCGGTCTCGCGGCGCTGGCGCGGCTCCCGTTCGCGGCGGCGACGCCGGCCCTCGCGCTCCTCCTCGCGCGGAGCGACCGAACGACGCTGCCGCGCGTCCTCACAGGCATCATCCTTGGAGGCCTGCCGTTCGCGATCGTGTACGTCGGCTACAACGCTCTGCGCTGGGGCTCGGTCTTCGATCTCGGCTACGTGCGGCTCACCGAGGGCGATGTCTTCTTCTCACACGGCCTGTTCTCGCCGCTCTACCTCCCGCGCCACTTCTACGCGATCTTCCTCGAGCCGCCCGACATCGTGGATGGGGTGCCGTACTTCCTGCGGCCGCGCTTCATCGGCATGAGCCTGTTCCTTACCACTCCCGTGTTCCTGTGGGTCTTCGCGGGCCTCCAGGAGGTGCGCCGCAGCGTCGCCGTCGCGGCGGCGGCGGCAGGCGCGCTGCTTGCGCTCGTTCCCGACATCTTCCACGGCACGATCGGCTTCGCGCAGTTCGGCTACCGCTTCAGCATCGACGCGCAGCCCTTCCTCGTCGCGCTCGCGCTCGTCGGGGACGCCGCTGCGGGTGGCGCGTGGCGGCGGCGGCCATCCGTGCTCTTCCTCGCCGCCGCGGCGGTCGCGGTCGTTGTGAACGTGTACGCGGCGATCGCGATCGTCCGTTTCGGATACTGGCAGTGAGCATGATGGGAGCCACACGGGCCGACGACACCCGTGATCACGCCGCCGATCGCACCGCGCTGATGGCGCTCGGCGCGGCCATCGTCATCGGCGTCGTCATCCGCCTGTTCGTCTTCCGCGGAGGAGGTTTCCCCTCCGACGTGGGGACCTTCATGGCCTGGGCCAAGCGCATGGCCGACGTCGGACCGCAGCACTTCTACGCGCAGGGGTACTTCAGCGACTACCCGCCCGGCTTCCTCTACGTCCTCTGGGTCATCGGCGTGCTGTTCGACGGCGAGGCCCTCCGCCTCGTCGTGAAGGGCCTCTCGATCCCCGCGGACATCGCGCTCTCGATCTTCCTCTATCGCATCGTTCGGCCCTACGCCGGGGCCGCGGTCGGCGCGCTCGCGGGCGCGCTCTGGATCCTCCAGCCCGGCCCCATCTTCGCGGGCCCGTTCTGGGGACAGGTCGATTCGTGGGGCACGCTGCCCTTCCTCGGCGCGCTCATCGCGGCGGGCGCCGGGCGCTGGGCCTGGGCCGGCGCTCTCGCCGGCATCGCGGGGGTGATCAAGCCGCAGTTCGGCCTCGTCGCGCTGGTGGTGGGGGCCGCGGCGGCGATCGAGCTCATCCGCTTCCGCCGCTGGGATCCGCTCCTGCGAACGGCCGGCGGCGGGATCGGAGCGGCGGTGCTGATCGCGCTGCCGTTCTGGATCGGAGCGGACCAGCCGATGACGCCGGTGCGCTTCGTCCAGCTCGTGAAGGACGCGTCCGAGACGTATCCCTACACGTCGCTCTTCGCGTTCAACATCTGGTCGATCGTCGGCGACTTCTGGAAGCCGGACGAGGGCTACGTCGTGATCGGCGGCGTGCTTCTCGTGGCCGGCCTCATCGGATCGGTCGTGCCGCTGTGGTGGCGGCGCGACACCGGGATGCTCCTCGCATGCGGCGCGTGCGCGGCGATGGCGTTCTACTTCCTCCCGACGCGCGCGCACGAGCGCTACCTGTTCCCCGCCTTCGCGATCCTGCTGCCGTTCGCGGTGATGCGCTCACGCGTGTTGTGGCCCTACGTGGTCCTCGCGCTCGCGTTCTTCATCTCGCTCTACTTCGCGTTCACGCGCTACGCGCAGAACGGCCTGACCCCCGCGCCGCTCCTCGAGTCGACGGTCTTCCAGCGCAACGGCCAGATCCTGCTCGCGGCCGTGATGCTCGGGTCGGCCGCGATCATGGTGTGGCGCCTCCTCTTCCGCGGCGACGCGGTCCTCGAGGCCACCGCCACTCCGCCGGGCCTTGCGGCGCTCACGCGCCCCCTGCCGCAGCCGGTCCCGGCCGCGCCGGCTCCGAGCGGCCTGCTCTGGGGTCACGCGCCAGCGCGGCGCGACATCACGCTCGCGCTCATCGTCGCGCTCGCGGTCGTCGGGACGCGCGGCTTCCGGCTGGATCAGCCACGCGACATGTACTTCGACGAGGTCTACCACGCGCGCACCGCTTTCGAGCTCCTCGCGCAGCGCGAGCCGTACGAGTGGACGCACCCGCACCTCGCGAAGGAGATCATGGCGCTCGGGATCCTCGCGTTCGGCGGCGATGGCGTGGAGGGCAGCGAGGGAGCGCCCGACGGTGCCCGCGCGTTCGCCGTGTCGAACGAGGGCCGGCGCGCGTACGGTTTCGCTGACGGCCGCATCGAGATCCGCGATCGCGGCGGCGCGGTCTCGCGCACTCTGTCGCTCGGCCGGGGCGCGGTGCGCGCGCTGAGCGTCGACGGGACGGCGCTCATCGCGGCGAGCGATAGCGACGTCGCCTGGTTCGATCTGACCGCCGAGACGCCGACCGCGCTCCGCCGGGAGCCTCTGGCCGCGAAGCCGGTGGGTCTCGTCGCCGTCCATGGGACGGCGGTCGTGGCGACGGCGCAGGCGATCGAGATCCACCCCGGACCGCCCGCGGCGCCGCGCACGGTGCCGGTGGCCGCGGTCGCGCTCACGGTCCGCGGCGATTCGAACACCGTCTTCGCCGCCGAGGCCGGCGGCGCCATCCACCTGATCGACGCGGGCACGGGCCAGGAGACGGGCCGCGTCAGCGGCGGTGGTCCGCCGACCGCCCTCGCGTACGCGCAGGGACCCGACCGGCTCTTCGCGGCGCGCGCCGACTCATCCGCGGTCGACTGGTACGAGATGCGTTCGGAAGGCGGCGCTCCGGGCACGTTCGGCGGCACCGTCCCGCTCGAGAACGGCCGGACGGGGGAGCCGGGGATCGCCCGCGCCCTCGCCCTCGTGCCGCGCACCCAGTTCCTCTACGCGCTCACCGACCGCGCCGCCGTGGTCATCGAGACCCACGGCGCCTCGCCTTTCGCGGCGATCCCCGTGAGCGGATCGATGCTCGGGGTCGACGGCGCGGCCGACGAGATCGTCGTCGCCGGTACGGGAAGCGCCTCTCTCATCCCGACCGGCCGTCACGCGCTCGCCTGGCGCATCCCGGGCGTGCTCTTCGGCGCGCTCCTCGCGTTCTTCGTCGTGCTCCTGGCGCGCCGCCTGTTCGCCTCGGACCTCGTCGCGGCCTTCGCCGGTGCCGCCGTTGTGCTCGACGGATCGATGTTCGCGCAGGCGCGCATCGGCATGAACGATATCTACGTCGCCGCGTTCCTCGTCGCGGGCTGGTACTTCGTCGTCGCCGCGCACGCACCGCGCCGCTCGGCCGCGCTCGACCTCGCCCTCGCGGGCGCGTTCTTCGGGCTGGGGGCCGCGTCGAAGTGGGCTGCGTTCTACTCGCTCGCGGGGCTCGGACTCCTGAGCGTGATCGTGACCGTGTACGCGTGGTATCGCGGCCGCCCGGGGACGGGCGGCCCGTTCGATCTCGCCGCGCCGCGCGGACCGCGCCGGCTCTTGCGGGGCCGCGGGAACGCGCCGTATCTGTTCCTCTGCTTCTTCGTGCTCCCGGTCGCGATCTATCTCGCGAGCTACGTCGGGTGGTTCGGCGGCCCGATGGTCCCGTTCAAGTGGAACCTGTGGGAGCTGACCCAGCAGATGTACTGGTACCACTCCGGCCTCACCGCCCCGCACCCGGCGGGGTCGCCGTGGTGGAGCTGGCCGCTGGTGCTCAAGCCGGTGTACTGGTACCTCGGGCAGCCGGGGCCGAACCAGACGGCCGTCATCTACGACGCGGGCAACGTCGTCCTCTTCTGGGGCGCGCTGGCGGCGTTCGTCTGGGCCGTCGTCACGGCGATCCGCACGCGCTCGGTACCGCTCGCGATCCTCGTGTTCGGGCTGCTCACGCAGTACGTGGCGTGGGTCCCGATCACGCGCGTGCTGTTCTTCTATCACTTCTTCACGGCGCTGCCCTTCTACCTGCTGATCCTCGCCGCGGCGCTCACCGCCCTCTGGGGGAGCGGCCGGCGCTCGCTCGTGACCGCGTACGTCGCGCTCGCCGCCGCGGCCTTCGCGTTCTTCTACCCGTTCATCTCGGGCCTGCCGATCCCCGGCGATCTGGGCTCTGTCTACACGTCGGTCCTGCCGACGTGGCAATACGACTGCCAGTTCTATCCAGCGTTCAAGTGCGACACGGGCCGCCTCGGTTCCGTCGCTTCGCTATCAAGCGTCGCCGTCACGGTGGTGGCGGCGGCCGCGATCGGTCTTCTCGCCTTCGCCGCGCTGGCCCTCGCCCAGAACGGATCGGGAGCGAGGCTGCGTGCTCTCGTCGCGCGCTCTCTCCCTCGACCGCCCGCGTCCCCCTAGGGAGCTGCGGTCGCGGAGGCCGTCGGCGAAGGCGACTCCGGCGGCGAAGCGGACGGCGCGGGCGCCGGACCCGCCGACAGCGCGGCAAGCGCGAGCGCCGCGGCCACGATGAGCGCGAGCGCCGCGAGCACGAGCGCGCGCGCCGCGACGCCCGGGCTCTCGTACACGACGACCGTGACGTTGTCCTCCCCGCCACGCGCGTTCGCGAGATCCACCAGCGCCCCCGCCGCGCGCGCCGGGGCCGCGTTCGAAGCCTCCCGGCCGATCTCCTCCGGTGGAACGTGACGCGTCAGCCCGTCGGAGCAGAGGACGAGCCTGTCGCGGGGACGCAGGGTCTCGGTGAACACGTCGGGTGCGACGCCGCGCGGATCGCCCACGAATCGTGTGATGGAGTTCGCCACCTGACCGCTGTGGTCGGCCGTGATCTGCTGCGCGGATCCGCCGCGCACGAGATAGGCCCGCGAGTCGCCCAGGTTGGCGACGGCGCATGTCCGGCCGCTCACCGTCGCGGCGACGAGCGTCGATGCCGCGGTCGCGTGTCCCGTCTGGCTCGTCGCCCGCAGCACGGCGTCGTTCGCCGCGCGCACGGCGTTGCCGAGCGCCGCGGCGACATCGGCCGAGCCGAAGTCGAACGCCGAGACGAGCCCGTCGATGGTCGCCGCGCTCGCGACGTCGCCACCGGCCTCGCCACCGACGCCGTCGGCGACCGCGAGGAGCGTCACGCTCCCCCGGCGCATGGCGAGATAGCGGTCCTGGTTGTCTTCGCGCTTGCGTCCGATGTCGCTGCGTCCCGCGAAGTCCGGCACGGTCAGCAGGTGCCGCGCGGCGGCGCGACGAGGACGAGGGTCGCGACGGCGCCCGCCTGGTACGGCGTGTTGGCGGCCGGCTCCTGGCGCTTGACGGTGCACGCGGTCCCGGATCCGGTCTCGGTCGTCCAGGCGATGCGTCCCGCGTCGGGGCTGCCGCGGAATCCCGCCGCGAGGAGGGTGCGCACGGCGTCGTTCACGTCCTTGCCGACGACGTTCGGGGTCACGCGCGCGCTCGCGGCCGGCGTCGCGTTGATCGACGGAAGGCTCGCGACCTGGGGGAAGCCCATGAACACCAGCGCCGCGGCGAGGATCACGGCGAGCGCGGCGAGGAGCGCGATCGCCGCGTCGACGCGAAGGCCGCGCGACCGGCGCAGTGAGCGCGCAGGCGGGACCATCACCGGCATCGTCCGCGTGCGCTCGCCGCGCACCGCCGCGAGAAGGTCGCGCGCGAACTCGCCCGCGCTCTGGTAGCGGCGCGACGGATCGCGCGCCAGGGCCTTCGCCACGACGAGATCCACTTCGGGCGAGAGCCCGGCGACCGCCGCGCGCAGGGACGGCGGCTTGCCCTCGAGGCGCTCGCGCAGGAGGTCCTCGGTCTCCACCCCTTCGAACGGCGGCCGGCCGGCGATGAGCTCGTACGCGACCAGCCCGAGGCTGTAGACGTCGCTCGCCGACGTCGGGGCCTTTCCCTCGATGCGCTCGGGCGCGATGTACCGGGGCGTGCCGATGAGCTCGTGCTCCGCCGGTCCGCGCGCGGCGCGCGCGATGCCGAAGTCGGTCAGCTTCGCCACCCCGCGCTCGTCGAGGATGACGTTGGCGGGCTTCACGTCGCAGTGGATGACGCCGGCGGCATGCGCGGCGTCGAGCGCGTCCGCGATCTGCGCGACGATCCGCGCGGCCTCGATCGATCCGAGCGCGCCGCGCTCCAGGGCGACGTCGCGCAGGGTCCGTCCGCGGACGTACTCCATGACCATGTACGCGTCGGGGCCGTCCTGTCCCTGGTCGAAAACGGTGACGACGTTCGGGTGCAACACCACGGCCGCGCGGCGTGCCTCGTCGGTGAACCGGGAGCGGAACGCGTCGTCGGCCTGTTCGCCGAGGATCTTCACGGCGACGTCGCGCTCGAGCCGCTCGTCGCGCCCGCGCCACACCTCGCCCGCGCCGCCCTCGTCGATCCGCTGGATGAGCCGGTAGCGCTCGCCGAGGAGCGTCCCCTCCTTCGTCCGCTCGGTCACGGGAGGGTGAGCAGCAGGGCCAGCGCCTCTTCGTAGATGCGGTCGCTGGCAAGGATCGTCAGCTCTTCCTCGAGGAGGTCCACCACGTCGGTCCGTGAGAGCGGCACGATCCGTTCCGCGACGACGCGGCCGTCGATCCGGACGATCGACGTCGCGTACCCCGGCCTCTCGTAGCCGGAGAGATAGAACTCGGCCGTGCGCTCGCCGCGGCGGGCCTGGATCCGCACGCCCGACACGTCGCCTTCGGCCATCCCCATCTCGAAGCGCGGGCGGATGCGGATGCGCACCCGCTCGCCGTCGGCACGCCGCATGGAGAAGAGGTGCCCGCCGGCCTCCGAGGGGGCCATGGGGTCCGTCGCACGCCAGCCGAGACGCGAGGCCATCCACGCGATCAGCAGGAGCGCCTGCGAGGGATGCAGGTCGCGGCCATCGGCGTCCACGGCGAAGCCCACGCGGAGGCCGTCGATGTCACCGAGCCACTCGCGCCACGCCGGCACGTCGAAGTCCTGTGTGATGAGCTCGCGCCAGGGCGTCAGTCGCGCCCAGTTGAGATCGGTGACCGCGCAGTGCTTGGCGCCGAGGATGCAGAGGCGCCCCAGCTCGGGGAGCATCAACTCGGGTCGCGCGAGATCGGCGGAGTCGACGACGAGGCGGTCGGCGAGGGCGACGATGTCCTCGAAGTGGCGTTCGCCCACGGGCGGCGTCCCGGTCCACCACACGAAGACCGGCAGGTCGGGCACGAGCAGCGGAACGATCACGCTCCCGATGCGCGCATCGACCTGCCCGCGCGCCCGAACGAGGATCTGCTCGTAGTGCACCTGATCGAACCGGTCCATCGACGGCAGCTGAGCGTGCAGCTCGACCTTCGGCGGCGCGCCCTCGCCGTGCCGGTCGAGCAGGACGATGACCGCGCGTGAGGGATGGCGCATCGCGAGCTCGCGCGCGGTGCGCGCGGCGCGGAGCGCGTGCACCTCGCGCGTCGCGATGACGACGATGTTGACGACGGACGCTCGCGCCACGGTCGCCGCCTGCTCGCGCTGGTGGGCCGCCCGTCCGCGCCGCACGCGGTTCAGCTCCCGCTCGATGCGCGCGACGCCGTCGGCGCTCTCGCCCCAGACCGACGTGTCGACGTCGGTCGCGCTCACGGCTGCCGCCACCTCCGTCCGTCGCGGCCGATGAAGAGGTCGGCCTCGGTGGGCCCCCAGGTGCCCGCCGGGTAGACCGGGATGTCTCCGGCGGACCACTCCGCGAGAACGGGATCGACCAGCTTCCACTGCTCGTCGACCTCGTCCTGGCGCGTGAACAGCGTCGCGTCACCCCGCAGCGCGTCGAGGATGAGCGTCTCGTACGCGTCGGGCGCGTCGACGAGGAACGACGCCCCGTAGACGAAGTCCATGGCGACGGAGCGGATGCGGATCCCCTGGACCGGGACCTTGGCGCCGAACTTGAGCGAGATGCCCTCCTCGGGCTGGATCCGGATGACCAGGGTGTTCGGCTCCATCCCCTCGCGGGCCCCCTCGCTGAACAGCTGGTGAGGGACGGAGCGGAACTGGATCGCGATCTCCGTCGCGCGCTTGGGCAGGCGCTTTCCGTGCCGGAGATAGAAGGGCGTCCCTTCCCAGCGCCAGTTGTCGACGAACAGCTTGAGCGCGACGAACGTATCGGTCCGCGACTCGGGCGGCACGCCGGGCTCGTCGTGGTAGCCGGGCACGGGGACGCCTTCGATGAAGCCGGCGCCGTACTGGCCGCGCACCGCGCGATCGCCGACCTCATCGGGGCGGATGTGACGGATCGCGCGGAGGACCTTCACCTTCTCGTCGCGCACCGCGTTCGCGTCGAACGCGGCGGGCGGCTCCATGGCCACGAGCGCGAGGAGCTGCAGCAGGTGGTTCTGCACCACGTCGCGCATCGCGCCGGCCGTGTCGTAGTAGCCGGCGCGCTCCTCGACCCCGAGCGATTCGGCGACGGTGATCTGCACGTGATCCACGTAGCGGCGGTCCCAGACGGGCTCGAAGATCGAGTTCGCGAAGCGCAGGACGAGGATGTTCTGGACGGTCTCCTTGCCGAGGTAGTGGTCGATGCGGAAGATCTCGTTCTCGTCGAAGACCTCGTGGAGCGCCGCGGAGAGGGCGCGGGCGCTGTCGAGGTCGCGACCGAACGGCTTCTCGACGACGATCCGCGACCAGCCCTTGCCGTTGCGCGTGAGCTCGTGGCGGCCGAGCGAGCCGACGATGGACGTGTATTGCGTTGGCGGCGTCGCGAGGTAGAAGAGCCGGTCCCCGTCGGTCCCCATCTCGGCGTCGAACTGCGCGAGGCGGCGCCGCAGGTCGTCGTAGCCCTCGTCCGCGTGCACCGACACGTAGAAGAGGCGGTCGGCGAAAGAACGCCACACGTCATCGTCGATCGGGCGCGACCGGCTGTGCTGCCCGACCGCGTCATGCATCTGCTCTCGGTACTCGGCGTCGGTGATCCCATGTCGGCCCACTCCGACCACCGCGAACGCCGGCGGGAGCGATCGCTGGCGCGCGAGGTCGTAGAGCGCCGGGATCAGCTTGCGCGAGGCGAGATCGCCGGTCCCCCCGAAGATGACCATGACGCTCGGCTCGGGCATGCGCGCGAGACGCAGCCCAGCGCGCAGTGGGTTGACGACCGTGGTGGTGGCTACGGGATCATTCCTTCTTGACGGCGTGCCCGCCGAACTGGTTGCGGAGTGCGGCCGCGACCTTCATCGCGTACGAGTCCTCCTGGCGCGACGTGAACCGCGCGAAGAGCGAGTGCGCCAGCACGGTGGCGGGCACGTCGTGGGAGATCGCCTCGAGGATCGTCCAGCGGCCTTCGCCTGAATCGGCGACGTAGCCCTTGATCCCACTGAGGTCGGTGCCTTCCTGCTCGAACGCGCGCTCCGCCAGCTCGAGCAGCCACGAGCGCACGACGCTGCCGTTGTTCCACACCTTGGCGACCTGCCGCAGGTCCATCCCGAACTCGGAGGCGTGCAGGAGCTCGAAGCCCTCGCCGTAGGCCTGCATCATCCCGTACTCGATCCCGTTGTGGACCATCTTCACGAAGTGGCCGGCGCCGGCCTTGCCGAAGTGGTCCCATCCATTCGGCGGAGCGAGCGTGTCGAGGAGCGGACGCATGACGTCGACCGCGTCCTTCGGCCCGCCGACCATCATGCAGTAGCCGAGGTCGAGCCCCCAGATCCCGCCCGAGACGCCGACGTCGACGAAGCGGAAGCCCTTCGCCGCCGCCTCGTCCGAGCGCCGCATCGAATCGCGGAAGTAGGAGTTCCCGCCGTCGGCGAGGATGTCGCCCGGCGTCGCGTGCGCCATGAACTCGCGGAGCGTGGCGTCGGTCGGCTCGCCCGCGGGGACCATGGCCCATAGCACGCGTGGCGTCTTGAGCTTGGAGACCATGTCGGCGACCGAGCTCGAGCCGATCGCACCATGTCCGACGGCGTCATCGACCGGTCCCGGGCTCCGGTTGCCCGCGACCACGCGATGTCCTCCGCGCGCCAGACGCGTGACCATGTTGCCGCCCATGCGGCCGAGGCCGTAGAGACCGATCTCCATCGATCACGACCTTTCTCGTCGAACGACGCTTCGCTTCCGGGCGGCATTGTGCGATACCGTTGACCCGTGGCGGTCATCGCACCCGCCAAGCTCGATACGTACCGCGCCCTCGGGCGACAGCTGCGGGCGGACAGCATCCGGTCGAGCACCGCCGCGGGTTCGGGCCACCCAACGTCGTCCCTGTCGGCGGCCGACCTCATGGCGGTGCTTCTGGCAGGGCACCTGCGCTACGACTTCGGGAAGCCGGACGATCCGGCGAACGACCACCTCATTTTCTCGAAGGGGCACGCGTCGCCGCTCGTGTACTCCCTCTTCCGCGCCGCGGGCGCGATCTCCGACGAGGAGCTGCTCACGTTCCGTAGGCTGGGCAGCCGCCTCGAGGGGCACCCGACCCCGATCCTGCCGTGGGTGGACGTCGCCACCGGATCGCTCGGACAGGGCTTTCCGATCGCGGTGGGCGTGGCCTGGGCCGGCCGGCGCGTCCTCCGGGCGCCCTACCACGTGTGGGCGCTCCTCGGCGACAGCGAGACCGCCGAGGGATCCGTGTGGGAGGCGTTCGACCGCGCGGGCCATGAGCGCCTCGCGAACGTCACAGCCATCGTCGACGTGAACCGCCTCGGGCAGCGGGGCCCGACCGAGCTCCAGTGGGACACCGACGCGTACGCGCAGCGCATCGAGGCGTTCGGGTGGGACGCGCTCGTCATCGACGGGCACGACCTCGAAGAGATCGACGACGCCTTCGAGCGCGCCCGCGACGCGGAGCGTCCCACCGCGATCGTGGCGCGCACCATCAAGGGGAAGGGCGTGTCGTTCCTCGAGGACAAGGAGGGCTGGCACGGCAAGGCGCTCAAGCCCGACGAGGCCGAGAAGGCGCTCGACGAGCTCGGCCGCGAGCCCTCGCGCGCCTTCGAGGTGACGAGGCCGGATCCGTGGACGCCGTCACGGCTCGAGCGGTCGGCGCCGAAGATGCCGTCCTACACCGACGCGATCGCCACTCGGAAGGCGTACGGCGAGGCGCTCGCGGCGCTCGGCGACGCGCGCGGCGACATCGTCGTCCTCGATGCCGAGGTGAGCAACTCGACCCACAGCGAGGACTTCAAGAAGGCGCACGCCGATCGCTTCTTCGAGATGTACATAGCCGAGCAGCAGATGGTCGCGGCCGCGGTCGGGATGCAGGTAGTGCATCTCGTCCCGTTCGCGTCGACATTCGCCGCATTCTTCACACGCGCCTACGACTTCATCCGCATGGCCGCCGTGTCACGCGCGAACATCCGCCTCGCCGGCTCGCATGCCGGCGTATCGATCGGCGAGGATGGGCCGTCGCAGATGGCGCTCGAGGATCTCGCGATGCTGCGCGCGGTCCACGGGAGCACCGTGCTGTATCCCTGCGACGGCACGCAGACCGCGAAGCTCGTGGCCGCGATGGCCGACCGCGAGGGGATCGTCTACATGCGCACGACGCGCGAGAAGACGCCCGTCGTCTACACGCCCGGCGAGGAGTTCCCGATCGGCGGGAGCAAGGTCGTGCGCGGCGGTGGCGCCGACGACGCGGTCACGGTCGTCGCCGCGGGGATCACGCTGCACGAAGCGATCAAGGCCGCCGACGAGCTCAACGCAGCAGGAACGAAGATCCGCTTGATCGACGCGTACACCGTGAAGCCGATCGACCGCGCCACTCTTGTCGCCGCCGTGAAGGCGACCGGCCTGCGCATCGTCGTCGTCGAAGACCACTGGGTCGAGGGGGGCATCGGCGACGCCGTGCTCGCCGCGCTGATCGAGGAGGGCATCGGTCCGCTGCGCTACCGGCACCTCGCGGTGCGCGCGATGCCGGGGTCCGGAAAGCCGATGGAGCTGCTTGACGCGGCGGGTATCTCCGCGAAGCAGATCGTCGCGGCTGTTCGCGAGCTGGTGGGGTAGCGCTCCGCCGACGCAGCCAGCCCTGCGCCCCTGCCGAAACCCTCTTTACTGGCGTGGGACCACCACCCTCGCTACGCCATCCCCTCACATCGGTCTAACCCACGGTGATCGGTGCTCCGCTCGGGTGGTCCCCCACGCCAGCGGGGGCCCTCGGCAGGGCACAGCAGGGCTGGCTGCGTCCGTATCGGTGAAGCTGAGGCACTATCTCCGGTGGAGGTCGAAGTGGAAGGGCTCATCGTTCTCGTAGCGATCGTCGTCCTGATCCTCGTGATCGTCGCGGGCACCTACAACCGCCTCGTCACGCTGCGCCAGCGCGTGAAGGAAGCGTGGAGCGACATCGACGTCCAGCTCAAGCGCCGGCACGATCTCATCCCGAACCTCATCGAGACCGTCAAGGGCTACGCCGCGCACGAGCGCGGAACGTTCGAAGCCGTCACGAACGCGCGCGCCGCCGCGGTCTCCGCGGGCGCGACGGGTACGCCGGAGCAGCGCGCCCAGGCGGAGAACGTCCTCACCGGAACGCTCCGCTCGCTCTTCGCCGTGGCGGAGAACTACCCGCAGCTGCAGGCGGTGCAGAACTTCAAGCAGATGCAGGAGGACCTGCGCGACACCGAGGACAAGATCCAGTTCGCGCGGCGCTTCTACAACGGCAACGTGCGCGACTACAACACCGCGCTCATGACGTTCCCGACGAATCTGTTCGCTTCCCTGTTCGGCTTCACGCCCGAGCAGTACTTCGAGGTGGACGACGCTGCGGAGCGCGCCGTGCCGCAGGTGAAGTTCACTACCTAGCCTGATCTCGTCGGATCTCCGCGCTGCCGCCCTCGCGGGCCTGCTCGTCGTTCTCGCGGCGGGCATCGGCCTCTTCGTCGGGACCCGCACGCGTCCCGCGGCCGTCACACCGTCGCCCAGCACGACGGCGCTGGCCATCCCGAGCGCGACGCCGCGGGACCCGGCCGATGTGCAGCGGCGCGCGTTCGCGCAGCCGCTCACCGCCGGTTGCGCGACGGAGTCGGCGGTCTGGCTCTTCTCCGACGGCGGCGCGGCCATCCGCTTCGACGGACGGACGTGGACGGTCCCGGATGCGACGCTGCGCTCGCTCCTCGGGGCGGCGTGCGACGCGGCGTCGGCGCTCGCGGTAGGCGTCGGCGGAAGCATGCTCACGATCGACGAGGACCATCGTCAGGTGCATGTGGACCGCTTCGGCAGCGACGATCTGCGGGCCGTGGCGCGCCTGCCCGACGGGGCGATAGCGGTCGGTGCGGGCGGTACCGTGCTTCGCCAGACCGCGCTCGGCTGGACCCCGATCGGCGGGGCGATCTCGGACGAGCTGTTCGGCGTCGGGACCGCCGGAACGGCCGTATGGATCGTCGGCGACGGCGGTGTCTCGTACCGGAACATCACGAGCGGCTGGGATCCACGTCCGACGGGAACGCGCGCGACGCTGCGCGCGGTCGCGATCCCCTCGATCGATACCGCGATCGCCGCCGGCGATGGTGGCGCGCTCCTGCGCTGGACCGCGGGCGGCTGGACGAAGATCCCATCGGACGTGACGACGACGCTGCGTGCGGCGGCCGTGGTGGGCGCGGCCACGTGGGTCGTCGGCGACGGGGGCGTGGTGCTCGAGATCCTCGGCGAGCGCATCCGGCGCGTCGACCTCGGCACGGCCTGCCCGCTCCGCGCCGTCTTCGCGCAGGGCGCGTCGGTGTGGGTCGTGGGCTCGGACGCGACGCGCGGCGCCGCCTGGCGCGTCACGCCATCCGGGATCGATCGCTGGGGCGCGTGCGGCTGAGATCCCGTCATCGGCGCCCGGCGCGCGGTATGCAGCCCGGGCACCATCGGAGGTGATCCCATATGCCGGAGAAGAAGACGCTCAAAGCGTCACGCGAGGCCAAGCGAGAGGGGAAGGCGCCCTCGACGCAGGCCGGACCCTTCGTCGCGGAGGAGATCGAGCACGTTCGCGAGGGGAAGCACGGTGCGCGGTCGACCAAGCAGGCGATCGCGATCGGTCTCTCGAAGGCGCGGAAGGCCGGCGTGCGGCTGCCGCGTCGCAAGGGCGTGCGCGTGCCGCGCAAGGGCAAAGCATCGCCGACGCGGTCCCGCGCGGTGCGTGGCGCGCTGAAGCGCGAGGGCCGCGGCGCGGCGTCGCGCGGAGCGCTCGCGCGGCAGGCTCGCTCGGCCGCGCGGAAGCGCGGCCCGGCCGCTCGCAAGCGGGCGGCGAAGAAGGCCGCGCGCACCCGCGCTCGGTCGTAAGGGATGGTCGTCAAACGGGCAGGGCGCGGCTACAAGGTCTTTTCGAAGAGTGGCCGCGCCCTGTCCAAGAAGCCCAAGAGCAAGGCCGCGGCGGTGCGCCAGCTGCGAGCGGTCGAAGCCTCGAAGCGCCGCAGAGGTAAGTAGACCCGCGTCAGGCGGTGCGGAGGCGCGGATCGAGCGCGTCGCGCAGTGAGTCGCCGAAGAGGTTGAACCCGAACACGGCGAGGCTGATGGCTGCGCCGGGAGCGATGGCGAGCCAGGGGGCCTGATCGAGGAACTGCATCCCCTGGCCACGCAGCATGTTGCCCCATGCGGGGTCGGGCTCGACCACGCCGAGTCCGAGGAACGAGAGCGTCGCCTCGAGCAGGATCGCCTGTCCGAGGAACGCGGTGAGCATGATGAGGTAGGGCGCGAACACGTTCGGCGCGATGTGCAGCGCCATGATCCGCGGCGCCTGCACGCCGACGCTGCGCGCGGCCTCGATGTACGGCATGCGCACGACGGCGAGCCCGCTCGAGCGCGTCACGCGCGCGACGCGCGGGATGACCGGGATCGTGATCGCGGCGATCACGTTGCCGACGCTCGGTCCGAGCGCGGCGACGACGGCGATCGCGAGCACGATGAGCGGGAAGGAGATCAGGACATCCATCACGCGCTGAATGGCCTCGTCGACCTTGCCGCCGAAGTACGCGCCCACGACGCCGAAGATCAGTCCCAGTGTCGATCCGACGATCGACGAGACGAAGCCGACCAGGAGCGCCGTCCGGGCGCCGAAGAGGATCCGCGAGAACATGTCGCGGCCGAAGGCGTCGGTGCCGAGGAGGTGCTCGCCGCTGGGGGGCAGCGGGATGCCGGTGAAGTGCTGCTCGTACGGATCGTACGGCGCGATCACCGGAGCAAAGGCTGCGGCGAAGATCATGAGCAGGATCACCGCCGCTCCCGCCGTCCCGAGCGGGCGCTGCCGGATGAAGTCGGCGGCCCCGCGGCGCCACCGGCGCGCCGTTGTGTCCTCGAGCCACCGCCGCCGTGCGACCTCCTCCGCGTCATGCGCGATGGCGGGATGAGCCTGCTCCGTCATGCGTACCGGATGCGCGGGTCGAGCACGCCGTAGAGCAGGTCGACGATGAAGTTCACGAACACGAAGACGAACGAGAAGATGAGCACGATGGCCTGGACCAGCGCGTAATCGCGGTGCGCGACCGCGTCGACGAGCAGCTTGCCGAGGCCGTTCACATTGAAGACCTGCTCGGTGACGACGAGCCCGCCGAACAGGAACGCGAACTCGAGGCTGATCACGGTCACCACCGGAAGAAGCGAGTTCCGCAGCGCGTGCCGCGAGACGACGAACAGCTCGCGCACGCCCTTCGCGCGCGCGGTGCGCACATAGTCCTCCCGCAGCACCTCGAGGACGGACGACCGCGTCATGCGCGTCGCGACCGCCGAGTACCGGTAGCCCACCGCGAGCGCGGGCCAGATGAGCTGCGCGAGGTTCTGAACGGGATCCTTCCACAGCGGGATGAAGATCAGCGGCGGCGCCCAGTGGAACCAGACCACCAGGCCGAGGATCATGAGGACCCCGAGCCAGAACGAGGGGAACGCGAGGCCGCCGATGCTGAATACGCGGATGGCGTAATCGGGCCACCGGTCCTGGTTGACGGCGGCGACCACGCCGAGGGGGATGGCGAGCAGCGTCGCGATGAGAGCGGCGATGAGCGCGAGCTCGATGGTGATACCGATCCGAGCGCCGATCTCCTCGGTCACGGGCCGGTCGGTCCACAGCGACGTTCCGAAGTCGAGCCGCACGACCTGGCCCATCCATACGACGAACTGCTCCTGCAGCGGACGGTCGAGGCCGAGCAGGTGGCGCTCGCGGTCGATGACGTCCTGCGAGACGGATCCGGACTGCGAGTAGCGGAGCTCGACGACGTCACCCGGCACGACGCGCATGAGCACGAACGTGAGGATCGCGACCCCGAGGAGCGTCGGGATCATGAGGAGGAGTCGGCCGATGACGTAGCGCCCCATCGCGCTGAGTCTCGGCCGACCCCTCCGCTTTGGCTAGACCGCTACTTCGCCAGCCAGATGTTCGCCATGTCCATGGTCGTGTAGTGGTTCGACCCGATGACATAGCCGCGGACCTTCGCGTTGTACGGAAGGATCCGGTACCACCACAGCACCGGTTGCATATAGGCCTTGGTCTCCATCGCGTACTTCTCGATGTCCTTGAGCAGCGTCTGCCGCTTCGCCACGTCGGTCTCGCGGCTCTGGGCGTCGATCATCTTGTCCAGCTGCGGGTCGTCGTAGTGCGAGAGGTTGAGGCCCTTGCCCAGCCCGCTCGCCGAGTAGAACTTCGCGAGCTGCAGGTCCGGCTCGTCGAAGTAGTCGCAGTTGAAGTCGAGACCGACATCGAAGTTCTTGTTGCGGAGGTCGGCCGTGTACGCGGCCGTCTCCTTCACGTCGTGCGTCGCCGTGATGCCGACCTGCTTCCACTGGTCGATGAGGAACAGGGCGACCGGCTCGTACGGCGTGGTCACGTTGCGGTTCAGGAACTTGAACGTCAGGGGCTTGTCGGCGGTGAAGCCCGCATCGGCGAGAAGCTTCTTCGCCTGCTCCTTCGACGCCTTGCCGTCGCGCGAGAAGCCCTGGATCTTCTCGAGGTCCGTGTCGCTCATCGCGAACGGACCCTTCGGGCGCATCAGGCCCCCGACGTCCTTCACGATCGTCTGCTTCGACAGCGCCTCGCTTCCGGCCCACCGGTCGATGGCGAGGTTCAGCGCCTGGCGGACGCGCACGTCGTCGAAGGGCTTCTTCGTCGTGTTGTAGGAGATGTAGTTGACGCAGACCCACGGCGACTCCTGGATCGCGAGCTTGTTCCCGAGCGCGCTCGAGAGCTGCTGTCGCTGCTGCGGAGTGAATCCGCGGAACTCGATCATCGCCTGCTCGCTCTGGATCGCCGTCGTCTGACGGTTGACGTCGGTGATGAAGACCGCCTTGAAGCTGTCGAGGTACGGCTTGCCCTTGATGAAGTAGTCCGGGTTCTTCTTGCCGGCCCAGAACGAGCCCTTCTGGTACTCGACGAACGTGAACGGGCCGGTGCCCATCACGTTCTTCTCGTAGAACTTGATGTCCTGCTTCAGCTTGGCCGCGCTGTAGATGTAGTTCCACGGCGAGGCCAGTGCCGCGAGGAACGAGCCCGTCGCGTACTTGAGCTTGAACGTGACCGTGAACTTGTCGGTCGCCTCGACCTTGTCCACGGACGCGTAGGCGCCCTGGCGCGGGCTGACGACCTCCTTGGGCGGGCTGATGATCTTGTCGTACGTCGCCTTGATGTCCTCGCTCGTCAGCTGAGTGCCGTCGTGGAACTTGACGTCCTGCCGGAGCTTGATGGTCCACGTCAGCTTGTCGGCGCTGATCTGCGGCATGCCGTCCGCGACGTCAGGGATGATCTTGCTCACGTTCTCCGCCGGGTCGAGCTTGTACAGCACGCTGTAGTGCGGCGAGACCGGCTGGAGGGTCGCGAACGTCGTCGATTGATGAGCGTCGAACGTCGGCGGCTCGGCCGTCACGATGTAGACGAGCTCACCACCGGGTACGGGCGTCTGCTGCGCCGGCACCGCGGCGCTCGCTCCCGCGGATGCGGCTGCGGATGCCGCGGGAGTGGCCTGCTGCGGGCCGCAGGCGGCCATCACCAGTGCCGCTGTCGCGAAGACCGGGATCACTACGCGTTGGATCACGTTGCATCCCTCCCCGCGCGGCGTCACCGCGCGCCTGGATCCGAGCAATATAGGCGGGACCATCCCGTCTGAGCCCTATACGGCTACGTGGTCGCCGCGGTTCGGTGAAGGACCTCCTCGTACACATCGACGAGCTGCCGCGCGACGTGGGCCCAGTCGAAATCGACCGCGCGCTGCGCTCCCGCGGCTCCGAAACGATCCCGCAGGGCGGGATCGTCGATCAATTGCGCGAGAGCGCCGCACAGGGCGTCGGGGTCCTTCGGCTCGACGAGCAGCCCCGTCACGTTCCTCTGTACGACCTTCTTGTATCCGTGGATGTCCGAGGCGACGACCGCGCGGCCGGCGGCCATCGCCTCGAGCAGGACGATCCCGAACGACTCCTGGCCGGTCGAGGGCGCGCAGAAGATGTCCGCCGTCTTGTAGAAGCGCGCCTTGTCGATGTCGCTGACGCGCCCGGCGAAGAGCACGTCGCGCAGGCCGTTCGCGCGAACGAAGCGGCGCATGCCGCCGAGCTGCGGGCCCCAGTTGCAGATGATGAGTCGGGTCTCCGGGTAGCGCTCCTTCAGCTTCGCGTAGGCGCGGAGCAGGTACATCGCGCCCTTGCGCGGCTCGAGGCGGCCGACGAAGAGGATGTTCACCTTGCCGTCCCGGTATTCGGGGAAGGGCCGGGCGTGCGCATAGAAGTCGACGTCGACGCCATTGGGGATGATCCGGTAGTCGCCCGGGAAGTAGCTCGATACGAAGTGCATCGCCGCGGTGGAGACGGCGATGCGCGCGGCGAGCTTGCGCAGGTAGCGCTCCCCGATCGGACGGCCGAGCCAGTACGAGAGCGAGAAGCCTCCGAATGCATGGAAGGTCGCGACGTTCGGGCAGCGCGCGCTGTCGAGGATCTGCAGCGACAGGAACGGGACGAGCGGCTCGTGGTGATGGATGACGTCGAATCGCTCGCGCTTGAGCATGCGTTCGACGAGCCACTCGAGGCGCAGCGAGAGCGTGATGCGCCCGATGCTCCCGTTGTACGGGATGGCGATCGCCTGGCCGATCTGGATCACGTCCTGCGCCGGCGGGTCGTCGCCCCAGGGCGCCGTGATGATGCGTACCTCGTGGCCGAGCCCGCGCAGCTGTTCGTACTGCTCGCGGATGTAGGAGTTCGCCCCACCCGGTCGCGGATAGGCGTACGGCGAGACGATGCCGATCTTCATCGCGACGTAGCCCGGGGACGTCGCCCCCTGACGTAACGCCGCCAGACGCGCTTCGCGGGATCGCGCAGCATCGAGCGCCACTGCTGCTCCACCGCGCCGTCCAGGTGCTCCCGCAGCGTCCAGCGCCGCCCGGCGGCGACCGTCGTGCGCGCGACGATGGCCGCACGCAGATCGTCCGGCGTGCTGCCCTCGAACTCCGTCCAGGCCGTGCCGACGAGGTTCGCGTGGTGCGCGTCGCTCGATCCCGTCTCGGCGACGCGGAGCACGTGCGCATTCAACCAGGCCGCGCGCGAGGCGCGGACGCGCCCGGCGTACGACGGGTTGCGGACCTCTATGCCGTCGACGTGCGTCGCGGGGTCGTCGCGCGCGGCGAGCTCGCGCAGCACGCCCTCTCCGACGGAGAAGGTGAGATAGGAGAGCGGGTGCGGCACGATGGCGAGGCCGCCCATCTCGTGCACCAGCGCGATCGTCTCGGCCAGCGGGCGGAGCATGGGGACGTCGTCCTCGATGAACAGCGCGAGCAGGTGCCCCGACCGGGTCGTGACCTCGGCGCCGGTCACGACGGCGACGTGGCTTCCGCGCCGCGCGGCCTCGTCGCGTGCCTGGAACGATCCGCGGATGTCGTCGTGGTCGGTGAGCGCCATGACGTCGAGGTGCGCGCGCTCGGCCGCGGCGAGGATCGCGGCGGGAGGCGAGAGGCCGTCGCCGAGATCCGAGTGCAGCTG
>Ga0070707_100001767_pt1 | contig 20817 bp, 23 predicted proteins | sample KBSK5502metaG_FD_65468 | JGI IMG/M metagenome (GOLD analysis project Ga0070707, IMG submission 65468) | Corn, switchgrass and miscanthus rhizosphere microbial communities from Kellogg Biological Station, Michigan, USA - KBS K5-50-2 metaG | ecosystem: Host-associated > Plants > Roots >...
CGGCTTGGTCGGAACCGCCTTGGTCTTCACTCGCGGCTTGGCCTTCACGGGCTTGGGCCTGACCACCACGGGAGCGGCCACCGGCGGGGCGGGCGCAGCCACGGGCGGCGGCGCCGGCACATAGACGGGCGCAGGAGGCGGGGCCACGACAGGCGCCTGTACGGGCTCCGGAGTGGCCTCTACGGGGCGGGGGGCGGGAACCGGCGGCCGGCAGCGCTCGTGGTGCGGATAGGCCCAGCAGTGTGCGCGATCGAGTAGCGTGGCGGCTTCGGCCGAGCCGGTCAGCGCCAGCAGGATCAGGGCGGCGCGGGTCATTTTTTGGCCGTGGCGGCGGATGCCAGCCCGCCGACGATCTTGAGCGCCGGGCCGATCAGGCCAGCCCAGCCGCCACCGAGCAGCCCGACGCCGCCGACCAGTGCCGAGACCAGCGGGGCCACATTGCCGGCCACTGTCGGCGCCTCGCCCATGCCGAGCGGCGTTCCAAGGTGCCCGGTTGCCATCGCGATCAGGCTGCCGATGACGCCGGCAAAGCCGAGCTGCACGCTGGGTCGGTCGGTCTTTGCCGGGGCGGGCGGCGGCGGCTCGACAGGCGCTGGCTTGACGATGCCGAGCATCTGCACGACCAGCGGCTCGATAACAGCCCGAACCTGGGGGATCGCCATGACCTGATGCAACAACGCCACGAACACGGCGATGAGCTGCGAGGGGTCGAGCGGCTGGCTCGCCGTGCGGATGGGGTCCAGAACCTCGATCTTGGTCGGCACCGCGGGCACAGTGCCGGGCGCGTCCGCGATCTCGAGCCGCCCGCCCGGATTGGCGTGGTAGGCTTCCAGCGCCTTGTTCGCCCACACCATGCGGCTTTCGTAGCCCTTGATGCCGGCGCGCTCGAAAGCCATCTCGAAGGCTTGCACCTTCGCCTGCAGGCCGACCGCGTTCTTGACCGCCGGGATGGCGCCGCGCTCGCTCCCGCTCAACTCGACAAACAGGAACTTGTAATTCGCGGTATCGCTCGCCGGGTCGTAGCCGTTGCGGCTGCAATACGCCTCATACTGATCGCGCCTTGAGCCGGTCCATTGCGCCCAGCCAAACCCGCCGGCCGACCCAGCGATGGTCGGCCGAATTTCCTGCAGCGACCGAAACCCCCCGCTCTCATGCCCCAGGTTCCCAAGGATCGCCGCCGCGCTCTCCAGATCGACGCCGAAGTCGGCCATCAACAGGTTCATGATGCCCGGAGCCTTCGCCCGGAACAGGGTGTCACTCATTCGGTCTCCGTTTCATTGGGGAGATGGATGTGGTAGGGTTGGGACTGTCTCGCGGCGGCTTCCGGAACTCGGCTGGCACAGAGTCGAACCGGGCTTGTGTGATCCGTTAAATGACCATCGAAATCCGGGTTAGTGGTCAGCCACACGACTGGTGCGGAAATGGTCCGCGAGACAGCTTTGTTGGGAAGAGGAATGTGGTAGGGTTGAGGCTGTCTCGCGGACGCATGATGAAGCAAAGCAAGGCTTGCACGGTCCCCGATGTGGGAGACTGGTCAGTCCGGTTAAGGAAGCCGGGGCACTGAGCCGGAGTAGCGACCGGCCCGCGAGACGACCTTTATGTTTCAGGCGACCACCGCGCTCGTTGAAGCGTCGTCGCGATCACCCGGGGAGTGGAAGATGAAGATGGAAACCCTTGGTCTACGGCATTCAGACAAACCAGCACTCATTCCCGACGACGGGCCGATGACAATTGTTTCGACCTTGTCGCCAAGCTTATCCGCCAGGGCGATCATCCCAAACTCATCAAAAGTGATAGTCAGCGTCACAAAGGACGGCGAAGTCTCTATCGATTGGGCCGCAGCAGAAGACGCCGCAAAAACCGGCCACCACGAGACGTATTCATTCTTCGCTACGGTGCTCCTCGCAGTGCGCAACGGAACGGCTCGCAACGTTGGATAGCCTGAACCAACCACTCGGAGTGAAAGATGAAGACCATTGAGCCCATCGATAAAGAGCGGTTCGGCATCGCTGGTGACGGCGTCACGGACGACTCGGCCGCCATTCAGAAGTTTCTCGACGCAGGCTACAAGCTCGGTCAGCTCCCGGTGGGAACGTATCTCGCTGAAGGGCTCATCATCCGAGACCGCCCGTCCCGGTAAACCCATGTGTCGCTTCTGGTATTCCCTGCGAAGGCTATGGCGAGAGGTCCGACGCCGGTAGCACTTGCCGCCCAGAATCAATCTGCGGTAGACTCCCGGCATGGGCTACGTCTTCAAGCTCGAAATACAGGCCAACGGCGCGGCTTTCGGCATCACGGATCAGAGCCGCCTTGCCGAGATCGCGCGGTGTCTCCGCGTCGCCGCCGATCAGTGTCAGGCCGGCGCCGCGGTCGGCAGCATTCACGACGCACACCGCCGCACGGCCGGCACCTTCGTCCTCGCAGACGCGCCATGTCTGCCCTGATCAAAATCGCATGCCTTGCCGTTTGCGTGAGCCTTGCTGCGGCCGTTGCGCATGATGCCTGTGCGCGCCTGACGGTTTGCGGGATGCTTCCGAGCTGCCATGACATTCCGCCCTGTTAGCTCAACGGATGGATGATAAGGGTCACGTCGGCCGTTGCGGCGCTGCCCTGCGGATTCACCACCCTGAAATAGATCGTGGTGTCGTTGTACGCCATGGTGTTCGCGTTGGTGCCGGTCATCGCCATGTTGTTGTTATTGGTATCAGCGGCGGTCGCCGTGACGGTGAGAGCCTGCGTTGCCGCCATGGTCTGGCCGGTGGCGCCCGCGCCCGTGAAAACGCCTGCCGTCGCGGTCGAGATCGACGCCGATGCGTTGCCGATGAAGATGCGGAACACCACGTATCGGGTAATCCCCGGGGGGAGAGACACCGTAATCGCATTGTCGGTGTTGGCGCTGTTGAAATTGATCGCGGTCTTGACCACACGTATCGCGCCGAGATTGAGTGTGAGCGCAACCGTCCCGTCTACAGCCTGCAATGTCTGAGTGACATTGCCCGCAACGGCGGTCGCTTGCAGCAAGACGACCTGAGAGGTTGAGCCCTCGAAGCGAAGCGCCCCGGCGATTTCCGGGTTAGTCGCCAGCAGCACGGTCAAGCCGCTGCCGCTGTAGTTATTGACCTGGTTCCCGTTGATATAGAGCGCGTTGCCAGTCCCGGCCGTATCGAACGTCTTATTGGTGAGAGTGTCGGTCGTTGCCTTGCCGGTCAGCGTATCCGTCGCCGCCGGCAGAGTGAGGGTGCCCGTCCCGGCGATTGCCGTAGCATCCAGCGTAATCGCACCGCTGGTCGTTCCCGCAATCTTCAGCCGCCCCACCGCGCCTGCGCTGCCGAATGTCTTGACGCCGGTAAACGTCTCGGTCCCGCCAAGCGTTGCCTCGGTGACGTAGGACCCCGCGCCGCCCTCAACGCCGGTATAAGTCCCGGTTGCGGTGAACCCGCCATCGCGATGGATCGTGGCGCCGGCCGCGCACGAGAACACGGTGGTCGCGCCATCCAGAGCTGCGTTGATGACCGTCAGATTCCGGAACTTGAGCACACACCCGGTTTGCGCGGCAAGGATCGCCTGAACGCCGTGGTTGATCGTCCGGGTATTGGTGAACTGAAATTGGACGTTCTCATTGCCCTGAATGGCAAACGATCCGGCCACATTGTCGCCAACGATGTTAATATTGACTGCCTCGCCCGTGCAGCCCTTTACCAGCAAAATACCAACGCGGACCTTGTCGAAGTCGTTGTTCGCAAGCTTCAGTCGCTCGGCAATGCCTTCCGCCTCGGTCGGCGCGTCGGCGTTGATGCCGGTCCTGATGCCATAGAGATGGCCAAACACCCCGTTTTCGGTGATCTCCAGCGCATCAGCCCGCTCGACAAAGATAGCCTCTGCGGTCGCCTGGATATAAGCGCGCTGATTGGTCAGGTCCTCGACGAAGTAATTTTGGAACCAGTTTCTATTGATTAGATTCCAGTCGGCGGCCTTGTAGACGTGAACGCCTCTATGGAAGCAGGCGAATGTGTTGTTGATGACGGTGACGTAGCCGCTGCCGGGGTCCGCCCACGCCTTGCCGAGCCGCACGCCGTCATAGCAGCCCCAGAAGCTGTTCTTCTCGATCGTGGTCCATGCCGAATAGTTGCGGATGGCCGGCGCATATACTGTCGGAGTCCAGCCCGGCGCATCAGCAGCGTGGACCTGCTGAAACTGAATGCCGGTGATTGTAGCACCGTTCGCCCCCGGCAGAACGTCAATGCACGGGTTGGTTCCGGTCTTCGCAATCAGCCGCGTACCGACATCGCTCGGCAACCCTTCGTCCAGATTGCCCATCGCGACTTTGACGCCGGTCCCGCGCAGCAACAGCGGATGCGATATCGTGAGCCCTTCGGCCCAGATCAGGTAGGGCGGGAAAACAGCCTCACAAATCCCAGCCGCTTCGCATGCGTCGATCTGCGCCTGGATGGCTGCGGATTGGTCGGACGCGCCGGCATCGTCGAGCGCCGTAATGAAATAAACATACGGAGAAAGTGACGTGCCGCCACCGGACCGATTGAGCAACAGCCATGCGCCGGCCGCGCTGTTTGCCGTCGCGTCGTATTGCAGGAGATATCGCCCCCCGGAAACTATCTCGCCGCCGGCAAGGGCCGTGTCACCAGGTCCTCGGATTGCCTTGGCGCCGATCGCCACCGCGTCGGCGTTGGTGACGTTCAGTGTAGCCGTGGACGTGTTGGCAAAGCTCGCCTTGAACGCAATAATCTGCCCCGTTGCGTAAGCCGTCCACGTCGCGTTGACGGTCAGCGTGTAGGCGTTCGCCGAGCCTGCGGTCGTCAACGATCCGTTGGTGTCCTTGTAGTGCCGAGCGAGCGCAGCCATCTGCGAGCGGCTTGAATTATTGACGGTGCTCGGAAGCTGGCCCTCAAGCCAATTGATACTCGGATCGATGTCGTCATTGCTCGCTGCGGTCGTTGACCACAGCCCAATGCTTTCACGTTCGGCCATGGTTTAGTGCCTGATTATAAAATTGACTATGAGGGCGGGCGGCATGTTGGTGTGCAGCAAGCCCCCGCCAGTCGACGCACTGGTAAACGTGTGCGTGTGAGAGCCATCCGAGGTAGTGCTGAATGGATGTGTGTGCAGATAGGCCGATGCCCCGCCTGTGTTCTGGGCAAATGCTCCAGCTACATCCCCAGCGCCGCCGTCAACCGTGATATTGTATGCGTCTGCTCCAGATGCAACGCCGTGGGTATGGTCGACGCCGCCGTTGTCGGTCGTGCCCGAATGGCTGTGCGAGCCGCCCGATGCCGTGGTTCCGGTATGGGTATGCGAGGGGATCATTGTCGTATCGAGAACGACACTTTGCGCGCCGCCCGTGGCACCCAACGTCGTGCCGACAATCCCCGAGCTCGCATTAGTGACGCGACTTTTGAGCGTAATCCCGCCCATATCATCGGAGCCGAACGGCGCACGTCCGCAGAGGTCCGGCAGATTGAACGTGGTCGAGCCGTCGCCTACGCCGTAGGTCGTGCTGATGATGGCAAAGAGAGCCGCATAGGTCGTGCGGGATACGGCCTCGCCATTCGCCCACAGAAACCCGGCCGGCAGCGTGTCGGTTGGCCATACCTTGATATCTCCCGTCGAAACTTGTGCGGTCGGATCGGGCGACGGATTGAGCAATAGCCACCCGCCCGCCGCGCTGTTCAGCGCCGTGTCATAGCGAAACTGGTAGGTTCCTCCGCTGATGATCTGCCCGGCCGCAACCGCAGCCTCGGCACCGCCGACAAACACCCGGATCGACTTAGCCCCGAGCGTGTTGACGTTGAGCGTAGCCCCCGCGGTATTGGTCACACTCGCCTTGACCGTCAGCAGGAGCCCGTTTGTCAGGGCGGTATAGCCGCTGCTGGACGTGGCCGCGTAGCTCCCGGCTGAGCCGGTCGTCGTGATCGATCCGTTCAGATCCGCGATCAGCCGAGCAATCCCAGCCATCGTGGCGCGCGCGGAATTGTTCACCTGGCCGGGCGCCATGCCCTCCGGCCACGCTACGGCCGGGTCTGCGTCATCGTTGTCCGATGCCGTTGTTGACCAGAGGAAAGGGTTTTCAGCCAAGGGGTTAACCTCTTGTGAAACAGACGATACGAAAACGCCGCCCTTGGGAGAGCGGCGCTGTGGTAGTCAGGGACTTATGGTCTCTGTTCTATCTTGGCTCGAGTCGCCGGCATCAAACGCGGTCGTCATCGTCGCGATCGTCGTTATCGTTCTCGCCCTGGTTCGGCGCGCATGAAGCGATGGCTGCTCGGCTACTCGATTTTCGTCTGGACGTTCACGACCTACCCGTGGTCGGTCTCATTTGTCTGTTTCGGCGCCGCCCTTTGCTGGGCCTTGCAGCGCCTTGAACAGATCGGCCGGCGAGATCGACAATCCGGCGTCCTTGATGTTGTGCGATAGGTTCTGTGCCGAGATGGCGAGCCGGGAGAGATTGCGAGTCGTGCGCGAGGTCTCAGCAAGCTGCATTTTCTCGCCGAAGTCCTCCATTGATTTTGCCAACGGCGCGCGGGATCGAATGGCCTCTGACAGCGATTCCATCTGTCGAAGCGTGAGCTTGTTCGAGAGGGCGTTGAGCCCGTAGCCGATGGCTGGCAAGACGGTAGCGCCGATCGCTGCGGCTACAGGACTTCCGCCAACGGCTGCGCCGACGCCCGCACCGAAGCCAGAACTCGCCATCGATCCGAGCCCGCCGCCGCCGCCCAGAAACTTACCCGTCGACCGCAAAGCGTTCTGCGCGCCCGTCCCGCGCACGATCGTTTCCATCTGCGCAAGCTCTTCCGCCGAATAGCCGGATTTCAGCGCCGGATTGATCAGCACGTCAGCCATCCGTTGCCGGACGGTGTTTGCGACATTCCGGCCCGAATTGGCCGCAGCGGCGCGCAACTCGGCTTGGATCAGCTTTTGATCGATTGTCTCGGCACGAGCTGCGGCGCCCCAATTCTGCCGGGCCGTATCCCACGTTTCCGCGGCTGCGGCCGGATTGCCTGCCACCACGTCTTTCGGCGCGATCTTCGGAACGAATGCGTCAAGCTCGTTCATCGCCTGCCGAGCCGCAACCGCGTCCGCAGTTGGACGGCGCGTAACAGGGTCTCGCCCTTCGGCGAGATGCCCGAGCGTCTTGCGCAGGCTGTCGAGATTGGTCCCGGTCACAAACATGCCAGGAGATGCTTTCTCCAGCTTGCTCAAGACATCAATCGTGCCCTTCGCGACAACGTCGTCAAGGCCACCCTCTGCAAGCAACTTCGCCTTGGTCGCCTGTGCGAACTCCGCAACGGTCGTCGGCTTGACGGCGAGGCCCTTGACTTCCGGGCTTTGATACCCGGCGCGAGCCGCGTCTTTCAGTTGCTCGATCGTTGGCGCGGTCTTTGCCGGCGACCCGAATGACGGAACGCGCTTGGGCATCGGGAGCGCAAGACTTGCAGCAAACTCGGAATATTCCTTCGGGATGCCGGTGTTTTCTTGGAGTGGCTGGCCTAGAAACGTTCGGAGCGCAGCATTGACCGGGGATGTCACGTAGCCGAGCCCGCCGAGTGCAGTCTTTCCCGCACCGATCGCAGCATCCTTGAACGTTCCCTGCTGTGCCTGGTCGACGCCCTCGCTCATCATGTTGCGAGCGTCTTGGTTCATGCCCGAATAGACTTGCGGGTAGTTCGTGAACGGCTCAAGCGCCGGGGTGCGCTGCTGCGCAGGTGGCGCGCTGGCCTTTGATGCTGGGTGATTGCTCCACGCGCTCACCGCCGCAGCCTGATCCGGGGCGTCGATTTCGTAGGTGTTTCCGTCAGGCGCTTGAATCTCGAAAATGGCCATGGCTATTGCTGCTTCAGCCGGATTTTGCCGGTGCCGTAGTCCTGCCAGTCGCCCGTCTTGGGCGCAGGAACAATCGGACGCGGCGGGGGCGTTGGCATGGAAGCTCCGGGCGGCGCCGTCGTCTTCTGCGAGACGTATTCCGGGAACTCTCCGAAGTCCGGCAGAACATGGGACGGCTTGATGCCGTAGTCATTCACGATCCCGCGGTATTGCGCGGAATCCCGGTCAAACTCGCCCTTGTAGGCCGTCACCCGGTTGTGCGCTTCCGCCAAGATCGCCTTGCGGGTATCGGGAGTGAGCGCGGCGCCGCCGTTGAGAGCGTTGATCGAGCCCACCAGCCAGTCCGGCAGCGAAGCCGTCCGCTTGACCATGACCATTTCGCCCTCACGGACGACGCTGCCCGGGTCCATGATCTTGCCGAGCCCGTACACCAGATTTAGGTCCGACGCCTTGCTGTCCGTTCCCGCGGTTGCGAGCATGGAGCGATAGATCGGCGCGGCTTCCGTCAGGTTCTTGTAGGACGGGATAGCCTGAACCTGCTTGCGCAGATCAGTCACCAGCTCGATCGGCGGGTTTGCGTTGCCGGCGCCAGACAGGCCGGAGCTACCGGCCGCCCCAATAGGCTTGATCGACTGATCGTTCGGATTGACCCACGCCTTAGGCATGGGTCGGCCGTATTGGTCGCGCTGCCCTGTCTCTTCGAGCTTGGGCGGGTTGAGGAAGTCGGCGCGAGACCCCTTGAAGCCACCCGCCTGCGCCCAGAGATAATCCTTCTGCTTTTCGGTCATCTTGGTGTCTTCGAGACGAGCCGCGAAAATCTTCTGCGCCACTTCTTTTTGAGCAGCGGGCAAGTTGTCGTTCATCGCCCATTTCATGACGGTCATGAGCGGGAGATTGCGTATTGCCCCGAGCTGGTCCTGCGCGACAGGCTGCACGGCCCCGGGCTGAGCGCCCGCCATTGGCACGGGAGCGCCCGGCTGTGGCGCCCCACCCATCGGGATAGGTCCGCCACCGGCTTGCGCGACCTGTACGCGGCCCTCCGGGGCGTAGAACGTATGCCCGCCGATCTGCTGGCCTTGACCCTGTGCCCATGCGGGCGGTTGCCGGCCGAGCGCGGCCTGCGCCCGCGGGGCGAAGAAATGCGTTGCCCCGCCGGTCGGGTCCGGCATCTGGCCGCTGATGACCTGATCGACGATCTGACCGACCTGCTGATATTTTGGGTCCTGCGGCGAATACGCCAGCATGCCGGCTCGAGCCTCTGGGTTCCCCCACGGCTCGAATTGGCCTTTCGCCTGAACCACGCTAGGAACGTCCGTGCCGCCATAGCGGCCAGCCTGCATGCGGTTTCTGACCACGGCGGCAACTGCGGCTTGTCCCTCCGGAGGCTGATTGGCGGCCTCGCCAAGCACGGTACGGATCAGCATATCCCGGTGGGCCGGGTCGAGGCCGGCAACTGGCGGAACGTCCGACTCGAACGGACTGGCAAACTTCGCATCATAGACCGGCTGGCCCTGCGGTCCCCGCTCGATCACGCGCGGCGCCATCGGATTGACGGGCGCGAACTGCGGCATGCCCTGCGGGGCGGCTTGCGGCATTCCGGGAGCCGGACCGAGCGCGGGTGACGGCTTCGAGAACGGCCCAGCCGATGGTGCAACGCCAAGCCCCATTTCCTTGATGAACTGTTCGCCGGCCGTTCGTGACTGATCGCTCTTGCGACCGGAAAGGTAGCCCTGCATTCCGCCCTTGAAGCCCTCCATGGGAGTGGCACCGCCGGCCATGCCGAGCCCCATCGCAACGAGCGCATCCTGATTGTTGTTGAACCAGCCGCCGACGTTCCCGAGCAAGCCGCCGCCCTGCTGGCCTTGCTGTTGCATCAGGAAATCGAAAAGTCCGGCCATGGATCAGAGTCCCAGAATGCCGAGTGCGGCTTTCTTCACAATGAGCTTGCCGCCGATCCGCTCTGTCGAGCCGGGCATGAGCTTTTCGATGTCCTGCGCCATTGGACCCACGACCTTAGGAATGCCGCGACCGTGCTCGGCAACGTCGTCCTTGTAGCGGTAGGAATACATTGGCAGGCCCGTGCGCGGATCGTCGCCAAGCTTCTTGATGTCGGTCTTTTCGTTGCGGTCGGACATCATGCCAGCCGCAGCAAGTCCGAGCCCGGCGTATTGCGTCCATGGCGTCTGCTGCTGTTGGTCGACCGTGCCCGTTGTGGTGCCGGCGTTGCCGATCAGTCCGCCAAGCCCGGAAACGGACCCGCCGAACCGATTGAGTTGCGTCCACGGCATCGCCTGCTGCTGTTCGAACAACTGCCGCTGCGCGTCGATACCGCGTTGTGCGTATTGGTTCTGATAGTCGCCGATCTGCATGAGCTGCTGACCCGGCGCATAAGCCGCCTGTTGCAACTGCGGGATCATGCCAGCCCACTGCGCGGCGTTCTGCTGGCCGAAGTTCTGAATGCCGGTCAAGCCCTGCGCCGCGCCCATCTGAGTGTTCTGCGCTTGCGCGTTCGACGCGTCGATCTGGCCAGAGGCCGAAAGCATCCGATTGCGGTCGCTCTCATAGGCCGCGGACAGCAGCGGATTGTTCGCGCTCGCAATGCTCGAGGCCAGCGTGTCGCCGTGCGAATATGAGCCATACCGCCCCATGCCCGACATGGCGGAATTAACCCGGTTGCCGATCCGGGCCGCGTTGTCGTCGAGCATCTGGAGCAGGTACGGGTTTTTCCCCGCGTCCGCCCCGCTCGCCATGCCGCCGAGATTGGTCGCCGAGGCCGTGGGCTGGCCGGCGGACTGCGCCACGTTGCCGTAGATCCCCATCGGCTTGTCATAGCCGGCCGTGAGCCCGTTGTTTTGAATGAGCCCCTGCCCGTAGGCCAGCGGCTGGCCAGCGGTGCCCGCCTGTGCGTTTGCGGTTCCGGTCAGTGCCTTGATGCCCATCTGGGTTTGAGGCGACTGGTCGGCCACCAGCGGGCCGCCCCAGGTCTGCGAACCGGCGCCGGAATTGTAGAGGTTGGCGCCCTGCGACATGATCTGTTGCAGGTACGGCTGTGCCGGCGCCCAAGGGTCTTTGTTCTCGACTTTGGTTTGCGTCTGTCCGCCGCCGCTCATGGCGTGTCCTTCTCAAAAACGATGTGCGTCTCGCGGTAGCCGCTCGACTTCAGGAGCTTGGCCCAGCCCCGCCGCGCGATGGCCCGCATCGTCACGCAACTCTGTTGTTCTCTCAGGTACGTTTCGAGCTCGCCGAACAAGTGAACCCAAGTTGCGCGGTTCTCGCCCATCAGCCAGATGATCTGCGCAACCCGGCCCTTGGTGCTGCCGAGGTACTGCACCCCGATAAAGGCTTGCGTTTTCGCCTCAGCGGGGTCCCACACCAAGAAGGCTTGCACCTCTCCGGCGTAGAGCATGCGGACCATTTCCTCCGGCGGATTGCTGGCCCGTTCGGCGATCGATGCAACGTAGGGAGCCCAGCGCTCTCGCGTGTCATCCAGATAGTCGGGAGGGATCGGAACGAGATGAAGGGCCATCAATCCCCAACCGCGAGGAGGTCTTTCTTGCACTTCTCCATGAGCCACAGAACCTCGCCCCCATCGGAGACCGACGAAGCGAAATACAAATCACCTTCAGCGTCCCACCCCATTACGACAACAGTTGTCAGGCCGGCATCTTGAGCCTTGCGCAAGATGCGCTCGACTGGAATATCCAGCGTCGTGATAAAGCTTGGTTCGACTACTTCGCCCATTTCATCACTGCGGCGTGTGCACGACATAGCGATAGTTCCTCGCCGTCGCGGTCGCGCTATGCGTGAGCGTGAACGAGCCGTTCGCCGGAACGCACTGCGGAATGCCTTCCGTTCGCGCGCCCGCATCGTATGGCGTCAGGCTGATAACCGAGGATGCCGACACGCCGGCCCGCGTGATGACCGTTGAGGTTCCCGATGTCGCGAGCGTGCATGTTCCCGCAACATAGGTCGCGCCCTGCTTGACCTCATTGATTGCGCGGCGAAGCGCGGCTTCATCGATCATTTCATCCCCGCCGATCGCGCAGCGTGAATGTCCAGCCCCTGCATGTGCTCCCAGGTCGTGCCTGATGTCTGGGTCAGCGTGACCTCGAAGTCATGTACACGCCCCGATGCCGTCTCGCGCCAGATGCCCGTGCGGCTGCTCGGCGAGGCCGCCGACGTGTACGAAACCGCCTCTTGCGTGCTCTCGCGCCGGCCGATCCGCAGCGTCGGCGTCACGCCGTTGAGCACGCCAAGCGGCTCGATCTCGAACTCCTTCGATCGATAGCCGGGGTTGAGGCGTATCGTTGAAGTCGCAAACAATGCCGTCAAGGGCGTCGAGCCCTCGAGGAATGCCATTGCCCCAGACGAGTTCACGGCTCCGATGACCGGAGCTCCGCCCTCCCACACTCGCGAGTCGAACGGATAGGGAATGCCGCCCCCGTCGATATCGCCGTAAACGTCCAGATCCTCCAAGGTGAGGCCGGCCGTCACCAGCGACGACCAGAACTGCGCTTCCGCCTCCATGTAGGTCCAGCGGTCGAGCTGCCAATCGTACCAGATGACGCGATCGAAGTTCGTCGAACCTGACGAGTTGTAGAACGCCCATCCAATCCGCGGCGCGAACGGATCGGTGAAGGCGACCACCGTGTAGTAGCGGCCGGAATCGCAGTTTGACCGGAACCACTTGTTCACCCGCTGCGCGCCGATCGGCACCAATCCATTGCCGCCGAAAGCATAGAACCCGTCATTCGCGAGGAAGAAAATCGAGTTGGCGGTTGATGCCAAGCTATACCCCGCAGCCGCGCCGTGTTCGGCTTCCACGCGTTCAAACCGGAAAGCTGTGTCCGAACCCGGCTGGAAGATCATGCGCCGGATGGACTTCTCTTGCACGGCATAGCCGTATTCACCGCCGGCAAGGCCGGTGATGCGCCCGCCGTCCGGGAAGTCCTGTTCGTCGCAAAGATTGGTTCCGACCGTCCAGCCTGTGGCGTCGTTGATTGCTGAATTCCTCAGCTTCCGATCGCCGGTCGAGAGCGAGGCGAGAATGACGAAATCGCCGACCACCGCCACGTACCGAGCGCGAGGTGGTGTCCCGCCCAAGGCCGAGAACGCCGTCGCGCCCGTGTCAACATCGATCACTTGCGGATCATCGGCAAGATTGACCGCGATCAGCTTTGAGCCGAACTGTGTGAAGCTCCAGTAATCATCGCCCGGGACCGCGTAGTTGCCGCCGGCCGTGCGCGTGTAGTCAACCCATGCGAGAGACTGGAACTTGTAGAGACCTGTTGCCGTGCCAGCGAATATCTGCCAGCCGCCTGCGGATGTCCGGGCGAACGCCAGCCCCAGGCATTTGGATGGCAGCGCCGACGCGCTCGCTGCCGCCAGCGTGGCAATCGGGATGTAGCCGCCCTTCGAGGCCCATACGTTCTTTGCGGTCAACAGCACCGCGGCGTCGATCCCGGCCGCATCAGGCTCCCAAGGCCCATATTCCAGCCTCACGGCGTCGGCCCAGTCGCGCGCTGTGTCATCTGTCCGCGACCCGAGAAATCCAGCCCCCACAACTCGCCGAGAATGCCTTGGGTCAGCGCGTTCCACGCCCGGCCGTTCTCGGCATCAGAGGTGAGCGTTGCCGACATCGTGAGCATGCCGAACAGATAGGCGTCAGGGTGTGCAGTCAGTAGCCAATTCGTCGGCGCCGCATCGGACAGTGCCGGAACCTTCTGTGAATACAGAAAGCTCAACGCCGTGTCGGAAATCTCAGCGACCTTGAGCGTTGAACCCTCGATCGTGAAATGCGTAGGCGTCCCGCTCAGTGTGTTGGGATTGAACGCCGACAGTGCAGACGGCGTGACATAGGACAATTCCCGCGTGGGCGAGCCGGTCCAAGTCACACGCTTCCATTCCAGATAGTCGGTAGGGAGTGTCGCCGATCCGCTGGACGGCGTAAGTGTCGTGCTCGTGGTCTGCTGCCGGACCATCAGGCGCCGATTTACCTGCGCCTCGAACAGCGTGATGAAGTCCGGCATTTGCGACGACAGGTTCGTGCGATCGAGCCAGGTCGCGCCGGCCGTCTTCAATTCCGTGAACGTGGTGATAGCCATTAGCCACGCCACCCGACATTGAACGGATTGGACGGATTATCTACGCGCAGATAGGCCCATTCCGGGTCTTTCAGCTTGCGCGATACGATCTCGTCCATTTCCTTGGAGTACATGCGCAGCGTGACGTTGCCGCGTGCGTATTCCTCGTTGAACCAGCGCTCATAGATCACGTTGGGAATGCAACCGATGTGCCGCCCCCAATCGCTGTTTTGCTCCATGGTGCGGAGCATGGCGTTGTGCTCGAGGATTGGCTCCACGTCCTGCACGCGCTCGCGCACGATGGTTCGACCGTCGAAATGCGTGCGGGATTGCACCTCGCTCATCTGCTTTCGATCACTTCAGGAATGACGGTGAAAGCCTCTTCACTGGCAGGGGTGTAAGCTGCGCGGGCCTCAAGAAGCGCGTAGAGAGACGACCCGCGCGCGTTAATCTCAGCCCCGGCAGTAGCCGCCCCACCTCCGGTACAGCCGTCAGTGAAGGCGATCACGGTCACATCGATTGAACCGAGATAGCCTGCGGCGCCGCTGGTAGACCATGCCGCGTTGTCGCCGTTCGCCGCAACAGGTGATGTCGAATAGAAGTGAACCCGAAATTGCCCGTTTGTGGCGGTAGTCCCGGATTTTGACAATCTCACCCGCTTGATTGTGATCCCCCCCGGAACTCCGGCGCCACTATCCGAATCCGAGAACGACACAGCCGCAACTGACCCTGCCGTGGTGGAATTCGCCACCAGATCGCCCGACGCATAGGCCGTGGTATCGGCCGGGCGCGTGAAGCTGGCCGAGGGATTGAAAATCTGCATTGTCAATCCCGCTCGATCACGGCGACGAACGTTGCCGGAGATGTGGTGGACGAAGCGCCATCGGATACGAATTCGATGGTGTCGCCCTCATTCACCACGTTGTTGCTCGCGGTGGGCACGCCGGTATCGATATCGCCGGCCGCGGAACCGGAGTTGGCGACCACAACGGCGATTCCGGTAACGGCGGTGCCGTTGATTTCCAGCGTCCAATTGGCGTCGGCGCCAGTAATGGCCGCATAAATCGTGGAGAACGCGCGCACGATGCGCCCGCGACAAGGCGCGACCGTGAAGGCGCTGGAGGCCGTGGAGATGTCCGCCAGATAGGCGCTGACGGTGATTTCCGAGATCGGACGGGGAACGGGAAGGGCCATGTGTGTTGCTCCTCAAACTGCGTTTTTCTTGTAGCGACCGCTCGAATTGTCCCAGGTCCAGCCTTCCGGCGCGGTCGGTGGATTCTGATTGGCCGCAGCGGTCTCGGCAGTGGTGGGCGCCTGCTTTTCGGCAACGGGCTCGGGTGCGGCCGGAACCGGCTTTTCGGTGAACGTGGTGAACGTCGTCGGGTGACGAACGGACTCGTCGGGTTTCTCTTCCGGCTTGGCCGGCGGGTTGGTGTGCGGGTGTTTCATTGGTATTCTCCAAAAGAAAAAGGACCGCCATTTGCGACGGTCCAAGTGGGCCGGGAGGGCCGGGAGGGCCGGGGAGGCTAGGCCGCGTCTTGTGCAGACACGTATTCGAGTTGATCGCTAAACGCCGCGCGGTATTCTTTCGGGCCGACGTGACCGAGCGTTATGGTTGGATCGAGGTTGACCGTGTATCCGAGCTCCTGAACGTCAGAAAAGAACGCCATATCCTCGCCCCGCGCCTCTCCGTCAGGCTCGTCAAAGCGGAAGATTTTGGCAACCTTCTCCTCAGGATTTTGCGGGAACCAGATTTTCGCCGACCGTTCCGTAAGCTTTTCTATGATCTCGCGGGACACTACGGTAAAACCCAGGCCACATCCCTTGATCGGCAGGCACCCCCACTCGTTCGGGGCCATCTGCGTCTTGATGTCGTCCAGATTGATGAAGAACTTCGGCGGATCGCAACGGGCCGTATAGATTGCGCAGACGCAATCCATCTTGGTCGAGAGCGCGAGCATGCGAAGGAAGTCATCGGCCGTCCAGACCATGTCGGAGTCGATCATGAAAAACCGATTATTCCCCGTCTTGAGGAACGCATGCGCCTGCTTTGACCTGGCGTGAAAGATCGTGCTACCTACATGGAATTCCAGATCGAAAGGAATTCCGTTTCGGTAACACGCCTCCTGCGTCTGCAAGAGCGAGCGAACCGTGGCGGGGGAGAAGTCGCCCCCCACCGGAACCGCGATAAAGACCGAAATCCCGGTGAGGTCGCATTGCATCAGACAGTCGCGGAGTAGGGCGTGGTCGTCATCGCGGCGGTGTCCCGTCCCTTCACGAGATAGGAGCCGGTCTTGATGTCAACGAACTCGTAGACCGCGCCGATTCCGCCGCCGGTTGTGGTCCCGTTGAGCGTCAGCGTGTCGTCGGTCAGCGTGTTCTTGAACCCGATCATCACGCCGGCCGTCGTGGTCAGCGAGACGATCAGCCCCGTCATGGCGTCGACCGTGTTCGCCACCTTGATCGTGTGGGCGGTTGCGGTTGCCGCTGCCAGCAGGACAACCCGATACAGCGCCCCACTCCCGGATGAGGCCGGGAGCGTGATGGCGATCGGTGTGGTGCTGGCGATGGTGGTCGTTCTCCCCGCGTTCGCCGCCTGGGTGAGCGCAAGGACAGTCGCGCCGGCCGTGACAGCGACCACAGCAGCGGCGCCAGCGAGGAGCTGGGCCACCGTTGCGGTTGCGGCGCGGCTGGTCGCATTGCTGATGATCGGGAGCGTGTCCGAGGTCGAAACGCTCGCCGCTGCCGGCGAGTCGAAGTTGCTGGTCGTACCCATAGGGGTGTCTCCTTTTCGCGCTACGGGTTACGACGTGGTGTTGTCGAAAACGCCGCCCGACGCCGCCTCGTTGCGGGCCTCAAGGCCGTACTCCGATAGGATCTGGCGCTGTGTCGAGTCGCCGGTCTTGGCCAGCGGAATGCTGACCATCTTGCGGCCCTTGAGGAAGGCTACCGCCCACATGTCGGTCTGCAACACCAGCACGTCACGGGTGCGGGTGAAGCGGTTCGGGACCACCTTGACGGTGCCGAAGTCGCTCTCGTAGGCGTCAACCGACGCCACGATCTTCTTGGACTTCGTATCCTCGGTCGGGGTTGCCCGGCCGGTGAAGGTCGAAAACACCTGCTTGTTGAACGCGCCGGTGAACACCGTGTCGGGCCGGCCGCCTGCGGTCCAGATCGCCGAAAACACCGTCTTCAGCCGCGCCTCGGTGAACGCGAGCTGCGTGCCGTCCGTGCGCGTGCCGGTGCCGTCCGCCGCCGAAGGATCGGCCGCGCCGCCCGCCGTGCCCTTGCTGGTGTTGGTCTTGATCCACGACAGGATCGAGGCCGTCTTGCGCGGGGTGGCGTCGGCGCCCGTCACCTTGGCGATGTTGCGGCCAACGATGATCGTCTCCATGTCGCGCTTGAGCTCCAGGCCCTTCAGCATGGCCTGGTAGTCCATCTCAGAGCCGCGGCCGGCGTGCTGAACGGCTTCCTGGGTACCGGTGACGCGGGCCACCTTGTCCGAAATCTGGCAGATATTGCCGAGCCGGACGGTCGGCGTTGCGGCGTCGGTGGTCGCGTCGTCGCCTTCGAGCACGTCGTTGGACGAATCGACGGAAGCGAGCGACTGGCGCTGCCATTCGTGATTGACCGCCGTTGCCTCGACGCGCTCGAAAGCCGTCATGCACGGGGTATCGGTCGGATCGATGCGATAGATTTCGTCCGACAGGTCTTCGCGGTTGCCGATCGCCTCGTAGGTGGCGAAAGCATTGGTGGGGAGAGCCATAGCCTTTGATCCTTAGTGAGCGGCCACGCGTTTGGCCGCACGCAGGGCCGCCGCCGCCGCGATCTGATCGCGAGTGGTCGTCGCCTTGCTGAGTTTCGTTTCCAGCGCCTTGATGTCGGCTTGGCCTTGCTCGCCTTTGGCGGGCGGGGAGCCGGGGCGCTGCACGGGGGGAACCTTCACCGGAACGGCTGCTTTCGCCTTCTGCTGCGCGGCATGGAAGCGCGATGCGTCGTAGATAACGCGCTGAAACATCGCATCACGAAAAAGCGGATTGTTCCAAAGCTTCGGGAGCGTGTCCTCGGGAACCCCAACTTCCTTCGTCAGATACGATTGCACGGCCTGACGTGCTTTCGGTCCCGCCTCAGGATCGTTGAATTCCTTGAACTGCCCGCTGAACTTGTCGTCCTGCTCTTTCGACCATGCCTCGAATGTCCGCACCTTCTCCTGCTGCGCTTGTCGGATTTTCGACTCGATGTCCTGAGCCTTCTGAACAAACTCTCGTTCCGCCTCTCGCGCCGCGATGGCGCGGAATGGATCGTCGTTTGCAAGCTTGTTCATCGCCTCCTGAGAGGCAAGCTCGGGAAAGCTCGAAAGCAACTGCTCCTGGAGAAACTGCATGACATTCGGCGCAGCAGCCTCGAATTGCTGCCGGGCCTGCTCGGCCGCCTGTTCCTTGGCCTCTAGGGCCTTGGTCTGTTCGGTGGCCTTGTTCTGTCGCTGGAGGAAGTCGCTTTCGCGTGCCCGCTCGCGTTCATAGACGCGCTCTTGCGTCTCGCGAGGGAGGGTGTTGAATAGCTCCTTGTCTTCCTTTGACCAAGACCGCGGCGGATCGATGGGCGGCAGCTCTCCTGCCGGATCGTCGCCTACAGTCTCGCCGGGGACCTCATCAGGGCCGGCGTCGCTCCCCGTGTCAGGGGTCGATTCCTGTGGCGCGGCGGCGCTCGCAAAGCGGCCATTCACGCGCGGTTGTTCGGTCGGCTTGTCGCCTGGTTTGGCTTCCGGTTCAGCCGCGGCCTCGCCCTTCTCACGACGGGCCGCAAACGAAGCCGCAGCCTGCCTGAGAGAGATCGGGCCGGTATCGGTCTGTACGTTCGCGGGGACGATTCCGCCACCAGCGGGCGCGTCTGCGCCAGCAACATCGCTCATGTGATGTCCTTTATCGGAACTTCAGGATACCGCGGCGCTCGCCGAGCTTGGCCACGTCGTCAATCTCGCGCTGCGCCAGCTTGCCGCCGGCCGCAAGATTAGTCAGATGCGTTCGGACCTTCCCAACGATCTGGTATGCCTGCCAAAGCCGCTCGCGGCCGTCCGTGTCGTTGTATTTCGTGGCTTCCCATGCCGCGAGGTATTCGGCTTTCAGGCTGTCGAACGCGCCGGTCAGCGTTTCGTCGGCCAGCAGCCGGTCAGCCGCGCGGCCCTTGCGCAGATCGGCGTCGAGCGCGGATTCGTCGGTCATTCCGCCGCCCCGTTCGGCTTGGACTTCATCTGCTCCATCTTCTGCTTGTGCGCCTCATGCCCAGCCATCATGCCCATTTCTGTCTGTTGCATGCCGGCCTGATGTTGCTCGCGCTGCATCATCATCTTTTGCTCGTGCTCGCGGTCCTTGCGGGCTTCCTCGCGATTGAACCGCTCCTGATCGAGCGCAGCCTGCAGCATGGCAAGCTCTTTCTTGAGTTGATGGTCGCGCTCGTTCTTGGCCATTTCCGCCTGTAGCTTCTGCTGGTTCGTCGCAATGTCGGCCTGCGCCTGAACTTTCTCAATCTCGGCCTTGCGCTGGTCGGCTTTCTCATCCAATTGCGCCTGCATCTGGAGGGCCATGACCTTCGGGTCAGGCTGCGGCGGTGGCGGCTGCTTGGGCTGGCCGGTCGCCGGGTCGATCTCCTCGGGGTCTGAGAAATACGGCTCGATCGTCTTGAGCCCGATGCGCTCGATCAGTTTTTCCAGTGTGTTGTAGATGTTCTTCGGCTTCACCAGCATCTGGCCGGTTCCGCTCAGCACGATTTCCTTTTGAATGCCTAGAATGTTGGTCAGGTTGCCGACCTGCTCCTGCCTCGAGCCCGTACCGAGACCCACATTGATCGTCATGTCGTCGCGGGTTTTCCACCCACGCGGATCGACCGGCACCCACTTGTTGCGCAGCTTGACGGTGTTGACCTGCTTGTCATTCTTTCGGATGACGCCGTGCAGCAACGAGAACATGTCCCGAATGCCGGTCTCGGCCAGAATGCGCGCAATCAGCTTGGTGCGCGCCTGAGCTGCGGTGAATGCCTGATTGACAGCCGTCGCCGACTGGTTCTGTAGCGCGTTGGCATCGAGCCCCTGCCCTTGCCGGGTCACGCCAGTGCGCCACTCGCGCGTGGCATCGATGTATTCGATCAGCGGAAATGCAAAGTTGCCGATCGGCTGGTTCTGAATTGGATTGATGCCACCCGGCTGCTTGGTCCGCACCACAGCGCCCGGCCGGTTCACCAGCAGATCGTCAAGTGTCCGTTCATGCGCGTGCGATTCCGCGACCTCAACCCGCTGGTTGTTGGCCAGATAGGCGTTGTCCAGCAGGCTCCGCACCAGCGCCGTCTTGATGCGCTGGATATCCATGACGATATCGGCGATCGAGCGCCCGATAACCCGATGCGTCACGATGATCGGCGTCATCGTGGCGAACGGGATCACGTCAACCGGAACGACATCGTCCTTTTTGTCCCGGCGCAGGACCTCCATATCGTCGCCGCCCGTCGTCACCCGATACAGACATGTCTTTCCATCGCCCTTGTAGTCCATCCGGATGTAGTGTTCGGTCACGTCGATCAGCCTCGCTGAGGTGTTCAGCGTGTCGGATGAGTTCTGCCCCTCAGAAACCGTGTCGCGGGCGATCTCCTCCTCTTTTTCGTTCGTGCCGATCGACGGCAGCGCCTTGATTTGCTTTTCGTCATAGCCCTGCGCAATCAGGTCGGCCTCGGTGCGGTCCCTGACCTGATGGAAGCAGTAATTCGTATCGCGCAATACCCGCGTGCTGCGCTTGAAACCGAACTCCTCAGGCGGCACAGCCTCAACACGGGCGCAACCGTATTTCTTGCGCCGCACCAGCGTTACGTCGTGCGTGATCGCGCCGGTCTCTTCGTCCTTGTGCTCGGT
>Ga0070707_100001769_pt1 | contig 20770 bp, 24 predicted proteins | sample KBSK5502metaG_FD_65468 | JGI IMG/M metagenome (GOLD analysis project Ga0070707, IMG submission 65468) | Corn, switchgrass and miscanthus rhizosphere microbial communities from Kellogg Biological Station, Michigan, USA - KBS K5-50-2 metaG | ecosystem: Host-associated > Plants > Roots >...
ATCTACGCCGGGCACATCGACCTCCTCCGGGACCCATCCACCAAGCTCTATCTCTTCCCGGACCAACCCGATACCCTCGTGCAGTTACAGCACCTCAAGCTCGGCACATGTATAAGTGTCCATCTGTTCAAGGAGCATCACCATGCGTGATCGTTCGATCTGCTCAAGCAACGAGCACTCTACCGCATCGCTGCCGCATAGCTGCCTCTACCCCTAGAGGGGTCGCTGGGAATACCTCCCCATCACCAAAAACTCAAGAGACCCACCAAAGCGGGTCAACTCCAGCCTTGGGCGCCGATGTCACCTTCCAGAACTGCGTGAAAGCAACCAAGCTAGGCAGCACCATCTCCAATGTGGGCTATCACGGCGAGGGCGCGTTTGTTCACCTCCCACGGGTGGAGTGGGGTGTCGGCATGGCGGAGAAGACCGTCACCACGGGGTTGAGCCCAGGTGGACGACTACGCATGGAGCGCTTACTGCGCCTGCTCGAGAGGGACCGTGTGGACCCCACCTTGATGACGACCCATACCTTTGCCGTTGACGAAATGGATCGGTCATTCGAGATCATGGATAAGAAGCCCGATGGCGTACTGAAGCCGCTGATTGTCTTCGCGTGAACAGTGACCCGCGACCCGCGCACCGGAGAACAACCCGTGTCGCAGCGCGTGCGTCCGCCGGTCCCACGGGCCCGGTTAAGGGCAGATGATGGCTGATGGCGAGATGCGAACAGGGGGAGCGGTTGGGTCCGCTCCCCCTGTGCTTCTGTGCTGGCTCTGTGGCATACCATGCCACTCTGACGCGTCCAGGAGGCGCCAGGCGGCCGAGAGGGCCGCAAGGGCACAGCACCCGCTGAGGCCGCTTGTTGTGCCTCCAGTAGACGCACATATACATAGTCGGCGAGCATGGATGCTGTGTCACATGATGGTGGCCGCTAGCGCCAGCGACCGCGCCAGGTGACGAGCGAGGCCGTGGTGAGGCCCACGAGCAGGCCCACGATGCCGACAGGGAGTGCCCAGCCCGGCTGCGGCCCTAGCGGATTGCTGGCCAGGACGAACACGCCGAGAAACAAGCCGATGCCGAACAGCGCCGCCGCCAGGCAGAGCGCACGGTCTAGCGGTTTCATATGCTGCCTCCTTGCTCCGTAGGACGGCTGGGCACGCGGTGGGTAACGTGCTCCCGTGGGCATGACTATACTGGGCACAGCTGACCGGACGTTCTATCGCCTGTTCCTGCGCACCGCTCATCCCGTGTCATCTCGTCGCGTATCATCTCAGGACTTGCACCCGCACATCCCATTCTCCTCCAGCAGCCGAGCTCACCCTCAGGTAGACGAGGCCAGTGGGAATCGACTGCTCAGCCGTTGTACCGCTCGTATTCCCGGTCTTGCAGACCGTGTTAATCACCCCAGACGTGCCACCAGGCCCAGCACTGGGCAACACCGCCACTTGCAGAGGGTAGGGGCCAGGATTCCCCATGCTCAGGTTACACTGCCACACCAGACGCCAGGGGCTCGTCACCTGGAAGCGTGCACTCGTATAGTTGCCACCGGCCGTGAATGCCTGGATCGTGGTCCACGTCTGGGCTGGCGTCTGCGTGGGCGTCTGCGTGGGCGTCTGCGTGGGAGCAGCTGTCACCGTGACAGTTGGCGCTACCGGAGGAGTGCCTGCGACGGTACACGAGGCCAGCAGCAGGACAGCCACGAGAAGGCCGATCCCCGCCGCCACGTGCCGCCGGTGCTTCCTCTCGGCTTCTTGCTCGCGGGCGCACTCGTCGTCTATGCTCAGTTCATCCGACATGGCTGGTCCGCTCCCTCTTCCTTCGCCGATCACGACCCAGCACCTGCCACAACTGCTGCGATTATCCGCCCGCTGTCTTTTGCCTCACCGACAGCACAAGGCCCGCACTACCGGTCGGTGCGGGCCTTGTCTCGTGTCTATTCTACGCACGCGCTAGGAGGCGCCAGGCGGCCGAGAGGGCTACAAGGGGGCAGAAGGCGCTGAGGCTGCCTGGCATGCCTGTAGTATGCTCACAAGCGCGAAGTCGGCGCCTGCGCGCGACCACAACAAGATCGTACTCTTCTCACTACGCATCGCTACGACACCATCCGCCGCGCCAACACCATTGTCGTGCTGGTGGATGGCCAGATCGCCGAGGTCGGCTCGCACGACGAACTGGAGCGTAAGGCCGGGGCGTTCTGGTCGCTCTACCTCGGCCAGGGCTCACGGCCCCGCGCCTGACCTGTGCCACACCGGTGCCTGGGGGATGGCCGCGACCGTGCGCTCGGCGCCCTGCCGCTGCTCGTGTGCGACCGGCCGCACTCCCAGGGTCCCGTCATCCGCCGCGCGGGCAACCGAATGCCGCTTGCAGGAGGGTGTTTCGCTCCCCATCTTTGGTGACAGTGGCCCTTGTGGTTGCCATGCGATGAGTCAAGGTACCGAGCGTCTCCAGCACTGAAGGTTCCTGCGAACCGGGTTCTCGTGCCCCCGCAGCGCGGATTCACCTGCTCCTCGAAACGGACGGCACATCTGCTACGTTAGTGGCGGATATCCAAGGCTCCCATCCACTGGGCGGCACCAGGGCGGCACACACGGCGCGTAGGGATGGCAGATGGCAAGTCGGAGAGGGCGTCGCAGTCGCGATGACTACATGGAGGCGGTGGTGCCACTCGTCCGCGCCGACATGTGGCGGCTCAAGGATGAGATGGCCTTCATCGATCATCCTGGAGTCAAGGTGCTCGCCTCGCAGTTCAAGAGCGAGACCTGGCCCTTGGGTCTCGCCCTGTATGCCTTAATCGCTGGCGCGGTGGCCGACGTGTATGCGGGCGCGTGTGCTGGCCACTCACGGCATGCGCAGCGGACCGCGGAGTTCCTCCACCTTTGGTACGACGAGCAGCAAACGGTCTCTTCCATCGCAGCCGGCATGCACCTGAGCCGCTCGCATGTGGCCAAGGCGATCCAGCGCCCGGCAGTGCTGTTGGTCGCCCAGCGCTTTTTGGCGCTCGCGCAGCAGACGGATCCCGCAGCCCAGTCGGACGGGTTGCGGCAGGTGCTGAGCACCCGCAGACGACAGGAGTCGCGAGCCAATCCGACGAACTATGCTGGATTCCGTTGCTCGGAACCACTCTGACCTGCCCTGCGCGCATAAGGAGACCCCCAGATGGGATTTCAGCTCATGGGCCTTGAATTCGCGGGCGTTTCTCTGCATTCCAGGCGATTGAGCCGTGAATTCGTGGCCATCTCTCAGCATTCTGGGCAGTTGGGCGTCCAATTCGGGGACATCTTGCGCATTCGGACGAATTTCCGTAGAATTGAGGCAGGAGTGACCGTCGAACAGCTGGCCCACTGGGGATTTGGCGCAAGCAAGGGAACGCGCCAGGCCAGGCGCAGAGCGGGTTCGCGGCACGTCACCACCCGCCGGCTGACTCTTAATCAGCGGGTTCGGGGTTCGAGTCCCCGGGGGCTCACCGACTACATATGGGATTTGGAGATTGTCCAAGTCCCATATTTTGTTGCTTGCAAGCGGAGTAAACTGCGCCAATTGAAGGAGTCAACTGCTCCCCACATCCAACGCGTTGCCTACGGCCATCCCACGGTCGTGCCACGTCTGTCCCACAGTGCGACCACAGTCATCCGACTGCCCCTGGCGGTGGGCACCGGAGCTGTTGATACTCCAGTGCGGCGCGGATCGCCTCGCCAACGGCGGTCGTCGTCGCCGTACCTCCGAGATCCGGTGTCAGAGACCGGCCACTGGCGAGAACCGTCTCGATGGCCCCCATGAGGCAGCCGGCGGCGGCAAGTTCGCCGAAGAAGTCAAGCATCAATTGTGCAGACCAGATCGAGGCGATGGGGTTGGCAATGCTTCGGCCGGCGATATCGGGCGCCGAGCCATGGATGGCCTGAAAGAGGCTCGGATAGCGCCGTTCAGGGTTCACGTTCGCGCTGGGCGCCAGCCCCATGCTGCCCGAAATGGCCGCGCCGAGATCCGACAGGATGTCGCCGAAGAGGTTCGAGCCGACGATCACATCTAGACTCTCGGGGCGCAAGACGAAACGTGCCGCGAGCGAATCGACGAGTTGGTGCTCATGGGCGATGCTGGGATACTCCGCTGCGACTGACTTGAAGACGTCGTCCCAAAACACCATAGAGTACTGCAGACTGTTCGATTTCGTGGCGCTCGTCACCTTACGTCGGCCGTGCGTGCGGGCATATTCGAAGGCGTAACGTACGATGCGCTCGGTGCCAGTGCGGGTAAAGACCACTGTCTGGATCGCCACCTCATCGCGCGTGCCCCGGTGGACACGACCGCCGACCCCGGAGTATTCGCCTTCCGTGTTTTCGCGGACGCAGATCACGTCGATGTCGGCTGGACCCTTGCCGGCCAGAGGTCCGGGAACACCAGGGAGCAGACGCAGCGGGCGCAGATTCACGTACTGGTCAAAGCCCTGGCGGATCGGCAGCAGCAAGCCCCACAGCGTGACATGATCGGGCACACGGGGATCGCCCACCGGACCAAGCAGGATTCCGTCGAAGCCGCCGTTCTCCAGCGTTGCCAGCCCGTCGGCTGGCATCATCACGCCAGTGCGCAGGTAGTGCTCCGTCCCCCACTCGAATTCACGCGTCGTAAAGAGCAGATCTCCCATGACCGTGCTCAGCGCGTGCAATGTCTTCACAGTCTCAGCAATGACGTCGGGGCCGATGCCGTCGCCGGGAATGACCGCCAAATGATACGTACTCACATGCTCTCCTCCGCCAAGCAGGCAGCAATAAATGGCTGCAGATGGGTCATTACCATCTCCGGTCGCTCTTCTGGGAGATAGTGGCCGCAGTCGGGGATCGCCGTGCCGCGCACGTCAACGGCCACCGCGCGCCAGATATCCAAGACAGGCTGCTCGACCAAATTGCCTTTCTCGCCCCACAGGACGAGCGCCGGTGGCGTCATTCGGGTGCCGGCAGCGTTGAGCGCACGATAATGTGGCACGTCTACCTCAAAGGTTGCGCGATAATCGCTCAGCATCGCCGCCAGCGCCTCCGGTTGGCGGAAGACGCGCAGATACTCATCCCAGGCCCTGTCGGCCCGTACTCGTGCGAGGCCATCTGGCGCACGGGCAAAAAGCCGTGTCAGATACGCCTCTTCACGCCCACTGATAAGCTGCTCTGGCAGATCCGGGACGAGGTGAAAGACCCAATGCCAGAGGCTGCGGGCCACCTCGGCGGCACTAAGATGATCGTAGACCCATTCGGCCGGGAGGATATCGAGCAACGCGACACCGCGAATGACCTCTGGCGCGTCCAACGCCAGCCGGCGCGCCACACGACCTCCTCGATCATGGCCTATCACAACCGGCCGCGCCAGTTCCAGCGTCTGGATGAGATCGCGTACGTCGATGGCCATCGTCCGCTTATCATATCCTGATGGCCCGGGTGGCTTCGCCGAATCGCCATAACCGCGCAGATCGGCCGCGACGACACGATACTGCTGCGCAAGCTCAGGGATCACCCGGCGCCACATGATCCAGCTCTCGGGGAAGCCGTGCAATAAGACCAGCGGAGGAGCCTCGCGCGGCCCGGCCTGGACGTAGTGAAGCGTTGTGCCGTTGACCAGCACATGGCCATGCTCGACCAGAGCTTCGATCGCGCGCCACAAGGTGGTCGATGTATTGCTCATCGATGCCATTCCTCGTCTGGTAACTGCTCAGGTCTCTCAAACACAGAGGCGTCTCCCCACCGGATCTCCCGCACATAAAATGAACTCTGCTTGATAGAGGGTAAGCGCCACCATGCATCGGCGGCGTAACTCATCAATAACACTGGCGATCAGACCTGACCAAAACGGTTCCACCATCGCACCGATCACGCTTCACCACGTGCGCGGATGAGCCACCCGCCGGGTCAACGCCACCTCTTGCGGAGTGGCATTCGAGTGGCTTCGAGCAATGGTCGTTCGATCATCTCGAGTGATCGGTCCACCTTCCGTGACCTCACCCACCGGCTCGTCGGGATGATCCTAGCGCACGCCGTCTCCGCCGTCGAAGACCTGTAGGCGTGGCTCGATGCCCTCGACACCAGCGACCTCTCGCCAGGCCTCGAAGCCAGCTTGAAACGCCACCACGCCGGCCTCGGGCAGCGCAATCTCGATAGCCTCCAGCACTTCCTCCACACTTGCGCCGTGCTGGAGTGCAGCGCGGATGTGGCTCTGCAGTTGTCCTTTGCCAGCGCGCATCACCGTCAGCGTGGCGCAGAAGAGCAATTCCTTGGTCTTGCGATCGAGGTGGCGCGGCGTGGTATACACCGCCGCGATGAGCGCATCGGCGGCCTTCAGCACCTCGAAGTCTGCCTGGGCCATGCCCTTGTGATAGCTCGGTACATAGCCTCTGCGGCGCGCCATGTCATCGATATACGCCTGCCGTTCCTCCTGGGTCGTCACACGCTGTCTCCCTTCTTCAAACAGTCGCGGTGGCGCAGTGGCGCAGTAGCGCAGTAGACCCCGCGCCGCAGACACCCTGTAGTGCGTAGCACATGCCTCGAACTATAATAGCATCGCTCTGCGATAGGCGGCCGAATCCAGCGCGATGCGTGATGCCGTGATCCGCGCGCACGTGCCAGGCGCCTGGGACGATTCGGGTTCCGAGACAGTCGCGCGCTCTGGCTCGACGCATTATCCGTGGTCGTCATCAGTGATGCGGATGGCGGCAATCTCTTCGACGAGGTGATCGGCCCTGGTAGTGAGGGTGGATACGGTGACATGGCCGCCATCCCCGGTCAATGGTGTCTCCGGCCTAACACCCACTGTGGTGTCGGACCCGCGCCTCCGCGCAGCACGGAGGTGCGGACTCATCATCACTACCTTCAGCGCGTCGGTCGCATTCACCACCATGTACTCCACACAGCCGGTGCTGCCGCAGATCGGGGCCGAGTTTCACGTCGCTCCTGCGCAGGCTGGCCTGACCCTCCTGGCAGTGACGTTCGCACTGGCGTTCGCCTCGCTGGGTGCAGGGCGCATCGCAGACACCATTGGGACTCGCCGCATGATGCTGATCTGTGGGTCGCTCCTCACGGTGCTCAGCGCAGCGGTGCCGCTGGCGCCGACGTTCTGGTCCCTGGTGGCGCTGCGCGCAGCGCAAGGTCTGACCGTACCAGGCATCACCGTTGCAGGGCTCGCGTACCTGCATAACGAGCTACCGGCTTCATGGCGTGGGCGTGTCAGCGGGTTCTATATCGCCGCAAATACCATCGGCGGTCTTGTCGGCCGGCTGGGTGTTGGCCTCACCGTCGAGGCGCTGGGATGGCGCGGCAGCCTTGGCCTCGTCGCCGCGTGGGTCGCCATGGGCACACTATTGCTGGCGGCGACGCCCGCGCCCCAACGCCGAGCGGACGCGTTCGATCCGAGGCTGCGCGGTGCTCGGGCGCCCTCGCTCGCTGTCGTCATCCGCAAGCTGTGGTGGGCGCCTCTCATTGGGGGGACCGTCTTCTTTCCCTTCCTAACCATCTTCTCGTACTCCCCGTATCGCCTGGAAGGCCCGCCGTTCCGCTTGAGCCCGACGATCGCCAGCTTGATCTATCTGGTGTATCTGCTGGGCGCCGTAGCCTCGCCCATCGCCGGCAACGTGTCGGATCGAGTGGGGCGGCGGCCAACCATCCAGGTCTCACTAGTGGTCGCTTCCGTTGGGCTCGCGTTGACCCTCATCAATCTGCTCGCGCTGACAGCCCTCGGGCTGGCACTGGTGTGTATTGGCAGTCTGATGGCCCACGTCGTCGCGAACGCCTCGGTCAGCGAAGCTGCCAATCCACTTGGCGCGCAGACCCGCGCGACTGCCCTGTCGCTGTACACGCTCGGCTTCTACCTCGGGGGAGGGCTGGGCGCGATCGTGCCTGGGCTCGCCCTGGTGCGTTTCGGGTGGAGTGGCGTGATCGCACTCTGCGCACTCGTTGTAGCTGGCGCCTATATGTGCTCGCTGGCGACCTCGGCTCACGCCGACCACACGACCTACATGGAGCCCAGTCCTACTGCTGGCTGATCGCCTCAGCCGAACCCACGGTGTGCCGCTGCCCCCCATACATGCATGGTTCTGCATGAAGACGTCGGCATCTGTCAGCAGGCGACGCAGAGCCGCGCGCACTGACTCGTGCTTGAGATCGAGTGTGAGGCTTTCCGTGCAACGAGTCAGCCAGATGAAGTGGCTGGAGCGGCCGCGCACGGTCTCATTGTAGCGGCAGACGACGTCGCCTGCCGCTGGATGCTCGCTGGTGATGATGCGCGCCCGGCTCAGCCAGCCGGCCCGTCGCGAACGGCGCCGGCATCGCCTCCTGCTCGATTGCGACGGCCATAATCCCTGGGAGCGGCAGCATCAAAATGACCTCGGTAGGCCCAGCTCGTGCTCGGCGATATAAGCGAGAATCAGATTGGTCGGGACCGGGGCGATTTGATAGAGCCGGGTCTCGCGAAACTTCCGCTCGATGTCATAGTCCACCGTCAGCCCATAGCCCCCAAAGGTTTGCATGGCGACGTTCGCGGCCTCCCAGGAGGCGTCGGCTGCCAGCAGCTTGGCCATGTTGGCTTCGGCGCCACACGGCTGACCGCCGTCGAACAGCTCTGCTGCCCGGAAGCGCATCAGGTCCGCTGCCGCCACATGCACGTGCGCCAGAGCAATGGGAAATTGGACGCCCTGGTTTTGGCCGATGGGGCGGCCGAAGACTACGCGCTCGCACGCTCGCGCCGTCGCTTGCTGCACGAACCACCGTCCGTCGCCGATGCACTCAGCAGCAATGAGAATGCGCTCAGCGTTCAGCCCATCCAGGAGATAGCGAAATCCCTGACCTTCCTCGCCGATCAGGTTCTCCGCAGGCACCTCAACATTCGTGAAGCGCAGCTCGAAGGTCTCGTTGTTGAGCATGACCTTGATTGGCGTGACGATCAATCCATGGCCAAGCGCCTCGCGCAGGTCAACCAGAAAGACTGAGAGCCCATCCGTGCGCTTGTGCACGTGTTCACGTGGCGTCGTGCGCGCCAGGAGGAGGAGCAGATCGGAGTGTTGCACCCGCGAAATGTAGATCTTGCGACCGTTGATACGGTAGCGGTCGCCCTCGCGCGTGGCGGTGGTCGTGACACTCGCGGTATCGGTGCCGGCGTCGGGCTCCGTGACGCCGAAGGCTTGTAGCCGCAGCTCGCCGCGAGCAATCGCCGGCAGATAGGCCTGCTTCTGGATCGCGGAGCCGTGTCGCAGGATCGTCCCCATCGTATACATCTGCGCATGATAGGGGCCGGCGTTGCCACCCGCGCGATTGATCTCCTCGACGAGGATGCTCGCCTCGGTAAGGCTCATGCCACACCCGCCATATTCATGCGGGATCAGCGCGCCGAGGTAGCCGGCTGCCGTCAGGGCGGCGACGAAGGCTTCCGGGTAAGCGCGGCGTTGGTCCAGATCGCGCCAGTAGTCCGCCGGGAATCGAGCGCACAACTCGCGCAGCGCCGCGCGCAGCGCTGGATACGCTTCCGTCTGTGGCATACGTGCCTCCCACGCTACAGCAACACACGAGCGCACGCCTTTGGGATGACCAGTTCCGGAGGAAGAGCATACTCCACAATCCGCGTCGGCAGGGGACTCCGTGAGAGAAATGGTCGTGCTGTGACGTAGGTAAGTATATGGGTTTTTGTGTGTGCGTGGATCGTACAGGTAGTGTGTTCCTACTGCCCTGCAGCCGGCAAGCTCGCGCAGAGCGCAAACCATCCAAGACCAGAGGAGGCAGCCAGATACCTGAACGGCGCGTCTGCCAGGCAAGGGTAACAGGAGGAGGGAACTCGGAATGGGTTTCACAGGGAATCCACACGGCTCACCCGCACCGCATCTTAGCGCACGGCTCAGAGCGTCTGTAGGTCACGCACGCACTCTCGCCTCGGCTGCGCGGAGCGGCCGGAAGTGGCGAACTACATTGCCACTGCTGGCGATGCTCGCCCTCGCCCTACTCGCTGTGCTGACCGCCTGTGGCGGGACTAGCAGCTCCGGCGGCGGCACAGGGACCCTCACCTTCGGCGCGCCAGTCTCGCTCACCGGCAGCCTCTCTCACGAGGGCACCGACACGCTCAACGGCTACAACCTGTGGGCGGACCAAGTCAATGCCCACGGCGGCATCAAGATCGGCAGCACGACCTACAAGGTCGCGATCAAGTACTATGACGACGGGAGCGACTCACAGAAGAGCGCCCAGTTTACCCGGCAGCTCATCAACTCGGATAAAGTCAACTTCCTGCTCGGGCCGTATGGCTCGGCCGCGACGCTGACGGACGAGGTGATTGCCCAGCAGTATTCGATCCCGATGGTCGAGGGGAACGGCGCGGCTCAGGCAATCTTCGCCAAGAACAACCCCTACATCTTCGGGGTGCTCAGCCCATCGCCGCAATACGCTGGCATCATGATCCAGGCGGCGCTCTCGGCCCCCACGCCTCCGAAGACCATTGCCATCATAAACGCCAATGACTCGTTCTCGACCGAAGTCGCCAAGGCGGCGAAGACTCTGGCCGCCAGCGACGGGATGACCGTCGTGTATTCGCAGTCATATCCCGCCAACGCCACCGATCTCACCGGCGTCCTGACGCAGATCAAGACCTCCGCAAGCGGCGGCGTGCCGGACATGATCCTGGGCTCCGGCCACGAGGGCGAAGCGATTACGACGCTCAAACAGGCGAAGCAGCTTGGCATCAACCCTAAGCTCTGGGCGTTCACGGTCGGCCCTGCCCTGCCCGACTTCGCCACCACGCTCGGCGGCGACGCCAACTACGTTATCAGTAGCTCACAGTGGACGCCGCAGGTGAAGTATCAGGGTCAGGACGTGTTCGGCACCGCACAGACCTACGAACAGATGTATAAGGCGAAGTACAACGTCGAGCCATCGTATCAGGCCGCAGATGCGGCCGCGTGCGGCGTCGCCTTTCAGTTCGCCCTGCAGAGCGCGAACTCGATCGATCCTACGAAGGTCCGCGACGCGCTGGCAAACCTCAACATTACGACGTTCTATGGGCCGATCAAATTCAGCGCCAACGGCGAGAACAATGCCAAGCCCATGGCGACGATCCAGATTCAGAGCGGCCACGTGGTGACGGTCTTCCCAAGCGACGTGGCTACGGCCAACCTGCAGTACCCGACCCCGCCGTTCGGCCAGCGCTAAACGGGTATCCCAGGCTGAGGCACAGGCTCACCCAGGCTGGCTGCATGAGCCTGCGTGAGCCTGGTGTATGATGGAGCGCGGGTACTCCAATGGGTGTCCGCGCCTTGCCTGCTGTGGTCCGGCCATGGCCGGACCAGGCGCGAGCGTATCCTCACGTGGCATGACCCAATTGCAGGAGCGCCGACATGGCACAGTACGTCGTCAACTGGATCCTCCTCGGATGCTTCTATGCGGCGATTGGCCTCGGCTTCTCGCTGATCTGGGGCATCATGAACATCGTCAACCTCGCGCAAGGATCGCTCGTGATTCTTGGCGCGTACGTCGCGTACTGGTCCTACAGCACCCTGCATCTCAACCCATTTCTTGGCATCCTCACCGCGATGGTGGTGCTGTTCTGCATCGGCTACACCATCCAATACCTGGCGATCAATCGCGTCATCCGCGCGCCCATCCTCGTGACCTTCATGATGACCTTTGGGCTGGCCTTGCTGATCTCAAACCTCCTGCAGGCATTCTTCACGGGCGGGTATAGGGCGATTAACACCCCCTATTCGAGCGCGGGCATGACGCTGCTCGGCGCCCGCATCCCCCTGCTGAACGTAGCGGTGGCCGCGATCGCTGTCGTGCTCACCGCCCTGCTGAGTCTCTTCCTCTCACGCACCCGCATCGGCAACGCCATCCTGGCGGTCGGCATGGACCGCGACGCCGCCCGCCTCATGGGCGTTAGCCTCGCCCGCACCTACGCGCTGACGTTTGGCATTGGCGCCGCCCTCGCTGGCGCCGCCGGCGGCATGCTCGCCATGACGCTGCAGTTCAGCCCCATCTTCACCGGCCAGTACACGCTCTTCGCTTTTGTCATCGTGGCGCTTGGGGGCCTGGGCACCCCGTGGGCTGCGCTCGCCGGAGGACTGCTCTTCGCGCTCGCGGAAGTGTTTGGCCCGCTGATTCCAGGTGTCGGCTTCGGGCTGGACACAGCTATCGCATTCGCGGTGCTGGTGCTCGTGCTGATTCTGCGGCCCAATGGCTTGCTTGGTAGGCCATTCTACGCATGAGGAGGAAGGTGTGGCGAAGCAGACACAGGACCACGAGATCGTGACCGACTCCGCCACCGCCGCGGCACCGCGGGAGAGCAGGGCGTGGCTGTGGTCGCTCGGCCTGGGCGTCGTGATCCTGGCGGTCATTGGCCTGGTCCCGTTGACCGGTGATCAGTCGGCGCTGAGCCTGTGGACATTCATTGTGATGTACTGTGTGCTGGCGCAGAGCTGGAACCTCATCGGTGGTTTCGCCGGGCGCGCCGCGTTCGGCAACGTGGCCTTCTTTGGCATCGGCGCGTACACGGTAGCGCTGCTCCTCGAGCGGAACCAGTCGTATTGGCTGGGGCTGGTGTTGGCGCCGGTGATCGCCGGGCTTTTCGCGTTCCTGCTCGGGCTGCCGGTTCTGCGCCTGCGCGGCCACTACTTCGGCATCGCCACTCTCGGCGTGGCAGAGGCGTTGGGTCAGGTCATTCAGTCCAAGAACGTTGGCGCCCCATCGGGTGAGATCTCGTTGACCCCGCCGAGTCTCAATTTCCACATAAGTAATGCCCTCTTCTTCTACGGCTTCCTGGCGCTCTCGCTGGTGACCCTGCTTGGCACGACCTCGCTCTCACGCTCGCGCTTTGGCTACGCGCTGGTCGCCATTCGTGAGAACGAGCAGGCGGCCGAGGCGTTGGGTATCGCCACGTACTGGTACAAGGTGGGTGCCTTCGTGCTCAGTGCGCTGCCAACGGCGCTGGCGGGTGGCCTCTTCGCCTACTGGCAGCTCTCGTTCGACCCGGTGGGCGAAGGCGGCGCCTTCGACGTGACGATCTCGGTAGCCATGATTCTGATGACAGTCCTCGGCGGGGCTGGCACCATTCTAGGGCCGATCCTCGGCGCTATCATCATCGAATACCTCGACCAGTACACCTCGACCGCCTTTACTACCATCCACGGGCCCTTGCTGGGCGCGCTGATCGTCCTCGTGACGATCTTCCTGCCGCAGGGCCTCGTGCGGTTGGTGCAGGAGCTCGTGCGCGCTCCGGCGGGTGTGAAGCAGAGCTACCCAATGCGGGTCAGACAGGGAGTGCAGCGTGTCACACGCTTCCTCGCATCCAACGGCATCTAGCACCCAGGGACAGGGCCAAGCCCAGGGCCAGACGCAGCCTCCCTTGTTGGAGCTGGAGCACGTCACCAAGCGCTTTGGCGGCCTGCCCGCGGTGGAGGACCTGAGCTTCAGCGTGCGCCAGGGCGAAGTGCTCGGCATGATCGGCCCCAACGGCGCCGGCAAATCGACGGCGATCAGCCTGATCGGTGGTGCTCTTGCGCCCACCACGGGAGCGGTACGCTTTCAGGGGCGCAATATCACCGGCCTCGCACCCCACCGCCGGGCACAGCTCGGCATTGCACGTACGTTTCAGATCACCCAGCCGTTCGCCCAGCTCGACATCCGTGAGAACGTCATCGTGGGAGCCCTCTTCGCCGGACACGAGCGCAGCCGTGCGGCGGCTGCGCAGCGGGCCGATGCCGTCCTCGAGCGCGTAGGGCTCGCCCGCAAGGCCAGCCTCAAGGGCGAGGAGCTCACAGTGGCGGACCGCAAACGCCTGGAGATGGCCCGTGCGCTCGCCATCCACCCGCAGCTCCTGTTGCTGGACGAAGTGATGGCGGGACTCACCCCGCGCGAGGTCGGCGAGGCGGTGGAGCTGATCCGTGAGATCAATCAGTCGGGCGTCACCGTGCTGGTCGTCGAGCACGTCATGCGGGCGATTACCGGCGTCTCTGACCGCATTCTTGTCCTGCACCACGGCCGCAAAATTGCTGAGGACGCGCCGGATGTCGTGCTCTCCGATCCCAGCGTGATCGAGGCGTACTTGGGAGAGCGCTACGCCCGCCAGCGCGCCGCGGAACAGGCACGAGGTGCGAGCGAGCACGGGGCTTCTGAGCCGCCCACTCTAGACGACATGTGGAAGGAAGGCCTGGCATGAGCGCAAGTGGCAACTCGGAGAGCGCGCTGCAGGCCGACCCGAACCTTGGGGCCCCAGGACACGATCCAGCTGGCGCCCCATTGCTTGCCGTGCGCAACGTCGACGTTGGCTATGGTGATACACAGGTCCTCTGGGACGTGTCGCTGGACGTTTGGCGCGGCGAGGTCGTCGCGATTGTGGGAGCCAACGGCGCCGGCAAGTCCACACTCCTGGCGACGATCTCGGGCTTGTTGCGCCCTTGGAAAGGCGAGGTGTTGTTAGCAGGGCGCCATATCGAGCGCGTGCCCGCCGAGCGCATCGTGGCGCGGGGCCTGGCGCACGTGCCGCAGGGCCGCCGCCTGTTCGCGGCGCTGAGCGTCGAGGAGAACCTCAAGCTCGGGGCGTATACGCGCCGCGCCGGCTCGGCGCGCGCGATTGGGGCGGATCTGGATCGAATCTACCACTTGCTGCCTGCCCTCCGTGAGCGGCGCAACCAACTTGCCGGCTCATTGTCGGGCGGTGAGCAGCAGATGTGCGCCATCGGACGCGGGCTCATGGCGCGTCCCGACATCCTCCTCATCGACGAGATGTCGCTTGGTCTGGCGCCTATCGTCGTGGACGGCCTCGTGGGCGCGATCGACGCCATCCACCGGGAAGGGAGCCTCAGCTTCCTGCTGGTCGAGCAGGATGTCCAGATTGCCCTGGAGCGTGCGGACCGTGGCTACGTCATCGAAAACGGCCGGATCGTCGCCAGCGGGCCGGGCGCTGAACTGCTCGGCCGCTCGGAAGTGCGCGCCGCCTATCTTGGTGAATAGGGCATCTGGACGTTGAGACGGCGCTGTACTGGTGTTTGTGAGGGCCCTGGAAGCTCTGCTGCTGGTGTTCCCTACAGCCCACAATCGGGGATCGCGCGCTGCGTCCTCCGATGTCGTGTGGACCAGCATGGTACGGGGGGCACGCCAAGCAGCGCACAGCCTCTGGGCCCGCGCTGGAGCGCGCCATGCACAGCGTGCTCAATTGACCGGGAGCCAGGTATGGACGAGCAGCGAGTGCGCCTGGTGGCGGCAGGTCTGGGTATCAGCACGGCGCTCTTTGGGGCAGCGTCACTGGTCGCGCCGCGGCGGTTCGCGCGCCTCTTTGGCATCAGCGCGCCCGGCCCCTCCGCCGTCTCGATGCTCTATTCGATCGGCACACGCGACGTGGCACTGGGCCTGGGCCTGTGGTCGGCCGCGTGGCACGGCGGCGCGTATGCGCCGTGGCTCCTGGCACGGCTGCTCGCTGACGGTGGCGACGCGGCGGGAATCGGCGTTGCCGCCGCGCGCGGCTGGCGCCAGCCGCGCTTCTTCGCGCTCGGCGGACTGGCGCTCGGCGCTGCCGCCTGCGACGCGGCGCTGTGGACGGCCACCCGGCGCGCTGCTCCCCACACATGATCGCGGCCTCTGTGGTGAGTCGCGCGGTTGGCGAGACCAATGGCCGCGTTGCCGCCCTCATCTCGCCGACATGCAGCGCGGCATGCCGTGATGGGCACGCGCATTCTGCTGCTTTTTGGGTGATTCCGAGTCGCGATACCACCGCGTGGTGACTACACGCGCTCCATTGTTTCCAGGTTACCCCCTGTACCAGGCGATTGGCATCGAAGGGATGCACCAACGTCTGAATCCATTACCGACTCTATGTCCCCATGCGGCCGTATCCAGCAGCTTCATAGGGAACTTCATAGGGAACTTGACCTGCCGCTGTCGAGTCTCAGTTTGCTCAAGCTCTCACCAGTGCGCAGCAGGGCGGTCGAAGACGCGGTGTCCCACGAAGATACGGCCACGCGCTTGGGCCACATTTCGAGACATTACCATGTATCTATCTTTTTCCGCCAGAAGACCCCGCCCTTCAGGGCTGGGGATGAATGGCGCTCTGGCTCGCCGTGTGGGAGATTGTCTGCAGTACCGCAGGGCCTGCGGGAATGTACGCTTGTGGAGCGAGGACGCTACCCCAGTCCTCACGGCTCGTGTCAGCCGGTCACCGCGTTTCACCTGCGGGTGAGCCTGTCTGGTCCGCTGTGAGCCGCCCAGGAATCCCCCTGGCTGTAGCCGTGGGGAGTGGTCAACGGCTGAACTATCACTTCTCCACCGCCGATCTCGCGGCGTGGCCCGGGAAGGTGTTGATCCTCCAATCGGATGACGATCCCACTACGAAGCCCGCGATGCGTGCGGCGCTCCGCGCCTTGTATACCCAGGCGCAGGTCCATACCTTCCACCGAGCGGGGCACACGCCGTCGCTCTCCCAGCCAGACGTGTTCTATTCGCGTGTTCGCGCCTTCTTGCTAGAGCCCTAGGATCTGGAGGCAGCTGCAATGGCCTCACAGCGAAGGTTGGCGTTGAGTTGGGAGCAGCAGCGGGAGTTGGAAACCCGTTGGTGCCACGACCTGCGGGTTATGGTATAGTAGCTGAAGCAGCTGACTCATGTGTGCTGCTACTCGTAAAGATGATGCAGATCGGCTTTGCACTGAAGTTGGAGCAGGCAGGTAGCCCTACCCGCAGTAGCCAACTCTTAATCAGCGGGTTCGGGGTTCGAGTCCCCGGGGGCTCACCAGACCAGGCCGGAATTCAAGCGGACTTCTGAGAGCTACATCCAGATGGGATGTGGCTCTCGCTCGTTTTGACAGCCAAATTGACAGCCAAACCGCAGCGAGCACAGCCAAGCAGAGCGAGGACTCCATGCAACTGGAAGACTATTTCGAGTTCCTCGAGCCTGACGCCATCCGCATTAAGGGCCACCGCATCGGCATCGAATCCATCCTGCGCCGCTACGTCGCGGGCGAGCCCGTGGAGGAGATCGCGCACCACTTCAATACGCTGCGCCCCGTCGACATCTACGCCACGATCACCTACTACCTGCAGAACAAGGACGTGACGGACGCCTACCTCCGGCGCGTCGAGCGCCTCCTAGCCGAGGATGAGGCGCGCAGTGACGCCGTCCCCTCGCAGGCAGTAGAGCGCCTGCGCCGTCTGCGCGCAGAGCGTCAGATGAGGCAGGCAGATCGGGAAACGCGCGCGCGAGAAGGTCCGCTTCCTGATCGATGAGGACCTTGCACTGGGGTACGTGACGGAGTTAGGGCGCCACGACGGCGCGCTCGATGTGCTGCGCGTCGGGATGGCCGGCGCCCCGCCCTTCAGCACGCCCGACCCGGAGATCCTGCTTTACTGCGAGCGCGAGCGTCGGGCGCTCATCACTGAGAGCGTGTTTGGCAAAGCCCAGAGGTGACCGAACGCCGTCGCCTTACTAGGAGCCATCACATGGATGGGGGATCGGTTCCCATCCCGTCGCGCTTGCACAGGTTGTGATGGTGACGTGTTGCCACCGCAGACCGCCTGGCCGAGCAGGCGTACACGCGTGGGTGCGCTGCTGCCCAGTCTGCTCATGCTCATGCTCATGCTCATGCTCATGCTCATGCTCATGCTCATGCTCATGCTCATGCTCATGCTCATGCTCATGCTCATGCTGTCCAGGTATTCCAACAGATGACCTCATCCGGTGGCTGGCGTGTGCCTGGTTTGAAGTCTGTCCCGAGGGTGTAGGCGACGGGCAAGAGGGCCGTTTGCGTGACGGTCTCGTAGGGAATCCCCACGATCGCGGCGGCATCGCGTTCGTACTCCAAGTGCCTGGTGGTCCACGCTGCGCCCAAACCGCGCACACGCAGGGCCAACATGAAGTTCCAGGCCGCCGGCAAGATGGATCCCCATAGGCTCGCTTGACGACTCGCTGGCTGCCCCTCTGCGCGCCCCAGGTAACAGGGAATAACCATTACCGGCGCGTCCTGCAGATGTTCCGCCAGATAGTCGGACGACTCTTGACGGCGGCGGTCGCGCGCCAGGCGCTGCGGATCGCTTGCCTGCGCGTGCTCCAGCGCTGCTGAGTCGGAAGTCGCCACTTGACGGTAGTGATCATAGCCCCGTCGATAGCACGCTGCGAGCGCCTGGCGCTGCGTAGGATCCGTGACCACCAGCTACCGCCAGCGTTGCCCATTGCCAAAATTGGGGGCCTGGAGCGCCAGCGCCAGACACGCGCGCACCACCTCAGGTGCGACGGGTCGGGTGATGTCCAGCCGCTTGCGGACAGACCGAGTGGTCGAGAGCAGTTCATCCGGGGTGAGAGTGAGCAGCATACGCCCTCCGGATGGTGTACATGAACGAGCCGCGGTGCTCCATTCTATCTGAATTCGTGACGGCAGAGATGGGAGCACGGGATACCCGCGTGACCTGACCGATGCTGAATAGGAGTGCGTGCTGCATCGCCTATCGCTTTGACACCGTGTGGGCCTGTTCCAGCAACTGGTCCGCGACCAACTCAAACGGTTCCAGGCTCTGTTCTGCGCGCGCGAGCACCACGGCGCCTTCACTCGCTGCGACCAGGGTCGCGGCAAATTGCGCGGCCTCCTTGGCGGACAGCCCTGCGTGTTCGAACAGTTCCGCAAGCTCTCCTCGCCAGGAACGAAAGACCGCTCCCGCATGCTGCAAAAGCTCCGGGGAGTCGGTGGCCACCGTCACCGCCAAGACCGCGCATCCCGCTCCACAGTCGGAGCGGACCAGCAACTCACGCCAGAGCGCCAGAAACACGGTGGTAAGCTCGTCGGCGCTGGCCCCCTCTGTCCCATCGAGGGCGTGTAAGGCACGTGCTCCGGCACGGTCAACGGCTGCACCCACGAGTTGGTCTTTCCCTCCCGGGAAATGGTGATAGACCGAGCCGCGTGGCGCGCCAGTTAGCTCCAGCACTTCCGAAAATGACGTCGCTTGCAATCCCTGTTGGGCAAGCAGGCGTATGGCCCCGTCGATCATCTGGTCGCGAACTTTTCCCGCCACAGGCTTCCCCTTGACTATGATGACCAGCATAGAGTACAGTCTGCTCTATCGTGTCTATGTAGGTCGACCTACATAGATTGTACCCCATTCTTGGAAGGGAGGGTTTGCATGCCCATGATCGATGTGTACGCCACAGTGGGAACGTTCGCCGACAAGCGCCGGCTCGCCACCGACCTGGCCACCGCTGTCATGACGATTGAGCAGGTCCCCAACATCCCGATGTTCCGCAAGAACACAGCGGCGTTCGTGCACGACTTGCCTGCGGACTCCATCTCGAATGTCGATGGCGACAGCGCCTACGTGCGCGTTCAAGTGTTGACCAACGCGGGCGCGCTTGACCGCGACAAGCAGCTCGCTGTTGTCAGCCAACTGACCCAAATCGTTGCCCAGGCCGCTGGCGACCCGACGATTTCAGAGCGAACGTGGGTGCTCCTCACCGAGGCGCCCAATGGCGGCTGGGGGCTGAAGGGGCACGCGCATACCAACGACGAGCTCGTCGTCGCCGCCCGCGCCGAGATCGCATCCCTGGCCGCGAAGTCACCAACTGAGGGCTGAGATGCCCGTCGCACCTGCTTTGACCTTTTCAAGCTGCTCGATGAGGGCACAGAGTACGACAGCCTTGTACGGCTGGGAGGAGCTACCGACATGTCTACACGACCCAACATCGTCTTGGTCCATGGCGCATGGGCCGACGGTTCCTGCTGGAGCGCCGTGATCGCGCGCCTGCAGGCCGATGGCTACACGGTCACGGCCCCGCAGTTTCCCCTGACTGCGCTAGCTGACGACGTCGCGCGCCTGCGTCAGGTGTTGGCTCGTCAAAACGGGCCAACCATCGTCGCTGGCCACTCCTACGGAGGCCAGATCATCAGTGCGCTGGGCACAGACGCGCCGAATGTCGTCGGCCTGGTCTACATCGCGGCCTTTGGCCTCGACGAGGGCGAGTCCCTCGGCGCGCTGCTGGGACAGGGACCGACCCCGCCTGCGATAGCGCATCTCGATGTCGACAAGCAGGGCTTCAACTGGCTGCCTGAAGACGACTACGTCGGCTATTTCGCCGCCGACGTCGAGCCGACGAAGGCGCGGGTTATGTTCGCCGCGCAGCAGCCGCTCGCCGGCGCTGCCTTCGGTGATGTGATGGGCGTTCCTGCCTGGAAAGGGCTCCCGTCCTGGTACCTCGTCGCTGGGAACGACCAGGCAATCCCGCCCGACGCCGAGCGGCTCTTCGCCAAGCGCTTGGGGGCGACCACGGTGGAAGTCGCCTCGAGCCACGTGGCGATGGTCTCCCACCCGGAGGACGTAGTGAAGCTCATCGAGACAGCCGCTGAAACGGTGTCCGCAACGTCGCCGACTGAGTGAGAGCTGAGGCCACGCTGTCGTAGGAGTGGATCCACGCCGTGCCGTCGCGGAACCACGCTAGCGCGGCAATCAGAGACCCGCGAGTAGATCGGATAGACCGGATTCGTGGGAGGGTAGGGCTGGAGGACTGAAGTGCGGCCAGCGGGAACGAGCACGCTGCAGAGCAGCGAAGCTCTCCTGCTGGCGCGCAACGGAAAGGGCGTAGAGCGATGGGGCAAACGCTTCTGGTCACGGGCAGTACCAGTGGCTTTGGTCGTCTGATGGTAGAAACCTTGGCTCGCCAAGGATATAGCGTGTTTGCCGGGATGCGGGACGTGGCAGGAAAGAATGCCCCAGCGGCGGCGGCCCTCCGCCAGGTCGCCGAACGCGAGCAGCTTGTCTTGAAAGTCGTCGAGCTGGATGTCACGGACGACGCTTCCGTG
>Ga0070707_100001772_pt1 | contig 20741 bp, 16 predicted proteins | sample KBSK5502metaG_FD_65468 | JGI IMG/M metagenome (GOLD analysis project Ga0070707, IMG submission 65468) | Corn, switchgrass and miscanthus rhizosphere microbial communities from Kellogg Biological Station, Michigan, USA - KBS K5-50-2 metaG | ecosystem: Host-associated > Plants > Roots >...
CGCTTGGGTCACGCTGACCGTGCGGACAGCGGACGGCGATGAACGTCATGGGCCATTCCTTCCTAAGGGAGGCGACGAAGATGAGGCCCAGTGTGACATCCATCTCAGTCCATCTCCACTTTTGAAACACTACCCACGCCTCGTGGTGGGCTTGCCGGGCTGCGGATGAGCAGGCACAGGGGCCGTGGGGCCTGACGGCCCCAGCCCCTACCCCATCACGCCGAGCCACAGCAGCGCACGGAGTAGCACCGCGTTGAAAACCAGGCTGTCGGTCATGTCGTGGCCGCCTCTGAGGGGAGCTAAACAGACGCATTTTACCTGGTTTGCACACTGGAGATTTATCCACAGGCTACAGGTACACGACCATCCATGCATACGAGCTTCATGAAACCTTGTCCCAAAATAACCATGTATGGTAACGTGCTGGTCTCCAGATGACGATAGTTCTCATACCGAGAGGGACAACGTGCCCTTCTCTTGCCGGAATACTCCATACCACCGAGCCACTGCGATGGCAGTGGCCACGTGTCGCTCCAGAAGGGGAAAACCATGCCGACGCGCTCCAAAGCCGCCGTCCTCGTTGCACCGAACGCGCCATTGGTCATCGATCACGTCACCTTCCCCGATCCGCAACTGGATCAAGTGCTGATCAAACTCTTTGCCAGCGGTATATGTCACTCCCAATTGCATCAGGTCCATCGCACGCCACAGACCGCGCACCGCGGCACGCCGGCCGTCTATCCCTCTCTGCTAGGGCATGAGGCGACCGGCGTGGTCGTCGCCAAGGGCCACCAGGTCACCCACGTGCAGGAAGGCGACCACGTCATGACCACCTGGGTGGATCGCGGGGCGGTCGAGGGCGCCCCGCCCCGCGCCCCGGTGCACGTGCAGTGGAACGGCCAGGCCGTGCCTGCAGGCCCCGCCACGTGGACCGAATACACCCTGCTCTCGGAACGGCTGGTGGTGCCTCTGGACAAGGATGTGGCGACGGATGTCACGTCGATAATCGGCTGTGCGGTGCTCACCGGCGCCGGGGTGATTCTCCATACCCTGGGCGTGCGGGTGAACGAATCGGTGGCGGTGTTCGGTGCTGGTGGTGTCGGGCTGTGTGCCATCGCCGCCGCCCAGATTGTGGGGGCGTACCCGATCATCGCAGTGGACCTGAGCGACGACAAGCTGGCCTTTGCCCAGCGTTTTGGGGCGACGCATGGGGTCAATGCGGCGCACGGTGACCCCGTCCAGGCCATCCAGGCGCTGACGGACGGTGGGGTGGACTACGCCATTGACGCCATTGGGGCCGCGCGGACCCAGGAGCAGATCTTGTACGCCACGCGGCCGGGAGCTATCGGCCTCAAGAAAGGTGGGACCGCGTGTCTGGTGGGGGCCGTCCAGGAACTGGGGCGCCTTGATGTGGAGGAACTCCGCATTACCCAGCGCACCTACACCGGGACACGCGGGAGCCTGTGTCGCCCGGACCGCGATTTCCCCACCTTTGTCCGGTGGTATCAACGGGGCCAACTCGACTTGGACGCGCTGGTGACCCAGCGTTATACCCTCGAGCAGATCAACGAGGCCGTCGCGGATCTGTCCGGCGGGCGTATCCATGGCCGGAGCATCATCATGTATGGTTAGCCAGAAGTTTGCTCTTATGAACCGACGTCCGACTTTGGGAGCGAACGGGTACCATAGGGTCCCGCCAACCGCACGCCACCACAGAGACAGCGCTGAGCATGCCTCCCACGACACGTACGGTTTCGTCTGTCCCATTTCTGACACCGTATCGCATGAGCGAGAGCGTACCAGAAAGTTGTACGATCAATGAGACAGCCGTCTCTTTCGGCGCTGTGGAAACGTTCCACAGCACACAGGATAGCACAGCTTATCAAAGCTTCGAAGAATTATTGATCATGCGTAGCAGGGATCCCGGTACTCTCGGACCATCCGCCAACGCAGTTGACGTTGGCGGTGGTCGCCGCTGCTACGGTTCGAGGGGTCCTTGCGCCCCGGTCCGCACCCGCTCAGGCCTGAACGCTGATGATCGCGTCCCAGTTGGTCGAGTGCTGGTAGGTGTATGCGACCCGCATGAGGAGCGGGTCGTCGAAGAAGCGCCCGACGAGCTGCATGCTGACGGGGAGACCGGCCGACGACTTGCCCACGGGCAGGGCGAGCGCCGGGTGGCCGGTGTAGTTGAAGGGCTGCGTGTTGCGGGAGCCGCCCCTACGCTGCGAGGTGAGGTTGTCCTCGACAGCCTCGAGGTAGCTATCCGGGGTGTAGTTCTTGGGCGCCGTCATGATGCAGGTGGGCATCACGAGCACGTCGACGTCCGCCAGGGCGGCGTCGTAGGCCTTGATGTAGGTGGGACGCACATTCTGGGCCTTGGCGTATACGCGGCCGTGGTAGTTGCGGCGGCTCAGCTCGGCGGCGATGAGCACCAGCTTGCTGCGTGGCGTGAGCACATCGGCGTGGGAGGCCCACATCTGGTTGATGGCGGCGATGAGGGAGGCGGGGTAGTAGGTCCTGGTGAAGGCGCCGAAGAACCCGGTGTTGAACAGGGCCAGGGCGCCTTCGGCCGTGAGCGCGGCCTGGGCCGTGCGGATGGCATGGTGCTCAGGGATGGACACCTCGGAGACGTCGGCGCCCGCCTTGGCGAGGATGTCGACCGCCGCCAGCACCAGGTCGCGCACGGCGACCTCGGCCTCGTCGAAGCCCTCCTGGAGCACACCGAGGCGCAGCCCGGACACCCCGTCGGCCAGCCGGCCAAGCACGTCCATGCTGGTGGGGACGTCACGCGTCTGGCGGGGATCGTAGGAGTCGTACCCGGCGGTGGCCTGGAGCGCTGCCGCCGCATCCTCCACGGTCCGGGTCATCGGACCCGTGTAGTCGATGCTCTGGTCTGAGCCGAACCCGAGCCCGAAATGCGACACGAGCCCGAACGTGGGCTTGTGCCCGACGATGCCGCAGAATGCCGCCGGGATGCGGATGGAGCCGCCCTGGTCGCCGCCGAAGGCGATGTCCACCTCGCCGGCCGCCACGGCCGCGGCGCAGCCCGAGGACGAGCCGCCGGTCACGTGGTCGTGGTTGTGGGGATTGAGGGGCCGGCCGTAGTCCCCGATGCCGCCGCCGGTGCCGAAGCCACCACTCAGGCCGTTCATGACGTTCTTGCCGATGATGGTGCCCCCTGCCTGTAGCACCCGGGTAACCACGGTGGCGTCGAAGTCGGGGATGAAGCCTTCGAGGGCAAAGGAGCCGAAGCTCATGGGCATCCCTGCCACCGCGATATGGTCCTTGTAACTGACGGTCTTACCGGCCAGCAGGCCGTCGGCCGCCCCCGCGATGTGGCACTTCCACATCCAGGCGTTGAGCGGATCTTCGTCTGGCCGCGGCGGGTATCCAGGTGTCCGGGTGGGGAAGACAATCGGCGGCCCGGGCTCCTCCAACCGCGCCTGCACGAAGGCGTCGAACTCTCGCAGTTGTTCCATAAGGTACTTCTGGTACAGGACGGCCTCCTCGGGCCCCAGGTGGATCCCCAGTTCCTTGGCTACCGCTACCACTTCCTCGACATCAGGGACTGCGTACATGGCTTCTCTCCTCTCACCAGCCTCACCCCCACCTCGACGAACCGCGGCGCGACAGAGCTGTGGTCGTGTGGCGCCACGTCGCCCGGTCTCGTGTGACGCATTATAGACCCTTTCTCGCTGTGCTCCAAACGCATCACGCTTCTGTCTCCTGCGCTGCTTATACATTAGTGATGCCACACACAGCATTCTTGTACTGTCCCTCTTCTCCGTGATATGCTGACGGCGTGTCTCACAGGGAGGAGGGACGGATGCCACGATCGAGGGAGAGCCTCGCGCCAACGGCCTTACATGAACATTGCGACACAACCAGGAGTCCCGACCATGACCAATGATGCTCTGCGCACGCTGTTGCCGATCGCTAGCTGGCCCGAGGAACGCGCCCGCGCGGTCGAGATCACCGGCGACACCGATCCGATCTTGCCGACGCCGTTCCGCATCGGCGAGACTAGTACCGCCGCGCTCGCGGCGATCGGCCTCGCTGTCGCCGATCTGTGGGAATTGCGCACCGGGCGGCGCCAGGAGGTCGCGGTCGATACCCGCCAGGCGACCGCCTCGCTCCGCAGCGGGCGTTACATGCAGCTGGACGGGGCGCCCGTGTCGACCGAGCGCAACACGGTGATGGGCGTCTATCCGGCCAAGAACGGCCGCTGGAGCTATCTCCACTGCAATTTCCCGAACCATCGTGCCGCTGCCCTGCACGTGCTCGGTGTGCCAGAAGATCGCGAGGCGGTGCGCCAAGCGGTGGCGCAGTGGGACGCGCTCGAGCTCGAGGAGGCGATCATCGCCGCCAAGGGTGCCGGGGGCATGGTGCGCACCATGGCCGAATGGGCCCAGCACCCGCAGGCCGCCGCGATCGCCTCGCTGCCGTTCATGGAGATCATCAAGATCGGCGACAGCCCGCCGGAACAGCTCCCCGACGGCGATCGGCCGTTGTCGGGCGTCCGGGTGCTCGACCTGACGCGGGTCCTCGCCGGGCCGACCTGTGCCCGCACCCTTGCCGAGCACGGCGCCGACGTCTTGAAGATCACCGCAGCGCACCTGCCGAATATCGGCTACCAGGAATACGATACCGGCCATGGCAAGCTCTCTGCCCATCTTGATCTGCGCCAGCCGAAGGATCTCGAGACCCTGTACGGGCTGGTCCGTGAGGCCGACGTGTTCTCGCAAGGCTACCGGCCGGGCACCCTCGGCCAGCGCGGGCTCTCGCCCGAGGCGCTGGCGCAATTGCGGCCTGGTATCGTCTACGTCTCGCTGAGCGCCTTCAGTCATGTCGGGCCATGGGCGTCGCGCCGCGGCTTCGACACGGTGGTGCAGACGGTCAGCGGTATCACCAGCCGCCAGGGTGAGCTGTTCCCCGGCGCGGCGCCGGGCCCGCAATTCTATCCGGTGTCGGCAATCGACTATCTGACCGGCTATCTGATGGCGTTCGGCGCGCTGGTGGCTCTCGCCCGCCGCGTGCGCGAGGGTGGCAGCTGGCTCGTGCGCATCTCGCTGGCGCAGACCGGGCGCTGGCTCGTCGGACGCGGCCAGGTGCCGGAGGCCGCACTCAAGGACGTGCCGCAGGAATTCACCCCCGCGGAGCTGGAGCGCTGGTCGATGGCAAGCGACACGCCGGTCGGTCGGCTGCGCCATCTCGGGCCGGTGGTGCGCCTCTCCGAGACGCCGCCGCGTTGGGCTCGGCCCTCGGTGCCGCTCGGCTACCACGAGCCGGTGTGGCCGGCGCGGGCCACGTAGCCATGCCGGGCAAGCCGAGGGCGGCGCCGGCCCGTGCCGCGCCGCTCGCGCCAGGCTGGCGCATGAAGGCGGCGTACTCGGTGGGCGCTTTACAGAGCTGATCGAGGAGGGCCAACAGGTCCCCGGCTTGGCGGCGCTGTGGGACACCCAGCGTCCCACAGCGCCGCGTTTTCGGCTCGCAGGGGCTCATTTTCAGCTACACTCAACATCGCCGTGAGCCTCCCCGATCCAAGTTTGTCGTGACCTGGTTCGATCTCTCAGAGGCTCGCTCTCTCCATACTCACCAAATTGTCAACTGCTATGCCTACCAAAAGGCGCCGTCCTGAGACAATCCCTTTTTGAGTATAGAAGGCGCTCCTCCGGTTATTCGCCTGCTACTCACACCCCTAATCTCCGAGGCGACCCTTTCGCCTGAAGCGACAGCACCCTCCATGAACCCCTGGAAGTTCATCGAGGTGTGCTCGCCAGCGAAGTGAATGTTGCCTTCCTGAACGGGTTCGATGCCACTAAAGCCGGTGTACTGGCCGACGTTGTACTGCGACCAGGCTCCACCGAGGAACGGATTGAGGTTCCCGTCATCGTACCACGCCCGCCCGCTATAGGCGGCCGTAACGCCGGGGAAGATTTGCTCGAGCGCGTGCAATGTGTCAGTGACCATAGCAGCCGGCGCCTCTCCGTCGTCGAGCGTCAGGCCGTACTTCGCCGCGAGGCCCTGCCCCTGGGCGCCACCCGGGAAGTTGATGAGGATCCCGGCGCGGCCTGCTTGGTAGTTCGTGCACTCCCAACCGCTCGCGGAGCCGTTGTCCGAGAAGCTGTTGCCGGTGAAGCCGTCCGCGTTCCATATGCGGCTGTTGAACTGCATCTGGATTTTGGCGGTGTTGCCGAGCTGAAGCTGGTTGATCGCCGTCATCTTCAAGGCCGAGAGGTTGGCCTTCGTGAGATCCACGGTGCGCAGCGTTTGGAAGGGGATCGCGAGCACGACATGGTCGGCAATGACGTCGTAGGTCGACGTGCCGCTTTGGAACGTACACGTGTAGGTCTTGTTGCCGTTGTCCTTCAGCGCGATGAGCCGCTGCGACACCTTGATTGTACCGGCCGGCAGCTGGTCGACCATGCCGCCAATGATCTGATCGTTGCCGCCCTGGATGTGGTACTTCTCGTCGGTACCAGCCAAGACGGGCGCATTGATGGGCTGGAATCCGCCGCCGCTGGCGCTATCGTCGTAGCCGAGCACGTAAATGAGGTTCAGCGCTGACTGGCTCTCGGGCGGCCCTCCGTACTCGCTGATGACATCTGCGTAGCACAGCTTGCCAAACGCAGAGTCGAGGCCGCCTGGCACGTTCGCGGCGATCCAGTCCGCCACGGACGTGTGGTCCACGGCGATTGCCGCCTGGCTGTTCCTGCGGTTGTAGCGGGTTGGCCAGGGCATCTGTTTGACGGTCTTGTGGAAGAGCGCCCAGCCGAACGACTGCCAATCGACGTTGAGCTGCGCTTGCATATAATAGCCACCATTGAACCAGTAAATGTCCTGAGTACCCACAGGGTAGGCGGCTGCTGTGCTCGCCACTTCGAGGGTGAGCCCCAGCGAGCCAGCGAGCGCGATCATCGCCGCGTGCTCAGACGAGATGAACTCCCCGTGTTGCTCGACGATTTGCCCATTCGCGAAGAAGTTGCGCAGCGTGTCGACGCGGCCCCCCACGTGGTCGTCAGCCTCGTACACCGTCGCCTGCCAGCCGGCATGCTTCCAGAGCTTGTGCGCGCAGCGCAGCCCAGCCAGACCGCCGCCGACAATCACGATCCTGGGCTGCGTCGCTCCGAAGGCACGACCCGCACGCGTGCCGATGGCCCCCGCGACGCCCGCTGCCGCCGCTCCTTTGAGGAGGCTACGGCGCGACACGCGCTGGAGATGCTGCATCCTCGCCCGCTCCGCGCGCGTGTCGGTTATCTCGTCGATCGGTATGCCGGTAGACGCCGACTCGGCGCCGGCTGCGGCGGCCTCTCGCAACATCCGCGTCAGCCTGGAATGATATGAGCGTCGCATAATCTCCTTCCCGCTGGCCCCAAAGCCGGGTCTTTATCCCAGATTGTGGGGATGCCGATTACGCTCGGGGTAATCGTGATCATGGTGCCGTTATGCTCGTACCGCCGCATTGCAATGGCGGGGTTTTTGGAGAGGGAGAACATCGCGTGCTCCATGCTGGCTTGGTCGTCTTTAATCGGGGTTGACCAAGCCCGGAGGTCAGCTACAAAAAAATCGAGGTTCGGATGGCGGTCTTTCGTGAGCATGCACCCCCTGTGAATTCTCTCGTACTTCAGGTAGCGTTATTTCGTACTTCAGGTCCCGTTTCGGTCGCAAGTGCTTGATCTTCCACTCCTCCCTAATCCGTAACGCGTGCGCGTTTCTAACAAAGAAAAATCGGCCTTGATCATGGCGTCGGCCACCCCAGCAACTCATGTCCTAGGTGGAAGATCCTAACTCACTGAGGACATAGGAGTTTTGGGGTTACGCCTCTTATTCTGAGTGGCCGAAAATGGCCGACGCGGTGATCGAAGCCGGCGATTGTAACAGAAATTTCCTGGGATGACATGTTTGACGGCAAGCCTGTGCCTGAGAATCCTGCGCGGCAGGCCTGGCGTACGGCCGTAGCGGAGATCGCCGCCAAGGCTAAAGCCGCGTTGCCTGAGACGGTCAACGGCCGTATCGAGCAAGCCGTAGCGATTGTCCTCAACGGCGATGTGGAGCTACGCGCCGATGGCAAAGCCCGCGTTGCCTCACAGAGCAACGGCACCACGCAGTACGTGGTGTGTAATGGCACCTGTGAGTGTCGCGACTTCGCCAAGGCGCCACAGGGTTTCTGTAAGCATCGGCTCAGTGTGGCGATGTACAAGCGGGCGACGGCTTTGGCCAAGGTCAAGTTGGACCAGCTCAACGGCACTCCCAACGGCCAGGCCGTCCCGCCCAGCCAGACGACACCAGCGCCAGAGCCCGCGCCCCACTGGCACCTCGAGCGCACCACAGAGGGCGTCACCCTATGGCCAGGGCCGATGCCATTGGTGGTCGCGATCGACGTCTTCCACCCCTTCGCCACGCCAGCTTCCGCCAGCAGCCGCCGGGCCTCCTTGGGGTCATACTGGTAGTACCGCGCCCCCTCCCCGAGCTGATCGATCGGCAGGGACCACTCCGTGGCGCCACGCGCGATGGCGGGGGTCGGTTCGCCCCGCATCCAGACCGCCTCGATGATCCCCTGCCGATCGATCGCCATGGAGAGGGCGCGCCGCACGCGCACGTCGTTGAAGGGCGGCAGATCGTTCCGCAGGTAGAGGACGGACGCGGTCACGGTGGAGAGGTAGTCCTGGTACACCAGGTGCGGATGGCTCTGCTTGAGGGTGTCCAGATCCTGTTGCCGCACACTCCACTGGGGCGCTGGTCCGCAGTCGATTTGTCCGGTGCGGTACATGGCCAGACCCGTCGAGGGGTCCTCGAGGACCAGCCATTCCACTCCGTCGACATAGGGCTGATCCTTGAGAAAATAGTCCGGATTGCGCTTAAACACGGTCTTCACATTCGGCTCGTAGCGTTCCAGGAGGAAGGGCCCGGTGCCGATGACGCTCTCCGGCTGCTGTAAATCACCGAATTGCTGCACCACTTCGGGGGCGATGATCCAGGTGCTGTACGGGTTGGCCAGCACGTTGACCAACCAGACGAAGGGCTCGTGCAGGAGGAACTGCACCGTATAGCGGTCTACGGCCTCAATGTGGTCGACAGACTCCAGGGTAAACCGCAGCGGATTGCCCGGTTCCGTCCGGAAGCGGTCATAGGTGAACTTGACGTCCTCGGCCACCAGTTCGCGGCCATTGAGCGGGGGTTTGTGGTGCCAGGTGACCCCGTGGCGTAAATGGAAGAGGTAGGTCGTCTCGTCGGGCTGCTCCCAGCGTTCAGCCAGGTGCGGCTCGATCGTGAAGGTGCCCGGCCGCACGTCCGCACCGACTCTATACCGCACCAGCGTGCTGTAGGCAAAGCTCAGGGTGGCATTGGTCCTGACGTTGAGGGTGAGATGGTGGTCAAAGTGCGGCGGATCATAGCCACGCACACGCAGGATGCCGCCGCGCTTGGGTGGTCCCACGTCGGCACCCCACAGCACCGGGGGGCGAGGCAGTGACCACGTGGACAGCGTGGCGCCGGCAGCGAGACCGGCTTTGAGCAGGTCGCGGCGGCGTATGCCGTGGACAGCCTGAGGATGCGCCTGCGGTGGTGGCATAGGGAGCCCTCCCTGGGGTGGGAGACGTCTTTGCCCACGTGGCACACGCCGGCTGCAACACACGGCATCCCCGCCGACCTGTGCGATGTCTGCATGTGCTCCCACGGATGGCCTGACGCTGCCACGCACCCGGACATCCTACATGGCTCCTCGGTGTGACGTCAAATCTTTTACGCACAACGGCTGTGCCGCGGGCGCCCCCCATGGGGGGCTGCCGAGGTCCTCAGGCGTCTGCAGCAGCTTCCCGCTCCCCCAGCGCCACCTACCACAACCTGCCACAACCCCCGCACACGCTAGCAGAGTTGATGCCTGGGGCAGCAGCGATGCTGCCTCAGCGCTCCCCTTCCAGTGCAACGCCAGCAAAATCAACCCTCCCAAAGTTAACATAGGGGCGCTTATCAGATCCACGCCGCGTCAGGGCACTGTTGCAGCCAGCGGCGTAGGCTCTGCGGTGGACAGGGAGCCGCACAGCAGGAGCGGCACGGACGAGTGCGGAGCCATCCCGCTCCGAAGGGGACATACTGAAAAAAATGTGCACGCCTAGCTCGTCTGTATCACTGGCGTGTCCCAGGCGTTGCTCTACTGGTGGTCATCTGTTCCCTATTATGAATCGTCCTAGAAATGAGCTTGACGCCTGCTCGCTGGCCGATGTAGAATGCGGCCTATACACAATTGTCCTGAAGCCGCACGGCATGCACGCACTCGCGACGATCCTGACTGAGCCGAATCGTAGACGCAGACACTGACCGCGCACACGGGCAATCTCCGGCACCGCGGGGAGGCCGGACAGCCATAGAAGGAGGCAGCATGCACCGAGCGAGGGCGTATCCCAGGAGCGGTGGCAGGAGATGGATGGCATGGGTGGCCACCTGGGTGGCAGTCGGGGGGCTGCTGGTGGGTGCGACGCCAGCCCTGAGTGCCAGCCTCATCGCCAACGGGGACTTTGAGGCCGACGGTGGCAGTTTTGCCCATTGGACTGTACTCAACCAACCAGGCAGATCTGGTGGTAACTGGTTTATCCAGTCAGGGACGCTGAGTCCCACCAGTGGGTTCGTGGTCCCCCCACCGCCGGGGCCGACCCACGCCGCGATGACCGATCAACTTGGCGTGGGTTCGCACATCCTGTATCAGGATTTTGTTGTGCCAACCGGCGTCGCGTCCGGCAGCATATCATTCGACGTATTTATAGGCAAGCGCAAGGGCACTTTCTTTCCACCCGCTTCTCTGAACGCATTGGGTGTGTTCCCCAACCAGCAGGCACGGGTCGACATCATGACCACCACGGCTCCTCCTTTTAGCGAGGCCGCGGGTGACGTGCTGCTTACTCTCTTCCAGACGCAAGTTGGCGACCCGGCTGTCTCCGGCTACACAACGTCGACCACGGACCTGACGGCGCTCCTGCAAGCGCACGGGGGTGAGACCCTGCGCTTGCGATTCACCGAGGAGGATAACCAATTTTACTTCCAGATGGGCGTAGACCGTGTCGACCTAGCGGCCACCACGGTCCCCGAGCCCAGCGCCACGCTCCTCCTCGCCATCAGCCTCGCCGGCCTGCTCGCGTACGGCTGGCGTCGGCAGCAGGCTAGGTAGCGGCTCACCGCCCCGTCTACTGTCGGTCTGCACCCTTCTGCTTGCGGCGGGCCTGCGTGAAGATGGCAGGCGGCGCAGAGCGCGGGTACTGGGCCTGCTCGCCTCCTGTTATTAGTACCGAGAACGGTCGTGTAGCGGTTCGACGCTGGCGCATCTGACCCAGCCACTCTGTATGCGAGGGGTGGCTGGGTGTGGGCAGGAGTCAGAGATTGTGCCGGATACGACATACCCCCTGATGGAGAGTCTGTCAAAGGCGAGCGTCACTCACCGCACTTCTCTCGCGCCGTTCTCCAGGCTGGCTGGCTTGTATGGTCAAGAAACACTATAGCGATAGCCTCTGGACCCTCATGGTCTCCTTGGTGGAGGGGGCTTACAGATCAGCGCAAACAGCCGGAGTGGTTTCGACCAGCTTCTGGATCTGCGCGAACATGGCGTCACAGGTCACAGAGAAAGCCGCCGTCTTATGATTGATCGGTCCATAGTGCTGACGGCCATTTCGTAACACTACGGCTGCATACTCGGCTGCAAAGGCCGGGCACTTCTTGGAAAGCTCCTGAAACTTCAGACCGTCCTCATCCGTTCCGTGGTTTTCCCAGTCGGCTTCTCTGCAGGAAATCCCTTGGCTGAATGTCTCCAGGAAACACTTGCGCCCGCCCTCTTTGTAGGTGGCGAAAATCTTGGGAAGTTCGGAGCTGTAGGTTCTAGAATTCCAGCTTGTCTGCCACAAACCGGCTTCACAGGTTTCGCTACTGGTGTTGGAAGCATTCGGATCTTTTCCCAGGCAATGTTGGCCGCTACTTTCCATCATCCCGTGCCCTAACATGAGAGCGTAGAGATGGCGAAGAGTATCGAGACCAGCCTTGTCGTTGCTGAGTCCGGCCGCCTCGAAATTCGCATTATACCAGGAGAGGGCATCATGCTCGTCATCGCCCGTATTGGCTTTGGCGGTCTCTTTCATATAGGAGCTGTTTTGATTACAGACCGAACGCGCAAACACCAACGCCATTCCGTTCAGAAAGGCTTTCGGGGCTAGGCCCTGACCACTCGGGTAGGAAAAAGAAGCGCATTGGGATTTGGCCGCGATGGCTTTGACGGCATCCATACCAGCGCCCGTCGGCAGGGGTGGTGGAGTTGGCGTGGAGGTGGGTATCGCAGGGGGGGAGGACAATGGAGTTGGTGTGGAGGCAGGTGTCGCGGGGAGTGAGGGCGGCGGCTCTTGAAAGGGCTTCTGGACGCAGCACGGCAGAGTTAGGACAACCAGCCCGGCAGCCATCAGGCGGATCCCGACCGCGTGAACCAGGGAAACTTTCTTCTTCAAAATTGCTTTGAACATGCAACCTTTCTCCTTGAAAGAATGTTCATCATGCCGATCAAACCAGCCTGCACAAGCCACCTGGCGCTGCCCCCGGCCCTTACCGTGACCGGGCTTGTCGGCCAGCCCCTCTATCCCGTGCTGCAGAAACCGCTGCGCCTACTTGTAGACACCGCGACGGTTGGTCCCGACCATGGCGGCGATCTGGGCGAGCGATACCCTATCGGCCAGGAGGAGAAGAATCCGCCCCCGTCGGGCACGCGCCGCACGGATGGTCGTCGACCGCTGCCACGCCGTCAGCGTCTGACGTTCCTCCGCTGTGAGGTGGATCGTGAGTGCGGTTTTCCGTCCACGCGCCATCCCGCTCCCTCTATGCAAGGAGACACGTGCTGCGTGTGAGCAATGCCCTGGCAGCGGAGCTGTATCTACGGGCGTCTCTTGTCTTGACGGGCATCACGACCTCTCCTGCCAAGGATCACCAAACCTCACGTATGACAGGGTACCGGCCTATGATGGTAGCATACGCAGGGAAACCGCTATACCAGGAACGGCGAGTAGGAGAAGCATAGACATCTGTCAACGCGGCGGGCACGAGCGTGGCAGGATGCAACAGAGCGTTGTCACGACTGTCCCATGTCCCCTGTCCCGTCGTGGGGAGAGGGGCCTTGATCATGGCGTCGGTTGCCTCAGCTCCCTCGGGAGGAGGCCCAAGCACCTCAGCCCCTGAGGAAAGACGCGTGCAAGGACTTGTGACATCATGCTGCGTACCCACAAGTGGCCGACGCGGTGACCGAAGCCCTCACATCATCTCATCCATAATGAGACGTCAGATCGTGACGCAAAGCCACCTCTGGTCATGAGAGGGGCGTAATGCTGAAATATCCCCTGGTGGGGGTTGGGCAAATCACCCCATCATGATATTCTCGCTGCATGCCACACTTCTCGCCTGAACCAATGCCAGAGAATTCTTGCAACACAACCAGAGGGGTGCCCATCTTCACAAGTCAGCCTGAGGCGATCGGTTGTCTCACAAAGGTTGTGGTGCTTGGCGATGAAGCTGCCGATGTCTACGAGGTGGTGGATGTCAGGGAAGCGATGCCGAAACTCTGCCCCCTTTGCGCCGATCGTGACGCCACGGCGATACCTGAAGACCGTGGCAGAAAATGCAAAGGATTGAGACAGGAGGTTGGAAGATGCAACACAGAAAGCGTGTTTTTATGGGCCTTGTGATTTCTACTTGGATGTTGGGCCTAGTGACTGCGACGACGGCCACAGCACAGGAGAGCACGCCAGTGACGGGGCCCTCTGCCGTCCCCATGGAGGCAGGCGCTGCCAGGCCGGAGGACGAGGGTCCCGTCATCGCCCCAGAATCGACGTTCGGGGCCGAAGGCGCGACAGACGTGCCACTGAATCACGGCAACGAGCCGACGATCGCCGTGAACCCGACGAATGCGCCCAATATCGCCGTGGCGAACACCGCGCGGCTGCGGGTCTCCACCGACAACGGGGCGACGTTTTCCGCCGCCACGGTCGGTGTGGTGGATGCTCCCCAGGCCCCATGCGGCGATGATGCGCTCGCCTTTGACAGTCAGGGGCGGCTTTTCTGGACGTATTGCGGCTGCCTGTACTCGGAGAGCGGGAGTTTTGTCGGCATCGAGATTTACCTGGCGCAGGTCGACCCCACGACGGGTGCGATGCTCCCTGGATATGCTGTGAACGTGACCGCTTCTGCTGGGGTCAATCTCCCCGCCAGTGCGGGCAACCAGCACGATAAGCCGTGGCTCGCCGCGGACCGCTTCCGCGGCAGCCCCTTCCAAGACACTCTCTACATCGTGTGGACACGCTTTACACACCACGGGACCGTGGTGTTGACCACGCATTCGAACAACCAAGGCGTGACGTGGTCCGCACCACGGACGCTCTCAGAAGTTGGAGAGGGGTTTGTCTGGCCGAGCCATAACAGCGTAGCGCCGAACGGCGATGTGTATGTGGCCTATCACGCACAGCCGGACTTTGTGCGCGGCGCGCCCAACGGGCGCAGCGGCCAAGTCTTCGTGCTGCGGTCCACGAATGGGGGGGCTCGTATCCCCACAAGACGACCGCCTATACCGCCGGCCAGGCGGACATTACCTTCAATGTCCAAACGGCCGCCAGGACATTGACGGGGAGTGTCTCGTTGACCCAAGGGTCGGCGCAAGCCTGGGTGTTGCCAGATCCCATGCATCCGCACCACGTGTACGTGGTCGCGGCCGATGACCCGACCAACGTGCTCGATGGGCATGGGTTCGACGATATGAATGTCTATCTGGTCCGCTCAACGGATCAGGGGGTGACCTGGGGCGCCCCGGTCCACATCAATGACGGCCCCGTGGGCACCACGCAATTCTTCCCCACGGCCGCGATTGCCGACGACTCCCCATGCCTGGTTGTCACCTGGTATGATACCCGGGCAGGCGCGACCAATGCTGCCGGCCACTTCCTGTTGGATGTGTTCCTGCGCGCCAGCCCGGATGGCGGGCTCACCTTCGGTCCCGAGGTCCAGATCAATGATGTGCCCTTTGACCCGGACTTAGGCGCGCCGGTACGGTATCCGGGGCCTCCCCCCACCTTGCGGATCGGCGAATACAATGGGGTGGCAGTGGCGCATGGGATCGCCCATGCGGTGTGGACCGGCAATACCGCCACGGGGCAGCAGACCCTGTTCGATAGCGCCATTGCCTGTCAGACTGACACGACGCGCCGGTAATCACCGTCTCGGCCACCCCGACGACCCTGTGGCCGCCGAACGGCAAGATGGTCCCGGTCACCATCGCTGGAACGATCACGGATGCTGGCTCCGGCGTGAACACGAGCATGGCGACCTATGCGGTGACCGATGAGTACGGCAGCGTCCAGCCGAGTGGAAGCATCACCCTGGAATCGACCGGCAGCTACGCCTTCACGATTTCGTTGCAGGCCTCGCGGGACGGAGACGACACAGACGGGCGGCAGTACATCATTACCGTCAGAGCGCAAGATAACGCGGGGAACAAGGGGTCAACGGCTACCAGCGTGACCGTCCCTCACGATCAGGGGCAGTGACGACCGTCGCCTATGGGAGTGCAGAGAGCGCTGGCTGTTTCATGATATGCCGTACTTGTCGTATGGTGCCCCGCGCCAACTCACGAAGCGCAGATACTGGGCCTGCTCGCCTCTGACTGGTGGCGCCAGCGCAGGCCTGCCCACTCTAAATGCTTCCAGGTTGATTCTGCAGCTCTACGCTCGGCGGTTCAAGCTATTGGCTTCAACCCGACGGCGCACCACGGATACCGCAGTCTCTTGTTGGAAGCATTTAGCTCCACATGCCCCTCGTTCCTGCTACGGGAGCGAGGGGCTTTTTTTGTGCCCAGGCACTTGCTGACGCCGCCGCTGGCGTCGCGTGGGCGTCTGCGGCGCGGGCGCCGTAGCGCTGCGGTGTGGGTGGCGGCGTGTGCAGTGCGCTGCGTCTGCGGGCGCTGGGGCTTGCTGGTGGCGCTGGGGTGCAAGGGCGCGGAGGGGCGACAGCGGTTCACGTAACGCGCCTTGAGGATCCTCTTCACTAATTATATTGCAGGGGTTGTTTGCCCAAACTCACAAACATGCAGTGCACCACATATTCGAGGGGTTCAGCAAAAAACCTTGTTGCAGAGTGGCTATGTGGCCCTGATCACGGCACGGGCCACTTGGGCCCCCTCCGGTCTACTTTCCGGTAACAGGAGGCATCAGGCGGCGAGTGGCCTGTCATAGCGCATGGGCATGGCCTTTCTGGCAGCGGGCCGGGTACTCGCCAGCCTCGTGTGCTGGGGGAGATCAGGGTCAGACACCGATGAGGTGAACGAGGTGGCGGGCCACGCGTTTGCCTTCCGAGGCACCACTTTCCATGAAGCCTTGGAAATTGGTGGACGTGTGTTCGCCGCCGAAGAAGACGCCACCCTGGTGGGCTTTTTCAAAGCCGCCGAAGGTGGTATACTGACCCACTGAGCGTCTCTCACCACGCCAGGCAGCTTTGCTGGGCCAAAGGCCCGACGCAATGTCATGCCGCCCGTGACGTGGCTGGACCTGCTCACATGACAGTGGTTCTTCCGCAGGTTGCATGATGTGCGCCGTGTCGCATGCAGCACCCGTCGCTGGAGGAGCTCCAACTGCATCCGTCCATACCCACTTCGTTTGATCAGTTTGAGGTGGTTAATATGGCCTTCGATGGGACCCGTGGACGAGGGAAAAGTCAAGGTGGCTTTGGCTGCCGCCTAGTCCCGCTGGAGCACGTCGGCGAAGCTCTGTAGCTCCACGATGGAGCTGGCGCGACAAGCGCTGAGCCATACGTCCAACTGGTCCACGTGGCGCTGGCGGATCATCGCAGTCCCCTGATGCACCAGCGCTTGCATCTGCGCCAACTCTGTGTGGCTGGAGGCGTTTCCATAGCGCTCGCTCCTGTGCTGGACGCTTGTCCTCGGCTTGGAAGAGCAGCCAGGCGAGCCGGCATGCCGCTGGCAGTGTGAACGGAGTGGCCGGGAGCCCCCGGGCTGTGATGGCCGTAGGCATGAATCCACTTCGCGACGAGTGAGCGTGTGCCCGTAAAGCCCTGCTCCCGGATCTCCCACCACAGGTAGGACTGGTTCGTACAGCCCTCGTCCAGGCGGGTCTGGGGGTAGGATATGTACGGATCGATTTTCCCGGCGCCCCGGTAGCCACACTGAGGTTTAGTGGGGCACTCCCGTCTGGAGGTGATGTGTGAAAAACGAGCATAGGATGCTACTGATCTATACCCTCTTCACTCTGGCTCTGAGCTTCACTGTTTTGTTTGGTTGTAGTGACGATGAGACCATCACCGTACAAGATATCAAAGAAGATCTCGCAACCTGTACCGACTGTCCCATTACGGTTTCTGCTAACATCTTCCCGAATCAAGATTTGACTATGGCGGAGGTGACACAGAACATCAACATTATCTTTAACGTCCCAATGTCAGGCATTGATCTCAATCTGATACGACTTCAGGTCTTAGGATTCAAAGGGGGTGAAGTCCCTATTGGCGCAAATGCCTTTCCGGATGTGCCCATTGCCACGAGCCTCTCCTTGCTAAACACGAGGATTCTGACTATTGACATTGACCCCAACCAGGATCCGAATACAACGCCGTTAAACCCCGGGATGGTCTTTGCCGTGACAGGGTTTGAGGCGCTCTATGGTACCAATGGGAAACCCTTCGATTCCCTGAATCCCAACAATTTCCTGCCCCTCATCGGCACAAAGCGGGTGCTCCGTTTTACGACGAATGCTGGGGCACAACTCTTAGCGCTTTCGGCTGCCCCGGTGCAGGTGCCCAATACCGCCCAAAACACCGCTCCGTCTGGTGTTCCCTCCGCCACGCTAGACATTACATTCAGCGCCCAGGCGCCAAGCGGCGCCCGAGCCTTTCTGGTCTTCGCCAGTCCCGGCGGCTCTGGTCTAGATCCTGCCCACTTTTGTAAGGTCTTTACATCGGGCTTTGCGGACCAGCCGCCGACAACTCTTTCTATCCCTCTGAGTCAGATTGGATCCGCCTTGAAACAGTGCAATCAACCGCTCAATAATACGCAGTGGGATGACGGGTTAACGATCGATGTTGCGGTGGCGGTCGTGAATGCTGATGGGCAGCAAGGGCCTTTCTCTCCTGTCCTAACAGCCCATGACAATGTCAGACCTAAAATCCAGTCCGTGTCTGATCAGACTTTGCCAACCTGGAGAGCTGGAGCGCCAGCGGGAGTTTTTTTTCGGATACGTGTCTTCTTCACCGAGGAGATGGACGCAAGCGCGTTGACCAATCTCAGCAATTACACCATTAGTTCTATACATGGGGGTAGCTATGTGGTGACCAGCGCCACGGTGTCTGCGACGGGAGATCCTCTCTTTGTCGATCTCTCCTTTATCCTCACTTCAGGAGTGGTGAGCAATGGGGATTCGATTACGCTTGGCCAGGCCATCGTTGATGAGGCCGGAAATCCGCTTGATAGCAGTGCGGATACCCTCATGGTGCAAGGGTCTAGCATCATTATCGATTAGTCCTCCACTGCTGGTGTTGAGCATGAGGATTCAACGCAGGCCCCCTCCCCACGCATACGGAGCAGATGGATGACCTCATCGCCATTGCATGGTACAGTACAGCCACATGTTTGCTGTGACCGCTTGGTTCTATACGCAGGAGGATTCATCCATGACGATCGACGTAGCCACTGGCATCGCACGCATCCTCAAGCAGGAAGGCGTCGACTGGGTCTCGACCTTCCCCGTCTGCCGGGTGAACAACGCCCTGGGCCGGGAAGGTGTGCCGATGGTGATGATGCGCGACGACCGATACGCGGTCGCGGTCGCCGACGCGTTCTCTCGTATCACCGCGGGCACTCGCATCGGTGTTTGCACCTTCCAGGGTGGCGTGAATGCCGCCGGGATGCAGTATGCCTACGCAGGCATGGCCCAGGCCTACGAAGACGGGTCTCCGGTCCTGTGCATCACCGATGGTGTCCCAATTGGGAGTTCGGGAAACAGCCAGTTTGACGTACCGTCCAGCATGAAAACGGTCTCGAAATGGTTCGGATACCTCGACAAGCCAGAGCGCGTCCCCGAGTTTATGCGCCGCGCCTTTACCATGCTTAGGAGCGGCAGACCCGGACCCGTTATTTTGGCTATTCCCGACGCTACCGGCACCTATGACGAAACCGCCGACCCCTACGTCCCGGTGAAGGGGTGGAAGTCGGCGCCAGACCCGGCCGATGTGCGCGCGGCCGTCGCACTGCTGTTGCAGGCCCAGAACCCGCTCATATACGCCGGAGAAGGCGTCATCTATGCGGGCGCCTCAGACGACTTGACATCCTTTGCTGAGCTGGTGCATGCGCCGGTGATCACCACGCTCAAGGCCAAGGGGGCGTTCCCCGAAAACCACCCCTTGTTCGTGGGTGTGCGCGGCGACCATGTGGCGCATTACCTGGCCAAAAGTGACCTGGTCCTTGCCGTGGGTTCCAGCCTGTCTCCCGGCCGATTCAGCCACGGGATACCTGACGCCGTCAAGAAGACCATCATCCACTGCAATGTGGATGAACTGCACGTCAACAAGATATACCCTACGGCGCAAGCGGTGATCGGAGACGCGCGCCTCACCCTGCAAGCCCTGCTCAAGGAAGTGTCCGACAGTACGTCTGGTGTCGGGCGGCCTGCCAGAAATGTTGCGGCTGAAGTCAAGGCGGCACGGGACGCGGGACTTGCCAAGTACCGGGAGGCGATGGCATCCAACGACAAGCCGATCAACCCGTATCGGGTATACGGCGACCTCATGCAGGTGCTGGATCCGCATAACTCGTTCATCACCCATGAATCGGGCAATACCCGCGATCAACTGAGCACCGTCTATGACACGTTGATACCACGCGGTTTTCTGGGTTGGGGCAATGTCTCCACGCTCGGATTCAGCCTGGCAGCAGCCATAGCAGCCAAAAAGGCGTTCCCGGCAAGGCCGTCCGTCGCAGTCACCGGTGAGGCGGGGCTTGGCTACATGCTCGGCAACCTCGAAGTCCCGCTCCGACAGAAGCTTGGGATCACAGTGGTGCACATCAGCAACGGCGGTTTTGCCGGATACGGCCCCGGGTTTTGGGGGCCGGGACATGACCCCTTCACCCACGCTGTGTTGGGGTATGACGATGTTGACATGTCTAAAGTGCTCGGCGCACTGGGACTACACACGGAACGCGTAAGCGAACCGTCCGAAGTGATCCCAGCACTGCAACGTGCCCTGGCCGTCAATGAGTCCGGTCAACCCTCCTACATTGAGTTCATCTGCAGCCAGTACCCGGTGTACGGCCAGTGGGTTTCCAGGTAGCGGCCCAGCAGATTCCTACATCACATACAGCACGGAGAATGGAGCGACACGATGCCGAAGGTTATCCCGGTCCCTGATGAATTGAGCAAACCGTTCTGGGATGCTGTCAACGAAAAGCGGCTGGTCTTGCAGCACTGCACCGCCTGCAGCAAGCTCCAGTATCCACCGCAACAGACCTGTCAGGTCTGCGGGTCCGCCGCAAAACTGGCGTGGAAAGAGGTAAGCGGGAAGGGCCACATTGCCACGTATATCGTCATTGAGGACGGCCGGCTCAACCGGCGCATGCCTGATCAGCCCTACAATCTGGCGTTGATTACCCTGGACGAGGACCCGACCGTCAATTTTTACTCCAACCTTCCAGGGACCCCACCCTACGAGGTCCCGGTGGGTGCTGCCGTAGA
>Ga0070707_100001778_pt1 | contig 20726 bp, 13 predicted proteins | sample KBSK5502metaG_FD_65468 | JGI IMG/M metagenome (GOLD analysis project Ga0070707, IMG submission 65468) | Corn, switchgrass and miscanthus rhizosphere microbial communities from Kellogg Biological Station, Michigan, USA - KBS K5-50-2 metaG | ecosystem: Host-associated > Plants > Roots >...
ATTTTGTCCCCGATCGACTTTCACCCGAACGAGGTCCAATTCTCCAAAAGACTGCCTGTCTCAGATGCCCTCGCGACGTAACAATCTTTCAATATCTCGGAAAGCATGTACGATTCTTACGATCTCGACCCCATCAGCGATAGGGCAATAAAGAATGAGCATCCGATCAAACCCTGAAATTCGAAACAGGCGCAAAGAAGCAAGAGAGGGATGCTTCAGGCGCGGATGCCAGCCCATGTGCGGTTGAGTGGTGAGTAAAGTGAATGTCTCGTGGGCGGCAATCAGGAACCGATGACCGAGTTTCGCGGGCCGCCTGTTCGGCAAGATACAAAGCTTGCTTGTCGAGATCCTCGTCGGCTTTCGGGCGAACGACGTAACGTGCACTCACCGAGTGCGACTTTTCAAATTCTCGTCCAGCCGGCGGTGTTTTGTCTGCTAATAATCCGAGGTGACTTCGAGCGGTTCGCCCGATTCAAGGCCCTCCAATGCGAGAGTCGTAAGTTCTTCCTCGGCTCGCTCGTCAGCGGCAATGAGGCGCGCCAAGTAGTTCTCTACCGTTAACCTTTCCTCCTGCTGTGCTCTCGCACGTAATCTGGTTTCAAGGTCGGGCTGGAATCTGGATGTTCATACCGCGACTATAAGGCCAAGATTCTTCCCTTCGCCTTTGGCGGCCCCGGCGGTGGCCAATCAGTGGCCAATTTCTGACGAATGAGGTCGATTCCTATCGCTTTATACGAGCCAGAACAACGAAGAACCAATGAGATGCATGCGTAGAATCTAGTTGGGAAGCTGGCATTCTACCGCTGAATTACTCCCGCTTGCCTGCGAATCAGGTATTTCGTTCAAAACACGCTGATTTTATTGGCTTCTATTGAGCCTACCCTTTCTATGCTGTCCGTTGATTTTACCCTCGTGCGACTGAAAAATGGACACCAAAATGGACACCATGGACCCCTGCGAAGCCGGCAACGTCAGTCTGAGTATGTCCTCCGTTCTCTCGCTCGACAATTCTCCCTGCCAATCGATGGGCACGAAACTGAACAGCGTGGCTCATTGCGGGAGAATATAGCATAGCAATCTTGTGCAGTGACCGAAAGGAGGCCGCCTAGGCCGCGACCGTTATATACTCGCAAAGGGACGGCGGAACACTCGATGGCAACGATCGATCAGGAAATTGCGAAACTGCTTCATCGGCTACCTGAAGCACAGCAGCAACGCGTGTTGGATTTCGCGCGCGAACTCGTCGAAGTTAAACCACACGGAATTCCCGGTGCCGATCTCCTCTCCTTCGCCGGCCGCATACCTCCAGACGATCTGCAACGAATGAGCGATGCAATCGAAGAAGGTTGTGAAGCGGTGAATCTTGGCGAGTGGTAGATTTCTCCTCGATACGAATATCGTAATCGCTCTTTTGGGCGAAGATCCCGCAGTCAAGCAGCGCATTGCTGAAGCTGCTGAGGTGTTCGCTTCGATTATCGTTCTCGGCGAGTTGGTATTACGGTGCGCGGAAATCCACGCGCGTCGAGGCGAACCTTCAAACAGTGGATGAATTCGCAGCGGCGAACCGAGTTCTCGGTTGCGATTCCACAACCGCTCAGCACTACGGACGAATCAAAAATCTTCTTCGCGAAAAAGGTCGGCCAATTCCGGAAAACGATATCTGGATCGCCGCCACCGCAAAACAGCACGAACTGACTGTAGCGTCTCGCGACAATCATTTCGATTCCATCGACGGACTGTCCACAGAACATTGGTAGACCCGCGACCTGTATAGCCAGATCGATCGCTTCGACATGAAAGTCAGTCGTGGCGAAGTCCTGTCCCGTGCCAAGAGGCACGCTATTTGATTGAAGATACCCGGTGGCCTGAGCCGCTTTATCATCGCGGACCTCACTGCCCCCCGGTCGGTTCCGATGGAACTCCAGGCGCTCCGTGGCCGCCTCCCAGTCTTGCATTTTGATTGGAATGTGCTTCATATTGATTTAATGCCTTCCTGTACGATGAGATTGCCGGAGATTGAAGCAGTAGCTGCACAGGTCCATGAGGCATGGGTACGAGCAAAGCGCGCGCAAGGCGTGACAAGCCGCAAGAGCGAGACCGGTGAAGAGCTCATGGTGGATTATCAGGACTTATCGGAGAGCGCCAAAGAGCTGGACCGGGAAAGCGTGCGCGCCGTGTATGCAGCCATCCAGGCGTTGATGGAAAACGAAGATCGTCATCAATGATCGCTGGTCATCCCCTCTCGCATCTTCATAAATCGGCTGATACGCCCGAGCCGCAGAAAGAGCGGATCAAAAAAGATCAGATGCAGCTTAAAGGGAATTGCCAGGACGGCCGCGAACAGGAATCTTAATTCCAGATGTCGAACAGTCTGACGATACCTCAGGATTCGCACTGCCCACGGGACGAGAACCGTCGCTGCAACCGTTGCGACCCAAATTCCAAGTCCTCGGACGGTAAGTAATGTTTGATTCTCGGCATAGGCCCAGAGTCTCACGATCGCGTACGCCACCGCGAGACCAATCCCTACAGCGCTGATCATCAAGGGCGTGCACAAAACCCATACTTTGCCGACACTCGATCCGGCGACGCGAAGGTGTTTCATGATCTCGTCGAAACCCGGTCCGGGGTTCAGCAATGGTTCAATCTTCAGAAATCGCCAGCCGTACTCCGTGCCAGCTGTGGCTGAGGGCAATCCTGGGAGTTGATCGATCGACGCTTCCGCCATTCGATATCCGCTTGTCATGAGTGAAAAAGCTTCGATCTCGGTGAACGAGTCGAGGTCGGTTCGAATGGCAGAAAGTAATTCCTGCACCCGCTTCTGTAAACCATAGAACGTAAGGACTCCGCGGCGGCCGGCGGGCCGTGCCTCGTCGGAAGCATCGTGCGGGTCCTGACACTCCCGCCAATCAACGGGATCGGCGTCAAGGTCCTTCTTCAGATGGAGAAACATCAAGCCCTTTAGCAATCCTGATCTCAAGCGTGCTTCGAGTTCCTGGTACTGCGACTGCCGGATACGCGCCATCGAAACACTGAACGAGCGAAGGGGGACGCCAAGCCTGCCGCCACTCGGATGGTCCTGCGCCGCCATCTGACCGCTCGCGTCGCTCACGATCATGACGTTGCAATCCTGCTCCAACAGGCTGGATACACCCTGATTGTCGTAAACGCCGCCATCCGCCAGCCGCACCGTTTTGTCTTCATACAGGTCAGGGAGAACCAGAGGCTCGAAGAGACCTGGAACGGAAGAAGACGCAGCTACCGCGTCTCCCAGCCGAAACCGCTGATAGTCCGGCGGCGCAAACGGCCGGAGCAGCCGATTCCCCCATTTGTCCTTCAGGCGGGGCGCTTCGAAGTGATACATCCGGCGCAGCCGGTAATTCCCCTCGATTTCCGCGTCCAGACTGCTTGGAGGCTCACCCATCCACGATGCCGTGAATTGCCAGTTATGCCCTGTATTCATTGTTGTTGCATTCAGTACCAGCATTGGCACCCTGGCAGCTCTGCGCCAGTTATCGTACTTGGGCTTGAAGTCCGATACTTCGTCCTTGGGTTGTATGAACAGATCTCGGAGATATCGTGGTTTGTCGCCGCGTTCATCCGGGACGCGGGAATAGAGTCGGGCCTCGTACAATTCACCCAGCCGCCGGGTAGGTGTGTACCCCGGCTGGAAAAAAGTACGCAAATTGGTCCAGATGCTCGAAAAAACCTGGCATCGAATATTCGTCTCGATACCGCGGAGAAAGTCCTGTTCAAGCCGGCGCACCAGTTCGACGTAATCCTGCTGCGTGATTTCGTTGTCCGTCCTGGTTTCGAGAAGATGCTTTAACTCCAGATAAAAATGTGCACCGATGATCGAACCACCCGACACACACGACAGAACCTCCACTCGGCGCAGAACATCCCTCTCCGCCAGATAGGCAAGTACACCCAGGTGGAATAACGAGGCGCGAAATCCACCGCCGGACAACGCCAGTCCGAGCTTACCGCCGAAAGCGCGTTCGACGCCCGGAGCCATCCGCCCGAGATATTCTCCAAGAGTCCGCCTGGCGCGCTCACGAAGTTCGGCCGCTGGATAGGGCCACCGGCCTTTCCATTCGTTGTTGCTTTCAACCAACTCTGCAAGGTCCGCTTGCAATTGAGCGAGTGATGCTAATTGAGTGATTGTCGACTCGAATTCCCAGGCGGAGACCCGCTTGAGAGGGGGCTCGTCGTGCTCCAGTCCGACCGCATCGTTGTACTCACGGAGCACCGCCAACGCCTGATCATATTCGCCAAGGCCGAAATGCGCTTCGGCTCGCGTAGTGTAGAACCACCATTCTTTCAACAGCCAATCATTGCCCTTGAACGTTGGCAGTGTGGGCAGCAGCTTCGCCAGAGTCTGACGGATGTCATACGCGCGGCTCCATTGTTCGTGGACCACTGCCAGGTCGCCGCTCATTTTCCCCATTCCCGATGCGTTCTCCCGTGCCAACAGATCCAGTACGTAAGCGGCATTGATTCCTGTGTACCCCTGGTCATGCTCGAGTCCCAATTCGTATCCTTCGTAGTAGCACGCCAGCGATCGCTCCAGGTCCACGCGGTTACCTTCAACCTGCCATCGGCGCTTGTAAATGGATCCGCGGAGGCCAAGCGTTTCCTGGCGGGCCGCGATTTCACCGGTTTTGGGTCGGTCCTGTTCAGTCAGCTTGAGCGTGTCGACCTCGTCCAGAATTTCAAGCGCGCGCTTGAAACGATCCGCTGCCTGGAGATCCGGGTCCTTATACGTGCACAGCGCGTGGCGCTGTCCGACTTTAATGGGACTCTTTGACAAGCCCCGGTAATCACCTTTCGCGCGGATTTGACCAAACAACTTCCGTGCATATCCGAACTCGTTGGCGTTCTTCAGACGTTCGGCCAGTGCATACGTTTTTTCCGGGCTGAGCGCTCCGCCACGCAGGGCGGATTCCGCTTCAGCTATGTCTCGCTTGCGCTGGTCCTCAGCGGCCGCAGATGAAGTCGGGGTTAGAGGTGAGTCCATAGTGTTTATTTCTCCAATAGCGCTTCAAGCATCTTCATCTGTGCGGAGAGGTGCCCATACCTTGCCTCGACGTTGACGTAAGGAATGCCGGCCTGTTGGCTATAGACCGACAGGGAGCCATCGTCCGTAGGCTCTGCGCTCTGCAGGACGACGTTGAAGCCTGCGGCCTGCAAACGCTCGAACAGAGCAGGATTCAACACCAGAAAGAAATCGTTGGGGTCGAGCCTGGGATTTATGGCAATCCGTGATGCTTCGGCCTGCAGTTCTCCGCCGCGTTTGTAGCTCTCCACAGAAAGGTTTCCGCTCGTGTTGTTGTGAATGGCGACAACGAGCTGGAGATCATTTCGAATACTTTTCAGGATCGCGTCACGCAACTGCACGACGGCTTCGTGCGCAGCCCTCGAATAACGCCCATACCGCCGAAGAGACTTTTCAAGTCCGATGTCTGTGAAGATGCGATTCGGATCGAACGTGTAGCGCGTTCGGTCTAATTCGAATGACAGGAGCCTTTGTCCCTGGGCCTTGAGTTCGATCAGACGGCCGCCGTGGCGGTCGATCACTCGTCGGGCAGCCGCGACCGCCGTTTGTTCGTTTTCATGCAGACTAAGGAATGTGAATTTCTGCGGATTCCCATCGGAGCTGCGAATCTGGACCGAAGTACTTCCCAGATGAACAGTCGTCGCCTGCGATTGAAAAGAAAGGAACGCGGGAAATATCAAATTCAGAATGAAGCACATTGTCTGGAATCGTTGCGGTTTTCGACGTTGCGCCGGAAAGCGGACTTGTTGATCAGTTGTGACCTCGCGGAAAACTGATTGAGCTTCAAACAAAGCTGCTTTGACGTGTCGTCATCGAACGTGAATTTCACCTGGCCGGAGGGTTGGCGGATGCCGACGTTGATCGCAAAGGAACCACTGCCTGCGATCGGGGGACGTACGACAGCAACCAGCCTGGAATCATTCAAATTGAAGTTGGCCTCATCGATCCGGCGCTTGAGATCCTCCGCTGTGGCGGACTTCGCGACAGACAGAAGAAAGATCTGATAGACGTCGTCACGTCTGCCGGCGTGATAGTTGGCTTTCCAGCGGACGGCGAGATTCGGTTCTACCGACACAACCTGTTCGCCCATCGGGCGCAAAGCGATGTACGCCAGCTGCACAGTGTTTTGCTTAATGGTCCGGCCACCACGACTGAATTGCAGCGTAACATCAATATGCTCGTAACCAGCATGCTTGCCTGAAAAGTCCAGGTTCTCGAGCCCGAAACGGATGTCGATTCCTTTGTCGGCGTTGAATGAGACAGCGCTGGCTTCCGGCGGCAGGCCGTCGATGTAGATCAGGTCGTCATTCACCCGGATCGTATAAGTCAGCCGATCGGCTTCCTTCAACGCCGGCAACGGTCCGCTGCTCAGCGTGAATTCACTGAAGGCCGGGTTTTGTTTTGCCGCCTCCTGCTTGAGGAGCGTTTCAAGCGACGGTACGACCCACCCTTTCTCCGGCCGGGAGTTCGCAGGAGTTTGAGCAAAGACAGACGGGACCAGAGATAACGAATGGAGCGCAACGGCGCCCGCCGCGCAAGGCTTTGCCCAACCAAAATCATCGGCCGGGATCTTACAAGCTTTGCCTTCATCACATTCGATGCGAACGATCGGTTCGCGATCCAGAAATTCTGCTTTCCGCTCGAAGCAGACTTCATTGGAATCGGGATTACGATAGGACCCTGGAGTTGTCACCACCCGATGTAATAGTCCGAGGTATTTTTCGCCACTCTTAGGCATCGTTACCGATGCCGGGTACTCGAAGCCCCCGTCGATCGGCCTTCCATTTTCAAGCAGACTCGTATCCTTTTCCCTCGGCAGACGATGGTAAAGCTTCATCGCCGGCACCGGATCCACAGGTCCGAAGTCATTGCTGAAATGGACTCGGAGATTGGCTTTGAACTCCGATGGGATGATCGGCATCGGCCGCGATAGCCGCAGAGCCATGCCTATGCCGACAGCGATCACCACAGCAGCCGCGAGCAACGCGACAGGTTTTTTCCACGTCCCTGGCCGTTTTTTCGGGATGAAGGATTCCTCAGCGAACTTTACTTCTTTCGGGATCACCCTTCGCGACGGCAAGGAGATCAAACTACCCAGTTCGCCCTTTTGCACGCGCGCCTGTCCGGTGAGACGCCGATACAGGTCTTCGTACCCACCCTCATCGAGTGGTCTGTAGAAGGGAACACCCTGCAGCGGTAACGGAATGTCTTCGGAAGTTGCGCCTTCAAGGAGTACCGGCACAAATTTGTCGTTCTTCGTCGCAGCATTGTAGATGCTCTGATAAATCAGGTGGCCTTCCCAAAGAACACCGTGGCCCTGTCCAGGCTCCTCGCGTCCTTCGACTCGTTTACGGTATGTGGCGGTGCATATCATCAGGACGAAGTCGGCCGTTTGGAGTTGCGCGTCCATCCATCGCGGCCAGCCTTCCGGAGGGCCCTGGTTTTCGATGTATTGATCGATAAGCGCGTCGACTCCATCACTTCGGAGTCGCTCGGAAAGTTCCAGGACCCGCTCCTTATGGGTTTCCGAATCGTGGCTGTAGCTGATGAAAACGGAGGGAGGATGCGGGCCCGTCTGCGCCTTCATAAGACGATGAATGATACCAAAAACGGGGTTGAGCGACTACCGATGGAAGACCGTGGGAGCCGTGTTGGCGCTCCCGGTCCAGAGACGCTGGTATGTGCGTAAATACTCGGCCGGCCTGCGCAGTGGATGGCTCATGCGATAAAGCTCGCCGAAGAAGTCAAACAAGAACTGGTCCGACAAGGCGTTCCAGAGCCGGGCGCGGCCGAAGCTCAGCGCGATCGGTCCGAGCTCTCCTTTCAGGATCGCCAGGAGATCGGTCGCCCAGCACTCGATCCCCGCCAGGTGAGTCTCCTCGGGATTCGCCATACCTTGATGACTGGGCACGAACGCGCACGCCGAAGACACATATTCGTACACGCGCCGCTCACCGGCACGGCTGTCACGCAGCGCCACCGCGAATGTGGGAATCCGGCCCTTTAACTGATCGTCCAGGAGCGAATGCAAGCCCCTGAAGATGGTCCCACCTACCAGCGATCCCGCAAACTCTTGCAGTCCCTGTTCAAGTAGCGCGTATTCGGCGCTTTCCATTTCGGTGCGGCCGGTGGCGGGTGCGTAGTCGAGAATACGGGTTACCTCGTCAGTGCCGCTGGGGCCGCTCGGACCGCCGGGACCGCGCGCGGGCCAGGTCTCCGGCGGCGCTGTAGTAAGAAAGGGTGTGTCGTCGAAAACCCTTTTCAGGCGGTGGCCCTCCATCACGAACGTTTGACCGGGACGCGTCGCGTGAAACTGTTCCTTCGGGTAGAGCTTGGACATCATCTGGCAGACGGCCGCGTTGTCGACGCAGAAGACGCGATGATTCAGCCAGGTTCTCCCGCCGTAGAAGGTGAATCCGCCGGCGCACATCAGTGTCGCCGCAGGTGTTCCCCAGATCCCGATGATGATTTTGCGATCGACGCCCATTTTGACGAAGCACTCTTGCGTGGCGGTTTTGCGCTGGTCGACAAAATCGCTCATGTGACTCCAATCGAGGGTGTTGTTAGTCCAGCTAAGGACGATGGGCCGCGGATCCTTGGCGCGCGCCCACTTGAGGTGCTGCTCGGTGAGGGTGATATCAACCATCGAGAAGAAGTTTCCTGAACCGCCGACGTCACGAACAAAGAACGGAAGCGTGTCCCATTCGTCATTGTTATTAATAGAGGTATGCGAACCGCAAAATGGAGTGAACTCGAGGTCGCCAAACCGCACGTTTTTACCAGGAACGAGTGGATGCACTGTGAAGCCCATCTCTCTCAGGATCTGTTGCGCAGCCGTCGAGGAGCGCGATGAAAGGAAGATGGGGATGGTGCGCTCGAGCCGGGCGAGCGAAGGAATGTCGAAGTGATCGTCGTGCTCGTGGGTCAGGACAACACCATCGACCCTGGGAAAGTGTTCGAAATTAAATACTCGTGGCGGGTACACGCGATACTCGAGTGCATGGGCCTGACCAAACTCGTCGCACAACAATGGGTCCACCAGGAAACAGGAACTCTTCGACTGGAATAGCCATCCCTGATGGCCAAGAAATGTGGTCGACAGCATGGTCCTCCTTCACGACTCCGCGGCCGCACCGGCGCCGGCCCTCTTTTTTCACAACGAGTGCGACAACGTCAATCGTTTTTCGATTAATGCCTGTTCGGTGGGATAGACTCTGCACGAGGAGGATTCGCGTGGCGGAATCATTCAAGGTTATAGCGGGGTTCATGTTGGTTGCCGTGGTGGCGGGAACATCTGCGCCGGCAGGCGCTCAGTGGTTTAGGTATCCAACTCCAGGAGCTCCGCGGACGCCGGGCGGAGAGGTCGATCTCTCGGCGGCGACTCCTCGACTGGTGAACGGCAAACCTGATTTTTCGGGTGTCTGGATGACCGCAGAGCCTGCCTGTGGGCGGGTGGGAGGTCCGGTGAGCGTCAGCCAGCTTCTCCAGGTTGCTCCGCCTTCAATAAAGTGTCCGGTACGGGGACCAACGATGTCGCGCGAGGGTATCAACATGGGCGTGGACCTGCCCGGCGGGTTACCGTACCAGCCGTGGCTCGCGGCACTGGTTCAGGAACGCATTGCGACGCTGGCAAAAGACGATCCACACATCAGGTGCCTTCCCGATCTGTTTCTGCGTGCGTATGGGCTCCCTCACTATCTGAAGTTTGTCCACACGCCGGGCCTTCTTGTGATGCTCAACGAGTTTAATGGCGTTTACCGGCAGGTATTCGCTGACGGCCGTCCGTTGCCCGAGGACCCGATGCCTTCGTGGCAAGGGTACTCGTCGGCCACGTGGGCCGGCGACACGCTGGTGGTCGACACGATCGGATTTCGCGACGACCTGTGGCTCGACTGGGACGGCAGCGTCCTTACGGAGGCCGCAAAGGTTCGTGAACGGATCCGGCGGCCGGATTTTGGACACCTCGAAATCGAAGTAACGGTGGATGATCCCAAAGCATATACGAAGCCGTGGACTGTGACATTGCGGCAGCAGTTCGCCGCCGATACCGAGCTCGTCGATGAAATCTGCGCAGAGAACGAGAAGTCCTCGCAGCATTTGAAATAAACGCCGGGCGGCCGCAACGATCAGGTCGGTCCTTGAACTCGGCGCTCCGCAATGATAGGCTCGCCCGCAAAAAATAAGAGGTGGGCCGTGAAAACACTACTTGTCGCAATCGCTGTGGTGGGCTTGTCTGTCTGCTGCGTGTATGCTCAGACCTTCGGTGAAGTTACAGGACGTGTGACCGATCCTTCGAGTGCGGTCATACCTGGAGCGTCCGTTACCCTGACCAATGTCAATACCAACGCAGTCCGCAGCGTCGTAACCACGGAAGCGGGTAGCTACACCTTTCCGTCCGTCGCGCCGGGCCTTTACCGGATGAGAACGGAACTTGCGGGTTTCAAGGCGGCAGCCAGTGAACCATTCGAAGTCCAGGTGCAACAGGTGGTGCGCCTCGACGTCACTCTCCAACTGGGCCAGGTTAGCGAAACGGTCGAAGTCGCCGCTACCGCTGATCTGCTGCAAGCCGAGACGGCAACGTTGGGCGCGGTGGTCGAAAACAAGATCATCACCGAACTGCCCTTGAACGGCCGCCAATACCTGGGCCTTGTCGCGCTGGCGCCCAATGTGAACACGCTCTCTCCGGCGGCTGGTCAAGCCGGGACCCGGCAAGGCGGCGACCGCGCCTCCCAGGCCATATCCACCGGCGGGCAGCGCATCATGTTCGACTACTACACCCTCGACGGCGTCAACAACACCGACCCGAATTTTAATACCTATATCGTGCTTCCCTCGATCGAGGCCATTCAGGAGTTCAAAGTTCAGATCGGTGTTTATCCCGCCGAGTTCGGGCATCAAAGCACCCAGATCAACGTGCTCACGAAATCCGGTGGCAATGCGTATCATGGCTCCTTGTTCGAATTCCTCCGCAACGATGCCCTGGACGCTCAGCCGTACGCATTCACCAGCGTCCATCCCGCGAAGTCACCCTTCAAGTGGAATGACTACGGCTTCGAGCTGGACGGGCCGGTGCGCGTGCCCAAGCTATACGACGGACACGACAAGTTATTCTTCATGGCCAACTACGAGGCGCTCCGCCGGCGGCAGAACTTCCTGAACACCTACAACGTGCCGACTCTTGCCATGTTCAACGGAGACTTCAGCGAGCTCGGCACGACCATATACGATCCGCTCACGAAGCAGCCCTTTCCGGGTAACAAGATTCCCAGCAACCGGCTGGACCCGTTCTCGTTGAAGCTTTTGAAATACTACAATTCCGCCACTCTGCCCGGGCTGACGAACAATTACGTGCAGTTCAATTCCTCTCCGCTCAACCGCGATGGGTTTGTTACGAGGTTGGATTATAACGAGTCGTCCAAGTCGCAGTGGATGGGCCGCTACAGTTGGGGCGACGAAAACCAGTCCACGCAAACCCTGAACCGGGCCGGGACGAAGGTCCTCACCAATTACGAACAGTACGCCGCGTCGAACACCCGGACCTTTACACCCTATCTCGTGAACGAAGCTCGGTTCGGCTACTCCCGGTTTTATAACTCCATCGGAACGCTTCTGGCTTTTGACACCGATGTTGTTTCGGACTTGGGTATACCGAACCAGAAAAGCGGGGTTCCGGTCACCTGGGGAATTCCGAGTGCAACATTCAGCGGAACCGGATTCTTCGGCCTCGGCGATAGCACCGAAGGTCCATTCGCGAACGACAACAACAGCCTGCAACTGGTCGATAAGTTGTCGTGGATCCGCGGCAAGCACACCTTCCGGTTCGGATTCGAGTACAACCGGGAAAATTACAACCAGGTGGGCAACCAGTTCTCGCGGGGGCAGTTCGTATTCCAGCCTAACCTTACCCGTAGCCCCACGGGGACCGGCGGCTTTGCCTTCGCCGAATTCCTGCTGGGGAACCTTTATCAGTCCACCATCGCGGTCGCCATTGCCAATGGGAGGTTTCAACGCAATGTCGAGCACGCCTTCATCGACGACACATGGAAGGTGACTCCCAAGCTGACCTTGTCGCTGGGTCTGCGGTACGAACTGACGCCACCATTCACCGATACGTTGGGCGACTATTTCACAGTGGGCCTGCCGAAGATCGCGTTTGAGGCAAACGCCCCGCAGTCTGATTGGCCCTACTTCGTGAGACAGGGCAACTGCACGGACCCGTATGCCGGCCTCAACATCCGTTGGACCCAGACTAAAGCGGTCTGCGGCGGCGGTCTGAATAACAACCTCCTGGAAACCAAGTACAAGAACTTCGCTCCGCGCGTCGGCATCGCTTACGCGCTCAATGATAAGACCGTGATCCGTACCGGATGGGGCCTCTTCTACACACAGGACGTCGCTAACTCCATGTACTTCGACCTCACACGCAATATCGCGGCTCGAGTGACGCTCACCACGGACCCCGCAAATCCGCTGCTTTGGAGCAATGCCATCCCTGGCGGAAACGGGACCGTCGCCCAGGTACCGCCGCCATACGCCTACGTTGCCGCTTACGACCACGCTACGTCGTACACCATGCAATACCTGCTGAACATTCAAAGACAGTTCGGGTCCAACTGGGCTGTTGAGACCAGCTACATCGGTTCGGAGAGCCATCACCTTTACGGTTTTCAGAATGCCAACCAGACGGTCCCCGGCACCACCAGCGTGACCTCGCGTCTGCCGTTTCCCAACTTCGGCGTGATCCAACTAGTCGCGGACGGTTTCAATGCCAACTACAACTCCGGCAGCCTGAAGGTCACGCGGCGCTTCAACCAGGGCCTGAGCTTGACCAGTTCCTATACGTTCTCCAAGTCCATCGACAACAGCAGCGGCATCCGCGTGCAGGGCTACGATACGCTGTTTCCGCAAGACAGTAGATGCTTACGCTGTGAGCGGGCACTGTCGTCATTCGACACACGCCATCGGTTCGCGTTCGGCGGCACCTATGACCTGCCGATAGGCAAAGGGAAGCTCTTGAACATCAATAATTCGATCGCCAACCTCCTGGCCGGTGGCTGGCAGACGAGCGGAAGTGCGACGATCCAGAGCGGCGTTCCGCAAAACGTCATCACGGGCTTCGACAACGCCAGTACAGCCAATTCCTACGACCGTCCGATCGCCACGTTAGCCAGCAGTGGATACCCTGCAAACCCCACTCCTTCCCGATGGTACGACCCCGCCGCGTTCGTCGTGGCCCCCGCCGGCACGTTCGGCAATCTCGGGCGAAACGCGCTGACCACGCCGCACTTCCAGTCGATCGATTTCGCGGTGCATAAGCAATTCCGGATGCCTCATACCGAAAACCACGTCCTACAGTTCCGGGTGGAAGCATTCAACGTCTTGAATCATCCTTCCTGGGGTGCGCCCAGTGGAAACATTTCCGCCGGTGCGCCATTCGCAGGAGCAGCACCCAATGCCGCGCATCAGGGCTTCGGGGTGATCAGCACGACGGCCATTCCCATGCGCCAGCTTCAACTGGCATTGAAGTATTCGTTCTGACGCTATTTAAAACGGGGACAGTGAGCAATTTCTAAACCCCAAGAAATTGCTCACTGTCCCCGTTTTAAATAGCCAAATAGTTTTTCATCTCGTCAGACGTCTGCTAAACTTCCGGGCAACCCAAGCCCCCTTTAGCCTACAGAGGAGAAAACTATGAGGAATCGGTGTTTCTGGAGCGTGGTGTTCATTCTTCTGGTCAGCGCACTTCCAGCCGTCGCCCAAACGCAAGCCGGCATCAGCGGTGTGATTCACGATTCGAGCGGTGCAGTGATCCCCGGCGTTATGGTCACGGTAACGAATCCGGCCACGAACTTCGTTCGTTCGGCGATCAGCAACGAGGCCGGGGTCTATAACTTCCCTGTTTTGCAACCTGGCAGATACAACATCAAAGTGGAACTGCCAGGTTTCCGCTCGATCACGCAGAATGATGTCGAGCTGCAGGTCCAGCAGTCTGCGCGCATCGATTTCACTTTGCAGGTTGGAGAAGTCAGCCAGACCGTGCAGGTCGAAGGCACGGCCGCAATCATCGCGACGGAGAACGCGACAGTCGGTACCGTCATCGAGAACAGGCGGATCATCGAAATGCCTCTCAATGGACGTAACTTCCTCCAGCTGACCTCGCTGAGTCCTAACGTCAGCTATGGCTTCAGCACAGCCGGACAAGAGGACCAACGCCAGGGCGGCTCGCGCGCATCGCAGAACATTGCTGTTGCGGGCCAGCGGAGTGCGTTCAACCACTTCACACTCGATGGCGTGGAGAATACGGATGTCAACTTCAACACGTACGTGATCCTGCCGTCGATTGACGCTCTCCAGGAGTTCAAAGTGCAGACGGGAGTCTTCCCGGCCGAGTTCGGACGCGCCACGACTCAGATCAACGCTTCAACCAAACCCGGAACCAACCAATTCCACGGAACACTGTTTGAGTTTCTCCGGAATGACAAGCTCGACGCGAAACAGTACGCCTTCGCCGGCGAGCGCCCCAAAGATGCCTTCAAGTGGAATCAGTACGGTTTCACTCTGGGAGGTCCTGTAATGCTGCCGGGACTGTATAAGGGCACCGACCGGCTTTTCTTCATGTCGAACTGGGAAGGGTTCAACGAACGGCGGACGAGCCGGACGCTTTATAGCGTGCCTTCAATGAAGATGCGCGGGGGAGACCTCACCGAAATTCTTTCCCAGACGAACACGAGGATCTATGACCCTGCTACGACGCGGCCCGATCCGACGAGACCGGGTGCTTCCATTCGAGACCCATTTGCAGGCAATTTGATTCCGAGTAACCGGATCAGCCCGACTTCGATGAAGCTGCTCGAATTTTATCCCTCGCCCAATCTCAATCCGAATTTGGTCCCCTACAACTACGAGGCAACCCTAAACCGCAAGGCCGACAAGGATCAGTTCATTCAACGTATCGACTTCACGGAGTCGTCGAAGTCCAATTGGTTCGGCCGATACAGTTGGAGCGGTGAAAGCGAGGCCACACCATATTTCTTTAACGGAAGTCAAACGCAGACTCATGTGCACCAGGCGATGGCATCGAATACGCGGGTGCTCTCGACCTCGAAGGTCAATGAATTCCGATTCGGCTTCAATTACTTCTACAACCTGAAGTCGGGAATCTTTGCCAATACCCGTGACGTCATGTCGGAGCTGAACATTCCCGGAATATCGAAGATGCCGCCGGTCGCCTGGGGAACTCCGCAGATCACCATCACGGGCTTTGTAATAGCTGCTGGGGGCGTGGGCACCACATTTGGTGACAACTCCAATGGTCCATACGAGAACAGGAATCGCGTGTACCAGGTGCTTGACAACTTCAGCTGGACCAGAGGGAATCATTCATTCCGCTTTGGCGGCGAATTGCGGTGGGATCAGTACAATCAGTTGGGTAATCAGTTTCCTCGCGGCTCGTTCAATTTCCAGCCTATCGCAACTTCAAATGTTGGAGCCGCCGGCACCGGGTACGGATTCGCCGACTTTCTGCTTGGCTACGAAACGCAGTCCCAGGGATCCGTGACGCTCGCGGAAACCAGGTTCCGTGCAACGAGCCAGGCTTACTACATCGACGACACGTGGAAGATCCACCCGAAAGTCTCGATCAACTACGGACTCCGATACGAGTACACGCCGCCATTCCTCGACCTGACCGGGAGTCTGGTCAACTTCCAAATGCCGTTTGTGGATACGACTCCGAATGTAGCTGACATGAGCCGTCACCCAACTCTCGTGCGCCAGGGAACGGGGGATTTCTACGAAGGTTTTTCCATCCGATTCGAGCCGGCGGTCAAGGTTGCGCGGGACGGCCGGCTTGGCAATAGGCTGGTCGCCGACGACAAGACGAACTTTGCGCCCCGGCTCGGCATTGCCTGGAACCCGAGTTCCAAGTGGGTGGTCCGAACGGGCGGAGGGATGTTCTATGCTCAGGATACCGGCAACCCGCGCTTCGACATGGCTCGCAACCTTGCAGGCCGCCGCCGGGACATCGGAAACCCCGCCAATATCGATTTGACGTGGAATGCCCCATTCCGCGGCCTGGGGGGACCAACGGTTCTGATCCCGCAGCCCTACGGCCTGGCCAACATCTACAACCGGCGCACGCCTTACTCCATCCAATACCTGCTCAATGTGCAGCGCGAACTGGGCGGCAACACGGCGCTCGAGATCGGTTATCTCGGTTCCGTGAGCCGGAGGCTCGAATCGCTTCGCGCCTTCAACGAGGCATACCCCACCGCGGATCCAACATTAAGCGTGGCGCTTCGCTCGCCCTATCCGGAACTCGGCCGATTCCAGGAGGTCGACGGGAGCGGCAAGGCAAACTACAACGCGCTGAGCGTGAAGTTGCAACGCCGGTTCTCGAAGGGTCTGACGTATCTGTTCGGATACACCTGGTCCCGATCGATCGATTACGGGAGCGCTATCCGCGTCCACGACACGGACGTGCTGTTTCCTCAAAGCAGCTATAACCTCCGCGCCGAGCGCGGGCTATCGAGCTTCAACCAGGATCACAGAGCTGTGACGTCCGTACTCTATGAGCTGCCGGTCGGTAAAGGGAGGAGGTTTCTAAACCAGGGTGGCGTTGCCGACGCAGTTATTGGAGGCTGGGAACTCGGATCTATTTTCTCAATGCAGAGCGGTTTTCCCGCGACTGTTATTGACAACAAGGACCAGTCCAATACAGGCATTGGCTTCGACCGGCCGAATGCGACCGGCCAGAATGCAGTCCTCCCTCGCGATGTACGCAATCCCGATCGGTGGTTCAACACCGCCGCTTTCGCGCTTCAGCCCTATGGGACCTTCGGCACAGCAGGGCGGAACACGGTCATCACACCGGGGAGCATTCAGTGGGATTTCTCAGTTCATAAGCAATTCCGGATCGTCGAGAACCACGCGCTCCAGTTCCGGTTCGAGGCGTTCAACCTCCCGAACCATCCGAACTGGGGTAATCCCGACATCAGCATAACGTCGCAAACTTTCGGCAGGATCAATTCGACGCGGACGAATATGCGGGAGATACAAGTCGCCCTGAAATATATGTTTTGAGGCGGCCAGATCGGGCTAGTCTAGGCTAGTGCCGGGGAAGCCGGTAGACACGCATCGCGGTGTCGTGGAACATCGCGGAGCGTTCTGCCGGCGAAAAACCCTTTGTTAGTTTCTTGAATTATTCCAGAGCACCGTGTACGAGCACGAGAGTCGATCGACCGGAAAGTTGCTCTCGAACATGCAGCGTGTGGGAGTGAATTTGTCGATTATATAAAGGTACCAGTCCCGATTCGCTGCAAGCAGTTCGTCCGACGTAGGCGGCTGTTTTTTCTCGTCCCAGCCGTAGCCGTTGACGACCATCTGGATGCCCCCGACTTTCGCCACCACGTTCGGGCACTTCGCCAGTTCGGTGATCGCGGGTTTCCATGCTGCGAAGACTTCATCGCGATGCCCGGCGTATGGTCCGACTCCGATCGGCCCGCCGAGGTGATTACAGATAATCGTCGTATCCGGGAACGCCTTCGCTAGATCCGTCAGTTCCGCGATCTGCGTGTGATAGACCCAGCCCTCGAATGTCAGCCCATACGTGCGCAGGTGCGAGTAACCGCGACGGAAATCGGAATCGAGCAGGAGATGCTGGATCACGGCCGGCCGCGCCAGGTTGCGTGGTGCAACGCTTGCAGCCGGAAGCAGACCCGGCTCAACCCAGGCGCCGCCATGCCGGATGCCGCGGAATCGCTGACGGCTCGCAGCCATTTGCGCTTCGAGCACGGGAGCAACTCTGTCGCCCAGCCGCATATCCACCGTCCCGATAATTCCCGCCGCGGCGCGCAGATCGCCATAGCGGCCGCTCGCGCATTCGGCAGCGATGCCCTGTACGAATTCCGTTTCGCCGACGACGCGGAATTCCGTCGGACCATCGGCGCGATACATCGATCCACACTCAATGAAGACAGTCTGCCGCACGTTCTGGCCTTTGACGTCCGCGGCGAGATCGTCGAGAAGATAGCGTCGAGGATTGCGGTCGGGATCGTTCCAGAAGTGGTGATGAGGATCGATGATGGGAAGATCCGGCTCCAGCGCGGCCTCGCGCGTCAGCGAAAGCCAGTCCTGACCGGCGGCCGGCGCCTGCGCGCTTGCAGCACTTGCTGGCGCTACCGGCGCCGCGGCGACAAACGCTGCCGCAGTTTTCAAAAAGCCGCGGCGTCCCTCGGAAGTTTTCTTCGTCGACTTCGCCATTGGAGTTCTCCTGATGCGTGATTCTTTCACTTGATTTCGAATTCCAGCATCTCGATGCGGGTTGTGCCAATGTTGCGGAGCCCGCGCGTGACCCCAGGTTCCTGCCAATAGAATTCTCCGGTGCTGACGACCCATCCGCGATCCGCGCGTTCAGCGACGCTTTCCACAAGCTCGCCGCCGTCCAAAACAATCCGCATTCCGGGCGCGGTCTGCGTGATGGGCAACACCGACTGGCCCGGCTCGAGTATCAATCGCCATCCTCGCACACGCTCGTTGTCAATGACCTGCAGATAGTGAGGCTCGCCGGTGCGCGAAGACGGAGTGAATCGCTCGCGTTGGCGATTATTGAACATGAATGAGATGTTGTGGAACGGGGTCTGGCCGACATTCGTCGCTTTGTGCGTGCGCGGGCCGCTCTTCGTGTAAGACGTATACGCCACGCGTCCTCGCTGGGCGCGTTCGCCGCGCGTCACTTCGGATGACCCGAGATTCTGATTCGTCATGTCGGCTGGAGTGATATTCACCGACACGCTGTCTTCGGTGTGAATGTGATATCCCGTGTTGCGTCCCGGCGGGATGAAGATTTTCAACACCGTGACGTATTCATTCGTAAAGACGGGAAGATGATAGGGCGCCTGTCGAATCGGCACGCCCACTTCTCCGTTTTGCGCGAAGGCGAAGAGCAATGTTGCGAACAACAGCAGACTCATGAATTCCTCCAGCGATCTAAGTTTGCAAAAATGCGTCGGGCCCACCGTCCAGTTCAGTAAGGTACACCGCTTTGATTCAGGCTGCGCCCTGTCGGGTTTGCGCTTCGCGGCGGCCTCTTCACAGCTGGCCGGTCCCCCCACGCCACCTCGTTACTTCGGAGCGACACACTGGAAATTGGATGCATCGTTCGCATCGCCCGATCCCTTATACCGGGCGACTTTCGGATAAACGCAAAGCGGTCGCGTGATCCCGTTACCTTTCCCGATGATCTGGTCGGGGGCGATGCCTTTTTCGACCCACGATTCGAGCGGAGCCAATGTATCGAACGAATTCGGATCCGCACCGCCGCCGCAGTGTCCCATTCCGGGAACCATGAAGAGTCGGTAGAAATCGGTTATCGGCGACAGGACAAGACGGTCGGTGCTCCTGAGGTCGGGAAATCTGGAGAGGAACGCCTCCACGCTGTCGTAGTAATCAACGGAGCTGAGCGCGGAGATGGCGGCATCGCCCCAGCCGTGATACTGAAGAAGCTTTCCACCCTCTGCACGAAATGACCGCAGGTCCGGATTGGTTGAGTTCAGAACCGTGCCGGCCTTCGCATCACCGAATCGCATGTCCGTATCAAAATTGAATTTTCGGAAATCCCACTTCGCATCTTCGAACACAGCCTGCCCGTAATACGTGTTACCGAAATTGAACTGAATCGCGTTTGCCGGATTCGCGGGCGTGATCCACGCCGCCCATGTACCGGGAGCGGCCTCGGCACCCGGTGGATATCCTGGAAAAATCTGCTCTCCGGTTCGCGGATTCTTCGGGCCGGCGTGGATCTTCTTCAGCGTGTCGACCTGTGCAGCGGTCAGGCACTCGGAGCTATCACCAGCTTTGCACAACAGGACTGAAGGATCGAACTTGCAGGCACGCGGGTCTTCGAGGAGTCCGTCCTTCACGCCGTCCAGACTGTCGCAGGCCCCGAGCACGGCATTCTGAATTGCGGGCAGCTTGGCCGGAGGAATGCTGCTGCCGGGAGTACTCAACGCTGCCTGCTCGTTCCACACGAATCCGGTGAACAGATGCGACCAGTTGTTTGCGGGAGCGCCGGCGATGATTCCATTGAAGTCCTCGGGATAACGTTGCGCTTCCATCAGAGCCTCGCGACCTCCATCGGAGCAGCCGGTGAAATAGTTCAGCGACGGATCGCGTCCGTAGAATGCGCGAACGATGGCTTTGGACTGTACGCTCGTCTCATGCACCGCGCGATATCCGAAATCAATCAACTTCTCCGGATGGCCGATGGCCCACTCCGCGCCTCCGCCTGTACTTTCATGGCCGTCGTCCGTTCCCGCGATCGCATAACCGCGAGCCAGCGGACCAACCATATTCCGATATCCAATGTTGCCCGCCCAGCCGCCGTTGCCGATCTGAGCGTACTTTCCATTCCAGCCGGTTGCCGGCAGCCACACCGCGAATTTGATCTCGGAGTCCTTTGTCGGACGCGTGACGGCTTTCACCTCGCAGTGCGCCGGCACCGTGACGGCGACCGTATTGGAAAACGGTCCCTCCGCGACCATTGTCGAAGACGTGATGGTCGTGTGAGGTAGCTGCAAACCCGTCAGACTTTCACATGTCATTAACGCAAGCACGACGATATTCAACATAGTTCCCTCATCATTTCTTCCCGCATCCGGAATTTTTGAAC
>Ga0070707_100001779_pt1 | contig 20725 bp, 20 predicted proteins | sample KBSK5502metaG_FD_65468 | JGI IMG/M metagenome (GOLD analysis project Ga0070707, IMG submission 65468) | Corn, switchgrass and miscanthus rhizosphere microbial communities from Kellogg Biological Station, Michigan, USA - KBS K5-50-2 metaG | ecosystem: Host-associated > Plants > Roots >...
AGGGAGAGGATGTGGCGCACGCCGGCCAGGTTCACGCCCTTCTCGCGGGTCAGGTGCTGGATGACCTGCAGCTTGCGGATGTCGCGCTGCGAGTAGCGCCGCCGGTTGGTAGTGGTGCGGAAGGGCTCGATCAGCCCCACGTCTTCGTAGAGCATCAGCGTGCGCGGGTGGGTTTCCAGGATCTCGGAGGCCACACTGATCGTATAGAGGGGTTTGTCGAGGTCGAATCCGGGCTGCAAGGAGCCTCGGGCGCGGGCCATGGCTATTCCTTCAACCAGCCTTCGACGCCGCGCGAGAGGTTCGCGGGCGTGGTCTGGCTCTTGATCAGGTACTCGAGCGCGCCCAGCTTCAGGCCGCGCTCCACCAGTTCGCGTTCGCCGTAATTGGAGAGGATCACCACCGGGATGTGCCGGGTGTCGTCGCTGGAGCGCAGGCCTTCCAGGACCGCGAACCCGTCCATCTTGGGCAGCCGGATGTCGAGGAAGATGATGTCCGGCTTCAGCTCTTGGGCCAGCTTCAGCCCTTCCTCGCCGTCCTTGGCCATGTTGACCAGGTACCCGTCCAGCTCGAGCTTCAGCTTGTACATCTGGGCCACCGTCGGGTCGTCCTCGATGAAGAGGACGTTGACCTCGTCACTGCTCAATACGTCACCCCTCCGTTCAAGCAGAACATCTGATGGCAATCCTATCAGGAAAATTGCGAATTCCCATCATTTGTTAGGGGTGGGCCGCTGTAGCACAGTTGCCCAGGAACGCCGCCGGAGGCGGCTACATCGCCTTCGGTTTACGGCCTTTGGCGGCGGCGGTCCACAGGCTCTCGAGGTCGTAGTAGGACCGCTCGCCGGGCAGGAAGACGTGCGCGAGCACCGAGTCGAAGTCGAGGAGAATCCAGCTCGCGTCCTCGTACCCGTTGACGCGGAGGGGCCGGACGCCCCGCGCCCGCAGCTTCTCGAGCATGGCGTCGGCGATCGCGCGGACCTGGCGGTCGGTGTCGCCCTCGCAGATCACGAAGTACTCGGCGATCGTGGTCTTGCCGTGCAGGTCGATCACCACCGGCTCCCACGCCTGCTTGTCCTCGGCGACGGCCAGCAGCTCGTCGGCCACCGCCCGCGGCATGAGCTCCTCAGTCAACGGCAGGATTATTCCCGATCGCCCGCCCCGTACAAACCGCGTTCGACCAGGTAGCGCGCCACCTCGGGGTTGAGCAGCCCGTCGAGGTCGCCCCCCTCGGCCAGCACCTGGCGCACGCGGGTCGCGTTGATGTCCGGCGTGTTCGCCGTGCAGAGCAGCACCTGCGCGGGGTCCAGGCCGGCCGCCCGCAGGTCCTCCTGGCTGGGCGCGGGAAGCCCCGGACGGTTGACCACTATCAGGCGCGCGAGCTCCAGCACCCGCTCGGGCCGGTGCCACTGCCTGATCTCGCGGGCAGCGTCCCAACCCAGGACCAGGAAGAGCTCGGCGCCCGGATTCTGGTCCTGGAGGGCGGCCAGGGTGTCGGCGGTGTAGGAGGGCCCCGCCCGCCGCAGCTCGGCATCCGAGACCTCGATGCGCGCCAGGCCGGCGGCGGCCAGCCGCGTCATGCTGTAGCGGTCCTCGGCGGTGGCCTCGGCCGGGCGCCGGTGCGGCGGCCGCGCCGCCGGGATGAGCAGGACGCGGTCCAGGCCGGCGCACTCCAGGGCGGCCTGGGCCAGTGCCACGTGGCCGAGGTGGATGGGGTCGAAGGTGCCCCCCACCACACCGATGCGCGTACTCATCCGGGTTGGTACTCGAACTCCAGGTCTCCGATCTTGACGGTGTCGCCTGGCTCCACCCCTGCCTCTTCCAGGGCGGCGGTGATGCCCAGGCGGTGCAGCTGCACCTGGAACCAATCGAAGGAGTGGCGCGACTCCAGGTCTGCGCGCGCGACCAGGTCTCGCGCCCGCTGGCCGGTCACCTCGTAACCCCACGACAGTTTGCGCACGGCCGGCGTGGCGGCGGCGCGGCGGGGGGTCAGCTTCTGCACCGCGGGCGCGACTGCCGGCCGGGGCGGCGGGGCCTCGACCACCGCCCCGTGAATGGCCGCGACCAGCTCGGGCACCCCCTCACCCGTCTTGGCGGAGACGAAGCGGACGCCTGCTCGCCGCGTGCGCCGGCGCAGCGCCGCCGCGGGCGCGAGGTCGACCTTGTTGACGGCCGTCAGCGAGGGCCGCCCGGCCAGGCCGGGCGAGTAGGCCCGCACCTCCGCGCGGACCTGGTCGAGCTGGCCGAACGGATCCCCGGAGGCGCCGTCCACCACGTACACCAGCACCCGCGTGCGCTCGACGTGGCGCAGGAAGCGGGTGCCGAGGCCCGCCCCGCGGGAAGCTCCTTCGATCAGGCCCGGGATGTCGGCCACCACGAGCCGGTCGCCGGCTGGCGTGGTGGCTACCCCCAGCTCGGGATCGAGCGTGGTGAACGGGTAGTCGGCGACCTTGGGGCGCGCGGCCGAGATCGCGGCCAGCAGTGACGACTTGCCCGCGTTGGGCGGGCCCACCAGGCCGGCGTCCGCGATCAGCTTGAGCTCCAGGCGCAGCGCGCGCGCCTCGCCCGGCCGGCCGCGCTCGGCGAAGTCGGGAGCCTGCTTGACCGAGCTCTTGAAGTGGACGTTGCCGCGCCCGCCGGCGCCGCCGCGGGCGAGCACGGCCTCGGCTCCGGGGTGGTCGAGGTCGGCCACGACCTCGTCCGTTGCCTGGTCGATCACCTGGGTGCCGACCGGCACCGTGAGGCGCACGTCGGCGCCGGCGGCGCCCTCCTTGCGGGCCTTGGCGCCCGGGCGGCCGTGCCCCGCCTGCCAGCTGGAACGGCTGGAGAAGGCCTGCAGCGACGACTCCTGCGGCGAGGCCACCGCGATCACCGAGCCGCCCCGGCCGCCGTCGCCGCCGTCGGGTCCGCCGCGGGGGATGAACGGCTCGCGCCGAAAAGAGGCGGAGCCGCGGCCGCCGTCGCCCGCGCGCACGTGGATGCGCGCCGAGTCGACGAGCCTAGGGCCGCTAGTTGGCCTGGATCGAGACGCGCCGGCCATCCTTGCCAACGCGTTCGTACTTGACCTGGCCCGGACGCAGCGCGAACAGGGTGTGGTCGCGGCCCTCGCCGACGCCGGTGCCCGCGGTGATGTTGGTGCCGCGCTGGCGGACGATGATGGTGCCCGCCTCGACGGCCTGCCCGGCGTAGATCTTCACGCCCAGGCGCTGTGCGTTGGAGTCGCGGCCGTTGCGGGAGGAGCCGCCGCCTTTCTTATGCGCCAACCGGTTCCGCCTCCTTCTCAGCTTCCTTCTTGGCGGGGGCGCGCCGTCTCGGCGCCGGCTTCTTCTTGGGCTTTTCGTCCTCCGCGGCCGGCTCTTCGGCCTTGGCGGCCTTGCGCGCGGGCTTGCCGCCCACCTGCAGGATCTCGATCGCGGTTAGGCCGGCGCGGGCGCCGCGGTGCACGCGCACCCGCTTCTTTGACTTGTAGCGGAGGACGTCGATCTTGGGACCCTTGGCCGGCCCGATGACGCGCGCCACGACCGTCGCGCCCGCGACCGCGGGCTGGCCGATCTTGACCTCCTCGCCGTCGGCGAGCATCAGGACCCGGTCCAGCGTGAGCTCCGAGCCCGGTTCGCCGGCCAGGCGGTCGACGAGGATGCGATCGCCGGGTGCGACGCGGTACTGCTTGCCGCCGCTGACCACGATGGCCGAGAGCGGTCCTTCTGGCTGAGGCACGAATCGGAGATTATACGGGCAGCCGAATAGTCCCCGATTCGGTGAGCGCCACGCGAGCCGCGGCTCGCTCGCTGACCAGCGGCCGGCGCAGGACCACCGACTGCGCCAGCCCCAGCAGCACCAGGTCGCTGAGCAAGGCCGAACGGCCGTGCGAGATCAGAGGCAGCGGGATGCCGGCGATGGGCGTCAGGCCCACGTTCATGCCGATGTTCTGGACCACCTGCGTGAACACGATCACGGCCGCTCCCGCGCAGAGCAGGAAACCGAAGCGGTCGGGGGCGACCGCGGCCGCCCGGGCGAGCCGGTAGACCAGCACCGTGAAGAGGCCGATCAGGAGCAGGCCGCCCAGCAGCCCGAACTCCTCGGCATAGACCGCGAACACGAAGTCGGAGGTCCGCTCGGGCACGTAGCCGAGCTGACCCTGCAGCCCGTGCAGCCAGCCCTGCCCGAGGATGCCGCCCGAGCCCACCGCGATCCGGGCCTGGATCAGGTTGTAGCCCGCCCCCAGCGGGTCCTGCGTGGGGTCGAGGAAGATCTGCAGGCGGCGGCGCTGGTAGCCGTGCAGCAGGTGGGGCAGCAGCGGCGCCGCCAGGGCCAGGCCTGCCAGCACCCCCGCCAGGACCAGGCGCGGCGCCCCGGCCAGGAAGAGCAGCCCCAGCAGCAGCGAAGCGAACACGATGGCGGTCCCCAGGTCGGGCTGGAAGAGCACGAGCAGCGTGGGCGGCAGGCCGAGACCGGCCAGCAGCAGGACCTCGCGGCGGCCCACGGTCTCGCGCCGCGCCAGGAAGGCGGCCAGGGCCACCAGCACCAGCAGCTTGGCGACCTCCGACGGCTCGACCTGGATGCCGGCGATGCGAACCCAGCGCTGGGCGCCGTAGGCGACGTGGCCCGCCACCTCCACCGCCAGCAGCAGCAGCAGTGCCAGGCCGTAGAGGTAGGGCGCGGCCGGCTGCAGCCGGCGGTAGTCGAACGCGGCCGCGGCGGCGAAGAGAGGCAGGCCCAGCGCCACGCCCGTGAGCTGCGAGACGAAGGCTGGGCGCGACGTCGAGAAGAGCGTCATCAGCCCCAGCACCAGCAGCGCGGCCACGATCAAGGCCTGCGCCAGGTCCAGGCGCCGCGCCCCCCTCCAACCTCCCCCCGCGCCGCGGGGGGAGGCCGCTCTACGCGGCACGAATCTGGGCGCGGTGGCTGTAGTAGTAGTCGGCGATCTTGACCGCGACCGGCTCGGCGGTGTCGTGGCCCTCGCCGCCGCCCTCGACCAGGACCACGATCGCGATCTCCGGGTTGGCGTAGGGCGAAAAGAATGTGAACCAGGCGTGCAGCGGGAGATCGGTGCCCGAGCCTCCGAACTGCGCCGAACCCGTCTTGCAGCCGCCGTCGTACTGGAAGCGGTCGTTACGGAAAAGGAACCCGGTGCCGTAAGGCGCCTGCAGGCACTGCCGCATGCCCTCGCGCACCACCTCCAGGTTGGCGGGTGAGATCGGCACCGCGCCCACCGGCGCGGCGTGGGCGGAATTGATTACCTGGCCGCCAGGGGCGCGAACCTGGCTCACCACCGTCGGCTGGAGCAGCGTCCCGCCGTTGGCGACCGCGCTGACGTACATGGCCTGGATCAGCGGCGAGGTGAGGAGCGCGGACTGGCCGATGCCCATGGTCAGGGTCTCGCCTGGGTTCCAGCGGCACCCCGGCGCGCCCGAGGCCTGGCACTGCGCGGCCTGCCAGTCCTCGTCGGGGACCAGGCCGGCCTGCGCGCCCGGGATCTCGATCGTGGGCGCCGTCCCGTAACCGAATGCGCGCGCGTAGCGGGCCAGCGCCATGTCCCCCACGCTGTCGGCGACCCGATAGAAGAAGGTGTCGCAGGAGACGGCGATCGCCTTCTCCAGGTTCATCGGCCCCATGTCGTAGCCGGCCCAGTTCCGGTAGGTCCAGCCGCCGTAGGCGATGCTGGCAGGGCAGGGCAGCACGCTGTCGGCCGCGATCCTGCCCTCCTGCAGTCCCGCCGCCGCGGTGATCATCTTGAAGGTCGAGCCCGGCGGGTAGAGGCCGGCGAGGGCGCGGTCGTAGAGCGGCTTGGAGGGGTCCTGGAGCAGGCGCTGGTAGGCCGCGCTGGAGATGCCGGCCGTGAACTGGTTGGGGTCGTAGCTGGGCGCGCTGACCAGGGCCAGCAGCTCGCCGTCCCGGGGATCGACCACGATCGCGGCGCCCGCCCGCACACCCGCCGACTTGAGCGCGTCGCGCAGGTACTGGCCGACCGCCTGCTGGAGGGCGGCGTCGATCGAGAGGTACACGCTGTCGCCGGGGCTGGCCGGATCCTGGGCCACGGTGCGGACAGCAAGGCCCGCGGCGCTGGTCTCCAGGTCGGCCCAGCCGTTGCGGCCGCGCAGCAGCGACTCCAGGCCCGCCTCCACGCCGGCCTTACCAGCCGTCTCGTCGGGCAGGTAGCCGAGGGTTTTGAGGCGCGCGTACTCCTCGGCGTTGAGGCGGTTGGTGTAGCCCAGGACGTGGCCGAAGTCCGGCCAGTCGGCGTAGGTGCGCACCGGTGTGCGGTCGAGCTCGAAGCCGGTCAGCTCCGGCAGCCGCTCCGAGATCGCCTGGGCCTGCTCGGCGGTCAGGCCGGTTTTCACGGTCACCGGCAGGTAGAGGTCCGGGGCCTTCGCCAGCAGCGCGCCCAGCGTGGGCTCGGCAACGCCCGAGACGCGGGCGACCTCAGCCAGCTCGGCCTGGCGCCGGACGGCGTCCGCCGGCAGCGCGGCCGGGAGCACGCGCAGGGCCCAGGCCGGGGCGTTGCCGGCCAGCTGCAGGCCGTGGCGGTCGTAGACCACGCCGCGGTCGGCCTCCAGGACCAGGCGGTGGACCCGGGTCTCCACGCCCATGGCCGCCAGCCGGCCGTGCTGCCCGACCTGGAGCTGGACCAGGCGGACCGCGAGCGCGCTGACGGCGAGCAGGACGATGAGGCCGCCCGCCACCAGGCGCGCCGTCCAGCGCGGCCGGGCCGCCTCTACCAAGCCGGCAGCCCCACCGGGCGCCGGCCGCCCAGGCGCGCCATCACCGCCATGCAGATGGGCGCCAGCGCCGAGGCCGTGAGCGCACCCCCGGCGAGCAGGGGCAGGGCCGCACTGGCCGAGACCTGAGCCAGGCCAAGAAAGTCGGCCAGCGCGAGCAGGGTCGTGCCGTAGACGGCGGCGCCGGCGGCGCCCGCCACGGCGGCGAAGCCGGGATGCTCGAAGGACGCGGCCAGCGCGCCCGCCACGTACGCCGCGGTCAGCAGTGCCAAGGCATGCGCCCCTAGGGGGCCGGTGGCCGTGAGATCGAGCAGGAGGCCACCGGCAAGGGCCCAGCCCAGGCCGGCGCGGCCGCCCCGCAGCCAGGCGCGGGCCACCACCAGCGCCAGGACCAGGTTGGGCTGGGGCAGCGCAGGGTCGAGCCGCCCGAGCAGGGTCGCCTGGAGCAGCACCGCCCCCAGCACCAGGACCCCCTGGGCGAGCAGGCTCATCGGGGCAGGAAGTCGACCACCACCAAAACGGCGTTGAGCTGGGCCAGGTCGTTCGCCCAGGCCAGCTCGGCGTACTGCACGGTGCTGGCGTCGCGCCGGTCGAAGCGGGTCAGCCGGCCGACCGGGATCCCCCGCGGATAGCCCCCGCCGATCCCGGAGGTGAGCGCCCACTCGCCCGGCGTTCCCACCAGGTCGGCACGCGGCAGCACGTCCATCCGCAGCGGACCCTCGCCGCCGCTGACCGTGCCTTCCAGGCCGGACTTGACCAGGTAGGCGTTGACGCGCACCAGCGGGTCGGCGACGGTCTGCACGGCCGCGGAGTGCGCCGCCACCTCGCGCACCCGGCCGACGAGGCCGGCGCCGGTGAGCACCGACATCCCGGGCTGGAGGCCGTCGGCGGCGCCGCGGTCGATGGTGAGGGTGCGCGCGAAGGCGTCGGGGCCGCGCGCGATCACCTGGGCCGCCACCATGCGGTGTCCGAAGCTGCGGTCGAACTGGAGGTCGCGGCGCAGCTCGGCGTTCTCGGCGCCCGCGGCCTGGAGCTGCGCGACCTGGGCCCTCAGGCGGGCGTTCTCCGCGCTCAGGCGCGCGTTGTCCGAACGCAGCGAGGCGATGTCGCCGAACACCGACAGCGCCTGGCCGCCGGCGGTCTCGACGGCCGTGGCGCCGGCTTCCAGCGGCGCCACGGCGCCCCGCAGCTGGCCGCGGGCGCCCGCCAAAAGGGGCAGCTGCGAGAGCAGGACCAGGGCGCCCAGCGCGATGGCAGCGCCAGCGAACAGCCCGCTGGAGCGGGACTGGGACCTCAACTCAATAGCGCAGCGCGCGCACCCTGCGCTCTCTGACAAGCACGCGCTTCAAGGTCTCCATCTCCTCGAGCACCAGGCCGGTGCCGCGCACCACGCAGGTCAGCGGCTCGCGGGCCACCAGCACCGGCATCAGCGTCTCGTGCGCGATCAGCTGGTCGAGCCCGGCCACCAGGGCGCCGCCGCCGCAGAGCGCGATCCCGCGCTCCATCAGGTCGTCGACCAGCTCCGGCGGCGTGGCGTCGAGCGTGGACTTGATCGCGCGCACGATGTCCACCAGGACCGGCGTGAGCGCCTCGCGCACATGCGCGGTCGTCATCTCGACGACCTTGGGCAGGCCGGTCACCAGGTCGCGCCCGCGGACCGTGAACTCCCGCTCCTCGGGGGGCGGGAAGGCGGAGCCCATCGCGATCTTGATCTCCTCTGCGGTGCGCTCACCGATCAGCAGGCCGAGGCTGCGGCGCACGTACTGCACGATCGCCTCGTCCATCTCGTCGCCGCCGACCCGCACCGACTGGGCCGCCACCATGCCGCCCAGCGAGATCACGGCCACCTCGGTGGTGCCGCCGCCGATGTCGACCACCATGCAGCCGCCGGGCTCCTGGATGGGCAGCCCGGCGCCGATCGCGGCCGCCATCGGCTCCTCGATCAGGAAGGCCTCCCGGGCGCCGGCGTTGGTGGCGGCGTCGATCACCGCCCGCTTCTCGACCTCGGTCACGCCCGAGGGCACGCCCACCACGACCCGCGGGTGGGAGACGTGGAACTCGCGGTTGTGGGCCCTGGTGATGAAGTGCTTGATCATCTGCTCGGTGTGCTCGAAGTCGGCGATCACGCCGTCCTTGAGCGGGCGCAGGGCGACGATGTCCGCCGGAGTGCGGCCGAGCATCCGGCGTGCGTCGGCGCCGACGCTGAGCACCTGGCCCGTGCGCCGGCTGACGGCGACCACGGAGGGTTCGTCGAGCACGATGCCCCGACCCTGGACGTGGACCAGGGTGTTGGCCGTGCCGAGGTCGATCCCCATGTCGCTCGACCACAGTCCGAGCACCGTTGTGAGTAGGTTCAAGGCGTGAGCAAGACCCGAGCTGCGACGACGGTCGGGTGATGATACACCCGATGTGGGGTTGTGTCCCCTAGCGGAACGCCAGATATACCGTCAATGAATGAAAACGACGGTTAGGGCCGCGACCAGCACCGAAAAGCCGGCGAAGGGCAGCGCCAGGCGCAGGTAGAGCAGGCGGGTGACCCCGGCCGGCCGCCGCGTCAGGTTGGCGGCCACGGCGATCGCGACGGCCGCCGCGCCGGCGGTCACCACCAGGAACCGCAGGAGACCCAAAGCGTCATCGGCGGAGGGGAAGAACAGCGACGTGAATAGCCCGCAGGCGGGCATCCAGAGCAGCACCCGGAGGACGCCGAAGCCGGCCTCCTCCGGCGTCCGCGGCCGCGCCACCGCGCCCGGCGGCCCTTGCGGCGCCGACTCCGGCAGCAGCATCAGGAGCGCGGGCAGGCAGGCCAGGTAGAGCACGCCGCAGGCCAGCTTGAGCGGGACCTGGCCGCCCAGCACCACCGCGCCCAGCGCCTGCGGGCGCAGGTTGCCGGGCCCGAGCGAGGGCAGCAGGACCGCCAGCAGCCAGCAGGCCTGGACCGCCAGCACCAGCGGCGGCGAGGCCGCGCGGCGCCCCCAGCCCCAGGACCAGGCCAGCCAGGTGGCGCCCAGCAGAGCGGCGGCCGCGACCAGGGAGTTGCGCTCGGCCGGGGGCACGCGGTTGAAGGGCGCCGCCAGCTGGCTGGCCGCCGCCAGCGCGAGGACCCAGGCCCAGGCCGCGAGCGGAGCCAGGTTCATGGGCTGCAGGCGAAGCGCCCGCAGCGTGCCCCGCGCGGCCTCGGCCAGGCCGCCCCGTTCGGGCACCAGGGCCCAGGCCGCGCCGATCTCGGCCGCCAGGCCCAGCGCCAGCGCGGCCAGGCCGCCCGGGTAGATCAGCAGCGCGAGCAGGTGGGCGCCGAGGTCTTCCCAGGGCAACCCTCAGAGGCCTCCCAATGCGAGCATCAAGGCCGGGGCCACGCCGAGCAGGAGGCTGAATCCGAGCGCCAGCACCACGCCCACCGCCGCCCGGCCGCGCGGCGCCCCCAGTGTGCGGGCCAGCCGGAGGGAGTGGGCCAGCCAGACCAGCATGCCCAGGCCGAGAACCAGCGCCAGCGGCCAGTACACCGTGGTCGCGGCCCGCAGCAGCAGGAGCCGGATCGAGAAGCCGGCGAAGGGCGCCGCCCCGGCCAGCGCCGCGGCCAGGAGGACGTTGGCCGGCCCCATCGCCCCCGCCGCCCGCCCCACCAGCACCGGGCGCGCCCAGAGGTAGAGCGGAAAGCGCACCAGCAGCACCGAAGCCAGGACCAGGTACGCGGCGGCGTAGCCGTCCGGGACCACGATCCCGAGCCCCACCAGCGCCAGCCCCCAATCGGCCAGGAAGGAGTAGCGCCACGCCGCCACGTCGCCCTCGGCCAACCAGGCGCCCAGGGTTCCCCAGGCCAGGTTGAGCACGCCCAGCCCGACCAGGAGAGCGCCGTACACGGGAGCGCCGTCGGGGCCGACCGTGGGCTGGATGCGGGCCACCATGGCGATCGCGAGGGCGGGCCCGAAGAAGCCGGTCCAGGCCACCGGGGAGGCCGGCGCGGGCTCCTCCGGGTCCAGCTCGGGCAAGAACGGCACCAGCCCGGCGGCGGCCACCAAAGCCAGGACCAGTGCCAGGGCCGACAGGCGGGCGAAGGCCGGCGCGTCGCCGCCGTGCTGGAGCAGCACCCCGGCCAGGACGAGCGCCACGGCGAGGCCGGGCCCGCGCATCCGGACCGCAAACGGCCGCCCGCCGGGCAGGGCCGCGTGCCCGGCCGCGAGCAGGGCGATCACCACCGCCACGGCGAGGACGTCGGGCGCGGCCGCCACCGCCACCAAGCCGGCGCTGCCGGCCAGGCCCGCGGCCAGCAGCCCGACGCGGTCGGCCCCGGCGGGCGCCAGCGCCACCACCAGGGTGAGCGCGAGAGCGCTGAAGATGAGGAGCGCGCGGGGTGCGGCGGGCAAGCCGAGCCCGAGGAACGACGTCTGTGCGGGCGGGAGCCACAACAGCCCGAGCGCCAGGGCCCCGGCCACACCGAGCAGCCCTCCACACAGGAGTGCCAGCGCCGGTCGCCGGCGTAGGGCCGCCGCCAGGACGGCGCCGGCGGCCGGGAATCCCAGCGCCAGCTCAGGCCCCACCGGGCTCCCCTTCGGCCGCGGGCAGCAACCCGAGGAGCATCGCCGCGATCGCCGCCGCCAGGACCACGGTGGCGGCCACCTGGCTGGCGCCGATCGCGGCCTCGGCTCCACCTACGGCGAGCGTCATCAAGGTGGCGGCGGCCAGCGCCGCCTCGCGCCGGGTGGTGCTCAGCAGGCGGGCGACGCCCAGGGCGCCGCCGAGCAGAATGGCCACTCGCGCGGGCGCCGGGCCGGGTCCCTCGAGGAGCGAGGCTCCGGCGTACGCGGCCAATACCCCTGACACCACGCAGAGCAGGAGGCGCGGAGTCGAGCCGGGCGGCAGGGTGCCCCAGCCGCGATGGCCGTCGCGCAGGCGCAGCCCGGCGGAGACCAGCCCGGCCAGGGCGAGCGCCGCCGCCGCCAGCGGGTCGGCGAGGAGGGTGGACGCCAGGCCGGCCGCGTAAAGCGCGATCCCCAGCGCCACCCCTCGGCGGCCGTCCGAGAGGACCACGAGGGCTGCTCCGAGCCAGGCGACGACCACCTCGACCAGCTCGAGCGCGAGCATCTACCTGTTGACGGCCACGGCTAGGGCCAGCAGAAGCACGGCCCAGAGCAGCGGCTGGCCGCGGCCCATGGCGGCCTCGACCGCGCGCGGGTTGACCAGGCTCCGGTACTGCTCGGGCACGCTCAGCCCCGAGAGCCGGGCTCCCACCCCGGCAGCGATCCCCGTCCAGGGCAGGCGCAGCGGCGGCTCAGGCGCGTCCGCGGTTGCCGCCGGTAGGGACCTGCGCGAAACCAGGATCGGGAGCAGGACCAGCACCAGCAGGGGGAGCCCCAAAGCGACCGCCGCCCAGCCACCGGCGGTGGTCAGCACGGCCACGCCCCCACCTCCGATGGCGCCTGGGGCGCCGCTCAGGACTTCGGCCGTGGCGGGCACCGAGACCCGGGACACGACCTGGCCCAGCAGCGCGCCTCCCGCCAGCAGGGCGACGGCCGCCAGTCCCGCGCCCGCGGCGGAGCCGGCCGCCTCGGCGCCGCGCGGCCGGGCCGGCAGGTGGCCTGCTCGAGCGGCCCCCGCGAAGCCGAGCAGCCAGGCCACGACCGCGGCCACGGCCAGGAAGCCCCAGCCCTCGCCGGCCTCGAACCCGGCCATCAGGACCAGCGCCCGGGCCGCGAAGGTGGCCGCGGGCGGCGCCCCCGCCACCAATGCCAGGAGCAGCGGCGCCGAGCGGGACTCGGGACCTTCCGGCAGCAGCGGGAGCAGCGCGGCCAAGCCCGCTGCCACCAGCAGCGTGGTGACCCCCGCGCTGATTCCGATCGGAGTGCCCACGGCGAAGGCGAGCAAGGCGTAGCCGCCGAGCCCGGGCAGACCTTCCGAGAGGAATTCGCGGCGCGTGGGCGCCGCCTGCGCCCGCAGGGCCGACATGAGCGCGATCACCACCCCCAGGACGCCCAGGAGCACGTTCAGCCACGCGCTCGGCCAGCGGCCGCCGTCCGCGGCGTAGGCGCGCACCAACAGGTAGAAGCCGATCGGGAAGAGCACGGCCACGGCCAGGCTCCCTCCGTAGAGTCGCGGCCGGTCCCACATCTCCGCCGTCCAGGGCCGCCAGGGCACCAGCCCGGAGCCCAGCGCCGCCGCCGCGGCGATCAGCAGGAAGGTGGCCGAGGTCATCGCCGTCACCGGCACGGCCGTGTAGACGGCGGTGCCGCTGGTCACCTCGAGCGCCACGCCCGCCCAGACCAGCGCCAGCCAGCCGGCGAGCAGGGCCGGCCAGAAGACCTCCGTCGCCCGCTCGTGATCCGCGCGCAGCTGGACCAGGAGCAGGGTGGCCGCGCTGCCCCAGAAGAGCGACGTGGAGAGGATGCCGTCGGCCAGGACCGCGAGCAGCGCGGCCGCCACGGTGAGGGCGGCGGCGCCGGACTCGCGCCAGCCCCGGCGCTGAAAGGTCAGCAGCAGGGCGGCCGGGACCAGCACGCACAGGCCGAAGGCGAAGGACACCGCGTCCAGCCGGAAGAGGAGCCGCGCGCCCGGGATCAGGTTGGGGCCGGCCAGCTCGGCGATGCCTCGGCGCGGGAGCCAGAGGAGGCACAGCGCAGCCAACGCGATCCAGGCCGAGGTGGCCGCCAGCGGCCGGCCCACCCGCAGGCCCGCCGCGCCCGCGAACCAGACCAGGAGGGCGGCCGCGCCCAGCACGGCGGCGGGCAGCGCGACCTGGATCCCGGGAGGCACCCGGCTAGTGTCCCGCTTCGGAGGTTAGTGGGCGGCCGTCAGCCGCTCGATGTCGGCCCGCAGCTCCGCCAGGCGGGCCTGGTTCTTCTCGACCACGGCCGCCGGCGCCTTGGCGCGGAACGCCGGGTCGGCCAGGCGGCCTTCGATCTTGGCCGCCTCATCCCTGAGCGCCTGCAGCCGGCCGTAGCCGGCGGCGGTCGCGCGCGCGCCGGTCGTGAAGACGACCCGCCCGAAGGTCGCCGGCCGGGCGCCGGGCAGGACGCCGGCGTCCGCCATCAGCTCCAGCTGGCCCAGGCGCTCCAGGAGGGAGCGCTCGGCCGCCGCCCAGCTGCCGTCGAGTGCGACCTGTGCCCGCCCGCGCAGGGCGCCCGCCGACCTGCGCAGGGCCCGCAGCTCCTGGACGGCGTCCAGGACCGGCCCCATGCGCGCCTCGGCCTCGGGATCGGCGAAGCCGTTCTCGGGCTCCGGCCAGGCCGTCCGGACCAGGAAGGGGCGCTCGCCGGGCAAGCGCGACCACAGCTCTTCGGTAACGAAGGGCATGAACGGATGCAGGAGTCGGAAGACGACGTCCAGCACGTGGACGGCCACCGCGCGAGCGCCGGGGTCGCCGTCGCGCAGGCGGGCTTTGACGGCTTCCAGGTACCAGTCGCACAGCTCGTGCCAGGCGAAGTCGTAGACGGCGCTCACCGCGCGCTGGAAGGCGAAGCCCTCGATGCCGGCCGTCGCTTCCGCGACCGCGGCCTGAAGCCGGGAGAGGATCCAGCGGTCCTCCAGCTCCAGCTCGGCGCCGGGCGAGGGCGTGGCCACGGGCTCCGCGCCCAGGGAGCCGAGCACCAGGCGGGTGGCGTTCCACAGCTTGTTGGCGAAGCGCTTGAAGCCCTCGATCCGGGTCTCGTCGAAGCGGACGTCCTGGCTGGACATGCCGACCTGGGCGGCCCAGGCCCGGAGCGCGTCCGCGCCATAGCGCGCGATCACCACCCTGGGGTCGATGCCGGTCCCCAGGGACTTGGACATCCGGCGCCCGTCGGTGGCCTGGATGGTGGCGTGGATGATCACGTCGGAGAAGGGCACCTCCCCCATGAAGAAGAGCCCGCTGAAGATCATCCTGGTGACCCAGAGGTTGATGATCCCGCGGTCCGTGGAGTTGACCGAGGTCGGATAGAAGGTCCGCAGGTCGACGGTGTCCTCCGGCCAGCCCAGCGTGGCGAAGGGCCACAGCGCGGAGGAGAACCAGGTGTCGAGGACGTCGGGATCCTCGGTCAGCCCGCCGGCGCCGCATTCGCGACAGGCCGCGGGGTAGCCCGCGTCGGCGAAGCGGTGCCCGTTGGGGCAGTACCAGACCGGGATCCGGTGCCCCAGCCAGAGCTGGCGGCTGACGCACCAGTCGCGGATGCCGCGCAGCCAGTCCAGGTAGGTGCGCTCGAAGCGCGCTGGGTGCCAGCGCACCAGCCCCTTCTCGCTGGCCTCGACGCACATGCGCGCCAGCTCGTCCATCTGCAGGAACCACTGCTCGCTCACCATGGGCTCGATCACGGTGCCGCAGCGGTCGCAGTGGCCGACCTCGTGGGTGTAGGGCTCGGTGCCGACCAGGAAGCCGCCCGCCTCCAGGTCCCGGACCACCAGCCCCCGTGCCTCCAGCGCCGGCCGGCCGTCGTAGGCGGGTGCGAAGGGCGTGTTCATGCGCCCGTCGGGGTGCATGCCGTTGATCAGCTCCAGGTGGTGGCGCTCGCCGATCTCGTAGTCCATCGCGTCGTGGCCGGGGGTGACCTTGAGAGCGCCGGTGCCGAAGTCCCGCTCGACCGCGGGGTCGGCGACGATCGGCAGCCGGCGGCCGACCAGGGGCAGCAGCGCGTGCTTACCGACCAGGTCGCGATAGCGCTCGTCGTCGGGATGCACGGCGACCCCGGTGTCGGCCAGCATGGTCTCCGGCCGGACGGTGGCGATGATCAGCTTCCGGTCGCCGCCCTCGATCGGGTAGGCGACCCGGTAGAGGGTGTCGTGGTGGACCTGCCAGTCGACCTCGAGGTCGCTGATGGCCGACAGGCAGCGCGGGCACCAGTTGACGATGCGCGGCCCGCGGTACAGCCAGCCGCGGTCGTAGTAGCGCACGAAGGCCTCGCGCACCGCGTGCACGTAGGCGGCGTCCATCGTGAAGCGGGTGCGCGTGAAGTCGACCGAGGCGCCCAGCTCTTTGGTCTGCTCCAGGATGGTGCCGCGCACGTTTCGGTACCACTCGTCGACCAGCTCCTCGAAAGCCGCCCGGCCGATCTGCTCCTTGGTGGTCCCCTCGGCGGCCAGCTGCTTCTCGAGCACGTTCTGGGTGGCGATGGCCGCGTGGTCGGTGCCGGGCAGCCAGAGCACCTCGTGCCCGGTCATCCGCCGGTAGCGGCACAGGGCGTCCTGGAGGGTGAAGTTGGTGGCGTGGCCCATGTGCAGCTCGCCGGTCACATTGGGGGGCGGGATCGCGATCGAGAACTTCGGCCTGGAGCTGTCAGCGTCGGCCACGAACAGCCGGGCCTCCTCCCAGCGCGCGAACCAGCCGGCCTCGATGGCCTTGGGCTCGTAAGCGGGCGGCATGGGCGTGCGCTCAGTCATGGCTGATGGGTTCGGGGTCGCCGGCGCGCTGGGGACTTTCTAGCGCGAGCGCGCCGGCCGGAGTACGTCTACGGGTACCGCGGGTCGGCGCATGGTGCGAGGAATCTTACCCCGCTACGAAGTCCTCGATCGCCTGGAGGCACTGGTCGGGGTCCTCCCAGAACATGAAGTGGCCGACGCCGTGCAGGCGCACGACCTGGTAGCCCGGAACGTCGTGGCCGAGCTCTCTGGAGAGCAGGATCAGGCTGGGGATCCTGGGCGGCCGCCTCGGCACCATGTCAACCCGGGCGGGTCCTTCGAAGTCCCATTTCGCCGCGGCGGCGATGAAGGCGTCGAGGTCGCGGTCGGACAGTCTGGGCAGCATCTGCCGCCACTGGTCGCGGGTGGCCGTGGTCAGGAAGCGGCGGCCGGCCGACTGCCGGTCCGCCGACAGCTCGAACCGCCAGGCCGGGTCGGCGTAGACGGCCTTCCGCGGCTGCAGCCGGTCGAGGGCCGTGAGCAGGACCGCGCCGCCCAGGGAGTGGCCGATCGCCAGGTCCGGCCCGGCGGGCACCCCCGACAGCAGGCCGGCGGCCATCTCCTCCAGCGTGCCGCCGCGCAGGTCGGGCGTGGTCACCTGCCAGCCCCTCTCGGTGAGCCGCTCGGCGAAGCCGGCCCAGGTGGCGCCGTCGGCGGTGGCGCCGTGCAGGAGGACGGCGGTGGGATCACCGACCCCCTCCCCGCCCTTCGGGCGGACCTCCCCACGGTGTGGGGAGGAGTCCCTCAGCGCTTGTGCTCCTGGGCCTTGATGGCCGATTCGGGCAGGGCCCCGGCGCCGGACGCGGCCTGGATGATCTCGGGCACCGCGCTGACCACGCGGGAGAAGAGGCGCTGCTCGAAGGGCGCGACCACGGCCTCGACCTTGCGCCGCAGGATGGCGCGGGCGACCGCGTCGGCGACCTGGCTGGGCTTGGTCAGGCGCACGGGCACCCGCGCTCCGCTCTCGGCGAACATTCCCGCCTCGCCCACGAAGGTCGGGCTGACCACCGATACCCTGACCCCGGTCCGCCGGAGCTCCACCGCCAGGGCGTGGCCGAAGCCGCGCAGGGCGAACTTGGTCGCGTTGTAGATCGAGCTCCGGGGCGCGGGCAGCTTGCCCGCGAGCGAGGCCATGAGCACGATGTGGCCGTCCCGGCGCTCGAGCATGCCCGGCAGGAGCAGGCGCGCCATCACCAGCGGCGCGCGCAGGTTGACGTCGAGGGCGCGGTCGATCTGGTGGACCTCGAACTCGTCCAGCCGGCCGGTGGCGGGCACGCCGGCGTGGGCGACCAGGATGTCGACCGCGCCCGCCTCGGCCGCCAGGCGCTCGGCCTCGGCCGGCCGGGCGAGGTCGGCGGGGATCACCCGCGCGTCGCGGAGCTCCGCGGCCACGCGTTCCAGCTCGTCGGCACGGCGCGCGGAGAGGATGAAGCGGCAGCCCTCGCGGTCGAGGCGGCGGGCGATGTAGGGGCCGAGGCCGGAGGAGGCGCCGGTGAGCAGGACCAGCTTGCCCTTGAGGTCCTTCATCGGCCGAGTCTAACCACGGGCGGTTCGAACGAGGTTGCGCCGGCGTAACGCCCCAAGTGCCGGCAGTTCGAGGGCTCTTGCGCCGGCGTAACGCCCCAAGTGCCGGCAGTTGCCTACTCCCCCTCCCCCCCGCCTGCGGCGGAGGGACCTCCCCACCTGTGGGGAGGAGTATCGCCCCCCTAGGCCGACTCGCCGACTATCTGCGGAGGCTGGTCGGACTCGTCGCTGTACTCGAAGTCCGGTTCCTGCAGGTTGCGGATGGCCTCCTCGTTGATCGTGCACCGTTTGATGTCGGGACGCGACGGGATCTCGAACATCGAGTTGAGGAGCACCTCCTCGATGATCGACTTGAGCGCCCGGGCGCCGGTGCCGCGCCCCAGCGCCTTCTCGGCGATGGCGTTCAGCGAAGCGGACTCGAAGACCAGCTCCACGTTGTCCAGCGCGAAGAACTTCTGGTACTGCTTCACGAGCGCGTTCTTGGGCTCGGTGAGGATGCGCACGATGTCGCCCTCGTCGAGCGGGTGCAGGGTGACCGTGATCGGCAGGCGCCCGATGAATTCGGGGATGAACCCGTATTTCAAAAGGTCCTGCGGCTGTAGCGCGACCAACACGTCGGTGGTCTCGTGCTTGTCCTTGCGGGCGGCCGGCGCCCCGAAACCGATCGACTTGCGCCCGATCCGCTGCTCGATGATCCGCTCCAGCCCGTCGAAGGCCCCGCCGCACACGAAGAGGATGTTGGTGGTGTTGATCTGGATGAAATCCTGGTGGGGGTGCTTGCGGCCCCCCTGCGGCGGCACGTTGGCGACGGTGCCCTCCAGGATCTTGAGCAGGGCCTGCTGCACGCCCTCGCCCGAGACGTCGCGCGTGATCGAGGGGTTATCCGACTTGCGCGCGATCTTGTCGATCTCGTCTATGTAGATGATCCCGCGCTCGGCCCGGCTGATGTCGAAGTCGGCGGCCTGGATGAGGCGGAGGAGGATGTTCTCCACGTCCTCGCCCACGTACCCGGCCTCGGTCAGCGAGGTGGCGTCGGCGATCGCAAAGGGAACGTCGAGAATCTTGGCGAGGGTCTGGGCAAGATACGTCTTCCCGCACCCGGTGGGCCCGACCAGGAGCACGTTGGCCTTGGTCAGCTCCACGTCGCCGACCGACTTGGAGGCCGAGATCCGCTTGTAGTGGTTGTAGACCTGGACCGAGAGCACTTTCTTGGCGTGTTCCTGGCCGATCACATATTGGTCGAGGGCCGCGCAGATCGTCTTGGGGTTGGGGATGAAACCGGTCTTGGCCTTCTTGGAGCCGGCCGAGCGGCTGTCCTCCTCCAGCACCTCCTGGCAGAGGTCGATGCACTGGTCGCAGATGTAGACGCCGGGGCCGGCGACCAGCTTTCGGACCTGGTCCTGGCCCTTCCCGCAGAAGGAGCAGCGTGTGTAGCGGCGGCGGTCTTCCCTGTCGTTCATAAGTACTTAGGCGGGGGCTGGCGGATTATGACCGCGCAGGATGTCGTTGGCAACGCTGATGCACTCACTACAGATATACACGCCCGGTCCCGCCACCAATTGAACACCCCGCTCGCCCTTTTCCTTTCCGCAGAACGAGCAGCGGGGCTTGTGGCGGACCACCTTGGGCGATTTGGGCCGGCGGCGCCAGATCATCGGATGGTCTAACTCGCTTTGCCCGCGGGCTCCTTCTCCGGGGTGGCCACGGCGCCGGGCGACGCGATGATGTCGTCGATCAACCCGTAGGCCTTGGCCTGCTCGGGGGTGAGGAAGTAGTCGCGCTCGGTGTCCTGCTGGACCCGCTCGATGGGCTGCTTGGAGTGCTTGGCGATGATCCCGTTGAGGACCTCGCGGGTGCGCAGGATCTCCTTGGCGTGGATCTGGATGTCGGTGGCCTGACCCTGCATGCCGCCCCAGGGCTGGTGGATCAGGATGTTGGCGTGGGGCAGCGCATAGCGCATGCCGTCATGCCCCCCGCAGAGGAGCACGGCCCCCATCGAGTAGGCCATCCCGATGCAGATGGTGGCCACCTTGGGCCGGATGTACTGCATGGTGTCGTAGATCGCCAGCCCCGCCGTCACCTGGCCGCCCGGGCTGTTGATGTAGATCGAGATGTCCCGCTCGGGGTCCTCGCTCTGCAGGAAGAGAAGCTGGGCGATGACCAGGTTGGCGACCTGGTCGTCGATGGGGGTGCCGATGAAGATGATCCGGTCCTTGAGCAGGCGCGAGTAGATGTCGAACGCGCGCTCGCCGCGGTTGGTGCTCTCCACCACCATCGGCACCAGGTAGTCCATGGCCTCGCCATTGTAGGCCCGGTCTCCGCCCACTCCTCTACTTTGCACTTCCGGCCTTCTCCACCAGCTTTTCCAGGATCTTCAGCCGCGTGAGCTGGTGCGCGAAGTACTCGCGGGCCGTGCGGTTGCCCACCAGCTCCAGGTAGCGGTCCTTGAGCTCTGGGTCTTTGGCCACCTGGTCGCGCATGTACTCATTGACCTCGTCGTCCGTCGGCTTGACCTCCAGCTGCTTGCCCGCCGCCTCCAGCACGAGGTCGACCCGGATCCGGGACTCGGCGTCCGGGCGGGTCTCGTTCACGTACTCCTCGGGCGTCTTCTTCAGATAAGCGAGGTAGCGGTCGAGGCGCAGGCCCTGCTGGTGCAGCCGGTTCTCCAGGTTCTCGACCTGGTGCATGACCTCGTGGTCGACCAGCGCGGCCGGCACCTCGAGCTGGCTGGCGTCGACCACCGCCTTGACCACCGCCTGCTCAAAGGCCAGCTGGGAAAGGCGCCTGGCCGTCTCCTGGAGGTCGTCCCTGACGGCCTCGCGCAGGGCCGCCACCGTCTCCTGCCTGCCCTCGCTCACCTGCTTGGCAAACTCCTCGTCGAGGGGCGGCAGCTTCTTCTCCTTGACGCCCTGGACGGTGAAGCGGACCAGCGCGGGCTTGGAGCGCAGCGACTCGTCGACGTGGTCCTCGGGCAGCTGGATCTCGGCCTCAGCCACCTCGCCGGCCGACTTGCCCACCACGGCCGCCCGCAGCTCCGGGATCAGGACGCCCTCGCGGACCTCGGCCTCCATCGCCCGTCGCCGCTCGGACGGGACTTCCTGGCCGTCGACGGTGACGTCGATGTCGGCC
>Ga0070707_100001781_pt1 | contig 20724 bp, 19 predicted proteins | sample KBSK5502metaG_FD_65468 | JGI IMG/M metagenome (GOLD analysis project Ga0070707, IMG submission 65468) | Corn, switchgrass and miscanthus rhizosphere microbial communities from Kellogg Biological Station, Michigan, USA - KBS K5-50-2 metaG | ecosystem: Host-associated > Plants > Roots >...
GGCTGCTCACCGAGCTGGTCGAGGGCCTGGGTGGGCAGGTGGTAGGCGTCGGGGCGCTCTGGCGGCGCACGAAAAAGGGCGAGATCGACGGCAAGGAGATCTTCAGCCTCGTGAGCCGGGATTTCCCGACGTACCCGGCGGAGGCATGCCCGCTCTGCAAACGAGACGTTCCCCTCAACCAGGAGTTCGTCAAGCGTCGCGAGCACCGCCGTCCTTCTTCGGCTCAGGAGCCGAGCTGACATCGAGGACTGAGGCCCCAAGATATAGGGGCCGATCCCGCCGAATCCCCCGCCTGGAGTATTTTCCCCTTGACAGCCTTCTGACCCTCCCCTAGAGTCGCGGATAACAATCTTCCGCGGGACGCGCGGGGACCGGGAGGGGGGTGACACGATGAAGAAGAAGAAGGCGGCGAAGAAGAAAAAGAAGAAGTAAGGCGCCGCTCATGGCGCTCGGCCCTGTCGGCCCCATCCCGGCAGGGCCGAACCATCTCAGGACCTTCCCGACGGGAGTTACCGCTTCGAGACGGGCTTGATGGCGGGCTTGACGGCCTTGGGCTTGTCGCCTTCCTTGATGAGCCCTTTCACCTCGTCCATGAACTGCGAGATGTCCTTGAACTGGCGGTAAACGGACGCGAAGCGGACATAAGCCACCTGGTCGAGCTTCTGCAAATGCTCCATGACGATCTCGCCGAGCTCAAGGCTGGTGATCTCCTTCTCCGCCCGCTCGTGCAGCCTGGCCTCGATATCGGCTACCACGTCGTCCACCGCCTGTACGCCGACCGAGCGCTTCTCGCACGACTTGAGAATGGAGCCGCGCAGCTTCTGCCGGTCGAAGGGCTCGCGCCGCCCGTCACGCTTGACCACGTGCGGCAGCACGTCCTCGATGTACTCGTAGGTCGTGTAGCGCCGGTGGCACTTGAGGCAGGCGCGGCGCCGGCGGATGAACTCCCCGTCCCGCCCAACCCGCGAGTCCACCACCCGGTCCTCTGTATGTCCGCAGAACGGGCATTTCATCGCGCTACCTCAGCCGCTCGGCGTACAGCGGGAACTGGCTGGTCAGCTCCTGCACCTCACTGCGCACCGCGGCCTCGACCGACGTGTTCCCCAAGTTCGTGAGCGCGCGGTCGATGAGTGCCGCGACCCTCGCCATCTCGGGCTCCTTCATCCCGCGCGTGGTAACGGCCGGCGTCCCCAGGCGAACGCCACTCGTCACCGTTGGCCCCTTGGTGTCGAAGGGGATGCCGTTCTTGTTGACGGTGATCCAGGCCCGGTCCAGCGCCTCCTGGGCATCCTTCCCCGTGATGCCTTTGGGCGTGAGGTCCACGAGGATCAGGTGGGTGTCGGTGCCGCCCGAGACCAGGCGGTAGCCTCTGGCCAGCAGGGACTCGGCCAGCGCGCGCGCGTTCCGCACGATCTGCCCCTGATACGTCCGCCACTCGGCGGTCTGGGCCTCGCGGAACGCCACGGCCTTGGCGGCGATCACGTGCATGAGCGGGCCGCCCTGTATGCCGGGGAGAACAGTGCGGTCGAGCTCTTTGGCGTAGCGCTCGCGGCACATCACCATACCGCCGCGCGGGCCCCGCAGCGTCTTGTGGGTGGTGGTCGTGACGAAATCGGCGTGAGGCACTGGCGAGGGATGGAGGCCGGCCGCGACGAGTCCCGCCGGATGAGCGATGTCCGCCATGAGGGCCGCGCCAACCTCGTCGGCGATCTCGCGGAACGGCTTGAAGTCGATGGCGCGCGGAAAGGCCGAGCCGCCCGCGATGATGAGCTTGGGGCGGTGCTGCCGCGCCAGATCCCGGACCTGATCGAGGTCGATCAGCTCGATCTCGCGCCGGACGCCGTAGGCGACGATCTGATAGAGCTTCCCCGAGAAGTTCATCGGGCTGCCGGCCGTGAGATGGCCGCCGTGAGCCAGGTTCGGGCCGAGCACGGTGTCCCCCGGCTTGAGCAGCGTCATGTAGACGGCCATGTTGGCCTGCGTGCCCGAGTGAGGCTGGACATTGACGTGCTCGGCGCCGAAGAGCTCCTTGGCCCGCGCGATGGCCAGCTCCTCGGCGATGTCGACAACCTCACAGCCACCGTAATAGCGCTTGCCGGGATAGCCCTCGGCGTACTTGTTCGTCATCACCGAGCCCACAGCCTCCAGCACGGCCTCGGACACGAAGTTCTCCGAGGCGATCAGCTCGAGGTTGCGGGCCTGGCGCTCGGTCTCGGCGCGAATGGCCTTGGCGATCTCGGGATCGACCTGCTCAAGCCTTCCCATGGAACCCCTCGGGAGCCCGGTCCCCGGCGTGACGGCGCTCCAGATCGGTGATCTTGCTGAGGCGCCGGCTGTGACGGCCGCCCGAGAATTCCGTCTCGAGCCACAGCTGGAGAATGTCCACGGCCATGTCCGACTCCATGAGCCGCCCGGCAAGCGCCAGCACATTGGCGTCATTGTGCTCGCGGCTCATGCGGGCCGTGAACCCATCGGAGCACAGGGCCGCACGGATGCCCGGCACCTTGTTGGCCGTCATGGCCATCCCGATCCCCGTGCCGCAGACGAGCACGCCCCGCTCCACCTTGCCGTCGGCCACGGCCTCGGCCACCTGGGCCGCGTAGTCGGGATAATCGACGGACTCGGAGCCGTGAGTTCCCAAGTCGAGCACCTGGTACCCGCGATCGATGAGCCAGCCTTTGAGGGCTTCCTTGAGCTCGAATCCGGCGTGATCGGCCCCGAGCGCGATGGTGGAAACCACGGGGAAACCTTACGCTCCCTCGGGGGTGGGTGTCAAGACAGCACCACATATGGGGGACAGCGGGGCAATCCCTCCCGCGACCCGTTTAGAGGTCGGGCGAAACGTGATGCCCGAGGACGTGGTCCCCGCGATGGCGTCCGAGCGCCTTGCCGTACCGGCGGGTCATCTCGGGCATGATGGTCTGCCCGGCCGGCGCCCGCTCGAGCCCGAATACCGTCTGGGAGAAATTGAGCCGCTTCTGGATGGCCCAGATACGCTCATGCTCCTGGGGCGGCAGGATCTCGGCAGGGTCGCCCACCGCGATCCACCCGATGGGCACCGTGGCGCCGGCGGCCACGACGCTGTTGACGTGAACCACGCCGTTGATCCGCACCTCGCTCCGCGTCCCGAGCCGAGCCCCGTTGAAGATCGAGGTGTTGGTGGCGATGAAGACGCAGTCTTCGACCGTGCAGCCCGAGAGATAGGCGCGCGGCCCGATGAGCACGTGATCCCCCACGCGCGCCGGGTGGCGCCGCGTGCCGCGGATCACGACCTGCTCCATCACGATCGCGTGGGAGCCGATCGTCACGGGGCCGCCTTCGGCCGCCAGCACGGCGCCGAAGAGCACGCGGCTCTCGGGACCGATGGTCACGTCCCCGCATACCGTGGCCGTGGGAGCGACATAGGCCGTCTCGTGGATTCTCGGGCGCTTGCCCTCATGCTCGAGCAGCATGATGGAACCTCCTTCGTGTCGGCAGGCGGACGTTCATGGGCGCTCTTCCGCGCGGCCGGCCAGCACGGACTCGGGCACCATCGCGAGCAGCGCGGTGAGCTCCTCCATGATGGCGCGGCGCCGCGAGCGGAGATGCCGATGGAGATCGCGATCGACCAGGAACCGGAACAGGCCGCGCGCCTCGCGGATCACGCGGCCGAGCCGCTCGGCCCAGGTCAAGGCGAAGAAGCCGGTGGGCAGGAGCCCGGCGATGAAGACCGCAAGCAGCCATCCGCCGCCAAGCCGCCACGCGATCCAGCCTTCGGTCATCCACACCGCGGGATAGAGGATCAGCGCCGCGGCCAGCTTGAACGTCGCCTCGGCGTCGGGATCGGGCCGCACGAGGCGCGTCGCCAGCGCCGTCAGCCAGTACGCGGCTGCGTGATTCACGAGCCCCCAAGCGGCGAGCGGCAGCCCCAGGAGCAGTGCGCCAGCCTGGCTCAGGGCGTAGCCCGCCACGACGCGCGGCGGATAGGTCTCGGCGAGCTGCCGGCCGGTGAGGCCTGCGCTCTCGAGGTCCTTGACGTAACGCTCGAGCTGGCGGCGCAGCCTCGCCATTCGCTCCGGCTCACGCGTCAAGAGATAGCGGTAGGCCCGCGCCGCCCGCTGGCGCCACTCGGCGCGCGCCGCCGGGTCGTGCGCGCTTTCGGGCCGCTCCTCGCGCCAGACGGCTTCGGCGTGCTCGACCAGGCGCAGCGTGTGACGGTCCTCCACCTCGACGATGAGCTGGCGCAGCGCGTCCGCGAGCCGTTCGGTGAGGCGGTGCGCCGCCTCTTGCGGCTCCGCGGCGGCCGCGGTGACGCAGTCGTCGCTTGGGACGGGCTCACCGACCACGACGAGCGCCCAGCCGGTGCGGAAGGTTCCAGGCTCGTGAAAGAGCAGCCCGACGGGCAGCAGGATAACGGGCTCCGAGCCTTGGGCCCGGGCCGCCAGCAGCATCCGCGCGGCGCCCGTCCGCACCGGCATCAGGGTCGGCTCGGGCTGGCTCACGCCTTCGGGGAAGATCAAAATGGCCCCGCCGGCGCGCAGTGCGTCGGCGACGGCGGAGAACATCGCCAGGTTGCGGGCCGGGTCGTCGCCCGCCTCCTGACGGCGGTGGACGGGGACGGCGCCAAGCAGCCTGAGGAACGGGCCGATGAGCGGATGGTGGAAGAGTGGCGCCTTGGCCACCGGCATGAGCGGCCGGGGCGCCTTCGCCAGCAGCAGCAGGCCGTCCACCAGGGCATTGTGGTGGTTGGGGGCAACGATGAGCGGGCCGCGCGCGGGAATGCGCTCCAGCCCCACTACGTCCACGCGCCGGTAGAAAAGGCCCACGAGGAGGCGCGAGAGCGCTCGGACCAGTCCGTAGCCCGCTGCCGGCGGGGCGGGCTTCTCCGTCACTCGGACAACGACCCCTCGACGCGGGAGGAGCGCGGCGGCCGGCCGGGGTAGAAACCCGCGCCAGGCGGGAAATCGAAAGCCTCCTGTGTCGCGGCCTCGACCCCGGCGGCGATCAGCCGCTCGAGGTCCAGCCGGCTCTCGACACGAGCCACTTCCTCGCGGCTCATTCGCGTGTCGGGATGTTTGGGAACGAAGAGCGTGCAGCAGTCCGCGTCGGGCTCGATGGAGATCTCGTACGTTCCCAGCGCGCGGGCCTGCTCGGTGATCTCGATCTTGTCCATGCCGATGAGCGGGCGCAGCAGCGGCAGCTCGGCGACCTCGCCGATTCGGGTGAGATTCTCCAGGGTCTGGGACGCCACCTGCCCGAGGCTCTCCCCGGTCACGAGGGCCAGCGCGCCGGCATCGCGGGCGAGCCGCTCGGCGATGCGAACCATCAGGCGGCGGTAGACGACCACGCGCGCCGGCGGCGGCACCGTCAGCACCACCTCGCGCTGGATCTCGCCGAAGGGGACAAGGAAGAGGCGGGAGAAGTACTGCCACTGTGTCAGCCGCTCGACCAGCTCGCGCGCCTTCTTTTGCGAGACGTCCGGCAGATACGGCACGCTGTGGAAGTGGACGAAGATCACGCGGCAGCCGCGCTTCATGAGCCGCCAGGCGGCGACCGGGGAGTCGATCCCACCCGAGAGCAGCGCCGCCACGGTGCCGCTCGCGCCTACCGGCAGCCCGCCCACGCCGCGCCGGCGGTCGGCGTACACGAATCCCTCGTTCGGAAGCACCTCGACGTGCACATTGCACTCCGGCTGCTCCAGATCCACGCGGCAGTCCGGTCGCAGGGCGAGCACGTGGGCACCCAGCTGGCGGTTGATCTCGGTGGACGTGAGCGGGAAAGTCTTGAAGGCCCGGCGCGCGGTGATCCTGAACGATGCGAACCGCCGCTCGGCGATGACGCGCTCGACGGCCCGCTTCAGCGCCTCAGGCGAGACGGCGGTCCGCAGCGCCAGCGCCCAATTGGCGATGCCACAGACGCGATCGAGCCGAGCTGCCACCACGGCCGGATCGGGCACCCGGCCAAGATCCAGCACGATACGGCCCGAGAGCTGCTCGACCCGCACGGGCCACAGGTCGCCCGTCGCCCGCAGCAGGTTCTGCTGCAGGTGGCGGAGGAAGAGCGGCCGGTTGCCGCGCTTGAGGCTGATCTCGTGATAGTGGACGAGGGCGACCGGCGCCGCCTCGGCTGCGGCCATCAGTCGGCCTCGATCGTCTTCGGGTGCTTCGGACGACGGCGGTAGACGGTCTTCGGCACCTCGACCTTGGGCGGCTTGCGCGGCATCGGCTTCCTGACCCGGGCGTGGACGGGCTTGCGCCGCTTCACGCGCCTAACGCCTTCCTCCGTGCCGGGTCAAGTGCCGAACCAGACGAGGCCCGAGGGAGGAGCCAGCCCGAGGCGTACGCGTTTGTACGAGGGTCGGCGACGACCGAGAACGTGGCAGTTCGAGCTGAGCGGCCCTGCCGCGAGGTGAGACGGCAATTAGCACGGCACTAGTATATCGCGTTCGGAAAAGTACTCACTCCGGCATGACGGCCGGCGGCCTTGTACATCTTGACACCGCCGCCCCACGCGCCACCCGCGATGCCGTCGTGGAGCGCCCAGCTCCGCCCGCGGACGGTCAGCTCGGCGCCGGGCTGGCGGAATGACGACGAGCCGTCGAGGGCCTGGCGCAGCTCGCCGCCGTCGGCGAAGCCCGCCTCTATCCTGTCCATGACATCCCGGCCCATCAGATAGCCGCAGCCCCGGCGCTCGTAGAGCACCGCGGAGTGATAGAACAGCGGCTCGATGAGGAACATCTCCTTGCCGAGCAGCCGGCAAAACGCCTCCATGGAGTCCAGCACCCGGGCCAGCAGCCGCAGGCCGCGGCGCACCTGCCCCGGCGCCAGCCCGTCCCTCATCGCGCGCCGCTCCTCGTCGACATTGCGGGAGATCGTGCCGAAGAGCGTGTCGCGTCCGTCGGGATCGCGGTCGATGGCATATCGTGGCCCGTCCGGATCGGTGATCTGCACGAAGGCGAGCTCGGGCACCGACAGCGGCGACATCTCGACGTCCACGAGCAGCGCGGCATCGCGGTCCTCGGGAGAGGAGCGCACCTCGACCCTGGCCCAGGCCGACTCCGCCGGCGCGGTGATCCGCACCCGCCGGCGGCCGTCGGGCCCGCAGAGCGTGGCCGAACTGATGCTGAAGCGATCGAAGAGCTCTTCGGGGACGAGCCGCGAATAGAGCGCGTGCGCGACGTCCTGGGGGAGCGCGTTGATCTCCCGGATGGAGTCGAGCCGGAGGCCCTCGGCGCGCGCGTCCATCTACCGGCGTTCCAGCGCGGCCAGCAGCCCGCGGGCGCGTCCCAGCTCCTCGGGCGTGTTGACGTTCATGAAGACCAGCTCGGGGGCGCGCAGGCGGGCCACGTCGGCTTCCGGGATCTCGAGCACGCGAACCTCGTCGAAGAAGCCGACGATCTTGAGCTGGCCGGCCGCGAGCCGCGCTTCGATTGGCGCCAGACAGCCCTTCCCATAGCAGGCGTGGAGCGTCTCGAGCTGAGTCCCGACTCGGGGAATGACCACGTCGGCCTCCCCGGCCCGGCTCGTCACCAGGCGCGCGACGGCGGGAACGAGAAAGGGCATGTCGCAGGCCACGGTGAAGGCCACCGCGCAGGCCGCTGCCTTGAGGCCGGAGTAGATCCCGCCCAGAGAGCCGTGGTCGGGGAAGACATCGGGCACCATCGGCAATCCGACCGAGGCGTAGAGCTCCGGGGTGTTGGTGACGATCAGCGTTTCGTCGGTGACGGCCCGGATGACCTCGACCACGCGGTCGATGATGCGCCGGCCGCCGAGCTCGAGCAGCGCCTTGGGCTGCCCGCCCATCCGCGTGCTCTTGCCTCCGGCCTGGATCACGCCCGTGATCTTCACAAACGCACCAGCCCCCGGCGCAGGATGCGGGGCGGCCACACCGTGCAGTCGGCCACGGTGGACGCCGGCCCGCCAGCCGTCGGCCCGCCGTCGAGAATCAGATCCAGGCTGTCACCGAAATACTCCCGCACGCTTTCCGCTGTAATCGGCGGCGGATGGGCGCTCGGATTGGCGCTGGACGCGGTGACCGGCAGCCCGGCCGCGCTCACGAGACCGAGCGCGACGGCATGGCCCGGAATCCGCACACCGATGGTCCCGGTCCCGGCCGTCAGTTGAGACGGCACGTGCGGCGCGGCCCGGAGCACGAGGGTGAGCGGACCCGGCCAATGGCGCGCCATCAGCTCCCGCGCGCCGGCGGAAATCTCCGGTGCGAGGGCTTCCGCCATGGCCACCGAGCCGACCAGCACCAGCACGGGCTTGGATTCCGGGCGCCCCTTGACCGCGAACAGGCGGCCGACGGCGTCGGAATTGAGCGCGTCCACGCCGAGCCCGTAGAAGCTCTCGGTGGGGAAGGCCACCATTCCGCCCCGCTTGAGCGCCACCGCAGCCTCGTCCAGCGCCTCGCGCCCGGGCGCGCGAGGATCCACCGCCACCGTTCGTGTCACCGCCGGTCAATCGCCTTTCGCCCAATGTCTTTTCGGAAGTGGGCACCATCGAAGTGAATCCGGGCGACTCCCGCGTAGGCATTGGTGATGGCCTCGCGCACGTCACGGCCCAGGGCCTGCACGCCGAGGACCCGCCCGCCCGCGGTCACGAATCGGCCGCCCTGGAGCGCCGTGCCGGCGTGAAAGACATTGACGCCCCCGGCAACGCCGCCATCGGGATCGAGTCCCCCTTCCCGGTTCAGTCCGGAGATCGGCCGGCCGGTCTCGTACGTGCCCGGATAGCCGCCCGATGCGAGTACCACGCAGACGGAGGCATCGGGCCGCCAGCGAAGCGAGGCTGGTAGCCCGCGCCCGGCCGCCACCGACTCGAGCAGCGGGAGCAGGTCCTGGTCGAGGCGGGGGAGGATGGCCTGGCATTCCGGGTCGCCGAAGCGGCAGTTGAACTCGATCACCCGCGGCCCATCGCGCGTGACCATCAGCCCAGCGAAGAGAACGCCCGCGTAGGGTGTCCCCTCCTTCGCCATGGCCGCAATCGTCGGCCGGACGATATCGGCCATCACCCGCTCCTGCATCGCCGCGTCCATCACGGGCGCGGGGGAGTAGGCGCCCATCCCCCCGGTGTTCGGCCCCGCGTCGTCGTCGAAGACGGTCTTGTGATCCTGCGCCGCAGCCAGCGGCAGGACGCTCGTGCCGTCGGACAAGGCGAAGAACGACGCTTCCTCGCCCGCCAGGAATTCCTCGATGACCACGGTGAGACCCGCATCGCCGAAAGCCCGCTCTTCCATGCAGGCCGTGACGGCGCGGTCGGCTTCTTGCAGGCTCCGGCAGACGATGGCGCCCTTTCCCGCGGCGAGCCCATCCGCCTTGACCACGATGGGGGCGCCCACCTCGCGGCAGTACTGGCGCGCCGCGCGGGCGTCCGAAAAGATCCGGAACCGCGCGGTGGGAATTCCGTGGCGCGACATGAGGTCTTTGGCGAAGGCCTTGGAGCTCTCGAGCCTGGCTGCGGCCGCGCTCGGCCCGAAGACCGCGAAGCTGGCCGCGCGGAAGCGGTCGGCCAGTCCCAGCGCCAGCGGCAGCTCGGGCCCGACCACGGCGAGATCCACGTGCTCGCGCCTCGCCAGCGCGAGCAGGTCGTCCAGCGCCGTGTCCTTGACGGGCACGCATTCGGCATGGCGGGCGATGCCGGGATTGCCGGGAGCGGCGATGAGGCGGGTGAGCGCCCGGCTCTGGGAGATCGCCCATGCCAGCGCGTGCTCGCGGCCGCCGCCACCGACCAGGAGCACTCTCATTCGTCCGCCTCGGGCTCGCCCGCGGCTTCGTCGAGATGGGAGCGCGCGATCTGGGCCCACGGGCTGCCCAGGTCCAGGTCGAGGTACCGGCGCCAGTGCACGGCGGCGCTGTCGCTGCGGCCGGCCTTGCCGAGCACCCCCGCCAGATTGAAGTGGGCGTCGGCGTAGTCGGGTTCGAGCTCGAGCGCGCGCCGGTACCAGTCGATGGACGAGGGGAAATCTCCCAGGTCTTCGTAGAGCGAGCCCAGGTTGAACGCCGCCTGGCAGCAGGTGTCGTCGGCCTGGAGGGCCGCGCGGTAGCAGTCCCCCGCGCGCTCATAATGCCCCATGCGGTGCTGGAGCAGGCCGAGATTGTTCCACGCCGCGGCATAGGCGGGATCGATGGCGATGACGCGCTCGTAGGCCTCGACCGCGGATTCCCAGCGCTCGGGATCGCCGTCCCAGTCGGACGCGCGGGCGAACCAGACCTCCGCGGCCTCCGCGGGCGGGATGATCGGGCGGACCATCCCCGTGGTCAGCGATTCGCGCGTCTCGCGCTCGAGGTCGCCCACGCTGAAATCGAGAAGCGACTGGCCGGTGCGCGGATCGAACCGGAGCCGATCCTGCTCCACCACGATGCGCTGGTCGTCCACCACCAGGCGCAGCTCGGCCAGCGGCACGTCGAGCTCCGGCGCGAGCCGCCGGACTCCGCTCAGCGCCTCGCGCACCTGGCGCACCGTCGCGCCGCCTTCGAGCAGCCCCGCCGCCGCGCGGGCGGCGACGAGCTCGCGAAAGCGGTAGCCGATCCCGTCGTCACGGAGCAGCCCCAACCGCTTGAGCTGGCCGCGTCGCTTCGGCGTGAGCCTCAGCAGCCGTGTCAGCTCGCGAAGCGTGAAGACCCGTTCATGCTGGCTCATTCTGTTACAAGGCGAGGTCGGGGTGTGGGCCTGCGCCGGGGCCGGGGATGCCTCCCGAGACCCGTTGCCTGCCGTTCGTGGTCGTGGCCGTTCGAGCTGAGCGGCCCCGCCGCGAGGCGAGTGCTGAGTTGATCGGCGCCCCGGCCCCGGCGCAGGCGTGAGTTCCACACCTAGTGTTTGAAATGGCGAACCCCACACGTCACCATCGCCATCCCATGCTCGTCGGCCGCGGCGATGACTTCCTCGTCGCGCACCGAGCCGCCCGGATGCAGTGCGGCGGTGGCGCCGGCCTCGGCGACCACGTCGAGTCCGTCGCGAAACGGGAAGAACGCGTCGGAGGCGCAGACTGTGCCCTTGGTCTCGAGCCCCACTTCGCGAGCCCGCATGACGGCGATGCGCGCCGAGTCCACCCGGTTCATCTGGCCCGCCCCGACTCCCACCACCTGGTCGGCATTGGCCAGCACGATGGCATTGGACTTGGCGTGCTTGGCCACGCGCCATGCGAAGCGCAGCGCCCGCATCTCGGCCTCCGTGGGCTGGCGTTTGGACACCACCGCGAGCGCCGTCGGATCGAGATCGGTGAGGTCGGCGTCCTGGAACAGCAGCCCGCCCAGCACGCTGCGCAGCTCCTCGAGCCGCGACGGATAGTCCGCACGCCGGCAGGGCAGCCGGAACACCCGGCATTTCTTCTTGGCGCGCCTCAGCTCCTCCAGCGCGTCCGGCTCATACGCAGGCGCGAAGAGAATCTCGAGCAGGATGCCCGAGAGCTCCTTGACCACTTCGAGATCGAGCGTGCGGTTGACGCCTACGATGCCGCCGTAAATCGAGACCGGGTCGCATTGCTTGGCCTTCCGCACCGCGGCGCCGACGCCGTCGGCGGTGGCCACACCGCAGGGATTGGTGTGCTTGATGACCACGGCGGCGGGATCGTCGAACTCGAGCAGCAGTCCCAGCGCCGCCGACCAGTCCAGCAGATTATTGTAGGACAGCTCGGGACCGTGGAGCTGGCTCGCGGCGGCGAGACCCTGCGGCGGCCCTGCGGGCCGGTAAAAGGCCGCCGTCTGGTGGGGATTCTCGCCATAGCGGAGAGCGTGAACCAGAGAGGCGTCGACCTGGAGCCGTTGAGGGAAGCGGCCGGCGCTCTCGGCCGCGGGGCGCCCGGCGGCGCCGGGCTCGCGGAGGTAGGCGGCGATGGCGGCGTCGTACTGAGCGGTGCGTCGGAAGGCTTCGAAGGCCAGCCGATAGCACGTCTCGGCCGACAGCGCGCCCTGCCCCGCGTTCAGCTCGTCGAGCACGGGCCCGTACTGAGACGGATCGGTGATGACGGCCACGTGAGCGTGGTTCTTCGCCGCCCCCCGGATCATGCTGGGGCCGCCGATGTCGATGTTCTCGACAGCCTCCTCGAGAGTGACGTTCGGTCTGGCGACGGTTTTCTCGAAGGGGTAGAGCGTGACGGCGACCAGGTCGATGGGTCGGATCCCGTGCTGCTCGAGCGCGCGCGCATGCTCCGGCAGATCCCGGCGCGCGAGGATACCGCCGTGCACCTTCGGGTGCAGGGTCTTGACGCGACCGTCAAGCATCTCGGGAAAGCCCGTGACCTCGGCGACGTCCACCACCGCGACGCCCGACTCCCTCAGCAGCTTCGCGGTGCCGCCCGTCGAGAGGATCTCCACTCCCAAGGCAGCCAGCCCCTTGGCGAAGTCCACGACACCCGTCTTGTCGTGAACGCTGATGAGCGCGCGGCGGACTCTGCTCATGGGGTCTCCCTGATGTGGACCCGGCGGCCCTCGACGCGCAGCCGCCCTTCGGCGAACAGCCGGATGGCCTCCGGATAGATGCGGTGCTCTTCGCTCAGGATGCGCGCGGACAGCGTCTTTTCGGTATCGTCTTCGCGGATCGGCACGGCGGTTTGGAGCACGATGGGTCCGGTGTCCGTGCCCTCGTCCACGAAGTGGACCGTGGCGCCGCTGACCTTGGCTCCGTGCAGGAGCGCCTGGCGCTGGGGGTGCAGTCCGGGAAAGGCGGGCAGGAGCGCCGGGTGGATATTGAGCATCCGGCCTTCGAAGTGCTTCACGAAGCCCGCGCTCAGGATCCGCATGTAGCCGGCCAGGCAGACGAGGCCCACCCGCCGCTCGTCGAGCGCCGCGACCACCGCCTTGTCGTGCGCCTCGCGACTCGGATACTGCTTGGGGTCGAGCAGGAGGGCTTCGACACCGCGGGATCGCGCGATGTCCAGGACGGCGGCGCCGGGACGGTCGCAGACCAGCACGGCGATGGTGACCGGCAGCCGTCCCGCCTCGACGGCCTCCGCGATGGCCTCGAAGTTCGAGCCGCGCCCCGAGGCCAGCACGCCGACCCGCAACCGCTCAGACATACTTGACGCCCCGCGCGCCGGCCACGATCTCGCCGACCTCGTAGACCTGCTCGCCGGCCTTCTCGAGCAGGTCGCGCGTCCGCGCGGCATCCGCGCTCGCCACGACGACGAGAAAGCCCACGCCCATGTTGAAGGTGCGGCGCATCTCGGCGTCATCCACGCCCGCCGCCTTCTGGATCGCGCCGAAGATGGGCGGCACGGGCCAGGCCTTGGGATCGATCACCGCCTGCCGGCCCTCGGGCAGCACGCGCGGCAGGTTCTCAGTGATCCCCCCGCCGGTGACGTGGGCCATGGCATGGACGGGGGCGTCCCTCAGCAGCTCGAGCACGGGCTTGACGTAAATCCGCGTGGGCTCGAGCAGCTCGTCGGCCAGAGGGCGACCCACCCCGGGGATGAATCCGGTGACCTTGAGCCCCATCCGCTCGAGCAGGGCCTTGCGGGCGAGGGTGTAGCCGTTCGAGTGCAATCCCGAGGAGGCCAGGCCGAGGACGCGATCGCCCGCTTCGACGGCCGCGCCCGTGATGAGCCGGCTCTTCTCGACGACGCCCACCGCGAAGCCCGCCAGATCGTAGTCGCCGGGAGCGTAGAGGTCCCGCATCTCGGCCGTCTCGCCGCCCACGAGCGCGCAGCCGGCGCGGCGGCAGCCCTCGGCCACTCCGGCCACGACGGCCTCGACATGCGCGGGGTCGACGCGGTGGACGGCCAGGTAGTCGAGGAAAAAAAGCGGCTCCGCGCCGTGGACCAGCAGATCATTGACCACCATCGCCACCAGGTCGATGCCCACCGTATCGTGGCGGTCGGCGAGGATGGCCACCTTGAGCTTGGTGCCCACCCCGTCACTCGACGAGACGAGAACGGGCTCGGTGTAGCCGGCGGGGATCTGGCAGAAGGCGGCAAAGCCGCCGATCGCGCCCAGCACCTCGGGCCGGTGGGTGGACGCGGCGAGTGCCGCGATGCGGCGGACGGCCTCGTCGCCGGCCTGGATGTCCACGCCGGCGACCCGATAGGTCAACGGATCCATGAAACCCCGAGCTAGGAGTCGAACAGCCGCAGCTGGGCGCGCTCTTCGGAATCGAAGCCCACTTTGTACTGGCCCGTGAAGCAGGCATGGCAGAAATGATGCGGATCGGAGCCCGTGGCCTTGAGCATCCCTTCGAGGGAGAGATAGCCGAGGGAATCGGCGCTCAGGTAGCGCTGGATCTCGTCCGCTCTGTGGCTGGCGCCGATCAGCTCTTTCCGCGTGGGCGTGTCGATTCCGTAGTAGCACGGCCACTGGATGGGCGGAGAGGAGATGCGCACGTGCACCTCGCGGGCCCCAGCCGCGCGGATCATCTTGACGATCTTGCGGCTCGTCGTGCCGCGCACAATGGAGTCGTCCACGACGACAACGCGCTTGCCCTCCAGGACCTCTCGATTCGGGTTGAGCTTGACCTTGACGCCGAAGTGCCGGATGCCCTGCTGGGGCTCGATGAACGTCCGGCCGACGTAGTGGTTGCGCACCAGCCCCGAGTCGTACGGCAACCCGCTCTCCTCCGAGAAGCCCAGCGCCGCGCCCACGCCCGAGTCGGGCACGGGAATGACGAGGTCGGCCTGGACCGGATGCTCCCGCGCGAGCTGATGGCCCAGGGCCTTGCGGACGGTGTGGACATTGCGTCCCCAGAGCACCGAGTCCGGCCGGGCGAAGTAGACGTACTCGAACACGCACTGCAGCCGCTCCGCCGGCTTGAAGGGCTTGAAGGACGTGCAGCCCTTGTCGCCCACGACCAGGATCTCTCCCGGCTCGACGTCTCGGATCACCCGGGCCTCCATGAGATCGAGCGCGCAAGTCTCGGAGGCCAGGATCCAGGCATCGCCCAGCTGTCCGAGCGAAAGTGGGCGGAAGCCCGAGGGATCGCGGACGCCGATCATGCACTCGGGCGTCAGCAGCAGGAGCGTGAACGCTCCCTTGACGCGGGTCAGCGCCCGCGCGAGCTGCTCGACCAGCGTCGCGCGGGGCTCACGGGCCAGCAGATGGAGAATGACCTCGGTGTCGGAGTTGGACTGAAAGACCGCCCCGTCCTTTTCCAGCTCGGCACGCAGCTCCTCCGCATTGACCAGGTTGCCGTTGTGGGCGATGGCCACCGGGCCGTGCGCGGTATTGGCCGTGATCGGCTGGGCATTGCGCAGGCTCGAGGTGCCGGAGGTGGAGTAGCGCACATGCCCGATGGCACGATGGCCGGGGAGGCGCTTGAGACGCTCGCGGCTGAAGGCGTCGGCCACCCAGCCCATGGCCTTCTCCACCTGAAAGGCCCGGCCGTCGGTCGAGGCGATGCCGGCCGATTCCTGTCCGCGGTGCTGCAGCGCATAGAGCCCGAGATAGACGACGTTGGAGGCCTCGGCGTGGTTCCACACGCCGAACAGCCCGCACTCGTCGTGGAACTTGTCGTCGAGCTCGAGGGCCGGTCCCTCAGCCGACACGTTGCTCAAAGCCGCTCCTCCACGCTTGGGCAACCCGGTCCAGCGACAGGTTGATGATCGACGCCCCTCCGGTGCGGATGACCAGCCGGTCTCCGCCGACCCGTCCGATCCAGCGCCACGGCACGCGGAACTCTCCCATGAGCTGCTCGAAGTGCCGCTCGGCCTCGGCCGCAACGGAAACCACGACGCGGGAGGGCCCTTCCCCGAAGAGCAGCTCCTCCGCCGTCGCGTCGCGCGAGTCCACCTCCACCTCGACGCCAACCGGACGCGGCCCGCTGATGCACGACTCGGCGAGCGTCACGCTGAGTCCGCCCTCGTCGCAGTCATGGGCCGAGTGAAGCAGCCGTGCCCCGATGGCGGCGCGGCAGGCCTCCTGCACCATCTTCTCCAACGCCAAGTCCAGGGGGGCGAGCCGGCCCGCGACCCGGCGATGAAGAGCCCAGAGATACTCGGAGCCACCCAGGCTTACGGTGTCGGGCCCCAGCAGGGCGACCCGGTCGCCAGGTCCCTCGAACCACTGGGTGCAGCGAGCCGCCGCCTCGTCCAGCAGCCCCACCATGCCGATGACGGGAGCGGGGAGAATCGCCTGCCCCAGGGTTTCATTGTAAAAGGACACGTTGCCGCCGACCACCGGGATTTCGAGCGTACGGCAGGCCTCGGCGATGCCGGCCACCGCTTCCTTGAACTGCCAGAGAATCTCGGGCCGCTCGGGCGAGCCGAAGTTCAAGCAGTCGGTCAACCCGAGCGGACGGGCGCCACTCACGGAAACATTACGGGCGGCTTCGGCCACCGCCATCGCCGCGCCCACGCGCGGGTTCAGAAACACAAAACGCGCATTGCAATCAGTAGTTACCGCGACGCCCTTCCGAGTCCCCTTGATACGGAGCACGCCCGCGTCGGAGCCGGGCAGGACCAGAGTGTTGGTCCCCACCTGCTGATCGTATTGGCGATACACCCATTCCTTGCTCCCCAAGGCCGGCGAGTCCAGCAGCGACAGCAGCGCGGGCTCGGGCTCCATGGACGGACTGAGTGAGTGCGGGTCGAAGGCTTCGAGGTCGTCCTGCCAGGGCGGCCGGGCGGTGGGCTTCTCGTAGACGGGCGCCTCGTCGGCCAGCGCCTTCACCGGAACCTCGGCCACCACCTGGCCGCGCATCCGGGCGCGCAGCATTCCGTCGGCCGTCACCGTGCCGATTTCCACCGCGTCCAGCTCCCACTTCGCGAAGACGCGTCGGATCTCCTCCTCGCGCCCCTTGGCGACCACGAGCAGCATGCGCTCCTGGGATTCGGAGAGCATGATCTCGTAGGGCGTCATGCCCGTCTCACGCTGGGGAACGCGCGAGAGCTCCACCTCCATCCCCGTGCCTGCGCGCGCCGGCATCTCCGAGCAGGCGCAGGCGAGGCCCGCGGCGCCCATGTCCTGAATGCCGACCACGGCGCCGGTCCCCATGGCTTCGAGGCAGGCCTCGAGCAGGAGCTTCTCGGTGAACGGATCGCCCACCTGAACCGTCGGCCGGCGCTCCTCGGCGCCCTCGTCGAAGGTGGCCGAGGCCATGGTGGCGCCGTGGATGCCGTCCCGGCCGGTTTTCGCGCCGACGTAGAACACGGGGTTGCCGGGCCCTTCGGCGCGGGCGCGGAAGATCCGGTCCTTCTTCACGAGCCCCACGGCCATGGCATTCACCAAGGGATTGCCCGAATACTCGGGAGCGAACTTCACTTCGCCACCGAGATTCGGCACGCCGAAGCAGTTCCCATACCAGCTGATGCCGCTCACCACGCCACCGATCAGCCGCCGCGTCCGGGGATCTTCGGGATCGCCGAAGCGCAGCGAATCCAGGATGGCGATCGGGCGGGCGCCCATGGTGAAGATGTCGCGGAGGATGCCCCCGATGCCGGTGGCCGCGCCCTGGAAGGGCTCGATGAAGGACGGATGGTTGTGGCTTTCGATCTTGAAGGTCAGAGCCAGCTCCCCGCCCAGGTCGACGATGCCGGCATTTTCCCCGGGGCCCTGCAGCACGTGTGGGCCCTTGGTCGGTAGCTCTTTGAGGAAGACGCGGGAGTGCTTGTAGGCGCAGTGCTCGGACCAGAGAGCGGAGAACAAACCGAGCTCGGTGAACGTGGGCTCCCGGCTGAGACGCCGGATAATGCGATCGTACTCTTCGGCGGTGAGGCCGTGCGCCAGGGCCAGATCCAGCGTGACCTTAGGCTCGGCCGAGGTCACCCCCGCCCCCACCCTCTTTTCACTCGATCTAGCGCTTGAGGAAGGTGCCGTCCTCGACAAGGCTGCCGAGGAGCGAGTGGAAGATCTGGACTCCGTCCGTGCCGCCCATGGCGGACTCGGCCGCGCGCTCAGGATGCGGCATCATTCCCAGCACCGTGCCCTCTTCGTTGACGATGCCGGCGATATTGTCCATGGACCCGTTCGGATTGGCCTCCCGGGTCACCCGGCCGTCCTCGGTGCAATAGCGGAAAACGACCTGGCTCTTCTCGCGGAGCCGCCGCATGGTGTCCTGGTCGGCGTAGTACTTGCCTTCTCCGTGGGAGATGGGCATCTTGAGCACCTGCCCGGTCCGCATGGCGCGGGTGAAGGGCGTCTCCGCGTTCTCCACGAGCAGATGGGTCGACTGGCAGCGGTACTGCAGGCACTCATTGCGCATCAGCGCGCCGGGCAGCAGCTTCGCCTCGCAGAGGATCTGGAAGCCGTTGCAGGAGCCCAGCACCATCCCGCCACGCGCCACGAACTCGGGCAGCGCCTCCACGACTGGGGAACGCCCGGCCACGGCACCGGCTCGGAGGTAGTCGCCGTACGAGAAGCCGCCGGGCAGGATCAGGCAGTCGAACTCGCCCAGCTCGGTATCTCGATGCCAGACGTAGCGGACCTGCTGGTGGAGCACCTCACCGACGACATAGTGAAAATCGCAGTCACTCCAGGTGCCCGGGAAGACCACTACGCCAAAGTTCATGGGCTTGTGCATTCCTCCTTTCGTGGGTGCAGTCTCACTCTAACCTTTCCGTCGGATTCTGGCAATAGTTCACGCGCGCCGGCCCGGCCTAGCCCAGCACCTCCACCGTGAAATCCTCGATCACCGGATTGGCCAGCAGGCGCCCGCACATCTCCTCGATCCGTTTCCCGGCCTGGTCGGCGCTGACCCCGGCCAGCTCCAGGTCCAGCACCTTGCCTACCCGGACGTCCTGTACCTCGGGAAAGCCGAGCCCCTCGAGCGCCCGCTTCACCGAGGCGCCCTGGGCGTCCAGGATGCTCTGCTTGAGGCGGACAAGGACGCGCGCCTTCAAGAGGCCGCCCCTGCGACCACGCGGCGGTAAACCTCCTGGTAGGCCTCCTCGACGCCGCCGAGGTCCCGCCGGAAGCGGTCCTTGTCGAGCTTTTCCTTCGTCCGGGCGTCCCAGAGGCGGCAGGTGTCCGGGCTGATCTCGTCCCCGAGGTACAGCCGGCCGCCGGACCGGCCGAACTCAAGCTTGAAGTCCACGAGGATCAAACCCTTGCGCGCCAGGAAGGGCTTGAGCACACCATTGATCTTGAGCGCCATCCGCCGCATCCAGGCCAGCTCCTTGGGCGTCCCCAGCTTGAGCATGCGGACATGATCGTCGTTGATCATCGGGTCGCCGAGCGGGTCGGACTTGTAGTACAGCTCCAGCACCGGCTGCTTGATCGCCGTTCCCTCCTCGAGCCCGGTCCGCTTCGCCAGACTGCCGGCCACGACGTTGCGAACGATGGTCTCGATCTTGATGATGTCGAGCCGGCGGCAGAGCATCTCCCGGTCGGAAAGCGTCTGAACGAAGTGCGTCGGCACTCCCCGCTTGCCCAGCAGCGTGAAGAGCACGCTCGACATGCGGTTGTTGATCACGCCCTTGCCCACGATCGTGCCGCGCTTCAGCGCATTGAAGGCCGTGGCGTCGTCCTTGAAGTACTGGATGATGAGCCCGGGCTTGTCCGTGCTGTAGACGATCTTGGCCTTGCCCTCGTAGAGCTTCTCTCGCTGCTCCATAGAGTCTCCCTGGAACGGTGGGAATTGGGCCGCGCTAGGACAATCCCGCGCGGCGGTAAATCGCGTCCACGTTACGCAGATACCATGCCGGGTCGAAGCAGCCGTCCAGCTCCGCCGGGGTGAGGTGGCCCATGACCTCGGGGTCGGCCGCAAGCAGGTCGCGGAAGGCCGCGCGCTCGCGCCAGGCCCGCATGGCGTTGCGCTGCACCAGCTCGTAGGCCCGCTGCCGCCGCAATCCCGTATCGGTCAGCTTGAGCAGTACACGCTGCGAGAACATGAGCCCGAAGCTGCGCTCCATGTTCTCCTTCATCCGCTGCGGGTACACCTGGAGCCCCTCGACGATGCGTGTCATCTGATCCAGCATGTAATCCACCAAGCCGGTCGAGTCGGGCAGAATGATCCGCTCCACGGAGGAGTGGCTGATGTCGCGCTCGTGCCAGAGCGCCACGTTCTCGAGCGCCGCAAGCGAGTTGGTCCGAACCACGCGGGCCAGCCCGCAGACCTGCTCGCACGAGGCGGGGTTGCGCTTGTGGGGCATGGCGCTCGAACCCTTCTGGCCCTCGGTGAACGGCTCCTCGGCCTCCAGGATCTCGGTGCGCTGCAGCGAGCGGATCTCGAGGGCGACCTTCTCGAGCGAGGCCGCGACGATGGCCAGCGCCGCGCAGAACTCGGCGTGGCGGTCGCGCTGGACCACCTGGGTCGAGACGGGCGCGGGCTCGAGGCCGAGCAGCCGGCAGACCTCCTCTTCCACGTCGGGATCCACGTGGGCGAAGGTGCCCACGGCGCCCGAGATCTTCCCCACCCTCAGCGCTTCCCGCGCGCGCTTCAGCCGCTCGAGATTCCGGCCCGCCTCGACGAACCACAGGGCGGCCTTGAGGCCAAAGGTCATGGGCTCCGCGTGGATGCCGTGGGTCCGGCCCACGCAGAGAGTGTCTTTGTGCTTGAGCGCCAGCGCCTTGACCGCGCCCCGGAAGCGCTCGAGGCCCGCCAGGATGAGCTCCGCGGCCTGCTGAAGCTGCAGCGCCTGAGCCGTGTCCACCACGTCCGAGGAGGTGAGGCCGATGTGCACGAAGCGCGAGTCGGCGCCGAGGGCCTCCTCGAGGTTGGTCAGGAAGGCGATGACGTCGTGCCGGGTCTCGCGCTCGATCTCGTCGATGCGGTCGATCGCGAACGCGCCGCGCTCGCGGACCGCGCGCGCCGCACTCTCCGGGATCACGCCCAGCTTTGCCTGCGCATCGCAGGCATGGGTCTCGATCTCGAGCCAGATCCG
>Ga0070707_100001783_pt1 | contig 20715 bp, 18 predicted proteins | sample KBSK5502metaG_FD_65468 | JGI IMG/M metagenome (GOLD analysis project Ga0070707, IMG submission 65468) | Corn, switchgrass and miscanthus rhizosphere microbial communities from Kellogg Biological Station, Michigan, USA - KBS K5-50-2 metaG | ecosystem: Host-associated > Plants > Roots >...
CCCGTCGAGCTGCGAGAACGGGTCACGTCGCCGGGAGGCACGACGATCAGGGCGGTGCGCGAGCTGGAGCAAGCGGGGGTCCGCGCAGCGTTCCTGAATGCGATCCAGGCGGCGATGGAGCGCTCGCGTGAGCTCGCGGCCGGCGCACCTTGACGCGTGCTCCATTGGCGCGGTGGAGGGGGCCTTGGGGGGAACCGGGAGGTTCCCCCGCACGTGATCCGCGACCGTCTGGTCGCGGCGTGCTCCCGAAGAAAAAGGGGGCTCGTGGGGGAAACACGGTTTCCCCCACGCGACGGAGCGGGCGCGAATGCGGCCGCGGAGGAGGCGGCGATGGAGCGCTTGCGTGAGCTCGCAGCCGGGGCGCCGTGAGGGCGCGCGGCGCCGAGCTGATCGTCACGGACGACGAAGAGTCCGCGGCGAAACGAGTCGCAGAGCTGCTCGCTGAGGCTGCGCGCGCGGGGAGTGAGATCGCACTCACGGGCGGCTCGGCTCCGGGTCGCGCATACGAGCTCGCCGCCGACCTCGAGCCGGACTGGAGCGGCGCAGGCGTCTGGTGGGGCGACGAGCGCTGCGTGTCGCCCGACGACGACTTGTCGAACTTCTGTCTCGCGCGGAGGACGCTCTTCGACAGGCTCGAGGCTCAGCCAGGTCGAGTTCACCGGATCCGCGGCGAGGACGATCCTGCCGCGGCCGCGGCCTCGTATGACCAGGACCTGAGAGGAATCACGCTCGACCTGCTACTGCTCGGGCTCGGCCCGGACGGACACGTCGCGTCGCTCTTTCCGAACGCGCCGGGGCTGGGCGAGACCGAGCGCCTCGCGATTCCCGCCGAGCCGAAGCTCGAGCCCTTCGTCGAACGCGTGACGCTGACTCCACCGGCGCTGCGCAGCGCGCGCCGCATCGTCTTTCTGGTCACCGGCGAGCAAAAAGCCCAGGCTGTTGCCGGCGCTCTCGCCGGGCCGCCCGATCCGGTCGTGCCGGGCAGCCTGATCCGGGCGGAGAGCGGCGAAACACTCGCGATTCTCGATGAAAAGGCCGCTTCGCGGTTGCGCGACTAGACAACGGGCCGCGTTTCTATATATATACGCAGGAGTGTCGTCACCCGAGACGCAGCCGCCGCTACTCGACGTCTTCACCATCGACCGTCCGGAGCAACTGAAAGCCCTCGGCCACCCTCTGCGGCTGCGCGTGCTCGAGATGCTGGGCCAGAGCGAGGAGGGGTCGCTGACGAACCGCGAGCTCGCCCAGCGGTTGGGCGTCGACCCCGGGCACCTGCACTTCCACGTTCGAATGCTTCTGCGGGCCGGACTAATCGATCTCGCCGACGGCGGGAAGGGCCGTGAGAAGCCGTACCGCGCCGTCGCGCGGACGGTGCGGGTGGCACCGGAGCTCGTTTCGACGGGGCTCGGCACCGATGTGCGTGCGTCGATGCTCGATGATCTTCAGCGAGCCTGGGACTCGTTCGGATCCTCGGGAAAGTTTCGGATCACCCAGACCACGGTGCGGATCCCCGCCGAGCGTGCGCTGCGGTTGATCGAGGAAATCGCCGACCGGGTGCGCGACGAAGAGACCGACGACGCCGAACCGCTGGTGGTCACGGCGTTCATGCACCCGGTTCGCACCGGCAGCACCGACTAGGCATAGGCGCTCGCTCGCGACGCCGACCAAGAGGACGTCCGGGCTTTACCCGGGCGTCGGTCTTATCCCGCATGGCAAGCCGCACCGGTTCGTCCTTCTGAAACCAGTTCTCAGGCAGGCAGCAGCGGCGAGGAGAACTCGGCTGTGATGCGGCGCCGGGCGGCCAGGGCCTGGAGGACGAGCACCGTGTCGGCGGCGGGAACGTCTTCGAGGTACTCGTCCCGTTGTTCGAACGACTCGAGCACTGCCTCGACAGCCACCGTGTAACCGACGACATCGTGGGCGGCGAGGAAGGCGAGCGCGTCGCCGACTTCGGCCGGGAAGTCGTCGCGGGTTCGGATCGCGTCGGCGTGGACGCGGGCGTGCTCGTCGTCGCCGAGAACGAGGAGGGCGAGCGCGGCCGCGTAGCGGCCGATCGGGGAGTCGGCCTCGGCGGCACCTGCCTCGAGCGCCCAGTGTGCGTCGGCCATCGCACCGTCCCAGTCGTCTGCGAGAAGGCGTGCCTTGATCGCCCCGATCGGACGTCCCCAACTTCCGGGCGGCGCGTCGACGAAGCTCTCCCGGTAGCGCTCGGCGGCGCGGGTGAGGCGGGCAGCGGCTTCATCCCGACGCCCGGCCATCAGCAGCGCCAGGCCGGCTCCCGCCGATACGTTTCCGAGCCGGGTCAGTTGGCGCTGGCGTGAGTCGGCGTCGGCAGCCTCGGGCAGGCGGCTCTCGCCGTCGCGATAGCGCGCTTCCTCACGGTCGACGTGCGCCTGCCAGTCCTCGCCGGCGCTTGCTCCTTGGTTAGGCACAGCCAACCTCCTCCCCACGTCGAGCGTATCGACGTTGGCCGCACGAGTGGGTGACGGGATTGCGCCGATAGCGTGAAGATCGCTCGGCCTGCGAGGCCATGACCATTTACGGTGGGCGCGGCCATAAGTTCGTTCGTGTCTGGCGGTTTCGCAAACCAAGCAGGCCTAGGACGCAGGGAGGCTGCATACCCGTAGGTATGCGGCCGACTGAGGACGACGGCATGCGCCGCGTTTGTGGGCCGCCAGGCACACAACCGTACTTGTGGCCGCGTCCACTAGCCTTGCCTCGATGCGCGAGCTCCGCGAGGTCTTCTACGTCGACGGCGTCCGCAGCGCCTTTGGACGCGCCGGGCCAAACGGCGTCTTCTGGCGTACCCGCGCCGACGACATGGCTGTCAAGCTCGTCCGCGAGCTGCTGCGTCGCAACGACTCGCTTCCGCCGCAGCGGATCGACGAAGTCGTCTTCGCCGCCACCGCCCAGGTCGGCGACCAGGGGCTGACGCTCGGCCGCGACGTCGCCTTGCTGGCAGGCCTGCCGCGCACAGTCCCCGGCTTCGCCGTCGACCGCATGTGTGCGGGCGCGCTGACCGCGATCACTACGGGCGCCGGCGAGATTGCAATGGGAGCGGCGGATGTGGTCCTCGCCGGCGGCGTCGAGCACATGGGCCGGCACCCGATGCTCGAGGACGTCGAGTACAACCCGCGCTTCGTCGCCGAGCGCCTGATCGACCCGTCGGCCGCGACCATGGGCCAGACGGCGGAGAACCTGCACGACCGGTTTCCGCAGCTGACGAAGGACGACGCCGACGCCTATGCGGTTCGCTCGCACCACCGCCTCGCCGAAGCCTGGCAGAACGGCGTCATGCGGGAGACGGTCGTGCCGATGAGCGTCTTCACGGAGGACGGCTGGCGCGAGGCCGACCGCGACGAGTTCCTGCGGCCCGACACGTCCCTCGAAGCGATTCGCGACCTGCCGACCCCTTTCCGCCCCGGCGGCCGCGTGACGGCCGGGAACTCGGCGGGTCTCACCGACGGCGCGACCGTATCGCTTCTCGCCTCCGAGCGAGCGGCCGAGGAGCTCGGGGTCGAGCCGAAGCTTCGGCTCGTCTCGTTCGCCTTCGCCGGCGTCGAGCCAGAGCTGATGGGCATCGGGCCGGTGCCGGCGACCAAAAAGGCGCTCGAACAGACCGGGCTGAGCATCGACCAGGTGGATGCCTTTGAGCTCAACGAGCCGTTCGCCGTGCAGGTGCTGACGTGGTGCGACGGCATGGGAATCTCGCCGGACGACAAGCGGCTGAACCCCTACGGCGGCGCGATCGCCTGCGGCCATCCGCTTGCTGCGACGGGCGTGCGGCTCGTCGCGCAACTCGCACACGCGATGCGCGAGCGCCCGAGCGCCCGCTACGGGCTGACGGCGCTCTGCGTCGGCATGGGCATGGGCGCAGCGCTCCTCTGGGAACGTGTCTGAGCCGCTGACGGAGTTCAAGCTCGCACAGGTGAGGAGGCCGGCGCTCGAGCGGCCGCTCGCGCTCGTGACGATCGACAACGGCGCCGACCACACGAGGCCGACCGTCCTCGGCCGTGCCGCGTTCGGGTCGCTCGAGCACGTCCTCGGCGAGCTCGAGGCCGACGACTGGGCCGGGCTCGTGATCACGGGCAAGCCATACTTCTTCTCGGCCGGAGCCGACCTCGACGAGCTCTCGCGCGTCTCAGCGGAGCTTGCGCGCGAGGGCAGCAGGACCGGCCACGAGCTCTTCGGCCGCATCCAGGCGTTGCCGTATCCGACGGTCGCGGCAATCAACGGGGCCTGCCTCGGCGGTGGCGTCGAGCTCGCGCTTCATTGCGATGCGCGCACAATCTCGACCGCGGTTCGCCACTTCGCCTGCCCCGAATGCCTGCTCGGGATCGTTCCCGGCTGGGGCGGGACGCAGCTCGCCCCGCGCCTCGTCGGAGCCGAGACCGCGATCGAGTTCGTCGTCGAGAGCCCGCTCCGGCAGAATCGGATGCTCGACGGCAGCCGGGCGCACGAGCTCGGCTTTGCCGACCGTCTGCTCGAGCCCGCTGAGTTCGTCGACGAGTCGATCGCCTACGCGGTCGAGCTCGCAATGCGTCCGGGCGAGGCACGTCCCCGTGCCAGACCTTCGGACACGGCGCTCGCGGACGTGTTGCAACACGTACGCGCCCGGCTGGACGACGCCGTCCACGGCGCCGCGCCGGCTCCCTACAGAGCGCTCGACCTGATCGAGGGGGCGCTCTCGGGGTGGAGCCTCGAGGAGGGGTACCGGGCCGAGGAAGACGCGATCGCCGACCTGTTGCCGAGTCCGGAGGCTCAGGCCTCGCTCTACGCGTTCGACCTCGTCGAGCGTCGGGCGAAGCGACGACCCAGGCTTGACGCTGAGCCCAGGCCCGTCACCAAGATCGGCATCGTCGGCGCCGGCCTGATGGCGACACAACTCGCGGCCCTCTTCCTCCGCCGCCTCGAGCTCCCGCTGGTGATCGCGGACACCGACGAGCAGGCGCTCGAACGTGCACGCGGAGCGGTCGAGGCGGAGCTGGCCGGTCTGGTCGCCAAGGGCCGCTACGAAGATGGAAAGGCCCGCTTCCTCGCCTCGCTCGTTCACACGACCACGGGCCGGGCCGACTTCGCCGGTTGCGAGCTCGTGCTCGAGGCGGTCTACGAGGAGCTGGAGCTGAAGCGCACGGTCTTCGCCGAGCTCGAGGCCGTCGTCGCACCGAACTGCGTGCTGGCGACGAACACCTCCGCGCTCTCCGTCACGGCCATGGCCGCCGAGCTCGAGCACCCCGAGCGGGTCGTCGGCATGCACTTCTTCAACCCAGTGGAACTGCTGCCACTCGTCGAGGTCGTCCGCGGCGAGCAGACCGACGACGCGACAGTCGCGACCGCAGTTGACCTCGCCACGACACTCCGCAAGCGCCCGCTGCTTGTCCAGGACGCCCCCGCGTTCGTCGTCAACCGGATCCTGACGCGGCTGCTATCGGTCGTGCTCGCCGCGCTCGAGCACGGCAACTCGATCGAAGAGACCGACGGGGCGATCCTGCGGCTCGGCCTGCCGATGGCTCCGTCCGCGCTGCTGCAGATGGTCGGCCCACGCGTCGCCCTGCACGTGCTCGAAACGCTGCACGATGCGTATCCGGACCGCTTCCCGCGCTCGCAGACGCTGGCGAACTACGCCGGCGGCCGCGAGGAGGTCTCCGTCACCGCACCGAGCCCGCTCTCGCAGGACGAGATCCTCGAGGCAGGGCTGAACGCGATCGCGGACGAGATCCACCACCTGCTCGAGGAGGGCGTCGTGCCCGCTGCAGCGGATGTCGACACGGCACTGATCCTCGGCGCCGGCTTCCCGTTCTGGCTCGGCGGGATCACCAAGCACCTCGAACAGATGGGCATCTCGGAGAGAATGGCCTCGTGAATGACGACTGGCGGATCAGGGTCGACCTCCAGGAAGAGCATGCCGAGAGCCTGCTCGAGCGGCTCGGGCTCGATCTCGGCTCCGAGGCCAGGAAGCTGGCCGAGGAGCTCGAGGGCCGTCGTCTCGTCGTCTCGCGCGACGACGAGACCCTCTTCGTCTACGCGGGCTCGAGGCCCGAGGCCGAGCGCGCCCGCGACATCATCGAAGCCGAGCTCCGCGAGACGGGCGCCCAGGGACGCGTAGGTCCGATCGAGCACTGGCTCGCAGACGAAGACCGCTGGGACGACGAGGCTCCACAGGCATTCGAGCCCGAGCAGGAGGTCCTCAAGGAAGGCCTGTCGCCGTGGGAGGTGCGGCTCGAAGCCGCCTCCCCCGAGGAAGCTGAAACCCTCACCGCCAAGCTCGCAGCCGACGGGTACAGCGTCGTTCGCCGCTATCGGTTCGTCCTCGTCGGCGCCGATTCCGAAGTAGCGGCTCGCGAGCTCGCAAATAGGCTCCACGGCGAAGCCGAGGCAAGCGGGGAGCTGGTCTACGAAACGCTCCCGCAGAACCCGTTCGTCATCTTCGGCGGCCTGGGCGGCTCCGGCACTCCTCTCTAGCGCGGCTCCTCAGCGCTCCCGAAATGGGGTATGCTGCGTTAGCGAGGCTCGCCAAAGGGGTTGACGCGGGCTCGCTTCTCATTACGAGGGTTGCAGCACTGGAAAGTGCTGCGTCGATGCAAGAGACGACCGAGCAGCCGACGCTAGCGCCGGAGGCGGCAAACGGTCTCAGCGAGACCGCCGCCCGCGCCCAAGACTGGGCCGGAGAACCATTTCTCCGGGCCGATGAAGACCCTGCGGTCGTACTGGCTGCCGGAACCGCGCGGAGGCTTGCGCTCGACGACGCAGTCGAGGAGATGGACGCGGGCCACACCGCGCCCTCCTACGAATGGAAGCGCCGCTACGCGCTGATGCTCGGGCTCGAGCGCGTGCTCACCACCCGTCCGCCGCGGCTCGCCTCGGGAACGGAGCTTCGGAAGCACCAGATTGACGCACTCGCCGGCATGCTTACCGAGCTGATCGCCGCGGCGCAGGCGGCGCCCGAGCCCACCAACGGGAACGGCGCATATGCCGAGGCCGAGGTCGACGAAGAGGAGGAAGACGAGCTCGAGCTGCCGCCGGCCGCCGACGGCGACGCGGACGAGCTGCCGCTGCCGCTCTCGCCGGAGGAAGATCCGGGCGCCGCCCGCCGCTTCCGCTTCCGGCATCCGACCGCGTCCGGCAAGACGATCGCCGCGGCCGGATTCGTGGAGGCCGCGCGCACACTCGGCGTCCTCATCCTCACCCACCGCCGCCTGCTCGTTTCTCAGTTCAACCGTGACCTGACCTCCGAGGGCTACGGCGACCGTATCGTCGAGGCGGTCCAACGCGGCCACGAGCCGCCGAACGCGAACCCGCTGACGATCCAGACCTACGCCTGGTTCGCGCGTCACTGGGGCGACCTGAATCCGGAGGCGTACCACCTCGTGATCGCCGACGAAGCCCATACCGCCCTCGGCGAGAAGACGAGCGCGGCAATCCGCAGCTTCACAAACCCGATCTACATCGGCATGACCGCGACGGAGCAGCTGATCGCGAAGCAGGTCTCGGACGTCTTCCCCGCCTCGGTGGACGACCTGCCGCTAGCCGACGCGGCCCGCCGCGGGCTGATCGCGCCCCTGCGCTCGTTGCGCGTACCGCCGGCGGCGGCGATTCACACCGTCCCGATCGTCGGCGGCGACTTCGAGGAGCGAGCCCTGGCGCAAGCGCTCGACCACCAGGCCCTGAACCAGGCAGCCGCGAGCCTCTACCGCGATCGCTTCGACTCGACGCCCGGCATCGTCTACGCGGCGGGCGTCGAGCACGCCTACAACCTGGCGAAGGAGTTCCGGGCGGCGGGACTGAAAGCCGAAGCGGTCAGCGGCCGGACGCCGCCGGTGAAGCTGGCCGAGATTCTCGCCGCCTACGAGCGCGGCGAGATCGACGTCCTGATCAACGCGATGCTCCTCGCAGAGGGCTGGAACTCGCCGCGCGCGACCGTCTGCATGCACCTGGCGCCGACCGCAAGCAGGCGCGTTTACCAGCAGCGGATCGGCCGGATCATGCGCATCCATCCGCGCAAGGAAGCCGGCGTCGTGGTCGACTTCGTGCCCAAGGCGGCCACGCACAACGAGCGCGTCGTCTCGCTGCACAGCCTGCTCGACTCCGACTTCTACCGCGAGGGCGCACGCGTCACGCCTGCCCCGCGGCGGCGCCAGCAGCGGCGCGCCCGGCGGAAGCTCTCGCCGGCGCCCTGGCTCGTACCGGTCACCGCCGATGTGAAACGCCGGCTCGGCGTAATCACGCGCGAGTGGCAGCGGATCGACCCGCGCTTCCTCGACGAGGACGAGCAGCGCTACTGGGCGACGATCGCCGGACGCAACGTCCGCTTCGACGAGCGCGTCGAGTTCGCGAAGAAATTCACCGAGGGCGATGCCTCGAGGGGCGCGCTCGAGACCTTCCTCGCCACCTGCGCCGCGGAGAACCCGAACCGACGGCTACGGATGACGGCGCTTGCCGACCGGGTCTCGATGGTGGTCGAACGAGCCGATTTCGACGATCTCGTCACCCTCGTCACTCAGGCGCCGACCTGGGAGAAGGACCGCGTCCAGGGAGTCCGCATCCTCCTGCGCGCGATCGGCGAGGGGAAGGCAGACGCGCCCGACCAGATCCTCTCCCGCTGGATCTGGCGGCTCGCCCGCGCAACGCGGAAGGTGCAGGATCGCCGAGCAAGTGCCGAGTTCCCCGAGGCGAAGCGGCTCCTCGGTGCCCTTGCCAACTCACGCGGACACCGGCACGAGGAGAACGCGGCGAAGCTCGTCAACGCGGCGCGCGAGCAACCGCTCGAGGTCGGCGCGGCCCTGCTCGCATCCGCCGAGGGCTACACACCGCGCGCAAATCAACTGATCGACGCCGCCCGCGAGCGGCTCGGCACGCTGCAGGAAGTCGCACACGGGCTTGCCGAGAACCTGCCGGCACCGAAGCAGCCGAGCGGGCGCTCGCGCCGGCGCCGACGGCGCAAGAAGAAGTCGCAGACACCGCAACAGCAGGGCCAGAACGGGCAGCAGCAGCCGCAGGCAGCCCAGGACGGCAAGAAGCCGACGAATGAGCCGGTTAAGCCGGAGCCCGCGCCGGCGCAAGAACCGTAACGCCCCGCTTCTACGAAGGACCATAAGCCGTGGCTCTCCTGCTCGGGGTTGCCTTTCTGGTCGGTGTCATCACCGCCGTCTCACCCTGCGCGTTCCCGGTCTTGCCGATCGTCTTTGCGGGCGGCGCAAGCGGTGGCAGCCGACGACCCCTCGCGATCATCGCCGGAGTCGTCGTCGGCTTCACCGGCTCGCTGCTCGCGGTCTCATGGCTGCTTCGACAGCTTCACCTCCCCCAGGATCTCCTGCGCAACATCTCCATCGCGCTGCTCTTCGTCGTCGCGGCAACGCTGCTCGTCCCTCGTTTAGGGCGGGTGCTCGAGCGTCCGCTCGCCCGCTTCAGCCGCAGGCCCGGGGGCGATCTGGGCGGCGGGTTCGTGCTCGGGCTGGCGCTCGGACTCGTCTTCGTGCCCTGCGGCGGCCTGATCCTTGCCTCGATCATCACCGGATCCGCGAGCGTCGGCAGTGGCGAACGCGACGCGATGGCGCTTGTCTACGCGATCGGCATCGCGCTGCCAATGCTGGCGGTCGCCTACGGCGGCCGGCGGGCGTCCGGGGGATTGCGGCTCTTCCGGGCCCACGCCGTCCAGGTTCGCGCCGGTCTCGGTGCCTTGATCGCCGTGACCGCTTTGCTGATCACATTCCACGTCGACCGCTCGCTCGCGAACATCGGCTCGTGGGGCCTCGCCGACCGGATCCAGAACAGCTGCGCGGTTCAGCAGCGCCTGACCGGAAGCTGCCACCACGAGTCGAGCAAGCTTGCGAATTTCGGCCCAGCGCCCGACTTCCGCGGAATCAGCGACTGGGTCAACTCGAAACCGCTGACGCTCCAGCAGCTCCGCGGCAAGGTCGTCCTCGTCGACTTCTGGACGTACTCCTGCATCAACTGCCTGCGGACGCTGCCGCATCTGAAGGCCTGGTGGAAGGACTATCACTCGGCCGGACTAGAGATCGTCGGCGTTCACACGCCTGAGTTCGGGTTCGAGGCCGTGCCGCACAACGTCAGCTCGGCGACGAAGCAGCTCGGCGTCCGCTGGCCCGTCGCGCTGGATCCGAAGTACAAGACGTGGAACGCGTACCGAAACCAATACTGGCCGGCCGAGTATCTGATCGACAAGAACGGGGACATCCGCAATGAGCACTTCGGCGAGGGCGAGTACGACCGGACGGAGCGTCTGATCCGGCAGCTGCTCGGCGAGCCCGGCCCCGCGAAGGCCCAGCTCGCGGACGCGACCCCTACCGAGCTGACGACGCCCGAGACCTACCTCGGCTATGACCACCAGCTGGCGGATTACGTCGGCTCGAAACCCGTCCCCGATGTCGCAAGCGACTACAAAACCCCGAACGACGTGACCCAGAACGGCTGGGCCCTGTCAGGCCACTGGCGGCTCGGCCGCGAGCACACGACCGCGGTGCGCGATGCGAAGCTCGCGCTCCACTTCCACGCGAAGGACGTCTACCTCGTTATGGGCGGCCGCGGCCATGTGGGCGTCTCGGTCGACGGCCACGCGCTGCCGACGATCGCCGTCAAGGGAATCAGCCGCCTCTACACGGTGCTCAGCGAGCCGGTGCTCCTCGACGCGCAGCTTCGCCTCAGCTTCACGCCGGGCGTCTCGGTCTACTCGTTTACGTTCGGATGAACGTCGCTTGCGATGCCGTCTAAACCCCAGCTGCAACGCGACCTACGTCACCTACTTAGTCCCGGGAAGTGAAGTCGTCTCTAGCTGGCGGGCCCGCGTGGGCCGGACTCGCCGTTGCCGGCCTCGCGCTCGCGTAGGTAACGCGTCAGCTCGGCCGCGAGAGCGTCGCCGGAGGGAAGCTCGAAATCGTCCTCGACGGTGTCGGCCCGATGCTCGAGCTCCTCGACGTACGCGGCCGTCTCCTCGTCGCTGGCGACCGCCTGGCTGACCTGCTCCTCGTAGGTCTCAGCCGCCTGGTCAAGCTCGGCGGTGTCGATCTTGACCCCGAGCAGCCCGCCGAGGCGCTCGCAGAGCGCTGACGCGGCGCGTGGGCTCGGGGTCAGCGAGACGTAGTGCGGAACCGCTGCCCAGAGACTCGCGGACGGAATCCCGGCCTTGTTGCACGCGTCGTGGAGTACGCCGACGATCCCGGTCGGTCCTTCGTACCTCGAGGTCGCCAGACCAAGCTCTTTGACGAGATCCTGGTTGGAGGCGCTGCCGGTCACCGGCGAAGGCCGCGTGTGCGGCACGTCGGCTAACAGCGCACCCAGTGTGACCACGAGCTCGACGCCGAGCTCCTGAACATGCCCGACGACCAGGTCGGTGAACGTGCGCCAGCGCAAGTTCGGCTCTATGCCGAGCAGCAGCAAGACGTCGCGGTCGAGGCGGCGCGGCTTGGCGTGGTAGAAGGCCGTCTCCGGCCAGTCGATCTGGCGGGTGATGCCTTCGACGAGCGAGACATGCGGACGGGTCGCCTGGAAGTCGAAGAAGCCCTCGGGATCAACGTCCGCGATCTGGTCGGCGCCCCAGAGCCTGGCGAGGTACCCGGCTGCGAGCGAAGCCGCCTGCGCACCGTCATTCCAGCCGCGAAAAGCGGCCACGAGCACCGGCCGGGTGAACTCCGGCCGGGCGGTGACCCGAAGCTCCGATTCCATCCCGGAAGTTTACGCGCGGCCTGAAGCAAGCCAAGCAGGCCGGCGCCAGAAAGCCGTACCGAGGCGTCGCTTGCGATGCCGTCGAAAGGTAGTGGCGGCTTTGCCGCCGCGACCGCTAAACCCGGCTCACTGGGCGACCCAAGCCGGCGGGCGCCAAAACGCTGTGACGAGCGCGACGATGCCGGCCCAGGCGGTCGCAGCGACGGCGACGTGGAGCAGCACGAGATACCAGGGCAGGTGCAGCCGGTACTGCAGCTCCCCCAGGCCCACCTGCACGAGCAGGATCCCGAGCACGGCGAGCGCTGCAACGAAGAGCCGCGGCGCGCGGGAGCGCCGGGCGGCCAAGTACCCCAGCAGGAACAGGAACGAGCAGCCGAAGATCGCCACGACGCCGGCGTGCACGTAGAGAACAGGCTCGAAGCGGGCGAGGCGGTGGACCTGGGTCGTCCCTCCACCCGAATGCGGGCCCGCTGCGGTGGCGAGCGCGCCGCTGACGATTAGCGCAAGGCCGGCGACCGCGACGCCGGTGCCGTAGAGCCGGAGCTCCCGCGGGACGAGCGGCTCGGTCCGCCCGCGAACGAGCTCGAAGGCGAAGAGGACGAGCACGACCGCACCCGCGAGCAACACCATCGACAGCAACAGGTGGGCCGCGACGACCGGCCAGCGCAGGTCGGTCTTGACCGCGAGATAGCCGAGCGGGGCCTGAGCCAGCGTGCCCACGAAGAGCGCGCCCGCGAGCTGCGTCGCCCGTCGCCCGAGCGGCGTCCAGAGGGATGCCACGGCGACGAGCAGCGTGATCAGGATCGTCACTCCTCCGACGACCCGGTTTCCGAACTCGATGTAGGCGTGGTAGTTCTTCGCCGGCAGAGGGTGGCCGGCCTCGCAACCGGGCCAGTGGCGGCAGCCGAGGCCCGAGCTGGTCAACCGGACCGCCGCTCCCGTCGCCACGATCACCCACAGCGCAAAGAGCTCGAGTGCGGCGAATCGCAGGAACCACACCGGCTGGAGCGCGAACGAGCGCGCCCGGCGCGCCGCCGAAGTCGACTCGACGTGCACGCAAATCAGCCTACCCGGGCTCTACGATCAGCGTTCCATGTCCGCGTTTTCGCAGGAGTTGATCGGGCGCTCGGGATACCTGACCGAAGGGTTCGCCGACGTCTACGACCGCTACCGCCCCTCGCCCCCGAGCGAGGTGCTCGACATCCTCACGGTCGTGGCCGGCGTCGAGCGGCCGGCCCTCGTGATCGACCTCGGCTGCGGCACGGGCCTCGCGACACGGGCGTGGGCGGAGCACGCCGACGAGGTCGTTGGAGTCGAGCCGAACCCGCGCATGATCGAGCGCGCACGAGCGGCCAGCGACCAGCCGAACCTCCGCTACGTCGAGGCCTACGGCGCGGAGACGGGCCTGCCGGACGGCCGCGCAGATCTCGTCACGAGCTTCCAGTCGTTCCACTGGATGGAGCCGCAGCCGGTCCTCGCCGAGGCGGCGCGGATCCTCCGGGATGGAGGTGTCTTCGCGGCCTGCGACTACGACGTGCCACCGTTCGTCGAGCCCGAGGTCGACGCGGCGTTCGCGGCTCTCCTGCAGGCTCGACGCGAGGCGCGGCAGCGGTTGGGGATCCCTGCCGGGGCAACGAGCTGGCCGAAAGACCGGCATCTCGACGAGATGCGGGCGAGCGGGCGCTTTCGCTACGCCCGCGAGCTCGTCGCCCACGGCTGGCGGGATACCGACGCTGAGCGAGTGACCGGCCTGGCCGAGAGCATCGGCGTTCTCCGAGATCATCAGCCTGAGCAGCTCCAGCTGCGCGAGACCGCGAACCGCGTGCTCGGCGACCGTGCTTGGCCGCAGCTGCTCTGCTACCGCATCCGCGTCGGGATCAAATGAGCGGCTCGAGCAGCTCGTTCGCCGGGTAACCGTCGGCGCCGTCGATGGGCGTCGGGCGAGAGCCGAGAAAGAGCGGTCGGTCGGCGGCATTCAGTAGCACCGGCATCAGATCGGGCCCGCGGAGTTGCCCGAGAATGCCGGCCGCACAGTCAAGCTCACCGAACCTCGTGACGGCGTCGGCTCGGACTCCGGGCCCCGCGACGAGGAGCGGCACCGGGTCGCCGGAGTGGATCACGTCCGGCGAGGCCGGCGTCGCGTGGTCGCCGGTAACGCACACGATTGCCCGGTCGATGGGCAAAGCCGATAGGTGGGCGTCGAGCTCCTCGATCGCCCGCTGCTTCTTCTCCGGGTCCTTTGTGTGACCCGCCTCGTCCACGCGTTTGTCGTGGACGTAGGTGAAGGTGTCACCCGCATCCAGCCGCTCTGCGATCAGGCCGAGGTCGAGCTTCGCCTCGATCGACTCCAAGCCGAGGCACCGCCCGAGACCCCGAAGAAAGGCCGACTCCGCTGCAAAGCTCCCGGAGAGCCCGTGGCGCTCGCGAAAGCTCGGCATCGGCCGGGGCCGGCCGAACCACTTGAGCGTGATCACGTTGAAGCGCTCGCCTTCCAGGCGCCGCATCACCTCGCGGCTCCACTGCTCGCAGGCGCGGGCCGTCCGCTCGGCCTCGGGGACGAGCGCCCGCGGCCGCAGGACCGGGTGGCGGTCGCGGAAAAACGCGTCCGTGTCCGTCACGCGCTCGTCCGCGCCTCCTGAAATCCGGAGCACCGATTCCCCGCGCCAGACCTGCGCGAGCGAGAACGCGAGCCCGTCCATCTCGATCCCGTCGCAGCGCTCGACGAGCTCGGCGGCGTATTCGGCATCGCGCTCCGGATCCGGGCGGCCGGTCAGCCACCACCCGTCGTCCCGGCGCTCGGCCGGACGTAGTGCCGCGTAGGCAAACACGTGCTCGTCGCTCACCCGTTGCCCTCGACCCAACGCCTCGAAGACCGCGCGGCCGGGAAACTCGTCGGGCCGGTAGCCAAGCATCGCCCAGTGTGCAACCTCGCTCGACGGCGCGCGGCCCGGCCCGACGCCGTAGAGAAGTCCGCACGACCCGCGGGCCGCAAGCGCGTCCAGGTTCGGCGTAGTCGCCGCCTCGCCCGCCGTCCCTCCCCCGAGAACGTCGTGAGCACGGTCGCCGAGCCCGTCGAGCAGGACGAGGACGATCGGGAGCACGCGCGCAGGCTTACCACAAGGGGCGGCCCGAAAGCCGCCCCTCGCTTTACGCCGGCGCCACTGACCCCTAGCGGCGCCGAACCGTGATCGTCGGGCTGTACCCGTCGAGGTAGCCCGCACCCGCCTGGTTGATGGACATGGCGATGCGAATCCGCGACTTGCCCTTGGGCAGGGTGAGCCGGAAGACCGCGCTCGACTTACCGCCGAGGCGGACCTTCTTCAGCGTCACCCACTGGCCGAAGCGCGACAGCCGCTGAGCCAGTACCGAGCGACCGGCGTGCGAGACCCCCGACTGGACGATCGTCGTGAACTTGTCATTGCGTTGGCTAAGCCTGATCCGTGGCCGAACCTGGACGCCCACGGTGACGCTCGTGCGGCCGTTCCAGGTCGCCTGGTACTGCGTCAGGATCTTCGGCGACGGCGTCAGGATGAGATTCCATGCACCGTTCGTGGTCGTCAGTACGGTCGTCAGCTCGGCGAACGACGTCTGAGGATAGGGCTGCTGGTAGATCGTCACCTTCTCGTTGGCATTGCCGCTGGAGACGGTGCCCGAGAGCGAGACCTGTTGCCCGTAGACGATGATCGGGAGCGAGACGCCGACCGTCACGGCCGGCGCCGGCCCGGTCACCTTGACGGTGCCTTTGACAGCAGGGTTCAGGCCGTCGTGGTAGTGGTAGATGCCCGCGGCAGTGAAGCGGTGCGAATAGGTCTTGCCCGGGCCGAGGATCGGCGAGACGAACGAGCCGTTGTTGGACACGACCTGATGGTTCTGCGTATCGGCATTGACCCACTTGACCGTGTCGCCGGTCTTGATCTTCGCGGTCGTCGGAAGAAACGCAAGGCGCTTGATCTGAACCGTCGCTGTCGCTGTCGACGCCGGCGTGGCCGGCGAGGCGCCAACCGCCAGCGCGGCGACTGCGACAAGTGGGATGAAGAGCTTTTTCATGACTCACCTAACCCCTTCTCGTTTGCGGCAGTTGTTAAAACGGGGCCGGAGCCGAAAAGTTGCTTGCGCGCTTACACCGTTTTTACGTATAGCGACTCACAAAACTCGCGTAGTACGCGAGCAACGCCAGGAGGCACCAGCGACTCCCAGTCGCCGCCGTCGCGCAACGCGGCGCGGACGTCGGCGCCGGAAATCTCCTTCTCGGCGCCCTCGTCGAGGATCACGACCTCGTAACCCGCCTCGCGCAAACGGTCCAGCTTTGTCCCGCCCCAGGCCGAGAAGAGCCGCAGATACTGAGTGACCCCTTCGGGCACGTAGGCCGGCCAGAGCTCGGGCTCGTTGACGGGAAACGGAATCACGTGAACGGCGCCGGGCTCGAGACCGACCTCGGCGGCGGCGGCCTTCACCATCAGCAGCCGCTCGGCGTACGAGAACGGGTTCGACTCGGGCAAGTGGCGGAGCGGGTCGCTGGCCTCGGGCTTGATGCGGGCGGGATCGGGGTTCGTGATCCCGATCCAAACCTCATCGGACCGCTCGGCCGCACCGCGGAGGTACTCGAGGTGGCCGTTATGGAAAGGCTGAAACCGCCCGTGGATCATCCCACGGCGGTTCACTGCACAAGGACTCCGCTGCCCTCCTCGACCCGCCCGATCCGCCGGATGAACAGCTTCCGCGCCTCGAAATCGGCCTCGAGCGCGGCTCCCTGCTCGAACGGCAGCGAGATCAGTAGGCCACCGGCGGTCTGGGGATCGAAACCAAGCGCGACGATTGCCTCCGGCGTGCCGTCGAGCTCCACGTGCGCAGCGGCGAAGTCGCGGTTTCGCGGGTCGCCGCTCGTGCGCACGTTCTTGCGCGCAAGGTCCAGCGCGCCGTCGATCGCGGGCAGGCGCTCCCACTCGAGCACGAGCCGCACGCCGCTCCGGTCGGCGACCTCGTGCGCGTGGCCGAACAGACCGAATCCCGTCACGTCCGTGACCGCGCCGGGCGTCCTCATGCGAAGCAGCTCGGCGGTGTCCTTGTTCAGAGTGCGCATCCACTGGACGGCGCGCTCGAGCGGCTGGGAGCCCGTCAGCCCCTTTTTGTGCCCGGTCATGATCAGCCCGGTTCCGAGCGGCTTGGTCAGGAACAGCGCGTCGCCGACCCGGGCGCCGTTCTTGTGCCAGATCGCCTCGGGATGAACGGTGCCAACAACCGCAAGGCCATACTTCGGCTCAGCGTCGCGGATCGTGTGCCCGCCCGCCAGCAGCGCGCCCGACGCACGGACCCGCTCGTCGGCGGCCGCGAAGATGCGCGCCAGGATCTCCGTCGGCAGCTCCTCGGGGAAAGCCGCGATCGAGAGCGCGAGGAGCGGCACGCCGCCCATCGCGAAGACGTCGTTGAGCGCATTCGTCGCCGCGATGGCACCGTAGTCGGCGGCGTCGTCGACGACCGGCGGGAAGAAGTCGAGCGTGAAGATCAGCGCGCGCTCGTCGTCGAGGCGGTAGACGGCCGCGTCGTCCGCCGGCGCGAGCCCGACCAACAGGTTCTCGGCCTCGACGGGAACGAACCCCGCCAGCAGCTCCTCGAGGCGCGCGGCCGAGTACTTGGCTGCGCAGCCCCCGCAGGAAGCGAGGTCGGTGAGTTTGACGCTGGCGGCTTCGAGATCCATGGATTACTCGTTTCGGTTCCGCAGAACTGTAGGGACTCTGTCTCCCTTTCGTGCACAGACGTTTCAGCGGTTCGAGTTATTCCCGATCTGAGTCGAAGAAACCAGGCGTGGCCGCTTCCCACCCGGGTTTATGCGGGCGGCCGGGCGAAGCCCGCCCACCCTCCATGTCGGCATCGCAAGCGATGCCTCGGCCGTGCCGGAGCCCTCGAATCAACACTCCCTCAAAAAAAAGGCGGCGGCTATTGCCGCCGCCCTGTCAGGGGAGAGGAGGAGCTGATCCGCGGAAGCTCGGCGCCTCCGCGGGAAAACTGCCTCCCTCAGTTCTTCCCCTGCTCTACGAACCCTTCTCGGCCACGCTCGCCGCGTGCGCCTGACATCCGGCAATAGGCCGTCCCTTCTTTCTCCGGAGTGACGCCCTTGCCCTCGTAGAGCTCGCGCAGCTCGTCGGCGCTAACGACTCTCGTCCGCCCACTTCTGGCGGCCGCCGTCGAGGATCCGCACGTCGCGATGAAATGACCGTAGATCTTCAGGTACCAGTACGCGTACCACGCGGCTACAAGAGCAACCGCCGAATCGCCGCTTCCAGCTCTGACGCTGAGAGCGAGCCCTCGAATTTGGCTTCGATCCGGCCGTCCCGGCCGACGAGGAACGTCCATGGCTCCGTTTGCAGGCCCCACTGACGCATCCAGCGGTTGTAGCCGAGCGCAGGCCGGTTATTCGTGAACACCTCGACGTGGATGAAGCGAACGCCGAGGGCGGCGAACTTTCGACGCGCGTAGTCGACGACGTCGACGACCGGCCCGCAGGTTCGGCTCGTGCAGTAGCGCGGAGTCGCGAAGGTGACGACGAACGGCTTGTGCGCCGCCAGCGAGCCTGCGATCGAGTAGCGAAGCAAGGCCCGGTCGGGCGGCACTCGTGTCGTCAGCTTCGTCGCCGCCCCGTGTGTGCTCGCGAGCGTCGGCGTGGCCGAATCGGGCGCCTTCGCGCCAACCGCGACCGAATCGGAACGCGCCTTTACATCGAGCGTTCCGAGCGCCTGAATCTTCGCGCCGATCGGCTCAGCGACGAGCCAGTAGCGGCCGGGGCGGTGAATGCCGAGATGGACGACGTAGATCCGGCCGACGCCTCCGAACGCCGACTCGCCGGCTCCCGGCGGGCCGATCGTCTCCAGCTGCGCAGTCGCGCTTTCGAACGGGCGCCCGAACTGGGTGCGCGCAAGCCAGACCCGTGCCCGGCCGCGCTCGACCGGCCGCGCGTCGTGCTTGATGACGAGGAACGAGAAGCGGACGTCGCCCGGAGCGAAGTCCGAGTCTCCGGCGACGACGGTCACGTCTTCGCCCGGCCGCTTCATCAGTGACCCCAGTGAGTCGGAAGCACCAGCTCCGCTTGGAGGCCGGCTATGCGTCCCGCAGCCTGCCGCAACGAGCGCGACGAGAACGGCCACAAGGACGGCGCGCACGGGCCCGAGTGTAGCCCCGAGCCCGCGCCGGCCTCACGAGGTGGAGACTGCGCGCGGGCCTAACCGTCGAACATGCTGCCGCCGTCGAAAGCGTGACCGTCGAACATGCTGGCGATCTTGCCGTCGAACATGCTGGCGGATTGCGCGCTCTGGCCCGACGTCGGGCACTTCCCCTTCGCCTGAGCGAGGCCCGGGAACGACCATGCAGCAGCGGTGAGGGCGCAAAGCAGAAGGATTAGTCGCGTCCTTTTCATGTCACCTCCTTTCGTCACTAGAACCGGACATCCTGGAGTGCCTCCGCCGCCTGGCGGTAGAGCTTGGCCGCTACTCCGTCGTCGCCGCGCTTGGCGGCGAGGTCGCCACGAGCCATCCAGGCTGCCGCCCGGTGGCTGATGGATTCGAGTTGCTCGGCGCTCGTATCGGACGCACGGAGGTACTCCTCCGCCTCGTCCAGACGACCCTGCTCCATCAGGGCCCGACCCAGCACGAGCTGTGTCGGAGCGACGTGATAGAGGAAGTCGGCGCGGTTCTCCATCAGTGAGAGCGCGTGACGTGCCTCTGCCTCGGCCGTCGTTGCCTCGCCCGTCATCAGATGCACGTGGGCGAGTGACGCAACGACATTCGCGGCTTCCGCCTCGCTGCCCTTGTCGAGCAAGACGCGGTACGCGTTCTTCAGATCCTCGACGGCCTGCTCGGGCTTGCCGAGCTGGAAGTTCAAGCCGCCGAGGTTGTTGAGCAGCCGCCCGACGTTTCGTTCGTCGTTGATCTGCTCGTAAAAGGCCTTCGCGCGCTCAGCGTAATTGCGCGCCTGGACCCAGTGCCCCATCCGCTCGCTGACAAGAGAAGCTTGGAAATACGTTTGCGCGGTCTTGCGCGGATCGTCGAGCGCCTGCGCGAGCTCGAGCGCGCGCTCGACGTCCTCGCGCGCTGCTTCGAGATCCCGTTGGCGGCGGTAGCACCGCGAGCGCCAGCCGAGGATGTCCGCGCGCAGGCGATCGCACGGAAGCTCCGAGCCCTCGGCCATGGTCAGCGCCTCGTTGAGAAGGTTGACGGCGGTGGCGATGCTGGACAGCTGGTAGCGGCAAACGGCGAGCCGGAAGAACAGGTCCGCACGGTCGACGTCCGAGAACTCCGGCGCCTCGGCGAGCATCCTCGCCCGGTTGAGCAGTTCGATTGCCGGCTTGATCTCGCTGGTCTCCATCCGCGCCCACGCCTCGCCGGCGAGGTGCCGAACCTCGAGCTCGGTGACTCCGGTGGCGAGCACCGCGGTCTTGCAGTTCTCGTACTCCGCGATCGCCTCTTCGTACTGATGCGACTCGGTCAGCGCATCCGCGCGCGCGAGCAACGTGTCCACGCGCCGGCGCTCGTCTGCCGAGACACCGCGCTCGAGGAACCCGGGATCGACGCCGAGCTTGACTGCGAGCCACTCGATCGTCTCGCGCGTGGGCCTGGTCTTCCCGCGCTCGATCTGGCTGACGTACTCCTTCGAGAAGCGGTCGCCGGCGAGGTCGGTCTGCGTCAGGCCGGCGGCGACGCGTAGCTGCCGCACGCGCTCCCCCAGGCGGTTGCCCGAGTGGGTGCTGCGGCGGATGTTTGTGGCAGCGCGCGGCATAAGCGACTCACGGGAAGTCAACTGCATGCTTCACCAATATGCAACCCTGTCTCTTCGAGCATCCCCCTAAAGGGGCATGTACGGCCGAAAAGCCAGTCAAGCGCCGGGCTTGGAAATCACTTGATCGAGCTACTTGACGGCCACCCGAGGCAGGTCTATAGTCAGGCAACTCTGCAGCACCGCCGGACGCCAGGTCGGAGTTGCAGGGGGCGCGCCAAGGAATGGCGACGGATAGCCCGGAAGCGTGGCTGGGCCGCAGAGTCATAGCTT